>Ga0233425_10000801_pt1 | contig 76861 bp, 91 predicted proteins | sample Watercolumn_Towu_2_FD_181712 | JGI IMG/M metagenome (GOLD analysis project Ga0233425, IMG submission 181712) | Freshwater microbial communities from Lake Towuti, South Sulawesi, Indonesia - Watercolumn_Towuti2014_140_MG | ecosystem: Environmental > Aquatic > Freshwater > Lake | place...
GGAGATTTTGGCAAAATTGGCTTTTTCTCCTTGAGTTAGTTCGAATTGTAAGGATTTTTCTAAATCTGCGCCGTACTTGTCGATTAGCTTTTGTTTAGAGAGATCTAACCCTTTTTGACTTAACCAAGGTATATGGGGAGATATTTGAAGAATTGAAGAAAATGAGTGAGACGCTTGAATGCGTGGATCATTTTCGAGGACGTCGCCCCATACAGTATTGTGTAGTTCTACGGTGCGAATTTCTTCTAAAAAGGGGAAAAGAGGCTTGAGGTTATCTATTTCGGAACCTGAGGTGGGGAGGCCGGCAAGTTGCAAAGCCTGATGAAATATGTCAGATCCATGTTGATATTCGAGATTTGTGGATTGAATGATAGTTTGTTTTAGAGCGGACGATAGCTTTTGTCTCGTGGTTGCAGAAGCACCGCCGGCATACATCTCTAATATGGTGGGTATATCTGCAATTGAAAGGAGATGAGAGGTGTAAGAGAGTGAGCGAGAATCAAAATTGGAGTTTGTAAGGATAGTGCGAAGTTCATCGAGTTCACCACCAGCTACTTGAGAGCTGTCTGAGTAAGCGAGACTTGATATGTGATTGAAATTTGGTGACCGACTTGAGTTTAATTGGACTAATTTGGTGATCTCGTCGGCAAGCGCAAGATTGTCTACCGGTGTGCGTAAATTGTTGGCGTTGGCCGCAAAGAGAGAGGAAATAGTCCTTTGAGTTTGTGGATCACCAGCAAATTTAGATAGTAGTTTAGTGCGAGAAATTTGATCTGAAAGTTGACCCAAGACTTGTTTGTTGTGAATTTCAATTTGGAGCTTGAGAGTGCGCAAATCTAGCGTTTTTTTGAGTTCGCGACCTTCTCTTGATTGTGGTGTAGCGTATTGTAGTGAGCTTGCCGACTCTTTAATTGATTCCCAATTACTAGCGGCCTCTCTCGTACTGGACTGAATCAGATCGAGGTAATTTAATAGTTTTGTGGCTTTGAGTTTGCGCGAACCACGGTCGCCCATGGGGAGACTAACGCCAGATTCATCTTTCCAGGTGTTTATGACGTCCCAGAGCTCCTGCGCATTTAAATCGAGATGCTTGTCTGTGGGAGGGACTCCAGGGACCTCTAGTTGTAGATGGCGGTTGGCGATAATAAGCTTTAAATAGTGGCTCAAAAGCTGATGATTGCCAGAAATGTCGCTTTTTAAGAGGGAGAAGATGTAATTTTGTTGATTTTGCGAAAGTTTGGCCATAGAGCTATTTTAGCAGGTGAAAGTGGAAGAAAACTGGTATAATTTGCGAGTATGGCAAAGTTAGCAGTAGAAAGTGAAAGTATCGAGAAGGCACCAAAAATAAAAGCGTCTGGAGGTGTATCGAGGCAAGCAGAAATTTTAGGGAAATTGACTGAGTCTATATTTAGAATTAACACCCTTACTGATGCAAAAAAATTGTTGGATGAGGCTGTAAAACTTGACAAATCAGGCAATAAACCCGAATCAAAAAAGTTGTTACATAAGGTATTTGGTCAACTATTTAGAATGGAAGCGGTGAGATCTGATGTGGGAATGGTGGACATACAAGGAACAATACAAAGAGAAGGAAATGCTGAGGGAGCCATAAAAGTACTTTCCGAGATGTTGGAGGATGAGAAAGTGGGTGGTGGTAAAAAATACCCAACTGAAAAAAATGATTTTGATAAAGTCAGTAAGGACTTGGTTGACAAAGACGACTCTAAAAGAAATAAAGCATGGGATAAAACACGGGAAGTGGCAAAAAATTTAGAGAGTAGACGAACAAAATTAGAAAACGACTTGTTTCAAGAGTTGGAACAACACCTGGCTGAAATAAGTGGAGATGAAGAAGAAATTAGTAAAATGACAAAATTGTTACACGAAAGTTTGGAAATTGGAATGCTTTCTAAAGAAAAAGCTAAAGAAAGCTTGGGAGCATTGAAAGATTCATTACAACAATTTGATTATAGGGCGTATATCGAAAATGAAGAAGTAGATTTGGGTGTGATAAATGAATCGATGACAAATGAAGACGGAATACTTGATAAAATGGCTAAATTTGCCTCGCGACCACTTGAAAGAAAAGTCGCTGTTAACAACATGACAAAAGTAATTGCAGGACTAAATAAAGTTGTAGAAAACATGGGTGAAGGTGCAAGCGTGTCAGATGCAATCAGACTTTTGTCGGGAGAAGAGTTTCGTGAGTTGAGGTCTTTTGTGGCTACATTGCGCAAAATGGATGGAGCTAAAGATGTAGATACCCACTACTTTGCATCCAAGCAATATGAAGAACTGCTAAAGAAGATTAACTTGAGCGATAAGGATAAAAGCAGAATTACCATAATTGTACAAAGAATAGAACTTGCGCGAGAAGAAGTAACTTCAGGGACATCTTCATCTACTCCTAGTTCTGGGGAGAAAAGTGTGGCGAGGCAGAAATTTGACTCCGTTTTTAAAACGCGTACAACAGATTTTGAAGGTAATATCATTGACCCGGTTACTGGCATAGAACATTCACTAGGTGGCAACGTAGACTTCGAAGCGGTCAGAGAGATGTATAGTCGAGGTAATAAAAATTTGGATGACTTGGTATATTTTGATGAGCATGGGGTGATCCATATACATAGTTTAGACGAACAATTAAGGCGAAAAATTGAATTTATTAAAACAAATAATCTCCAAAATTTAGAAAATCGTGAATCTTTTATGAATATTTCCATGCAAGAACTGCATGAGCGCATGATTGAATTTGACTCGTTGAATGCGAGCGGTAGTGGAATGTCGATCGCAGAAATGGTGGACTGGGAAGAATATGCCCGAAACGGGGTCGCAAAACTAAAAGACGAGTACTTATTTGGGACATCACCCGAGTTAAAAAAACAAAAACAATACTTTGAGGATTGGTGGAGAGATGAGGCGGAATTTGAAGTGCGCAGAATGGCATATGAGGGAGTATTTGAAAAACGCTCTGCATCAGTAAGAATGAAAAGGTGGAATTCTCTAAATGAAATACTAGGAGTGTCAACAACTATAAAATCCAAAGTAAACTTGATGGCCGCCTCTTTTGCTGTAATTGATCAACAAAATAATAGCTTGTCCAATCAAGAGTTATTTTTGAATCATGCAAAATTTTGGGGCGGACAAGGCGTTGATTTTAGATGGGAGCATTTATTGAAAATGCAAAAAGAGAAAATATCTCTTGAAGAGCATGGGGCTAGAGGCGAAGCGATAGGAAGTATGTCGATGTTTGATGCGTTAACTTTCCAACAACTTGTTATTGGGAATAGTAACGAGCTTGATGTAGAAATCCGCAAATTGGTTGGAATGCCGGATTCCTGTAAAGATATGACTTATGGTACGTTGCTTAATAAATATGCTGACGCCGACCTAAGAGATAAAGTAAGGAGAGCCATTTGGAATAGATTTGCGACAGCTGAGCTGGGAACAGGATTAGAGCTTGGAGATATGTGGAAAAATCTAAAGGATGATCAGAAGAATATGATCTATGAGCGATATAGTAATATTTTTGAATTTGCGCAAAACTATGCGTCGATTCATCAAATGCTACACACAATGATAGGAAATGCTAGCTTTGTTCCAGGAAAAGTAGAGCTTCCTGCGGCAATGGCAGAAGGACATCTAAAGAATGATCTTGTATTGTATAGAGGTTTATTTGTACATCGCTTTGATGGACTTGGAGCTCGCTTTCCTGAACTATATGCATACTGTGACTCTGGACTTAGAGATCATGTAACACTTGCAAAAGATGAATATGCTGGTGCGTTTGTAGGATTTTCGGCTGGGGATAAAATAATGAAGCTTGAGGCAAAGATTAAAAAATTACATCATAGCAAATCACGAAAAGATAAGAAGCAAATCGATGAGTTAAAAATCGAAATCGAAAATGAGAAAAGTAAACTAATTGGTAAGGAGGTGATGTTGCATCCTACCGGATCAGAGACGATATTTACAGGCCTGCTTGGTAAAAAAGTGGGAGATGTAATAACAAAAGACGATGTAGAAAATGCATTAGTTATCCAAAAAACGTTTTATGAGTCATTGTTTCATTGGGGGCACGAAATTGATAGATCTAGTGGTCATAGTCATGCGTCGACGATGGATGATCTGGCAGAGTGGGGAGTAACAGGAGAATACTCTACTGCGTTTAGAAGGAGAGCAGAAGACTCGAGACGACTACTAAGAGCAGCTTTTGAAAAGATGGATGATAAAGTGCTATCAGCTATAAATTGGGATAAGTATGCTAGCAACTTTGGTGATGTGAGATTGGAAGCTAGGTTGAAAGAAAAAATATCACCTAGAGATAAAGCAATCTTTGTAGCTGATACATGGGGTGATGCAAGTTATAAATTTGATGCGATGGCAACTAAAAGAGTGCCTGACCTTTTAATTAAATATGCTCAGGAATACGGAGCAAAATACTTGCAAGACTTTTTAGCTTTTATGAAAAATCCAAATGATATAAAACTAGAATCTGCATTAAACGAACAGGTTAATGCGATTAATGCGACGGCAGTTTCTCCTTTACAAAAAAAACGCAAATTGGCATTGATATCATATTTTTCAAATGAACTGGGATATAAAATATTAGGAGGGGACGGAGAATACGTAATTTCAAGGAGCAGTGATAGTAGAAGCTTGAAGATTGATGATAAAAACGTAGGGCCAAATGGTCTACCTCTTTGGAAAAAGGAAGAAGTGTTTAACGACAACAATGTGTTCGACCCATTAAAATCAAATACAGCATTTGCACGTTTCGGATGGGGTAGAGTAGGGAGAGATGAGCGTATAGAAGAAATAATAGGTGCTTTATCGTTAAATCATTTGACTAAGGATGATTATGAAGAATTGATGCACCATCTTAAATACGAACCATTTGAACGAGGCAAACTTGGAACATTGACCTACTTATTAAGATGGTTGAATATGGGCGAACCTCTCATGGAGTTTATTGCTCCTTATTTAGGAATTACTGCACATGAATTAAGACACATCACAATAGAGAGTTTAGAAAATTCGTTTAATATGTTATCACAAGAAATATTGGGAGTAGGTGTAACAGGGGGTGGGGGGGGTGGCAAGCCTCACTAGATCATTATTTTGGAATTTATTAATATTTTTCTCCCCTGGCTGCCTTACCAATCCAGCCAGCTTGCTCCCTTCTTTCTCTGCGTTCTCTCGCCATATTGCCAATACTCTTGCCCCATGCGATGGGTTGTTGAATACCAACACCATAACCAGTCTTGAGACTAGATAGGGCTTCGGCGGTGTATGGAGACTCTTTGACTTGGAGCCAGTCCTGAGCCATCTTGACGGCGGCGGGGGTCATGAGGAAGACAAAGAAGCCAATGAGAGCCAAGATGTTTACGTTTTGAGGGTTAGCATTTGCGAGGAAAGTGTCGGTGAGGGTAAAAGGTGGGAGCCAGACGTCTTGGGAAGCGGCGATATCACTTTTTACTCCAAAGGGATTTTGATGGGTGTAAAGTACGGGGTTTTGTAGAAGACCCTCTGTCGCATTTCCTGGCCACCAGTCGTTTGCGACAATAGCGTCTTTTGGATTGCCGATCAACACTGCTGAAAATATAAACATACAAGCGGCAACAGGGAAGGGGATGAGATAGCTAGCAGTCTTTTTGAGCCACTCAGCGAACGCTTTACTACCTGGCATAGCGTTCATAAGAATTTGAAGTGGAGCTGTAATGGTTTGGACAATTAGCATGACATAAGACTTGATCAGTGCAACCATGAGTTTAAGCATAGCAATAACAAAAGAGATAGTAACAAAAAAATTGAGAGGGGAGCCTAAACCAAAAGTTAAATGTTGAACAATCTTATCTGCTTGACTGAGCAAATTGGCGGCAAAACCGATACCGCCAGTACCCAAACTACCCAAAATGCCTTGGAGCGAAGCGGATACCGCCCTAATGATACTGTTTTTACCTTCAAAGACTACACCCCAAGCAGAGTACGAAAGGAGTCGTTTGATGGACATATCGGCGTCGATGATGCCGACAGATGATATAAGATACACCACAAAGTAGATCAGGAAATACATGATATCAATCATGAAGCCGACTATGGCGTAAGAGAAAGTGATGAGGAGTAAAGTAATGAGTAAATTGGGGAGGGCTGTCTGGATGGTGATGATGGTTTGAGCATTGATTTTTGTGCGCAACATGATCATGATTCCCACGACTACAAACATGATGATGTAGAGTGAGTAGGCGAGATTGCGGAAGACTTTCCAGAATTCTAGAAACGGTTTCATTGCTTCGTAGCCACTACCACCACCAGAATTTGTTTGAGCGTAGGTACGACTAACAGAAGGAATGCCAATGTTGTTTAGAACATCTGCAATATATTCTTGACCAGAAATTTGATTGTTGAACATAGCCATAACTACTTGTTCTTGAACGTCGAGAAGTCCTGGAGCGTAAACATTGCCACTTTCGTCAGGGCACGGATTGCCACCACCAAAAAACTTGATTGAGTTTTGATTGGCTTTACAGTCTCCGTCGGTAAGGATGGGATCATCTGGGGGATTGTCGACATTGTAAGAATAGCCCTGAATTTGTTTGTTGATACCGCCTATGTAAACATTGATTTGTCCATAGGTAGCACCAGAGTTGGCAGCGCTGACTAGTGTAGTAGTAGAGAACAATAACGTTAGGAAGATGGTTAGTTGAAAAAATAGCTTTTTCATGGTTTTAATTTTAACGCTTTTAGCCAAATATCGCTAGTTTTACGGACGTATTCTTTGTCACCAAATACAAAGATGAGTTTTTTGGGATCAATATTTTGGGACTCGATGAGCTCGAGAGCTTTGAGATAGCTTTCTTTGAAAGCTGTGACATTGGGATTTGATTGTTCGTTTACATCGGAATTTAGGTAGGATAGCCCATATATTTCAAGACGCACTATTTCTGCTTCATCATCTTGGATACGGTATATGTTTATAGAAGTAGTGATACCCACTGAAGTTTCGAAGGATTCTAGATAAATGGGGAGCTTGTCTTCGATACTAGAGACATAAACCATGGCGTCGCGACGTTTTTGGGCGGACAAATCTATGAGCTCGGGACGCAAGTTTGATGTGGGAGAACTGTCTCGCGTTGTAGAGGGAGACTGTTTTTGGGGGGAAAGAATCAAGATAAGGACAAGAATGATGACAGATATGGCTGCGGCAATGCGCAGAAACTTGTTGTGAAATATTTGATACATTTTAACCTCCAAATCCTGGTAGTTTGATGATGTCGCCGGCGATGATTTTGAGAATCGAGACCGAGAAAATAAGGAATAATAAACCGAGAAGAGCACTGATAAATAATTGTTTGGCGTTTGATAATTTTTTGCTATCGCCAGCGGCTGTCATAATTTGAATAGTGGCTGTGAGCATAACAACAAGTGCGATGGCTCCGGCGATGCCGACAATGAAAGAGAGTAGACTGGCGACAAAGGCGTCGCGGGTATAAGGGAGACAACCTAAAGCAGTGCTCAGTGAACCCTCGCCACAACTTTTGGGGAAGAACGCTTGAGTGGTAGATTCTCCACCTGGCAATAGTACTGGGGGTTGGGTTGGATTTTTTTGTTCTTTGGGTAAATCAGAGTTTGAATATCCAGTCTTGGTGAGAGAGTTGTAAACATTTAAGGCTACGGTAAAACTACCTGGCCTTTCAAATAATTGAGGTACACATGCCGTATGATCGGCGCAATATAGTAAATACATACTGTTATGTTTGCCATCAAGAAAGCTGGTGGGATAGGGATCATCTTCACCTTCAAATTTTCTGGGACAGCCACTGTAGGGAATAGGATACGGATAGCCTAGCTGGCAGTTGCTATTGCCCCCACCATTGTAGCGGGAGAGGGCAGTAATAAGCGATTTGATGTCTTTGATGTTGCCACCAACCTTGCCGTTTAAGTGATCACCCGCATATTTTGCGGTTTCTAGGAGACTATGAAATACTTTGCCGCCGGCATCTGGTTCGGGTGTGCCGATCTTGCGACCGGAGACGAGGGAACCTTCGGGGTTGTTGCCGGCTTCGACAAAATGAATACCAGCCAAAACTTCGCAGGGCACGCCTGTTTCTTTTTCGGCCGCGGCATAGGTGTTCATGAGTTCAGGAGTTAAGTTGGTTTTGATGTAGGTGTTGAAATATTCTGTACCTTTTGAGCTAGACTCTTGGTAATTGCCTGTTTCTAGGAGTTTGGCGAATAGCGTCCCGTCACATTTACCTTCTGGTACTTCTGTGGTGTCAAAGCAACCGATGTGATTGCCAAAGACATATGATTCGATACTAGTATCGAGTTGTGAGGAAAACATGGGGTCACTACAAGAATAGTAGGGTAATAAGCGTTTGGAGTTGGCAGCAATACTATTTTGCCCTCCTTTAAGATAGTCAGCTGCATCATCTATGGTATTGGACATTTTGCGGTTGTAGTCTTGTACTGCCTCTAGCTCGATGAGCTGATCTCTCGTGTCGTACGACGGCTGTTGGATTTCTTGAATTGCTTGAGACATAAAATCTGGGATGGTGATCAAATGTTTGCGCACATCGTCTAGTTCATCGGTTGTTTCTGGCCAAACAAACGAAAGTAAGGCAGATAAAGGAGAAGGGTTAAAAGCCGCGGCGTTTTCCTTTGTTACATCACCAATGATTTTGTAATCGGGACACTTTTGATCTTTGTCTAGGAAATCTCCGGGAGTGACATAGTCAATGTGAGTACCAAAACCGATCCAGTTTGACCAAGGAACATATTTGAGACACTCTGATTTGAGCTCTTTATTTAATCTTTTGCGAATTTCAGAGGGTGTGGCGGGTACGTCCGCGGATTTTGCAAATCTGACAAGTGGATTTGCGGTGACGATTGATTTGAAAATTTTTATGCCTTCAGTTTGACCATATTTAATAAACATATCGTCGAGTGCCCCACCAAAAGCTTGAGAAATACTTGTGTCGTAGTAAAGTCCACGCTTGGTGCCGGCATTATCTAGTTCAAATGGACAGAAGAAAGTGGGACAACAAATTTTCCAGCGACAAATAGAAGGTCTGATAAACCCTTGTCTCCACGAAGGAGAGTAGAGTGGTATTGAAAGCAAATCTTTTACCCATTCTTTTGGATTTGATTTGGAAAGTTCGGTAGTGACTTGTTGTACTACATGTGCTTTTGCTTCGCTTTCGTCACTGACTGCCTGCAAGTTGCCACCTGTGAGGTAGAAATCGTCATCGGCTTCGGCAATACCCATAGCGGCTGCGGAAACATCGTCTGGCAAGGAGTCATAAATTTCAAGTAAAGTTTTGGACATGTTTTCATCTTGATATCCCCAATCTACCCATCCTAAGGGCCACTCACCAGTTTGAGCAAGAGTAGCTTTGGTTTGTTTGGCACGACGCAGAACTAAGAGTCTATTGATAATCTGATCTGATTGAGAAAACTGGAGGATATTTACACCGCTTGTGATGGGGTTGTTGACATCGCCACGATTTGCGTAATATTTTGAGCCACTTTGAATTTTGGCAAAGATCAAGGCGTTGGTGTTGGAAAAATCGGTACCTTTTATGTCGTTTTTGAGGGAGGGAATGCCGCGATAACTACATTTACCAGTGGTATTAATACAGTTTTTGTTTGGAGAACTAGTTTTGGTGATGGCTTTAGTAGATGTGCCGCGAAAACAGAAATTGACATCTCCACCATCACAACCATCGACGAGCGTTTGGGTGGTAGCGTCATATTTGCAAACATAGTCTCGGCCATCTCCACCGTCACAAATTTCTAAATCTTCGTAGGTACGATCCAAATCTTTATTTTCATAAATTTCAAGCGTCGGTACATTGATGTAACGGAATAAAGGAAATATCTCATCGAATTGATATTTTTCGTCGGGATTGCCTTCTTCAGAAAAGGGGGGGATGGGTTTGACTGAAACGGCATGTGCTTTAACATGAAATATCAGTGAAAATACTAGCATAAACGCAAAAGTTCCGACCGTTCGCCTATAATCGCGCAAGGATCGGAACTTAGAAAGCAGCCTTTTTGCCATATTTAATTTTTGAAGCCGAATGTAAACTGAGTGACTGTGACACCAGTAATTTTTTCGATGATAACCAAAACTAACCATGAGATGATAGAAAGCGCTATACCAGCTACCGCAAGGGTAATCGTTTGTTTGCCGGCAGTCATACCTTTGGAATCGCCCGAGCTTGTCAAAATTTTAAAACCGCCTACAAGCACCATGATGAAGGAGAGAAAGCCAATGAGGGGGATGATGGCGCCTAAGATATTTTCAAAATATCCAGGCAGACAAGAGAGTTCCGCGGCTGAGTCTAAACTATTGCATGCCATAATATCTATGTATTATAGAACAAAAAAGTCCCCTTGCGGGGACTTTTTATATATCTTTGTAACTTTAAGTCTAGTAGGCTTTGGGTGGGGTGATGTTGCCACCAAGGACATCAATACCAAAGAAGTATTGAATGATCAACATGACTGCCCAAGCAGAGGCGACGACGGCTAGACCGACGAGAGCAGCAGTGATACGATCGCGAGCTTCTTGGGTTTTGCCTTTGTCACCACCTGAGGTAATCCACTGGATACCACCCCAAATGAGGAACATAAAGACGAGAAGGGCGGAAATAAGTAGAGCACCTTGGACTACTCCTTGGATGAGAGTACCAATATTGGTAATAGCAACACCTGAAGGTTTGCTGAGTGATAAATCTGGGGCGGCTGGGGCGGCAAGGGCTTTTTCTACGAATGTCATATTTTTTCTCCTTTTATATAATATTAGTTACTATTTATTTATTTCGCAAGGCCTATCCCAAAGAAGTAGTCGATGAGAATGTAAACCGCCCAAGCAGAAGCTACAATGGCTAGGCCAATAATACCGTTGGTGATTTTACTTTTTGCTTCTTCGAGTTTGCCTTTGTCACCTGCACTCATAATCCATTGTACTCCACCGTAAAGGAGATACATGAATGTAGCTAGTCCTGCCACAAGTAGAATGCCTTGGAAAGATTTTTCGACAAATGAACCCAAGGAGTCGTTGATGGCAACGCGAGATTTGGTTTCGTCACCTATATTGGTAGTAAATGTACCCATATTAATTTCCGGCTGTGGTCCATGTAATATTTAATAATTTTAGGCCGATAGCAGTTTCGAGGAATTTGACAATGACGTAAGAGGCGGCGAGGATGGCTAGGCCAGTGAGACCCTGGGTGATTTTACCTCTAGCTTCTTCGATTTTGCCTTTGTCACCACCAGCCGTGATCCAAGTGATGCCACCAAGCAATAAGTAGAGAAGAAAAGCAAGACCGCCGACCAAAATAACTGTTTGCCAAAGTGTGGCAATGGTGACGGCAAATTGAGTGGAGGAAGTATTGGGCGAGCTACCTCCTGGGACTGCAACGTTGGTGATTTGAGCAAAGGCTTTTTTAATCATAGTTATTGAAATTTAATAACGGATGTGTTGATTAATTCTTTAGGATTGAGAATATTAAGACCCAAAACTTGTCCTACGATCCAGACTATTGAGTATGAAAGAGCTATAACAATGAGACCTATCGCGCCATTTGTCATCATGCCTTTGGCTTTGTCGATTTTACCTTTGTCACCACCAGCTGTGATCCAGTTTAAACCACCCAAAAGAAAGTAAAGGGTAAAGGCGAGACCAGCAACGATAGTAAGTAAAACTAAGAAATTACTGATGAGTTTTTCGACTGCGCTGGTTGCACTGTCGATATCTGTACCTGGCTGGTAACCACCAGGCGTTTTGATGCCCCCACCTTCGCCAAAGTTGATTGGTGTCATATTAGTAGCTCCCTGGCCCCGTAATTTGAGGCGATAAAATAGCAGTAGGACTGCCAAATAACACAAAAGATATGATTCCAGTGACAGCCGCGGCGGCAACCATGATCACGAGACCAAGCAAGGTGGAGTTGATGGATTGGGTGGCGGCTTCGATTTTTTTAGTATCACCAGCGGCGGTGACATAGGAAAATCCAGCAATCATAAGATTGAAGAAAGCATAAATGCCTGCCGCCACAAAAATGACGGTAATAATATTTGTAATGAATTGAGGTAGGCCAGTATTGACATTTTTATAACCATTGGGGTCGATGGTTTCTAGAGGATTTGTGACTTCTGTGCCTAGTAATCCTGCCATATTATAATGTTGAATTTAGTATTTTTACTCCCGTCACCACTTGGACTATTTGAATGATCCAGTAAGAGGTAAAGAGTACTGCGAAACCTATTATAGCAGAGGTGATGGTTTTTGTGCCCTCTTGGATTTTATGAGAGTCACCAGCATTGGTAATGATGGTAAAACCCCCAAGCACAATCATAAAAAAAATGATGAGTCCACCCGCAATATAGATGTTGGGTAAAACGTTGTTGAGGAGAGAGCCGATACCGGTATAAGAATCTTTGGCGGTAGAATCCTGGAATTTGAGTGCGTACCCGAGATCGATAGTGTCTGCCATAGCTGAAAGTATACAGCACTTAGTATAATGTATAAAGTATGGAGCAAATAGTAAACAAACTGTTGCAGGGAGAAAAAAACGCGGCGAGCGCTTTTTATCTGAAGTTTGCGCCGAAATTGCGAAGGTATTTATCTTTGAAACTACCTGGCGAGGATGTAGAAGAGGTGCTGCAAGACACTTTTTTGTCGGCATTTGACTCGCTTGCGTTATATAGGGGCGACTCGAGCGTGTTGACATGGTTAGTATCGATCGCCAGACATGAAGTAGCCGACTTTTATCGTAAAAGATATGTAAGGCAAAAAATTGAACAAACTGCACCACTGTTTGAGAGTATTGTGTCTGAGGTGATGTCTCCAGAATTTAGTTTGGAGAAAAAGAAAATAGAGAAAAAGTTTTTTGCGACATACCGCAAGCTATCGAAACAATATCAAGATATACTTTCGTATAGATTTGAGCTTTCGATGAGCGTAAAAGAAATTGCCAAACGAATGAATTTGTCTTTTAAGGCGACAGAGTCACTACTGTATAGAGCTAGAATCGCATTTAAAGAAGAATATGAAACCCAACTACGCTAAAGCTACGTATGGGCAGGGAAGCTCGATAAAAGAAGAAAATTTTTTGAATGAATTGGAAAAGCTTGCTGGGTTGCAGAAAATACTTGTGGAAACTGAGATGTTGCCTGCATGGGCTAGAGGTGTAGGGGACTGGCTAGTGGTGCATCCGTGGCGAGTGATAGTACCAATGAGTGCAATAATATATGTTTTTGTGCGAGTAGTTGGGGGTAGTGAATTACGAGAGTTTGTTTTGGCACTATTTGGGGGGTTTAGATGAAAAAATTGATGTTGTGGATGGCGTATGTATGGGCTACGACTATGGCAGGACTGGCAATACATCCATATCAATCGATAAAGAGAATGGTTTTTAACAAGCCGATCCTTCTGCCAATCACATTGTCTCCAGTTATTGCATTAATTGTGTTGTTCATAGTGGGAAGGGTGGGATCGTATATCTTTACACTAGGCAATTTAAGTCGAGAAATTATGGCGATGCTTCTGGGGTCTACTTTGATAGGACTATTATTGTGGCAAGGATTACTTGTAGCTCTTGTATATAGGTTTTGGCGGGCTCGTTAGAGGTGATCGACAATTTCCATTTGACCGAAATATTTCATTTGAAGTAGTTTTTTGTCGTTGACAAAGGCGGAGGTTTGAGTGCGGAGCTGAGTGGTGGTGATATAGTTCATATACATTTAAATATACACTTGAATGTATATTTGTCAAGATAGATGAATGTTTTAGGCATTGATTGCGACTAAAGTGACATGAGCCCGCAAGTGGTGTGGTTGAAAATGATGATAGTTTTTATGCTGGAAAGAGCAAGATTGCAAGAAGGGAAAATGACGATTAAGTCATGGAGTTTGTATGATTTACTGAGAGCAAGGGGCGAAAAATTGCAAAAGGAAAATGATTTGCTTAAAGATAGATTGAAAAAAGTTGGTGGTAATCCTGAGTATTTGTAATTCGAATGATTTTTAGATATTTCACGACATAAATATTTATGAATAGACAGGTTGTGCGGGTAGATGAGCAAGATAATGAGTTGGGAACAGCCGATGTATATGAGGCTCATAAGGGGAAAGGCTTGAAACACCGAGCATTGTCGGTGATCCTCTACAAAGTGATAAATGGGAAAGTAGAAATACTGATGCAACAAAGAGCGATGACCAAACCTGTGTTTCGGGGGTTGTGGAGTAATACTTGTTGTACCAATATGTACCCAGGGGATACATATTTAGAGCGAGCGGTATCGAGATTAAAGGAGGAAATGGGGATTGAGATAAATAGGGAAGATTTGCGAATACTTTATACATTTAGTTATGAGGTAGAGGATTTTACAAATCTAGGATGGTGTGAGAACGAACTAGACACGGTGATTGTGGGGGAGTGGGATGGGGAGATGACGTTGAATCCAGAGGAGGCTAGTGACGCGAAGTGGATGGAGATAGGGGAGATGAAGAAGGATATGGAACTACATCCTGATGTTTACTCACCTTGGTATAAACTAATTATTAATGATCCACGGTTTGTGGAGGTTATTCGTGAAGTTAGTTGATATAGGTGTAGCATTTCTGTCCTCCAGGTGGAGTGACGAAAAACTTGAAGAATCATCCAGAGGGCTGGTGCAAGGTTCGTGTGATGATCCGTTTTCTGTTAGATTCAAGTATTGGTTAGAAATGGAAAGAAGTAATAATTCTGGATTTATTCTTTATAGTGTGGCAAGTATAAGATTGATAGTCTTAGCATATCAGGGCAAAGTATGAGTAATGGGAAGGTAATATTGTCGGGGGAACATGCAGTAGTATATGGGAAAACTGCACTAGCAACTCAGATATCACTCGGAGTCAAAGTAGATATCGTAGAAAATAATGGATCAGAGAAGTCCGAATTAGTAAAAAAAGCGATTCAGGTAGCAGGGGGTAATGAAAGTATTCAAGTTATTATTGAGAGTCAATTACCTGTAGGATCAGGTCTAGGGTCATCGGCGGCGGTAGCGGCTGCAACCATAAAAGCTGTGCGAGAGCATTCGGGCAAGCCTATTGATAATAATGAGCTGTATAAGTTAACTATGGAGTGTGAAAAACTAGCACATGGCAATCCTTCAGGCTTAGATCCTACCACAGTCATTTACGGCGGACTAATCGCTTTTCGAAGAGGTCAACCGTTTGAACGTTTAAATATACCAAATCCAGTTAAAATCCTACTGGTAAATTCTGGCAAACCACAAGAAACTACCAAAGAAATGGTAGAAATGGTAGCAAATAATCCTAGGAAAATTGAAATAATAGAAAAAATTGGAGGAGTATCTGAGTCTGTAGAGAAAGCGCTTTGTAGTGGGAGGGACATCTCCCAATTGTTGAACGAAAACGGAAAATTGCTTGAAGAACTAGGGGTAGTGGGGGAGGTGGCGAAACGCATAAGTAAAGAAATTCGAGAAATTGGAGGAAGTGTAAAAATTACGGGCGCGGGAGGCGTCAAGGCTGGCTCCGGCATGATGATTGTCCTTGCGCCAGATTATACAAATATCAAAAAAATGTTGAATAATAAACACATTGATTATTTTGAAGTGAAGATAGGAGTTCAATGAAAGTAACAGCGTCGGCGCCAGGGAAATTGATGATATTTGGAGAACATGCTGTGGTGTATGGTAGTCCTTGTATTGTAACAGCGGTGAATCAGAGAGTAAGGGTAGCGGTAGAACCAAATGGAGAGGGAGAGATCCATGTGTGTTCGCCAAATGTGGGATTGGATGAATATCATAAAAAAATTGCAAGACTGGGTAAAGATGATTTACCCAAATCAATGGCATTTGTAGAGATGCTTGTGAAGAGAGTTTATGAAAAATATGGTTTACATAGTGGTATTAGAATCTCTACTGAGTCTGACTTTTCGACACAATTTGGATTTGGATCATCGGCAGCTGTTGTGGCAGCACTTGCCAAGGCACTTGATGGCTACTTTGAACTCAATATGTCAAAAAAAGAGATTTTTCAAATAGCGTATCAAGCTGTACTAGATGTGCAGGGAGTAGGGAGTGGATTTGATGTAGCAGCAAGTGTGTATGGAGGAACAATATATTATGTGACACCAGGCAAGGTGATTGAGAATGTGTATGAGGGAGAGTTGCCGATGGTGATTGGGTATACAGGAGTGAAGGCGGATACCCCAACACTCATTCGACAAGTAGCGGAACTGAAGCGAAAAGAAGGTTGGGTGGACTCGGTTTTCTCCGATATAACAGATTTGGTAAATAAGGCAAAAAATGCATTTAAGGATAACGATTTTGTACAAATAGGCAAGTTGATGAATGACAATCAAAAACTACTTTCTACTCTCAATGTAAGTTCTGTAGAGTTAGACTGTTTAATAAAAGTAAGTAGAGATAGTGGAGCACTGGGTGCGAAGCTGTCGGGAGCGGGAGGAGGAGATTGTATGATTGTATTTGCGGTAAAGGACAAACAAAAACAGATTGGAGATGTAATTGAAAAGGTGGGTGGAATTTGGATGAAGGTTAAAACTGGAGCAGAAGGAGTGCGACTGGAGAAGTAAGAATTATGAATGACTGGATACTAGAAGTAGATAAAGCGGATAAGGTTGTAGACAAGATTGAGCGTGAAGTAGCTCATGACTCTACCAATTTAAGATTACACAGAGAAATGATGCTCGTCTTATATACAGACACTACTGATAAGAAATTTTTACTACAACAAAGATCAATGAATAAGAAACAGTTACCTGGTCTATGGACATTATCTGTGACAGGTCATGTAAACTTTGATGATATATCAGACCAAGACCCAGATGGATATTTCACTGCAGCCAGTAGAGAGGCGAAAGAAGAAGTAGGAGTCAGGATAAAAAATTGTGTGCTAAAGGGAAAGTTGATTCAAAAAAATAAAAATAACTGGTCGATGATGGGGATACTGGTGGGTGAATATGATGGTGAACTGAAACTAGATCTTGATGAGGTCAGTATGGTAAAAGAGTTTTCAAAAGAATCAATTGGTGAAGTGAGTGATAAACTAACACCTGGTGCAAAAATGTGTCTAAAATATTTAAAAATAATGAAGTAGTGGAGGGAGTATGAAAAAAGCCACAGCACAAGCTCATAGCAATATTGCTTTGGTGAAGTATTGGGGAAAGGGAGATGAAAAACTGCGACTACCTGTAAACTCTTCTGCCGCTATCGCACTAGACAATTTGACTACCACAACTACGGTCGAGTATAGAGAGGATTTAAAGGTAGATGAAGTAGAGTTACTCGGAGATGCATTTGAGGTGGGCGAGGTAGAGAAAGTGTCGAAGCATTTAGATAGAGTACGAGCAATGGCGGGCATAAAATTAAAAGCAAAAGTAGTTTCGAAAAATGGATTTCCTAAGGCTGCTGGTATGGCATCTTCTGCGTCTGGATTTGCGGCTTTGTCGGTTGCGGCTGCATCTGCCGCTGGTTTGAATCTTGACGAAAAAGAGTTGTCGATATTGGCAAGGCAAGGATCTGGTTCAGCGAGTAGATCGATACCTGGTGGTTTATCTGTGTGGCATTCGGGGACAAGTAGCGATACGTCGTTTGCAGAGCGAATCAATTACCCAAAGGATTGGGATTTGCGGGTATTGCTTGTGATGGCTGAGGATACGTCGGTGAAAAAAGTGGGAAGTACGGAGGGGATGGCGCTAGCTACAACAAGTCCATATTTTCAAATTGCGGTGAGAGAGGCAGAGGAGAACATAGAACGTCTACAACTAGCAATGAACAAAGGAGACTTTTTAGCATTTGGGAAGGTGATCGAAGACGAATGTTTTAGACTGCACATGCTGTGTATGACAAGTAATCCAAACATCCTGTATTGGAGAGGAGTAACGGTGGAAGTATTTCAGACTTTACTAGCTCTGAGAGAACATGGAGTTATGGCATTTTTTACTGTTGATGCTGGTCCTCACGTACATGTAGTTTGTCAAGGTAAAGACGTTGAGGGAGTAAAGAAATCCCTGGGCGAACTTTCGGGAATAAAGACAATTATTGAATGTGGAATAGGAGAGGGCGCAAAAATTATTGAAAACAATCTATTTTAATATGATTGATATGACTAACATTCCAAAACACGTCGCGATCATAATGGACGGGAATAGGCGGTGGGCGAAGGGGAAGGGATTAAACGTAGTGGCAGGACACGCATACGTGGTAGAAAAATCGCTGGAGCCGATTATCGAACATGCTGGCAATATGGGAATAAAGTATCTGACGCTTTGGGCGTTTAGTACAGAAAACTGGAAGAGAGATACAAATGAAGTAAATGGGATCATGGAGATATTTAAAAAGGGGATACAACAAAAGCTAGGTAAATTGATAGCAAAAGGAGCGAGGATCAGATTTATAGGAGATCTCACAAAGTTTAGTAGTGAGCTACAGGATGGTATGCAACTGGCGGTGGAAAAATCTAAAAATAATGAGGGAATAAACGTGACTTTTGCGCTCAACTATGGGGGAAGAGATGAGATAAAGAGAGCTGTAAAGCAAATGATCGAGGATTACAAAAGTTCCAACCACTCGCTTACGCAAGGATCGGAACTAGAATCACAAGATTTTGAAAAATATTTAGATACGGCGGGGATACCTGACCCAGACCTAATTATTCGCACCGGGGGGGAACAGCGAATGTCGGGATTCCTCATGTGGAGCGCACAATATAGTGAATTTTATTTCACTGACATCCTCATGCCGGATTTGACACCAGAAAAGTTTGACGAGGCGATAGCGGAGTACCAAAGTAGGGCGAGAAGATTTGGGGGGTAAGGTTGTTGGTTTGTGTTTTTAGGAGAGGATGTTGATTTGAAAGATGACCTGGAGGATTTGAGCGATCCAGTAGGCGAGGAAGATGATAACAAAGCCGATCACAGCACTAGTGATTTGAGCTTTGCCGGTTTCCTGGGCGTGTTTGTCGGCGGCACCAGTCAGCATGGTGAAGCCTCCCATGACGAGCATACCAAATAAAATGAGACCGGCGATGGTGAGGAGGTAAGGCAAAAATAAAGAGGTGATACCACCTAAATTATCGGTGCCACTTTTAAGACCAATTGCGCTATTTAATGATCCGTAATCTACAAACTCAGCCATAGTTTTATATTTTACCGTTTATTATGAGCGTTTTGATATTTTTTGGTTATTTAAATCCTGGTAGTTGAATAATATCACCAGCCACGATTTTGAGTAAGGTTACCGAAAAGATAATAAAGAGTAGTCCAGTGATAGCACCGGTAAAAAGCTCTTTACCTTTTTTGACACTTTCGGCGTTGTCGCCACCAGTCATGATTTGGATGGTGGCAATAAGCATAATGATGAGCGAGATGGCTCCGGCAATGCTTGCCAAAAACCCAAGGAGTTGGCCTGTGAAGCCTGATGGATCAACTTTCATACAACCTAAGGCGGTGTTGATGCTTTTGCCGTCTGCACAAGTGGGGTCGTAATATTTTTTTGCGGTATTTTGTGGAGCGGGAGGGGTGAGCGCACCAGTGATTGGTTCACCGTTTTGCAACTTATCACACTCACTAGTGCTAGAGCAGTAGTAAGTCACATTGTTGTAACTACACCTGATTGCGCGAGTAGTAGCAGAAGTTTGACATAAAGCGTCCGCAGAGGATTTTGGGGGAACAAGAAATGCGATAAACAGTAAATATGCTACGATAAATAGACTATGTTTTACTCTTGGAAAAATTTTTTGCATACTCTGATATATGTGCTGATTATAACCATATTTATTGTAACACAGGGGAGCGTGCGAGCTGAGAGTTTAGAAGAAATCGAGAAGCAAATAGCTGATTTGCAGAATCAAATGGAGTTGTCGATTAAAGCTACGACTCCGCTAGAGACGGAAGTGCAGAAACTCAGTAAACAACTGAGCGGTATTCAAGCTCAAATTTCGAGTTTAGGAGTCAAACTAAAGGATTTAGAAGCTGAGATTAAAGTACGAGATGAAAAAATTAAATCACAGTACATCATATTAGCGGCAAAGGTGCGTGATTTGTATAAAAAATCCAGCCAAAACTCGATATTGTTGATCCTGACATCGTCTAGTAACGCGGCGGAACTGACTAGAGGACTGGCGTATAAATCGGCGGCGAGTGATGAAGATAAGGATTTCATCGTTGCGGTCACGAAAGACATCATCAAGCTCGAAGAAGACAAAGCGAAAGCACAAAGCGATAAAACGAAGCTGGCGGGATTGCAAGCAAAGATTGACGTACAAAAGGCATTTTTTGAAAAAGAAATAGCGGGAGCAAAAAAGTGGCAGAGTGAACTATCGAGTAAAATCGCGGTACTTTCGGCGAAACAGAGAGCGATACTGGCGGAAAAGACGGGTACTTTCCAAACCACAGTGGGAGATGTACCACTAGCGGATGACCCGGCCAGTAGACCTGACTACAACCCAGGATTTAGTCCTGCATATGCCTTGTTTAGTTTTGGGGCGCCACACTTTAAAGGAATGTCGCAGTACGGAGCATATGGTAGAGCAAAAGCAGGACAAAACGTCGAGACAATCCTGAACGCATACTATGGCGGGGGGATACAAATCAAAAAAGATTACGACACAAATGTCATGATTAAAGTGGACGGATACGGGAGCTATAACTTGGAAGAATATGCCAAGCGGATCTATGAAATGCCGGGGAGTTGGGGAGATGATGGGGGGATGGAAGCATTAAAAGCCCAAGCTGTCGCGGCACGCAGTTATGCACTTGCGCGAACAAATAATGGAGCAAGTTCGATATGTGCAAGTGAATCATGCCAAGTTTTTAAATCCAGTCCTAAAGGGGGAAAGTGGGAGGAAGCGGTGAATGCAACGAGAGGATGGGTGCTGATGGCAAATGGAGCCCCGTTTTCGGCGTGGTATGCTTCGACATCGGGAGGATACCAAGAGTCATATAGCGCAAACGGTTATAGTACACCTTCGATTTGGGATACACCTACTGGGCAATCGGGGTGGACAGCCCAAGCGTATGAAAAAACGGCAGGTAGCCCATGGTTTTATAAAGCGTGGTACAAAACCAGAGCCGGAGACGCGTGTGGACGCAGTCATCCATGGCTAACGTCGGAAGAAATGGCAGATATATTAAATGGCTGGAAGGTGTTGTTTGGTGGGGGTGGAGATTCTAGTCGCGTAACCCCAGAAAGCTCCTGTTGGGGAGGCAATCCGTATAGCAAAGCGGAACTGCGTGAGATAGGAGGGTTTAGCAGTGTGACGGGAGTGAGTGTGACATACGCAAACAATGGTGTGACAGCCAACGTCACATTTCAGACTAATAAAGGGGCAACGACGATGTCTGGAGCTGATTTTATGAAAGCGTTTAATTTGCGGTCTCCAGGAAGAATTTCTTTGAAGTCGGGTTTGTTTAATATAGAGAAGAAGTGATCAAAATCTTTTCTGGAAGATACTTCACAACGATATATTCTAGTAATAGATTGGTTGATGCATAGATGTGGTAACATATGAGTATGACAGAGATCTACAAGGCAAAAAACAAGGTAGTAGAGGTAGTGGAACAGGCAAAGAGAAATCTATCAATGGAGGCGATCAAGGCGCAGATCGAAAAACTAGGCAGTGAGTCGCTTTTAACTAGTTTTGTGACGATGCCCAACCAAGTTTGCTTTGAAACACAAGATGATGAAGAGCAAGTGGTGATGTTTTTACGCCAACACCCAATTGTAAATCTTAAATGGATCATGACTGTAATGCTTTTGCTGGTTTTACCATCTGTGTTTAGTTTTTTCCCGCCTTATGCTAATCTACCTACCAATTTCCAATTTGTAGTCAACATAGGTTATTACCTTTTTGTTTATGGGTATGCTCTGGCTATGTTTATGGGTTGGTTTTTTAATATTTATATTTTGACTGATGAGAGAATTGTTGATGTAGACTTTCACAATATATTTTTTCGGAAAGTGTCGACTGCGAAAATAGAAGAAATCCAGGATATTAACATACAGTCTTCGGGAGCTTTTGAGACATTTTTTGGGTATGGGAGTATTTTTATACAAACGGCGGCTGAGGTGACACAATTTGAGTTTTTGTATGTGCCAAATCCGGATAAAGTGGGCAAAATATTAAATAAACTCATAGACCTAGAAGAGCAGGAAAAAATAGAGGGGAGAGTGAGGTAGTATGGACATTATTGCCTATTTCCAGTCGATTACTTTACTTGATATTACCAAGGTACTGCTAGTGCTACTGCTTTTGGTTTACATGCTTTTTGCGTTACTTATGATGAAGCAAATAGCGGCAATGACAAAAGCAATAACAATGAAAGATGATGTAATTATTCGGACGCTTGGAGTACTAAATTTTGTGTTTGCAACGGTGGTGTTTTTGATTGCCATATTTATCTTGTAACTATGTTTAAATTGCTCAACAAAAACATCGTAGGAAGTTCAAAGAATAATTTGTGGGTTCAAACTAGGTCAGTAAAATATGACAATGGAAACTTGATCGCATTTGTATTGCAACTGCAGTGTAGTGATGACGATACCCTCGTGGATCTTAGTGCTCTAGGAGTGGAGATAATTGCGAGTATCGAGCAAAAAGCAAAACACATCGAAGATGGAGAGAGTCTCAAGACGCTACTTAACGTGGCACTTGATGGGGTAGCAGAGGGAGTAGCGATAGAGTGTGTATTGGCTTTTATTAAAGATGAGATGATGTATGTACTAACGAAAGGTGGGGGGAGATGTTTCTTGCATAGAGGGGGGAAGATTGCTTTAATAACTAATGAACCAGATTCTACGAAACTAATTGAAGGCAAAATTAAAGTTGGGGATGTTGTCTTGTGTGCGACGGAAAGTTTTGAAAACAAAATAGGGTCGGAGCAACTCAAAGACACTCTTTTACAAGCAGATAATGATATCGCAGAAAACTTTGCTCCTATGATTCATTTGAAAGATGAGCCATACGGGATTGGAGCTATAGTCGTAGAGGTAAAAGAAGAGGAAAAACCAATAGTCGAACCGCCGACGATGTGGCAAGCTACAGGATTTTCACTTCCAAAAATTTATCTGAGAAATGAAATGCCTAGAAGACTAAATATGTATATTGGGATAGGACTATTATGTTTGCTGATCATCATGATAGGCATAGGGATGGTGCGGAAAGTAAAAATAGATGAGCAAAAAGCGTATGACAACATAAATACTTTAGTGATGGCACAGATTGCGGAAACTACCTCTATCGGAGATTTAAATCCAGAGCGAGCAAAAGCGTTGATTAGAGAATCGCGGAACGTGGTGGAGAAATACCTAGCCGCTAAACGCAAAGTCGAGTACGTCAACAAAGCAAAAGGACTTTTGCAAGAAATTGATAGGGCAGAGCAGATAGCATTTGCAAAAAATGATATTGAATTAAATACGTTAGTTGAATTGAGCGTTTTGAGTGAGGGGCTGAGCGCATCAAAAATGAGGCATGATAGCAAGGGTAATTTGATCTTTGTGGATGATGTGCTGGGTAGAGTGGTGTCGATGAATATGGTCGATAGATCGAGGCAAGTATTTGAAAATGAGGGAGACAAATATATCGACTTAAGTGTGAGTGAGAGCAAAGTATATGGACTGAAAGAAAAGAACGTAGAAGATATCAACTTAAAGAAGAAAGATACCAGATCAGTGATAGAAGCAGATGAATTTTGGAAAAACCCAAACAGAATGGGCACTTTTGCGGGCAACGTGTATGTGTTGGATTTAGACCAAAGCGAAATATGGAAATATCCGACACTAGGAGACGAATTTGGTAGTCGCAGAAGGTGGCTGGCGGCAGGGATTACTCCCGACCTGTCAAAAGTGGTAGATATGAAAGTGGTAGGGGATATCTGGTTGTTGACGTCATCGGGCAAGCTCGAGCGATATAGTAGAGGAGCACCGACAAAGTTTGAAGTAGTGGGATTGCCGACAACGAGTGAAGAAAATAGATTTGTAGAACCAAGTGCTATGTGGGTGGATGAAGAAGCGGTGTATGTCCTAGAAAATGGCGCAAGCAGAGTAGTGGTGATTGGGGAGGACGGAATATACAAAGCACAATATTTAAACGCAGAGTTTAAGAATGCTCAGGATATAGTGGTGGTGGATGATAAGGTATATGTGCTAATCAATAATGTGGTGAAAGAATTTAGAATTAATTGATATTATCTCCCTGACAATTTTTGTTTGTGTGAAGCTCACTTCAGGAAAAATTTCCTCGTGATGGAGAGCTCGTCATTTTTCTTTAATAGTTCGACCCTACACTGCACAAAATTTATCAGGAAGATATTTTTATAGAATATACCCCAACCTGAGGTAGAATATACATATGATTGTAAATAAATGGGCAAGGAGTGAATATAGTATCTCTGACACTTACGTAGCAGGGGTAATGTTGACGGGGGCGGAGGTGAAAAGCCTGAGAGAAGACAGGGGGAGTTTGAGAGAAGGGTATGCCAAGCTGATAAATGGCGAATTGTATTTGGTGGGAGCAGATATACCTAAATATAGTCACTACTCGGGAAGAGAGTACGATGCAAAACGTAGTCGTAAGTTGCTACTAAAGCAAAACGAGATCCAAAAAATCCAGAAACAAATAGAGGGGAAAAATCTCACTTTGATACCACTCAAAATATTTTTTAAGGGGAGATGGGTGAAGTGTGAGATAGGAGTAGGTAAGGGTAAAAGAGAATGGGAAAAAAGAGCGGATTTGAAGGCCCGCGATATCAAACGAGATTTGGCAAAAATGGTGAAAAATACGATTTAAATAAATCGCTTGTTTCTAAAAGCAAAACCAGAGGCCCCACTTCGTCTATGACTTCGCTAGGGACACACTTCGCCACAATCATCTGAGTTGAGAAGAAACTAAATACTATAATGTGTGGCCGCGCCACTGCGTAGCCTCGAAGAGGCGAAGTGTGGAGACGGAGGGCAATGAGCCCTCGTCCGCGTACCGCCAGTAACACCATCTACATACATAGATAGATTTTACGTTTTAACCTCTTACTGTTTAGGTAACTATCAGACCAAAAACAATCCGAGGGTAGTCGAAAAATTTGGGCTTGAGTGACAGACTCAAACTTACAACTCATGTGTGTTTCCGCCTACTATTTTCCCATGAGCGAGTAGATAGTGAGACGCCAGAGCAATTAGGCTAAACGAGTAGCGAAGTTGGCTGGACCAAAAACGGCGGTTTCAAGTGAAGCCAAAGCTTTACTGATTCCTGTTTTTAGTGTGGTCATAAAATTGACACTTATTTTTTGACGCTGTTTTACGACTTCTTTTCGTCAAAGTCGGTATGCAGATGTTAAAGAACAGGTATACGTCAAAGCAAGACGTCCCCAATGAGAGTATTATAGCATAATGAGTCTAATTGACCTGATATATCCGAAAAAATGCGTGAATTGTGATCTGGAAGGGGCATATCTTTGCGGAGATTGTACAAAACTACTAGTCACTCCAAAACCTATCTGTCCGATGTGTTGCGAGCTAAGTATTGGTGGAGTGGTGCACCCAAGGTGTAAAAGTAGATGGGGGATAGATAGACTCATGGTAGGATTGCCGTACAAAGGGAGCGTGCAAAAGCTTTTGAAAAAAGTAAAGTACAAAAGTAACTGGGATATTATGTCCCAGTTGGTAAAATTGTATGCTTTGCCACTCCCTAAAGGAATGGAATACACTTTTGTGCCAATGTATTATGCAAAACAAATAGCGAGAGGATTTAATCAAGCCGAAATGATAGTAGATTTGATGCTGGACAACCTTCCGGGAGTCTCCCGGAAGGTTGTATTGCTTGAGAGGGTCAGAGAAACAAAGGCTATGTTTGGACTATCAAAAAATGAGAGGCGAGAAAATATGAAAGAGGCGTTTAAATACATAGGACATAGCGTACCTGAGAGCGTATTGATATGTGATGATGTGTGGACAACGGGCGCTACTATGCGTGAGTGCACTTTGGTACTGAAAAAGGCTGGAGTCAAAACCGTATGGGCGTTGGCTTTGGCGAGATGATTATTCCTCTGAGTTAGAGAACAGTTGTTGCATCTCTTGGAATTTGGAGATATCAATGTTGCCATTTGCATCTGGAGATGGAATGGTTTGTAGGAGGGCGGTAGGATCGATGAATTTGATGTCGGTAGGAGGGGTGAAGACAGAATCATTGAACTTGCCTGGCTCACACTTTATAGTAAATCCTTGAGTTTTGTAGTAGTCATAGTCCTGTTCGGAATTTAATGATATATTTTGGCTTTCTGAAGATTCTGGACTGGGGGACTGTTTGTCGAGAGACATTTTGGTGCCAGCTTTAGTTTTGTCTTCCCAGGTGTAGAGGTAGTCGCCAGTACTCAGCATGTGACTCGTACCCATTTGATTTTGTGAATCCATGCGCATGATTTGACCTTTGATGTAGTAGGTGAGTGATTCGCCATCTTTAGATATTTGACACTGAGTGGGTCTACCCGACTCTAAAGCTTTGGCGAATTCTTGAGCTTCGCTCATTGTCTCTTTTTGGGCTTGGGAAGTAGGATTATTTGTGGTGGCTTTAGTGCAACCAGCTAGAAGAACGGAAGAAAGTATTACTGCGATGACTTTGGTTGGGCTTTGCATAATTTCCTTTTTATATCTTGTAATTTGTTTGTGACATCTAGGGCAACTGTTTGATGTAACTGTGCTAATGATATCACGAAGGTAGTAAGCGTGAGTTCGAAACGGAAATGCACCACCTGTAGTTGAAGTGTAGATCACGACATATATGTGTAGCTGATCGAGATCAAGATTGCTAAATGGTTTACGAGAAGTGTGTCAGACGTTGCACAAGTGCTTTGGTGAATACGAAAAAACTAAGGCGAGTTGTATTTACGTTGTTAGAGATCTATTTTTGTACTTCAATAAGTTCTTCGATGTTGACAACTGCATAAGGTCCACCAATATCGCGACAAGTATTTGCGATACACTGTTGTTTGTAGCCACTAACAAATTTTCCCTTAGTGACAATGATTGGCTTGTTAACATAGTCTTTGAGATTGTAGGTTGTATTGCCAATCATGATTGTAATGGTGTTGCTTTCATTGAATGTTTTTTGACCAGAATATTTAACCTCAAAAATACCATCTTGATTTTCTAAAATTGTATATTGCCCTGATTGATCGTTAATAGGGAAGAAATATGGAGTCTTGTCTTTAATAAATCCATTCCAGATGAACCAAGATATAAAACCTACTAAAGCTGTGAGAGTGATTGCTATTAGATATTTGGTCATGACGTAATTATACCTGACTTATCAACCTGAGTTCGGGTTAAGCTCTATACCACTGTAGGTAGGTAATTCAACTCGGAACTGGTAAATCTGATTCTTGGTTTTTTCGGGGTGAATTGGTAGGCAATTAAACCTGAGTAGAGATTGACTAGGAAGTTGGTGGGACTCCTGTGTCTTGTGTGTTCGAAATGACAGACATTCTTGAGATAGTCGTTGATGGTCTCGATAATTGATCTTTTCCTCAAGTAAATTTTCTCAAGGAGAGGGAGTAAGGTTGTATTTGGACATCCATGAGGGAATTATAACCTTATTTTATATTGTCTTTTTAATTTTCCCTGGGAGATTTTATAATTTGTTTATAACTGCGGGAATGTATTTACGCTATTGACGCCTATTTTTTACATGTTTCAGAAAATTATTCATTATTTCATCTCCACATGTTTGATCTACATACATTTCAGGATGAAATTGGACTCCATAAATAGGTAAGTATTTATGTTTTATTGCTTCGATACCATCTTTGGATCGAGCCAATTCGATTATATCTGCTGGTAGTTTGTTTACTACCCATCTGTGATTCTCGAATACTTGGAAGTGGGCAATATTTTCAAATATTGGATTTTGCATACTGATGTTTATATTGAGAATGCCTTTTTCTTTGGATTTCATCATTTTCAAGCCTGCTCCAAATGTATGAGCAATGATCTGAAAACCATAGCAAATACCAAATATTGGAACTCTAGAATTTTTTATCAAATTAGATTCTTGAACTAATAAATTGGAATTTCCAACAATGGGAAATTGATGGCCACCAGATAGGATAATGGCATCGTATTTAGCTGGTTGTACCTGATTGATTGCTGCAAAACGAATAGTTTCAAAATCGTGTTGTGAGAGCAGTTTTTCTAACTTCCCTATATAGCTCGTTCCATTGTCTACTAACAGTATTTTCATAATTTGATTATACAAATCGTGGGTTTACTTTCCAGGGTTGCACAAGCGCTCTGGTGAATACGAAAAAACTAAGGCGAGTTGTATTCACGTTGTTAGAGATCTATTACTTAAGTATTTCTACGTATTCTGATTGGGGATTATCGAGTAGTTTTATACCTGCTACATGAGCGGGAAGAATGTTACTGGGGAGCTCGTCTTTGTTGTAGAAGTTCCAACCTTCACACTTGTCTGGCTCGGAGACCACAATATTTCCACTCCACTTGGTGCAGACAAAACCAAAATGAATGAAGTTGTAGTCATCCTGTAGTTCGCGAACTACACCAAGGTATTTAAGATTGATTGGATTTATACCCGTTTCTTCAAATAGTTCACGTTTAGCACAATCACAAATATTAGTATAGAAAACTGACGACGCTAAAGCTATGTCGTCAAAGGCGGACTTGTCTCGCCGAAGCTGATGCAGAAGCTCGCCTACGCTCTAGCGAGCTACGGCGAAGCGAAGGCGGGAAGGTATTTACGTTATGTAGAACCTAATTTAATATCTTTGTTTATCGTGATATGAGCACGCGATCAAATATTGCTTGTGTACTAAATATATCTGAAGACGAAGTCCTATCATTAATTTGTTCTTGACTAATCATTCCAGTAACTAGCATCGCCCAAAGAGCATCTGGAACATTACTTTTTTCCAAAGCTTGCATGGCATTTTGAATATCTGTCTCAGAAAAAGCGACTGGTTCTATTAGCATATTGGATTGAGTAATTTGTTTGAGCTCATAACATGGGTATCTCAATCGTCTAGGTATAAAGTTCTGAGCTTGCTTTTTCCACGATCTTCTAATTTCTAGTTCGTAGTTTGCATAACTGGTTGCAGCACGGGCGGCTATTATCCAAAAGACTCCGGCTTGATGAAAAAAGATTTCGGGGTCATAATATTGATCTTCACTAGTGATTGGCCTGAAATATATGGTCATACCATATTTTGATCCTGGTGAAATGGGATAGTGGCTATAGCAGTCATGTATATTTGTCATTTTTTCTTCTTTTTGATAAATAGAATTTTAGCAGACTTGGCAAGAAATAATAGGTTCTGAGTCTCATCGTCTATCTAGATCGGCGGAGGCGGTGAGATTTGAACTCACGCGTGTCTTGCGACACAAGGGATTAGCAATCCCTCGCAATGGGCCACTATGCGACGCCTCCAGTGCGGTATCCCAGACTGCTTCGCGTCTGGATACACTTTGTTGTGTTGATGTGCGGTATCCCAGACTGCTTCGCGTCTGGATACACTTCTCGGGTACTTCGTACTCGATGTGCGGAAGGGGAGGGATTCGAACCCTCGGTAGGTTTTAGGCCCACGCCAGTTTAGTAAACTGGAGCACTCAACCTCTATGCGACCCTTCCAGATACAATAATTTTAACATGACAGAGTACAATATCCTCATGCAAAGTTCAAGAGTGGGAAAGTTTGATATCTGGTACAAAAACTCGGATGAGTTTTATGAACTCAAAAGAGAAATTTTTGGCGCCAATAGTTATTATTTAGAAATTGATAAAGAAGACCCGGTCATTGTTGATTTGGGGGCACATATTGGACTTTCGGTTTTGTACTTTAAGATGTTGTATCCAAAATCCAGAATAATTGCATTTGAGCCAGTTCGAGAAAACTTTGAGATATTGCAAAAAAATGTTGAGGAAAACATGCTTGAGGATGTTGAAATATATCAAATGGCGGCAGCGCCAAAGAGTGGGAAGTTTGTGATGAATATGTCGATAGATGAATCGGCATGGCTATCTGGATCGGGGATAATGCCTAGAGGGTGGAAGGGAGTACAAAAGACCAAAGAAGTTGTTGTAGAGGGAGTTGATATCAAAGAAATCCTTAAAGAGAAGATAGATATCTTAAAAATTGATATAGAAGGAATGGAGTATGAAGTGATAAGGAATATGGGGTCTACTATCAAGATGGTAACGAATATGATGATTGAAGTGCACCCAAGAAAAGGAAACCGTATAGAAGAGATTAATAAAATACTACAACAAAACGGATTTGTCTTGGAAGTGCGGGAAGATCAGAGTTCGCTAGGGCAAGGACTGACAAAAATCACAGCTATGCTAAAGTAGAGCTAATATTCGTAGAAGAAGGGAGGGAGCCGATGAAGTGGCAAATGATGTTTGATAAAGTTGCCAAAACAGGAGATACCAAAGACAAGATCGCGAAAAAGCTAGGGGGACTAGAGACATATTTTGGAAGGATGAAGAATAAAGTACAACCAGGATTTGTAAAACTTTCGAAAGGTGAAAGATGGGGATACAAAGTAAAAGCAATGTTTAGGTTGCCAGGAAAAGAAATTGTGGCTGAAGGGCAAAACAAAACACTTTTGTCGGCGATTGACGGAGCATATGCCAAAGCGGCAAGTGAAGTAAAAAAATATTTAGAGCGCCTAAAAGACAAGAAGAAACGCTAGCGAGTGGAGCGCTAAACTGATACGGGTATTTTGTTTTGGCTGACTCGAAAATAGGCTATCATAGAAATATGGGGAAGATAGATGGACTAGCCAAATTGACCAATAGTTACGGCAAGATTACGATTGCGGCACTAGATCATCGTGGATCGCTGAAAGAATCACTCCATCCGGAAAATCCAGAAAACACGTGCGGCGAGGAAATATTGCTTTGGAAAAGACGAATGGTGGATTTGTATAAAGATATCGTTGCGGGAATTTTAATAGACCCGATTTATGGGAAAGAGGTAATAGAGCCAAGGGGAAATAATGGGTGGATGCTCTCGATGGAGGAGACGGGATATAGAGGGGATAAACAAGCGCGAGTGACTACAATACTACCTGATTGGAGTGTCAAAAAAGCAAAAGAGATGGGAGCATGCAGTGTCAAGTTGTTACTTTATTTTGATCCAGACAATGTAGAGCTGGCGAACGCGCAAAAAGGAGTGGCAATAAAAATAGCGAAAGAATGTAAGGAAGAAGATATAGTATTTTTACTTGAGCCGTTGAGCTACAAACCTGCAGAGTCGAAAGAAAATGTAGTGGTTGCAATCGCGCAGGCACTAAAAGATATTGAAGCAGATATATTTAAGTTTGAGTATCCAGGTAGTGCGGCAGCATGTCGTAAGATATCTGAGATCATCACAAAACCTTGGGTGTTACTTTCGGCTGGCATGGAGTATGCAAAGTACAAACACGCGCTTAAAACCGCGATGGAGAATGGGGCGAGTGGATTTGCGGTCGGGCGGGCAGTGTGGCAAGAGTTTGGACAGTATCAAGGAGAACTGCGGGAGAAATATTTTAGGGAAACTGCAAGGGAGAGAATGCAAGAACTAGTTGATATCGTAAACAAATCTCAAAGTTCCGACCGCTCGCCTAGAATCACGCAAGGGTCGGAACTAAACCAAATCAAAGCAATCAGTCAGGCACAAGTAGAAGGTAAGCGAGTGATAGTGCGGGTAGACTGGAATGTGACGCTTGGACATGCGCACAAAATTGTAGATGATACTAGGATCGTGCGGACGCTCCCTACAATTGAGTATTTGCTCAAACATAATGCCAAACAAATAATTTTGATGAGTCATTTGGGCAAAGCGGAGGAAAAACGTAGTATAGCTCCTGTTGCAGAATATGCGAGTGAGCTGATAGGGATGCCGATTACTTTGATTAAAGATAGCCAAAAAGATTTACAGTCAAAAAAAATCATCATGCTGGAGAACTTGAGGTTGTGGGAGGGGGAAGACAAGAACGAGGAGATGTTTGCAAGGCAGTTGGCTCAATATGGAGATATATATGTAAACGAAGCATTTGGCGAATGTCATAGAGAGTCAGCAAGTATCGTGGGAATACCAAAAATACTTCCTAGTTATGCGGGGCTTTGGTTGTTGGATGAAATCGAGACAATTGGCCAGTTACAAAATAAACCTGAGAGACCATATGTCGTGGTAATGGGTGGGGCAAAGGTAGATGACAAAATAAAGCTGATAGAAAAGTTGTCACAGTCGGCTGACACCATACTACTTGGAGGCAAACTCGCAAACGAATATCTGCAAAGAAAAGTGAAAGTAAGTGGAAAAGCTAAGATAATGACACCGAGTGAGGGGGGTGAGCTACTAGATATTGGCGCAAAAACAATAGCTGAGTATAGCCAGATAATCAAAGCTGCAAAGACAATAGTGTGGAATGGGCCGATGGGGAAAATTGAGGACTCAAGATATCGAAAAGGGACTAAGGCAATATATGAAGCGCTGGTTGCCAATATATCCGCATATACGGTAGTAGGGGGTGGGGATACACTAGCTATGGTGGGAAAGGACGAACATTTGAATAGAATAGATCATGTGTCTACGGGTGGGGGAGCGATGCTCAAACTACTAGAGACGGGCACTTTGATTGGCATACAAGCATTGAAATTAATGAAACTTTGACAAAATAATGTGATTATAATAATATAATGAAATATGATGCAAAAAATGGTGAGTTTGACCGGTCAAAATCAAATATCTATTCCAAAATGGATAGTAAAACAGTGGGGAGAGCAGAAACCGCGTAAATTGGTGATAACAAAAGTGGGAGATGAGATCAGGATTAGACCAATAAAGAATTTTTGGTCAGTTGTAGGAAGTTTGAAATCAAAAATTACACTGAGTAATGAACAACTGAGTGGAGCGAGAGCAAAATTTGAGCAGGAATGGCCACGAGAAATATGAAAACTATTATTCCAGATACGAACTTGATAGTTAGATTGATTGTGGGCGATGTAAAAAGTCAGCAGGATAAAGTAATTGAAGTATTTAAAAAGGCAGAAAAAGGCAGTATCAGAATCTTGATTCTTCCGATAATAATTGCGGAAACCTGTTTTGTGTTAAAAACGTTTTATAAAAGAAATGATATCGAAATAGCAGATGTTATGGAGGGATTGCTTTCTCCACCTTGGCTAGAAATAGAGCATAGAGATGCTTTGAGAGGAATGTGGGGCTGGTTTAGAGAAGGTATGCATTTTGTAGATAGTTATTTGCTCGCACTCGAACGCCATGAAGATTATACGGTCGTGACTTTTGATAAGAAGATTTTAAAGAAAAGCAAACAATGAAGCTGGTAGTTTTTGATGTAGAGACGAAAAAAGCGTTTGATGAAGTGGGGGGCTATTTTCCGGAAAAATTGGGAGTATCGGTAGCTGGTGTATGGTACGGGGAATATGACCCCACTTCGCCTGCGGCTTCGCTAGGGGCTAGGGGAACTTTGCGTGGGTTTAAAGAAGAAGAGTTTGGCGAGATGTTTAAGATATTTGAGGCAGCGGATAGGATCGTGGGGTTTAATAGTATAGATTTTGACATGATGGCACTCAAACCATATTACCTGGGAGATTTATTTAAGTTGCCAAACTTTGATATATTACAGGAAGTTGAGAAGAAGGTAGGGTACCGTGTCAAACTAGACGCAATCGCCAAAGAAACGTTGGGTATCCAAAAAGGAGGCAACGGATTGGACGCAATCTCGTATTATCATGAAGGGAATTGGGAGAAGCTCATCGAGTATTGTTTGCAAGACGTAGAGATTACCAAAGATATTTATATGCATGTAGTCAAAAATAAAGAACTCAGATTTAAGAATAAATGGAATGAGGTCGTGAAGGTTGGGTTGGATTTTGGTGTAAAAGAAGTGAAAGATAGCGGAGTACAGGTGACATTATTTTAAACTTGGATTAAAATAGGTATAGATGAACTCTTTTCGCTTTCGCAAAAAAACAGAGTACGGCATAATGATGGTGGCAATGCTGGCTAAAGCGGGGAACCAGGGGCTTGTGTCGGTACGCACAATGCAAGAGAATGGACTGCCACGTAGTTTTTTGGTCAAGATAGCCCACGATTTGATTAAAGCAAAATTGGTGATTGCAAAAGAAGGAAGGGGAGGTGGATATAGCCTGGCGCAAAATCCTCAAGAAATCACCCTCAAACAAGTAGTGGAGGCAGTAGACGGACAAGTGGCGATAACTGGTTGTATGGTACATGGAGCCAAAAAATGTCCACTAGTGGAACAATGTCCTCACCGCAATATGATGCAAAAATTGACACAGGAGATCGGGTCGATTTTGGAGAAATACAAACTCGCTGATTTTAATACGTAATGAAGCAGTCGATACTAAAGTTGGGAAAGGTGTCGGTTGAGGTAGCGGGCAAGCAAGTGCTTGAGCATTTTAGTTTAGACATAAAAGAGGGGCAAGTAGTTGCCTTGGTTGGACCAAATGGCAGTGGCAAAAGTAGTATAGCGAATTTGATCATGGGTAATCCTGACTATGTACTGGCTAAAGGTGAGATGCAGTACTTGGGGGAAGATTTAACAAAATTAGAGATAGATGAAAGGGCTAGAGCAGGGATATTTGTAGCTTGGCAGAGTCCGATTGTGATACCGGGAGTGTCGATATTTAATATGTGCAAAGCGATGGTGAATGATCAAGGTTCTTTAGTGGAGTTTAAAAGTAAAATAGAAAAATTGCTTGTAAAAGTGGGACTACCGAAAGAATATGTGTCGAGGAGTGTCAATGACGGGTTTTCGGGTGGGGAAAAGAAAAGACTCGAGCTTTTACAGATGTTGCTTTTGCCAGTTAAGCTAGTAGTGATGGATGAAGTGGACTCGGGACTAGATGCTTGGGGGGTAGAGATGCTTGGGGGCGTGATTGAGGAGTTGAGAAAAAATAACACAGCAGTGCTACTGATTACGCATAACAAGCAATTAAGCGAAACACTGAAAGTCGATTTTGTATGCAAGACTACGCTTTAGGTCAAAATACCGGGACAAAAGAATATACTTATAAAGCGCGTAAGGGGTTGTCAGTGAAGTTGGTGAGAGAAATATCGGCACTAAAAAATGAGCCGAGTTGGATGCTGGAGATTCGACTGAAAGCACTAGCAAAATACTACGAAATGAAGATCCCTACCTGGGGAGTTGAGCTGAGCGAGCTTGATTTTGAAGATATACATTATTACTTGCAGCCGGTAAAAAAGTTATATGATTCGTGGGAAAAAGTACCGAGTCAAATCAAACAAATTTTTGAGCAAATAGGAGTGCCGGAAGCAGAGAAAAAAATGTTGGCTGGAGTGGGGACACAGTATGATAGCGAGGTCATTTATCATTCGCTAAAAAAGTCACTTGCAAAGCAAGGGGTGATTTTTCTGTCGATGGATGAGGGACTGAAACAGTACCCAGAAATAGTAAAAAAATATTTTGGAACGGTTGTTTTGTATGGCGACAACAAGTTGGCGGCACTCAATACAGCAGTGTGGAGTGGCGGATCGTTTGTTTATGTGCCTGCGAAAGTCAAACTTGATTTGCCACTGCAAGCATATTTTCGCATCAATGCGGAGAATGCCGGACAGTTTGAACGGACACTGATCATTGCGGAAGATCAGTCGAACGTCCATTATGTGGAAGGGTGTTTTCCTGCTGGGACGAAAATATTGACAAAAGACGGAGAAAAAAATATAGAAGATGTTCAAAATAATGATTTGTTAATGAGTCATAAAGGTTTCTATCACAGTATATATAATCTGCAAAAAAGACGATATACCGGAAAGATGTACGAAATTACATATTACGGCGATGCTACACGTAAAATCCTAGTTACAGAGGAACATCCTTTTTTAGCAGTTCGACGTCGCTATAATAACGACCGCAATAAAATATGGGAACATGTCTGGTTAAAATCTTCGAAATTGAAGAAGGGAGATTATTTGGTAATCCCAATGCGAAAAGATATTGAAATTCTTGATAAAAGAGACTTTTGGATTAAGTTTTGGCAAGGTAACAGACTGGGTTTTGGCATGAAACAATTACCTGTAATATCTAATAAAGCATTTTTTAGATTGGTTGGTTACTATCTGGCGGAGGGAAGTATTAGCTCGGGATCTTATCTAAATTTTTCATTTTCAGAAACTGAGCGAGCGTATATAGAAGACGTTAAGCGACTTATGAAAGAAGTCTTTAATATTCGTAAATTTCATGAAAATGTTCATGCTAAAAATCACGGTATTTCTTTAGTGTACAATTCAGTAAATTTATGTAGAGTTTTTGAGTATTTTGGAATACATAATGAAAAGAAGCATTTATTGGAGTGGATGATTGGAGAGGAGCAAGACAAACTGAAAGAAGTAGTTATCGGATGGTTTAGGGGAGATGGAAACTATTACGCAAAGAAGCACAATTCAGGATATAAAGAGTTGTATCGTGCAAATACTACATCTGAAGTATTGGCTAGACAAATGATACGTATTTTGCAGAATTTGGGTATTCCCGCATTTTTAAACGCCAGAGATAGAGTTAAAGAAGGTCGTCGAACAATGTATACAGTAGGGGTGGCGGGCGAATGGATGGTTAGGTTGGGGAAGTTGTTTGACATGAATATTTTGTCAAAGCTTAATTCCAAAAAACGTGCAAGTAAGTATGGATGTGACGAAAATTATGTTTATGTTCCCATAAAATCAATATATTTTAAAGACGTGTTTAATCTTGATGTTTATAATTTTGGGGTTGAAGTAGATGAGTCATATGTTGCAAATGGGGTGGCAGTGCACAACTGTTCCGCTCCGAGCTATAGGAGCGCGAGTTTGCATAGCGCGGTAGTGGAGGTAATCGTCAAAGAAAAAGCCAAGGTGAGGTATACTACGGTTCAAAATTGGTACAAAACGGTATATAACCTGGTGACAAAGAGAGCGCAAGTACAGAAAGATGCCACGATGGAATGGGTAGATTGCAACTTGGGTTCGAAAAAAACGATGAAGTACCCAAGCTGTGTGTTAATGGGTGAGGGTGCGCATGGGGAAATGCTGTCGATAGCGGTAGCTGGGGATGGGCAACAGCAAGATGCAGGGGCAAAGATGATACATTTGGCCGCAAACACGACTAGTAAAATTACGAGCAAATCGATTAGCTTGAAGGGGGGTAGAAGTAGTTATAGAGGGAGAGTGTATATCGGTCCCAATGCCAAAAAGGCAAGATCAAAAATAGTGTGTGACGCGCTTATTATGGATAATATATCGAGGTCTGATACGTATCCAGATAATCAAGTATATAGGGGAGATGCTCAAATCGAGCACGAAGCGTATGTGTCTAAAGTAAGTGAAGAGCAAATAAGGTATTTGATGAGTAGAGGAATCGGTGCAAAAGAGGCTGAAACCATGATCATTCGCGGGTTTATTGAACCAGTGATTCAAGAGCTACCGATGGAGTATGCCGTAGAACTCAACCGGTTAGTAAAACTAGAGATGGTGGGGAGTGTAGGATGATTAATAGAGTTGGTTTGGCGCATTTAACTCGGCTACCCACCTGCGTAATGTTTTTTGACTGTGAAATTCGCTTGCACCAACTAGGATTTAACTTTATATGAATATATTCATTCGAAATTATAAAGTTCCTGGTGTATGGTCAGAAAACATATCCTATGAAATGATTGGAGAGGAAAAAGAAGCGAGGGTGTATTTGGATGCACGCAAACCAGGACGGTATGATCTCACACTAGTGAGTCATCACAAAGTACGCGAAACGAGAGGGAAAGTGATGGTGAGAGCGGTGGTCGGGGCAGATGCGAAAGTTAAAATCAGAGGGTTGATCAAGATAGAGCGGGACGCGCAACATACGACCGATTATTTAGATATCAAAGTATTGATGTTGGGTGATACGGCTATCGCACAAGTGATACCTGAGCTGGAGATCGACGCAAACGAAGTCGTGGTAAGTCACGGGGCGAGCATTGGTTGTATAGACAAAGAACAAATAAAATATTTGATGAGCAAAGGCATTACACGTAAAGAGAGTATGTCCATAATTGTTTCTGGATTTTTGGCCTCAGGTGTAGAATAATTATATGTTTAATCCAGATGAGATAAGAGATGACTTCCCAATATTGAAGACTTTGATGAACGGCGTAAAGCTATGCTACTTGGATAGTGGGGCAACTAGTCAAAAACCAAAAAGCGTAATAGAAGCAGAGGCAAATTTTTATTTAAAACATAACGCCAATGTGCGTCGCGGGGCTCACACGCTAGGAGATGAAGCAACGAGATTGTACGAAGAAGCAAGAGCGGGGGTGGCAAAGTTTATTGGTGCGAATGCAAAACAAATTATATTTGTGCGCAATACCACTGAAGCTATCAACCTTGTGGCATATAGTTTTGGTTTAGATAATTTGAAAACGGGTGATACTGTTTTGACTACGCTAATGGAACACCATGCCAATATCGTGCCGTGGCAAGAGATTGGTAAGAGAGTAGGGGCAAAAGTCGAGTACATAAAAATAATTAAAGAAACGGGAGAGATTGATTTTGACGATTATCAAAAGAAACTCAAGATGAAACCAAAAATCGTGACATTTGCTCATGTATCAAATACTCTTGGGACGATCAATCCGGTAAAAGAGATGGTGCAAATGGCACACAAAGTGGGAGCAAAAGTACTAATAGACGGGGCGCAAGCGGTATCGCATATGCAAGTTGACGTGACAGATATTGGGTGTGATTTTTATGCATTTTCGGGACACAAAATGCTTGGTCCTATGGGGATAGGAGTACTCTTTGTAAAACAAGACATACTGGCCAATCTGACACCATTTATGACAGGGGGTGGAATGATAGAAAGTGTGACTACTAGTGGAGCTAGTTGGGCAGAAATACCAGAGAAGTTTGAGGCGGGGACACCAAATGTAGCGGGAGCGATGGGGCTTTGGGAAGCTGTTGAATATCTGAACAAATTGGGCATGGAAAAGGTGCGCGAACATGACAAAGAAGTGGTGGCCTACGCACTGAATAAATTAAACAAAGTTACGAACCTTGTTGTATACGGACCGAAAAGTGTGAATTTGCGATCTGGCAGTGTGGCTTTTGAGTATACTGGCGTACATGGGCATGATGTGGCAACGATATTGGACTCTTGTGGAGTGGCCGTAAGATCGGGACATCACTGCAGTATGCCACTACATAAAGAACTGGGGGTGAGCGCGACGATCAGAGCGAGCTTTAATGTGTATACCACAAAACAAGATATTGATAGGTTGGTAGAAGCGCTAGACAAAGTAAAAGAAGTATTTGGGAGGTGACACAGTGACACTGTGACATAGTGACACGATGGAACATCAACAACAGATAAAAAAGTTTGAAGATTTATACGCGTGGCAACAAAGTAGAGAGTTGGTCAAAATGGTTTATGGCATGTGTAGTTTATGGAAGGACTATTCACTAAAAGACCAAATTCAGCGCGCGGCAGTTTCAGTGCTTTCTAATTTGGCGGAAGGGTTTGAAAGGGGAACAAAGGACGAGCTAATTGCTTTTTGGTATATTGCGCGTGGTAGTTGTGGCGAAGTGAGGGCGCAACTTTATGTAGCACTGGATCTAGGATATGTAGACAAACACACATTTGACTTGATTTATGATAAAGCTGATTTTACAGCAAGACTGATCGCAAGACTGATCGCTGGATATAAACTAGGAAGTTATGGAGGTCAAAAGAGGGCAGATCCAAAGTATCAAGAAAAACTAGATTTTGAAAAATATGTGAAAGAATTAGCGAACCAGAGTGAAAACAATAAAGGAGTGACACAGTGACACTGTGACAAAGTGACACGATGGATATTTATAAAGAAGAGGTGATGGATCACTATGAGCACCCAAGGAATCAGGGGGAATTGGTGGGAGATGATGTTATAGGTGATGAAGTAAGTAATGCAAGTTGTGGTGATTTTGTACATTTTTATCTAAAAGTTGTTAAAAGTTCCGATCACTCGCCTACAAGCGCGCAAGGATCGGAACTGATAATTGCAGATGTGAAGTGGCAAGGTAGTGGATGTGCGATCATGACAGCGAGTGCGAGCAAGTTGAGTGAGTACCTGCAAGGCCTGGCCTTGCAGGAGATCAAAGATATGTCAGAAGCGGATTTGGCAATAAAAGGAATTGGGTTTGAGGTGAATCCCGGACGCATGAAGTGTTTGATGTTGCCGGTAAAGGCGATTAAGAAGATTTTGGAAAATTGAGATTGGGGAGGCGGTCAAGAGTGGCTGGGTCGCTAAATTCTCCGCGTCCATATTTATATGAAGCGACAACCCCGATCATGGCGGCATTGTCGGTAATGAGTTTTTTGGTGTAGGGGTAGTAGACTGGAAGATCATATTCTTTGGCGAGCGAGCGGACAGTGTCGCGGAGCGCGATGTTGCTTACTACTCCACCCCCTAAGAGGATCAGCTTGGGAGTATATAGATTGATTGCGCGACGGAATCTGGTCATCAAATGTTTGAAAACTGCTTGTTGAAAGCTAGCGGCAAAATCTTGGATAAATTCTTTAGTGAAGGCAGGTTGATCGGCTAAAAAGTGACGAGCGGCAGTTTTGAGACCTGAAAAACTGAAGTTTAAGTCTTTACGCATAGTCATAGGTTCGGGGAGATAGTAGATGGGCTTTCCAACCTTTGCCATTTCGGCCAAGATTGGACCACCTGGATAACCCAACTTGAGCATACGAGCGACTTTGTCGTAGGCTTCGCCGGCGGCATCGTCGAGGGTCTCACCAAGGAGTTCGTAACTACCTATTGCATGCATGAGGACGAGCTGAGTATGCCCACCGGAAATGATAAAGCCTAAGGCAGGGTAAACGGGGTTTGGGAGTCCTCTAGTGCCGGTTTTGGTTTGAGCAAAAGAAGAGAGGAGGTGACCCTCCATGTGATTGACGGCTATGAGGGGGATTGTGGATTGAGAAGATAGGATTTTGGCGTAGCTGATACCTTGCTCTAGGCTAGGGGCGAGGCCAGGGCCAACGGTTACTGCAACAGCAGTAACCTGCCGTGACACGGTAGCACGGTGCCACAGTTGTACGGGGGGTAATCCAGCTTGGCGCAAGGCCCGATCCACAACTAATGGGAGCCACTCTTGGTGGAGTCTTTTAGCGATATCAGGGACAGTGCCACCCCAACTGGCGTGATAACTGGTTTGAGTAGAGATGACATTGGAGAGGACTTTGCGCCCGCGAGTGACGGCGGCACAGGTGTCGTCGAGACTGGTTTCGATGGAGAGGATAGTTGGCTCTTTGATCATGAGCGGTATTATACAGTGATCATGTGGGTAAAATATTTTTGCTTTTGTGACGGTCCATGCTTTCAGCCTGGATCCACTACAATGCGCAAAAACATCTTCACCCACGTGATAATATAGCTATATGAACGAGTGTATTTTTTGCAAAATTGTGGCGGGGGAGATACCTAGTTACAAGATATATGAAGACGAAAAATTTTTAGGTTTTTTGGATATATTTCCTAAAACTACAGCTCAGATGCTTGTGATTCCAAAAAAACATGAGCAGTGGGTGTGGGATGTACCAAACTTGGGAGAATACTTTGAAGCGGTAGGAAAGATAGCTCGTCATGCTCGTGAGATATTGCAGGTGCCTATTAGGCAGATGGTATATGGTTTTCAGGTACCTCACGCGCACATTCAGATACGTCCGGGAGAAAACAATGACTTAGATGGTTCTCAAGCTAGTAGTGAACAACTAATAGTGTGGCAAGCAAAACTGAGTTTGATTTAGGTCCATTCTGGAGTGGAAAAGGCGTGTGAAATTTGTCTTTTATATTCGTCTAATTCTTTGATATTGATCACTAAAATAGGTACATCTTTCTCGTACGATTTTAAGAGGTCTACGGCTTTGCCTGCCCATTCAACCGCAACAACATTGCCCGGCTGAAGTAGGCGCGAAAAGTGTAACGAAGTTTCTAGGTCGTTTGGATCAGACAAGCGCCAAGTGTCAATGTGATAAAGCGTACCAGCTGCTTTGGCTAGTTTGTAGGGATATTCTTTCATGAGGGTATAGGTGGGAGAGGAAATATTGAGGTCTATGCCTAGTGCTTTTGCAACCCCTTTAACGAACTGTGTTTTACCTACGCCCAGATCACCTTGGAGGGCAAGAATAAGCGGAAATTGAGAGAGAAGATTTAAGTGGGATTTGATGAGTGTTTGGGCATAGGCAATAGTGGCGTCATCTGAGCTAGAAGTGTAGGTCGAAGAGATGGAAGGGATGATCAACGCGCCTTGGCGTAATACAGTGAGATCATTGAGAGTTGTATCTACGACAGTAGAGGTAGGTCGTTCTTGTAGCTTGCCAGCATCAAGAAAAAGTGCAACCATCTTTTGTTTTGAAGGAACGGTGTATTTTTGCCAATCGGAGAGCGAGTAGGGCTCCTTTTTACCACTAGTGTTGGCGCTAGTGGCGGTGAGGGGTGTCTCAAAAGCTGTGATTAAAGCTAGAGCAAAATCATGTTTGGGGAGGCGAATACCTAAGTTGCCGGACTCTGATTCAAGACGACGATCTAGCTTGTGGAGGCTTTTGGAGATAACTGTGATTGGGCCGGGGAGAAAGTTGTTGTATATGCTCAGAGCTTGGTCGTTGAGTGAGACGTATTGTTGAGCCATTGCCATGTCGCTGACGGCAACGGCTACTTGGCGGTAGCGATCGCCTTTGTAGGTGAGTAATTTGGTGACAGCATCTGGATTGGTGGCGTCGACGGCGATGCCATAACAGGTTTCGGTGGGGTAGATGACGAGCTCGCCACGCGTTAAGGAGTGAAGCGCAAGCTCGAGAGAATTTGAGTCGTTGATGTTTAAGATTTGCATAGAGGTATTTTAACAGGGTAGGATAGAGTAATGTGGAAAAAAGTGACGTTGTTTTTGATAATTTTATTTTTTGTGCTTTTGTCTGACGCGGTATTGTCTGATTGGGTGCCTGGATACTTACAAACTTTGTTGGGGAGTCCCTTGAAAATGGGACTGATGATGGCGGTATCTTCTCTTGTGGGATTGTTGATGGATTTATTATTTCCAAGAATGTTGCGACAGAGCGGAGTGCGCAAATTGGCAGGATCAGCAATCCTAGGTTCATTGGTATTTTTAGTTTCGATGTTTTCTTCTACCTGGTTTGGCTACGTAATAATACTGGTCATTGGGATGGCGGCATGGGGAGTGTATTACGAATTGGATTCATTTATGACCCAACAATTTGTGGCGGGAGTGGCACCGCATGACCAAAGATCGTCTGTATGGGGAGTAGTGGGAGTTGTGCGCAGTTTAGCTTATATGCTTGGTCCAATTATAGGTGGATACATTGTTTTGTATGGTGATAGGGCGGTAGTATTATCGGCGGCGACCGTGTTGTTGGTCGCGTATTTGGCATTTTTATTGTTGATGCATCCTGCGAGAGAGCATGTAGAGGAAATAGATGTACACAGTATTGATGTGGTTTCGGAAGTGAGACATTGGTTGAGATTGGGATCGAGAGTTTGGCCGATATTGCTGGTCAGTGTGATGGGTGGATTGGTTGATGCTACTTTTTGGTCAACGGGAACAGTGCTAAACGATACTTTGGCGAGACAACACTTTGCGGGGGGATGGCTAATGTCTGCTTACATGTTGCCATATTTGTTTGTGGGGTTGATTGTAGCAAAGTGGGGGATAGATACAGGGAAAAAGAAATGGGCAGAGACATTTGTACTGATTGGAGGTGCTTTGCTTGTACTTTTGTCGAGAATCGAAAATGTTTGGTTGATACTCCTGTGTATTTTTGCTTCAAGCGTATTTTTTGCGATGGCGTGGCCATTAATAGACGCAGTGTATACGGACTTAGTGGCCAGATCTAGAAGAGGCAAAAAACATTTAATGGGGATGTCTTCGGCGGCACTGAGTATGGCTTTTGTAATTGGGCCGATTGTTTCTGGATGGTTGGCGGGAGAGTATGGTGAAAGACAAAACTTTGCAATTATTGGAGGATTGGTAGTAGTTGGGGCAGTGATTTTGTTGTTGGTGACACCGAAAAAACTAAACTTGCCACAAAAAGAGATCGCAACTTGGGAGTAATAGAGATATGACAGAAAACAAACCACAAAATTTTGAAGCAATAGTAAGTGACAAATACTTTTTGACAGATAATGAAAAATTTGTGTATATCAAATTTGAACTGGTGAAGCCTGACAGAATACAGTTTTTGGCGGGGCAGTATGTATCGATTAAAATCAATGCAACAGGCGAGCGCAGATCATATTCGATCGCAAGTACACCTGATGACAACCACGGATTTCACTTGATCGTAGAGGTGGTGGGAGAAGGCAAGGGTGCCAATTACTTTCGTCGTCTCCAGATCGGAGACAGGGTGTCGATACTGGCTCCCTTGGGAAATTTTACAGTGGCACAGTGTCACGGTGACACGGAATCTCATAAGTTGTTGTTTGTGGCGACGGGATCGGGGATAGTGCCACTATGGAGCATGATCAATGATTTGCTCGTGAACTACAAAGACCAAAGACAAATCCGACTCCATTGGGGGATGAGAAGTGAAGAAGACCTTTTTTTCATTGATGACTTGCAAAGACTCAGTGATGAATACCCAAATTTTGTATTTGATATTGTACTTTCTAAACCAGGGAGTGAGTGGGAGCTGTGTAGTGGACATGTGCAGGATTGTTTGCAACGTGATTTTGTAAACGGCCTGAGTGAGTGGGAGGTATATGTGTGCGGGAAACAGCAAGTAGTGATTGATATTATACAAACACTGAAAGAACTGAATGCGAAAGAAGAATGGATATATCATGAGAAATTTACATGAAGTATAAAACAATAAAGTGTAATAACTGTGGTAATAATTTTGTTTTTAGTTGGGAAGAACAAGAGTTGTACAAAAAGCGCGGTTTGAATGAGCCGACGTACTGTCCGATTTGTCGTGGTATTATAGAAGCCAAGTCACGAGATAGAGCAAGGAGCAAATATGAGCGATAATGCAAAACTGGTACGCACAGTAGGGAAATATAAAATAGTAATAATTGAGTCAAAGTGTATTGCGGCGGCATCGTGTGTGGCGATTTCACCCAATATATTTAAACTCAATGAAAAAAACTTGGCGGAACTAATTGAAGGGGGGAGTGATGAAGCAGACAACATTTTGCTAGCGGCGCAATCATGTCCCACTGGGGCTATAGAGATTTATGAAGGTGAGACAAAGGTTTGGCCACAACTATGAACTTGAAGACGTTAGGAATTTTTGTTGTTGTCATAACGGGAATACTGGTGGGAGCGGGCTTGTTGCTTTTTCAGTTTGGAGCATCGAAGGAACAGCCACTAAATGAAGCGGCAGGAGAGTATGTACATGTGATAGAGCCAGAGACTGCTGATAAAGCAGGACTAATTACGGTTGTAGAGTTTAGTGATTTTCAGTGTCCTGCGTGTCGCGCCATACAAGCACCACTAAAAGAGATGCTGACAAAATACCAAGACAAAATTAGATTTGTATATAGACATTTTCCACTTGTGAGCATCCACAAAAACGCACAAATCGCCGCATACGCTGCGGAAGCGGCGAATTTGCAAGGCAAGTTTTGGCTGATGCATGACAAATTGTTTGAGACTCAAAGTGTTTGGGCAGAAAGTAGCGATCCTTTGGCAGAGTTTAAAAAGTATGCTCAAGCTTTAGAACTGGATAGCGCGAAGTTTGAACAAGATATAAATAAAAATATGGTAAAAGAAGTGGTGCTAGCAGATAGTAACTATGCGAGTCGAGCGCGCTTGGCTGGGACTCCAATTTTTATTGTGAATGGAGTAAAAGTTGAGTTTGCCAAGTTGGAAGCAAAACTGTCTGAGCTTACGCAGTGATCTAGTTTGTATCTAAATGCTTTAGTTTTCCAGATTAGAGGTCTATTGACATCGTTCTGCTACCAGGGTATAACCAGAGGTAGAGGTCTGGAATCCAGACTAAATTATTTAATTATTTATCAGGGAGGTGAAAGAATAATATGGCATTTTCATACCAAAACGCAAAAGGCGTTACCTATTACCTACACGGCAAGAAAGTAACTCTAAAAAATGGTCGCAGTCAACAAATCTATTTCTTCGCTCGTGATGTCCGCGCTGAAGCACTGAACGATGTGCCAGCTGGATACACTGTAGTTGAGACTAAAAGAACAGGCATGCCCGTTCTCAAAAAAGCTTAATTAACAACAATTAACCAGCTTCAAATCGGAAACGACGAGACGCTGGTTTTTTGTGAGCTTACAAATCTTTGAGAAGTTTTTGGATATTTTTGAGGAATTTGTTTTTGGCTTTGGTGGTTTTGTGGAAAAATGAACCTCCTTGCATAGGGTAGAGTTTTTTGGCTTGGAGTGAGTGGAAGTCGGGTCCGAAAAGTTCGGCTAACTCGAGTTTAGCGAGTCTAGCGACAATACTAAGCACGCCATATTTGCGGAAGCGACGAAAAGAAAAGGTATAGGTAGGATCTTTATAGATTTTGGAGGTGTAACCTAACTGGATTAAGGATTGAATGAGGGATTTGCCTTCGGCGTAGTGAATGGATTCGTCAAAACCGCCGATTTTTTCGAAGACGTGCTTGTGTACTGCAAAAAGTGATTCTAAGAGGTAGGTGGGTTTGAGAGTGCTTTGAAATTCTAAAAAAGTATTGATCGCGAGAGCTATAGTGTCGTTTTGAGAGTTTTTGACATCTGGTTGCAACCAAAAAGATAAGAGATCAGCGTCCGAAGACTCGAGGCGGTATTTGACACCTTGCAAAAAGTATGGAGGTAGGCGGTTGTCAGCGTCGCAAAAGATGAGGACGTCAGAGCTGGCAGATTTAGCGCCTAGGTTGCGCTGAGTGCAGACGTGGCGAATTTGAGAAGTTAATATTTTAAGATTTAAGAGGTTGTTGAACGCGCGAACTTTGGAAAGAGTATTGTCACTAGATTTTGCGTCAACAATGATGACTTCAAAATCTTGATACGATTGATTGACGAGATCTTGAAGGAGATGAGGAAGGTATTGAGCTTCGTTTAGGGTAGGGATGATGAGTGAAAAAACTGGTTTTAACATGTCATTATGTATGCTTTAATATTATGATGACAACGACTTGTATTATACCTGTATATAACGAGTTTGGGCGTATTGGAAGTATATTGCGCAGTATAGAAAAACTAACCGCGATTGATCAGATTATATGTGTGGATGAGTCAAACGACGGTTCAGATCGAGAAATTGCAAATTTTAGTAGGGTGCAGTTGATTCATTTTACAAAGAGGTTGGGTAAAGCTGAAGCAGTAAAAGTGGGATTGAAATACTGTACTAGTGAAAATGTGTTACTGATGGACTCGGACTTTATAGGTGTTGGTGTAGATGAGTTGGCAAGAGGCATCGAGATATTTGAACACAATAAGATCGATATGCTGGTGTTTAGACAAAAAGATAACGCGCAAATATACCAACTACTGAAACTTGATCTAACTGTGAGTGGAGAGAGAATATTAAAGACAAAAACTTTGACTGAAATCATATCTACGAAGGTGCATGGATATCAACTAGAGATGCATATAAACGATTACTTTATTAGACATCCTGAGCTTGCTGTTTATCATTTGCCGCTAGCGGGACACAATGTGTTTAAATTTCTGCGTCGAGGATGGAAAGCGGGACTTAAAGATGGAATTACAATGATGAGAGATACGATCGGATATAGAGGTTTGAGATATTATATGAACCACGTTTTAACTTGTCATTGGAAAGAATGGTCAGAACGTCAGTGATATACTGCGAGATATGGAGAAGAATGTAGTGGTGGTAGATGTAATGGAAAAATTAAAAACTGTCTTGGATCCAGAGTTATTGGTGGATATTGTGAGTTTGGGATTAATTTACAGTGTCAAAGTGTCACAGGGTCACATATATATAGTGATGACACTTACAACTCCAGGATGCCCACTGGTGAGCGTGATAGACGAGCGGATACGAAAGGCACTAGCGGAATATAAAGATTTTAAGATAGTTATCGACTTGGTGTGGGAGCCGGCTTGGAATAAAACAATGATGTCACAGGAAGCAAAACTACAACTAGGAGTAGCATGAAAATCGTTGTAGGTAGTAAAAACCCAGTGAAAATCGGCGCGGTGGAGGAAGCGTTTCACAAATACTTCCCAGAGTGTAGTGTGGAAGGGGGAGTGACGAAAATAGATAAGAATATAATTTTTCTGCCTAGCTAAAGCAATCTATGTGATAGTATAGTCGTATGAGAATTTATCTAGGGGCGGATCATAGAGGATTTGAGCTAAAAGAAGTGCTTAAGACATGGTTGATAGAGAATGAGTATGAAGTGGAGGATGTAGGATGCTACGTTTATGACCCAGACAACGACTACATAGATTTTGCATTAAAAGTAGCTGAAGCAATAGAGGGAGACGGTGATAGAGATAGGGGCATACTCTTGTGTGGTAGCGGACATGGAGTAGAGATGGTAGCCAACAGGTTCCCACATGTGCGCGCAGTCATTGGCTATAGTGATGCAGTGACCATCCAAGGGCGACAGCACGAGGATGCAAACGTGCTGGTGATCCCCTCTGATTGGACAGAAAATGAGCAAGCGATAGAGAGGTTGCAATTGTTTTTGCAAACCGAAAAAACAATAAACGCAAATTATGAGAGACGTAGGGCAAGATTAAATAAATTGTTAATTAGATAATAAAATGAGCATGATGACACCAATTATCATGGAAGCAGATTTGGGAGCAGTGGCTGCAAAAATGCTGGCGCTAAAAGAAAAACAGAGAGATAAAGTCCATATCGACATAAGTGACGGATTGTTTTGTGATTACTTGAGTATCGCGCCATCTGATTTGCAGGAGATAGATACTGCGAACATGAAGATAGATTTTCATCTATTAGTTGATGATCCGACGGAGTGGATAGAGGAGTGTATTGCGCTTAATCCAAGACGAATCATTGGTCAGGTGGAGAGAATGGGTTCGCAAGCGATATTTATAAAGACAATCGAATCGTATAAAGGAGAGGCAGGTTTGGCTTTAGAGATAGGGACACCAGTTGATGCAATTGAAAAAGAAGCTTTGCAAAAAGCAAAAGTAATCCTGTTATTAGCAGTACCCTCAGGGACACATGGCTCTGACTTTGATGAGCGGGTGATCGAGAAAATCAAAGAGCTAAAAAAAGTTTATCAGGGTGCGATATTGATTGATGGGGGGATGAACAAAACAACTCAACAAAAAGTGATGGAGGCAGGAGCTACAGAAATAGCGGCAAATAGTGCGTACTGGAGAGGAGAGTGGGACACTAATATATAGTATAAAGTGAGAATAGAGATATGAATAAAAATAAACAAGTAGAGTTTAGAAAAATCGCGTTTTTTGGGGATGCAGCGGTACTACCAGAATCAACTTACTACCAAACTGCATATCATGCGGCGAAAAAACTAGCCAAACAAGGGTATGTGATCGTAAATGGTGGGGGTCCTGGTATCATGGATGCGGCAACACGAGGAGCTGAGTCGGTAGAGGGAGAAACGGAATCGATAACCTTTTATCCAGAACATGCTACGGGGTTTGAGGGGAGATATTTAGCAAATGTAACTGATAAAGAAATCAAGACAAAAAATTATATTGAACGTATGTTTAAGCTCATGGAACAGTCAGATTTGTTTATATTTTTCCAAGGTGGGACTGGGACAATCTCGGAACTGGGGACGGCGTGGGTGTTGGCTAAACTGTATTATGGTCATCACAAACCATTTATTTTGGTGGGGGCTTTTTGGAGACCTGTAATGGGAGCGCTGCACGACAATATGCTGATAGATGCAAAAGAGATGGATGTGTTTAGGATAGTGGATTCGATTGATGAAATTGTGCCAAAAATAAAGGAATTGGAGAGAGGGCTCAATAGGGTGGATCATACACATTGCAAGCATTGCGATGAATCGGCGTTTATGAGCTAGCTGTAGTGATGGTTATTTTTGTAAGTTTTTGCTTTTGTGACGGTCCATGCTTTCAGCCTGGATCCACTACAATGCGCAAAACCTTCCAAAAATAACCCTTCAATTTATCGGATTGTTCGTTAAATCAAAAACTTTCTTGATATATACTTAAGGTATGGAGCCTGCCCTTGATTTGAAACGTATTGCGAATTTGCTCAGATATGACTCATTGAAGATGGTGCAAGCGGCAGGGGCGGGGCATGTGGCAGGCCCGATGTCTTCAGCAGATATTGTAGCTACACTATATTTTTCGAAAGTAATTGATCTAGCGAAGGACAAAGTGATCTTATCGTGTGGGCATTATTGTCCGATACTTTATAGCGCTCTTGCAAGAAAAGGATATTTTGCAACCAATGAACTGCAGAATTATATGAAGCTTGATTCCGTATTGCCAGGACATCCTGAAAAAGGGGTGACGCCAGGTATCGAAGTATCATCAGGACCGCTGGGTCAGGGAGTATCGGTGGCGGTAGGGATGGCACTGGCTTTGAAGATGAAGTATGCATATATGGCGCATAGAGAAACTCCTAGAGTTTACTGTATTTTGTCGGATGGAGAGATCCAAGAGGGGCAAGTGTGGGAAGCATTTAATTTTGCGGTGAGAAGACAGCTAGATAATTTGGTATTTATACTAGATCGCAATCGAGTGCAAATAGAGAATTATGTGAGTCAAGTGGTAAGTTATGGTGAGATAGTGGGTAGATTTGAGGCGTTTGGTTTATATACGATAGAGATAAACGGTAATGAGTCAAGTGAAGTGATACGAGGGATCAAGTCGGCACAGTCCAATATCGGATCGCCCAGTATGATAGTGGCCAATACGATTGCTGGCAAAGGGGTGAGTTTTATGGAAAATGATCCAGAATGGCATGATAAAGTGCCGACACAAAGTGAGATGGAACGCGCGAAACAAGAACTGGAGGTAACCGTATGATTGATTACAACCAAGTGATGCCGGAATGGAAGAATCCAGAGTTTAAGGCAATACGGACTGGGATAGGGGAAGGACTGGTAGAGATCGGCGAGATTCACGAAAATGTGGTTGTACTTACTGCAGATTTGGCAGCGTCGGTTAAGGTGAATAAATTTCGCGATTTGTATCCTGAGAGATTTTTTGATGTGGGCGTGGCTGAGCAAAATATGATAGGAGTGGCGGCAGGTCTAGCGCACGAAGGATTTGTACCATATACCGCTTCGTATGCGACGTTTAGCCCGGGAAGAAGTTGGGAGCAAATCAGAGTGTCGGTGTGTTTATCTAGGAGTAACGTAAAAGTAATAGGGTCGCATGCTGGGGTATCGTGTGGAGTGAATGGACCCAGTCACCAAGCCACGGAGGATATAGCAATGATGAGGACACTCCCTAATATGGTGGTACTGACACCGTGCGATGCTAATCAAGCAATAGAGTGTGTCAAGGCTAGTTATGATTATCCTGGCCCAGTATATATACGAGGATGTAGACCTGATACAGCTGTTTTTACAAGTAAACAAGATTTTAAGGTAGGAAAGGCATACAAATATCGTGAAGGTAAAGACCTGACAATCTGTGCTTGTGGAATACAGGTCTATGATAGTCTGGTGGTAGCGGAAGACCTAGCCAAGCAGGGGATAGAGTGCGAAGTGATAAATATAGCAAGTATCAAGCCGCTTGACGAAGCAACAATCCTAGCGAGTGTTGCGAAAACAAAAAAAGTAATCACAATCGAAGACCATCAGATAGCCGGAGGGATGGGGAGCGCGATTGTGGAGATGTTGTCTGGCAATTATCCTGTGCCGGTGAAGCGAGTAGGACTGAAAGATACTTTTGGGTATAGCGGTGAGTATAAAGCAGTATATAAAAAAATGGGACTAGACCATGAAAGTTTGAAAGAGGCCTGTTTGGCAGCTTATAAGATGTGATAGACTGTGTGATATGAGTAGTTATGATGTTGTGACAATTGGGAGTGCGGTACTAGATATTTTCATGAAAAGTGACAAGTTTAAGGTGGTGCAATCGAGCGATATCCCGGGTGGGATTGCGATGTGCGAAGTGTATGGTGGCAAAATGGAGGTGGAAAAGGTAGAGATTGTATCTGGCGGAGGGGCGACGAATTGTGCTGTTTCTTTTGCGAGAAAAGAACTGCATACGGCGGTAGTGGCCGAGATGGGCAATGACCCTCAGTCGCTACTAATTTACAAAGACTTGGAGGTGGCGCAAGTAGAGACAAGATTTATTGTGCAAGAAGAAGGGGAGACTACGGCAGTGTCGGTGGTGCTGATTGCCGATGATGGGGGAAGGTCGATCATGGTGCATAGAGGTGCTTCGGCAATGCTGACCAACCAAGATATACCACTAAATGAGATAGAAACGAGGTGGATGCATATCTCGAGTTTGGGGGGAAACTTGGAGTTACTAAAGAATTTGCTGGAGTGGGCTAAAACCAATAAAGTGAGAGTGTCACTGAATCCAGGCCTGAAAGAAATAGCTTTTAAGGACAAGTTAATCAAGTTGCTACCAATGGTAGAGATTTTGTTTATCAATAGAGATGAAGCTAAGGCTTTGTGGGGAATAGATTTTAGTAATGATGAGCTGTGGAAGAGTAAGCAAGCACTCCCTGGAGCTTATGTAACGGTGATAACCGATGGAGCGCGAGGTGGGAAGGTGTGTATCAATCATAAAGTGAGTTTTTTTGCGGGTGAAAAAGTGAAAAATGTAGTCGATACAACGGGGGCAGGAGATGCTTTTGCTTCGGGGATGGTGGCGGGTGTGCTATACGGCAAGTCGTACGATGATAGTGTGCTTTGGGGGATAAAGAATGCGACGTCGGTACTCAAACATGTGGGGGCAAAGAAGGGACTACTGAGTTTGGGGGAAATAAATCGTTAAGATTATATCTTATCAAGATATGATTTGAGGATGCTGGCGGAGTTCATGAGTTGTGCTGTTTCTTCGAGAGTGAGAGGAGTATCGATCACAGTTTCGACGCCACTGCGACCGAGGATCGAGGGGAGCGAAAGAGCGAGATCAGTGATGCCGTACTCGCCATTTAAGACGCTTGACAAGGGCATGACCTTTTTAGCATCTCTGGCAACAGACTCGACGATGTGACTGACTACGGTAGCAATGCCATAGTAGGTGGCACCTTTACCGCTAATGATTTTGTAGGCATCTTTTTTAGTTTGTTCGAGTGCCCAGGCGATGTGGTCGTGCGACATTTCTTTGAACGAGAGAATGGGTTTGCCACCGATGGTGGCCATGGATAATGGAGCAAAAGAAGAGTCGCCATGTTCGCCGAGAATATAGGCATGGATACTGGTAGAGTTGACTGCAATATTTTTGGATAGGTGGAGTCTAAAGCGGGCGGTGTCGAGGAGAGTGCCAGAGCCAAAGACGCGTCCGGCAGGGAGTTTGGCTAGTTGGGTGGCATGGAGTGTCATGATGTCGAGTGGATTGGTAACCATGAGGATGATAGTTTTTGGGGCATGTTTGATGATTTTGGGGATGGTAGACTCGAGAATTGCGCAGTTGTCGTGGGTGAGGTCGAGTCTAGTTTGGCCTGGTTTTTGGCTGGCACCGGCAGTGAAGATCACGAGGTCGGTAGCGGACAAGTCTTCGTAGTTGGAGGTGGCGGTGATCGTGGTTTTGGGGTAGAAGGGGAGGCCGTGTTCGAGGTCAGCTTTTTCGCCTTCGGCTTTTTTGATGTCGCGCGAGAATAGTACTAGTTCGGTGGTTAAGCCTTTTAGGAGGAGAGCATAGGCGGTAGTGACACCGACATGGCCGAGACCGAAGATAGCGACTTTAAAAGATTCACGTTTGAGCATTAAGTCTAATATAGCAGAGTTTGAGGATGTGATACGATATTGAAGTTATGTCAAAGACTTTTCAAATTGCGATTGATGGGCCGGTAGCGGCTGGCAAGGGGACAACGGCCAAGATGGTGGCGGCGAGACTGGGCTTTTTGTATGTCGATACGGGGGCGATGTACCGCGCTTTGACGCTCTTTGCAAAAAACGAAAACGTAGCGTGGAGAGATGAAGCAAAAATAGCCGAATTACTGCGACAAAAAGCTCCAAAGGTAGAGCTAAGTATCCCTAAAGAAAGTGAAAAAGATGGACGACTGTGTACGGTAAAACTAAATGGAGTAGATGTGTCGTGGAAAATACGCACTGAGGAGATTTCCACGGGTGTATCGATCATTACACAGTACGTGAGCGTGAGGGACTATATTACGCCACTGGCGAGAGAGGTGGCTTTGACACAAGATGTGGTGATGGAAGGAAGAGACATTACAACCGTAGTTTTGCCTGATGCCAATCTAAAAATTTATATGGATGCTGATCCGAAAGAGCGCGCAACGCGCAGACACAGAGAACTGATGACGAGAGGAGAAGACATCGCTTTTGAAACTGTTTACAATCAATTGGTAGAACGAGATAAAAGAGACAGTGAGCGAGCGATAGCACCGCTGAAAAAAGCAGAAAATGCTTGGATACTAGATACGACAGGAATGACGATAGACGCGGTTGCGGAGATCATTGTCGCGAAAGTGAAAGAATTGTTATGAAAAAAAATAAACCTCTTCGACAAACTCTAGATTTAGAAATAGATGAAAGAGAAGAACAAGACGAGGAGCTGGATGAAAAAGTAAAGAAAAAGATAAAACAAAAAGAAGGAATCGAGAGACGCAAGAGCGCGAAGAATAAAGATAAAGTAGCGAGGTGGGGAGGGTTGATACTACTAGGGCTTGTGATGTTTGTTGGTTTTTTGTTGTGGGTATCTGGTGAGATGAAAAAAGACCCAGGAGCGACCCCATCTAAACCTAGGCAGACACAGTATGGATCGAGCGTTATTGTGAAGTAGTGGCGGCGGTTTCTAAAATAGTACCTGAGAGTTTGGCGCAATTGATTTTAGGGATATTGCCTACATTAAAGTATTCGTATTTGGGCGAATTGGAACAGGAAATATTGACTTTGACCAAGTTGGCTGGCGGTGTAAACGCTAAGCGTGGGCCATGACCCAAGAGCTCTTTCATGGTTTTGGCCCAGATAGGTGAGGCGCCGGTAATACCGGAAGCGACGCTGGACATGGGAGTGTTGTCGTTGTTGCCGACCCAAGTAGCGACAAGGAGATTGCTGGTATAACCAAAGGTCCAGTTGTCCCGTAGTGAGTTGGTGGTGCCAGTTTTGACGGCGACATTGGGACCAGGCAAATTTAAGACGGAATGGTAGCCAAAAGCAGGGGCGCGAGCTATGGGATCAGACAGAATAGAATTGATTTGGTAGGCGATGGAGGGATCAAGGATTTGAGAACCCTTTGGGGAGACTCCTCCCACCTTCGGTGTCCCGACTTGGCCTTTGGCCATGTCTCCTGTTGAGGAGTCACCCCATGCAAGATCAGATCCACTTGAATCCTTGATTGAAATAAATGGAGAGAGAGGGACTTTGAAGCCATTGTTGGCAAAGACGCTATAAACACTGGCTAAATCGAGCATGGTTACTTCGCCACCGCCGAGGGTGAGTGATAAGCCATAGCGACGAGGGTCATCCCAAGTACTGATCCCCATAAGCCGAGCGAGTTCGATCATGTTATTGATGCCAAATTGATTGAGGAGTTTGACGGCAGGAATATTGTAGGAACTGGCGAGAGCTTGACGGAGCGTGACTTTGCCGTGGAAACGACCGTCGTAGTTTTTGGGGCAGTAATCAGGACTACCATGAGACACAAAACAGATTGGGGTATCGTGGATGATAAAGCTTGGAGAAAGGCCACGTGAGAGGGCGAGTGAGTAGGTAATAGGTTTGATAGATGAACCAGGCTGTCTTGCTTGGAGAGTGACGTTGACTTGGCCATCGATTGTAGAATCAAAGAAGTTGCGGGAGCCGACCATAGCCAATATCTCGCCGGTTTGTGGGTTTAAGACCAGTCCCGCACCATTTTGGACATGGAGTTTGGCAAGCGAGTTTAACTCGGTTTCGATTTGAGATTGCAGAATATTTTGGATATTTAAATCAAGTGTGGTGATGACATTTAATCCGCCACGATCAACGATGGTTTCACCGTACTTTTTGACGAGTAAATCCTTGATATACATGACAAAGTGGGGTGCTTGGATAGACATACCTTGGGGGGCAAAAGAAAGAGTAGTGTTTTGAGCTTTGAATTTTTGAGTTTGAGTGATTTGTTTGGCTTTTACCATGTTATCTAAGACTTGTGCTTGCCTGATTTTGGCGAGATAGGGATTGGTGCCAAAAGGAGAGAGGGTTGTGGGAGAGATGGGGAGACCGGCAAGGAGCGCGGCTTCTGCAAGGGACAAATCTTTAGCGGACTTGCCGAAGTACTGCCAGCTAGCTTGTTCGATACCGTAGGCGGTGCCACCGTAGGCTACTTCGTTTAAGTACATTTCTAAAATCTCGTTTTTGGAGTACTTAAATTCAATCAGAACTGCAAGCACGCCTTCTTTGAGTTTGCGAATGAGAGTTTTTTCTCTGTTGAGTAAAGTATTTTTGACTAGTTGCTGAGTGATCGTAGAGCCGCCTTGAAGGTTGCAGTTGTTAATTTGTAGTTTGCAGTTGACGAGGTTGTTGGTGAAGGCGCGCATGATGCCGATTGGGTCGAGACCAAAGTGATGGTAGAAATTTTTGTCTTCGGCGGCGATGGTGGCATCTAGGACATGCTGGGGGAGTGAATCTAGTGCAATGAGGGTACGATTTTCGTCTTTGTAGATCTGATAAAGGAGAGTGCCATTACGATCATAAATCTTGGTTGTAAGGGAAGGAGTACGAGTGTGCAAGTTGGAGATAGAGGGTAAGTCTTTGAGAATGAAGTAGTAAATGGTATAGCAGATGGCAAACGTTGTAAATCGCAGTATATACTTTGTGAACAACTGAAAGAGAGAAACAAATAAAACGACAGTGAATGTAAAGAGAAAAAAGGCTGGCTTACCAAGTAAAATGAATAATTGAGTGATTGTAAAATGTGATTTTTTTACATATTTTGGCATTAAAAATATTGTAGAGGATATGGGGGAGAGGGGGCAAGGAGTAGTGGATGATTACTGCGACAAACTACTGATGACTGGCCAGACCCAGCTACCATTACCTTCATACCCTAGTGCCCAGATGGCGATACCACCCAGCGATGCCGATTTGACGAAGTCGATTTTGAGTTTGAGTGAAGTCTCGTTTTCAAAATAGATTTGAGATATTTGACCACTATCTGAAGCAATACCATAAGCGGTGAGAGTATTGCGATCCCAGAGTAGTTTGAGAGTATTGTCTTTGAGCATTTGGTCAATGCGCGCAAGTGAGGCGAGTGATCCTTTGGATTCCACGGGTGAGTATTTACTTTCGTCGACGGTGTCCCACTGATAACCGTAAAAAGGGATACCAAGCAAGATTTTGCGGCTTGGAACGAGCAGAGAGATTTCTTTGATATTTTTGACGATGTCGTGCTCCATGAGGTTACCTGAACCACGCAGGGGAGAGTTGGGGCCAGAAGTATTGCTAGCTGGCAGGGTGTAGTCATAAGTCATGATGACAAAGTAGGAGGTGAACGGAGCGAGTGCTTTTAAGTCCCACAGTCGAGGACGAGAGGCGGCAGAGGCATAAGTAGAGATAGAGATTTGGTGAGGTGGAGTAGAGCTGAGTTGTGTGTGTAAATCTTTGATAAAAAGAGTAAAGTTGTCCCGATGAGTTTTTGTGACATCATCAAGCGGCTCGTAGTCGATGTTGACGCCGACGGCGTTGGTTTCTTGTAACACTGCAAGAATAGTGTTTATTGTATTTTGGCGAAGGGACGGGGTAGAGATGGTTGCAAACAAGGCTTTTTGACTTTCGGGCAGAAACGTGATGATGAGAGGTTTAGTGTGGTAAGCGGTAGTATTGTTGAGGAGTCTTTTGTAGTTAGTAAAAGCAGGATCTTCTTCTTTGCTATTGATTTTTTTGTAAACATTACCTGATTGATCGAGGTGAAGATTAAAATAGGCGAAATGGGTAATAGTCTCAAGTGATTCAGGGGATAATTTTTTGAGATTCCAGTAAGGGGCGAAACCGAGAATGACATAATGGTCTCGTGGTGGATCATAGGTCGTAGATTGGGGAGAACTCAAGGGAGAGTAGAGTACAAAAGGAGGGGCGAAAAATGTCACGTAGAGCGCAATAATGATGAGTAGCGCTGCGAGAAGATACAATACTTTTTTCATTGGGCGGGGATTGTGATAGGTGGTTCTTGGTAGCCTTCGGGGTAGGGTTCGCAGTCGATGCAGTAATCTTTGATAAAGGGATCACTGGCAAGCGTTTGAGTGCGAGGTTCGACGTCGGCAAATTCACCTTCATTGTTGGGTGGGTGGTGAGTGGTTTTGTTGACGAACAGTTCCCGTTTGCTAATACCTGATTGAGTAGGGATAGTGCCGGCGAGGAAGTATTCGTAACGAGTAGAGCAAGCATTGCCTTCGGTAGGGAGTGCGCCAGAATCAGAGCAAATACTGGCTCCTTCGATGCCATCTGGTTTTTCTAGCCCGGGAGTTTTGACGTCACGCAACGCATACTTCATGATTTTTTGCCAAATGGGTGAGGCACCGGTGACACCGGAAGCCACGTAGCTCATGGGAGAACTATCATTGTTGCCAACCCAAGTAGCGACAAGGAGGTTTTTGGTATATCCGATCGTCCAGTTGTCCCTGAGGTTATTGGTAGTACCAGTTTTGACGGAGACGGTTTTGCCAGGAACATTTAAGACTGAGTTTGTGCCAAAGGCGGCTGAGCGAGCGTTGTTGTCGGAGAGGATGTGGGAGATCAAGAAGGCGGTTTGTTCTGAGAGAACTTTTTCACCATTGCGTTTGCCATCTTCATGCTTGTATTCTTCTAATACATTGCCTTGATTGTCTTCGACTTTGAGGATAGGGTGGAGGTCGACTCTGATACCATCGTTGGCAAAGACGCCAAAGGCTTTGACCATGTCGATCATCATGACTTCACCACCGCCGAGTGTAAGGGAGAGACCGTATTTGGAAGGATCATTCCAGGTACTGATACCCATTTTGCGAGCAAAGCTAATGAAACCCTCTAGTGAATTGAGAGCTAATACTTTAACTGCGGGGATATTGAGCGAATTGCCCAGAGCAAAACGAATTTGAGTCAAACCATGGAAAGTGTTGTCATAGTTTTTGGGACAGTAGTCGCTTTGGGCGACTTGGTCAAAACAAATTGGCGTATCTAGGAGCATGGTGGAGGGAGTAATGACTTTGGTTTCGATCCCGAGAGCATAGTTGAGTGGTTTGATGGAGGAGCCGGGCTGACGCTGCCGTGTGGTGACATTTACTTTGCCATCGATATCGTGAGAAAAGTAATCTTTGGAGCCGATCATAGCCAAGATTTCGCCGGTGCCTGGATTGGTGACGAGAGCAGCACCATTGCTGATTTTGAGACGTTTGAGCATGGTCATCTCCGCGGAGAGAGTAGCTTGGGCGGCGTCTTGGAGGTTGATATCGAGAGATGTAGTGACACGTAAACCGCCTTGCTCGAGTTTTTGAATCCCGTATTTTTCTTCTAAAATTTGGCGGATATACATGACAAAGTGAGGGGCACGAATATCGGTACCTGAGGCGGCAAAATGTAGTTCTTCACTACGAGCAGTTTGGGCTGTTTCAGTAGTAATATATTTGTCTTGAATCATGCGATCAAGTACAAGCGATTGTCTAGTTTTGGCGGCATCGGGGTTGGCGAGGGGGGAGTATTTGCTAGGCGCTTGGGGGAGACCTACCAGCAAAGTGGCTTCGGATAAGGACAAGTTCTTGGCGTTTTTGTCGAAGAAGCGGTGCGAGGCGGCTTCGATACCATAAGCAGTACCACCGTAGGGGATGTGATTCAAGTACATTTCAAGAATTTCATTTTTGCTATAGAGGATTTCGGTGGCGACGGTGAGAATAGCTTCTTTAATTTTGCGAGACAAGGTACGTTCGGGGGTCAGTAAAGCGACTTTGACAAGTTGCTGGGTAATGGTGGAACCTCCCTCGAGTCGTTGGCCGGTGATGGTTTTCCAGGCGGCACGGATGAGACCGCCCGTGTCGAAACCATGATGTTTAAAGAAGTTTTTATCTTCGATGGCGATGGTGGCTTGTTTGACATAATCGGGCAAATCTTTGATTTTGATTGGGGTGCGGTTTTGGTCGTCGTATATCTCGTAGAGGAGTTGTCCGTTGCGATCGAGAATTTTGGTGGAGATGGGGTAGGAATTGGGTTTGCCGAGAGTCGTGGGCGAAGGGAGGTCTTTAAGGAAGAAGATGAGACCAATGATAACTGAAATAGTAAAAAGAATGATGAGACCGACAGTTTGGCTAGAGTATTTGGGGGGAAGCGTTTTCTTTTGGAGTTTGTTGCGCAAAATGTCTATGAACGAGTTTTTGGACATGAGAGTATTATACCCGACTTTTGTGATATACTTCTTTACACTATGCCAGATCAAATTTTAGAAGATGTAACGGTAGAGCTAAGTAGGCAAGAAGAGAGAGGAGTGCTATTGGTATTGTCTGGACCGTCGGGAGTAGGGAAAGACACGGTGATGCTCAAATTGCTTGAAAAATACCCAAAAATGGAAAAGTTGGTTACGACAAATAGTCGCCCTAAACGTGAAGATGAAAAAGATGGATTTGATTATCATTTTGTAACGAGAGAAGAATTTGAGAAATTGATTGCTGAGGATGCATTTTTTGAATGGGTAGAATATCGTGGTCATTACCGTGGAGGGCAAAAGAAACACGTCCAAGAAGCTTTGGCATCGGGGAGAGATGTAATATGGCGAATTGACGTGCGGGGAGTAATGAACGTAAAAGCAAAAGTAAAAGAGCATTTCCCTCACTCGGCATTTGTGCTGTTGGCGGTTGATGATCTAGAGATTTTAAAAAAGCGCATCGAAGAACGTGCTTCTGAAACAAAAGAAGAATGTGACTGGAGCATGGATATTGCAGTGTGGGAACAGCGACAGTGGAACCATTTTGATTATGTTGTAAAAAATGAAGATGGGAAGCTGGATCGGGCGGTAGAATCTGTCGCAAAAATAGTGGAAGCGACCAGGATGAAAGTAGTCTAGATCATTGCTCAATATTGAACTCTGGTGTACAATGCCAGACAACGTGCCAGCAACAAATGTAAATAATACTATTGCCCGCATCGTAAAAGCGTCTTTTGAAGAAGAGATATCGTTTCTTTCAACTTTGGTAAAAAGTAAAAGTGTAAACCACTATACCCCACAAGATTCACCTTTGCATGAATCTGTAGAAGGGGATGTGCCCACCATAATTTATGAAAAGTTAAAAAGTATGGGCTTGTTGCCTAGATATGTGGGAGCGAGTAAAGAACGACCAAACGTCGTGTGTGAATGGGGCGAGAAGAGGGGGCGGACAGGGCTGATGTTAAATGGTCACATGGATACGATCCCTCCTGAAGGCAGAGATTTAATAGCACCATTTTCGGGAGCGGTAAGAAACGGGAAGATGTATGGTTTAGGGGTGCTAGACATGAAAGCAAGTTTGGCGGCATATATTTTTGCGGTACAAGCACTACTTACGGCGGGGATTAAGTTAAAAGGTAAACTAACGCTAGCATTTGTGGTGGACGAAGAAAGTGGGGCATGTAGTCCGTTTGGCACATCCTTTTTGCTGGATCAAGGCATTGTGCCAAAGGCTTGTTTTATCGGTGAACATGGTAGTGAATTTGTGAGAACTGCGCAGAGAGGGACATACCGCTTTAAGCTGGTGACAAAAGGAGAAGCGGTGCACACTGGAGTATCGGCGTGGGAGAAGCAGGAAGCTGGTCACAATGCTGTTGTAGACATGGCCAAAATCATTGAAGCATTGCAAGGATTGGAGATACCTTTCAAGATGTCAAAGATGTTTGAAGGGCGTAAACCGATGTTTACTTTCCCGACAAAGATCGTGGGAGGGAATGCGATCAATATAGTACCGGCGAAATGTGAAGCTTATGGTGACGTGCGATTGCTCCCTGGAAATAGCGAGGCGCAAGTGAAGCTCCTGATGATCGAGCGCCTACAAAAAATAAATGTTGCTTACGAACTACAAGATTTACTTTATGTGCCAGCGGTGGAGATAGATCAACATGATCCGGTAGTGCTGAGTCTACAAAAAGTAGCCAAGAGCGTGATGGGAGTAGAGCCACTTGCAAAAGTATCTGGTCCGGCGACTGATGGATGGATGATGATCAAGCGAGATATCCCGACCATCATGGGATATGGACCGGATGGAGGTGGAGAACATGGTAAAGGAGAGTGGGTGTCGCTTGAATCTTTGCAAAAAATAACAGAAGTATATGCGCGATTTATTGTTGATTATTTAGGCTAGAAATAACAAAATAAGGATTGATGAAAGCAAATACGATCGCGATCATTGTGATGCTTGGAGTCGGCTTTGGCGTGGGGGCTTTTTCACTATATACAGCCTCACTATCGGGGGTAAAAGCAAAAATGGGATTACTAGGGGGAGATATAGCCCAAGCAGTGGATCAAAACCTACTAAGTCGGAATTTACTGGATATATCTTATAAAGAGTATGACTGTAGTGTTGTGCGTATTGCTAAAGATGTGCCTAGATATATGTTGTCTAAAGGGGAGGAGCGGGTGGCAATGACGCGAGAGTTGGGAGGTGACAGAGTAGTGTGTGGCGTGAAGCATATCAAATCGGGAAATCTTGAACGAGGAGTATATACGATAGTGAAGGGTTTGTATTACTTAAAAAGTCATTACAATAGTTTACGCGAGAAAATCCAAACAAATAACAGCGCATGTCGTGAACTACAAGAGCCCACAATCGAGAGGTGGGTGGAGGCGTATTTAGGTGCTACAGAAGGGAGTATGTATGAGACAGTTTATAAATTGTATAAAGAGGTAGAAGAGGCAAGAAGCAGAGTAGAAGAGCTTTGTACAAATTGATATAGATGTAGATATAAGAGGTGGATTGCAGGAACGAGATTTTAGTTTTAGGATGGAGTGGTTAGTAAAAATTTGAGAGAGTAAGGAACCTAGTGAGAATCTAGGACTGTGCCGCAACCGTAAGACCACGCCGTCGCAAAAGCTATGGCGGGCAAGCCGGGAACTTCCTCTCAAGTTGCCTTTATATTGCTCCCCGAGCGAGGGAGTGAAGGAGAGAAGTGTCAGAGCAAGAAAGATTCCGTAGCGATATTCATTTGAGATTTTATGGGGATGGTAGGCCGCTTGATTTAAGTGAAATAGATAAAGATGTAAGAGCATATTTTGGAGAAAAGCTTTTTAAGCCACGTAGAGAAAGGGTAAAGATAGGTAAAGATGGTCGGCTGGATCCAAACTATATATTTCACATGCAAAGGGCGATCGAGTATTGGAGTAAAGAGGAGGATTGGGCGGCAGTAGAGAGGTTTCAAAGTGAACTAGACGGGGTAAATAATGTGGTGAAATTGGTGACACAGTCGCACGAAACTGGTTGTATGCTCCCGATTGTGGTAAATGCGAGTGATCCAGGAGATTTTTATGTAAATGATGGAGGGTACAAAAAGAGTTTGACTTATGTGTGGACTCTGGAAAAGGAAACAATAGATGCGTGGGAGTATAGAGTATTTTCCATACCTACCGAACATATTGGATTAGAAAAGCACTGGGAACTACTAAAAAAAATCAGTAATTTGCAGGTTACGGGGCGAATGTTGAAAACTATATTGAGTGAGAGTGAGGTCAATCCATTGTCAATGATTGCGTATCCGGTGGTGGTTGATCAGTATGCACATAATCTAGACAGTATTGCAAAGGAGCTTGGATTTGCGTCATGGGATGAAATCGAGAAGCAAGCAAACAACCAGTTGGCGCTTGAACTAGACCCTACAGCTCCAAAGCGAAGAGAACGAATCATCGAGAATTTTAAGCTTCGAATATGGCATGCAATCAAACAGAACAAAGACAGAGAGTACCTAAAAGCGTTAGAGAATGCGATGGCAGATACAATGGCGGTAGAGGCGGGAGAAAACAAATATATCGGTATGGATGAGCGCCAGATAGATGAGCAGATCAAAAAGAACTTACAAGTATCCTTGGCTATGCAGTATCGAGTAAGTAGCCACTACAACTACTTTACTTACAAGCTTAGTGGGATAAAAAGTGAGCAAGATTTACGTGAGATTGAGCAACATGCGATGTGGTTGCGGAATGAATTTCAAACAAACGAAAAAGTCCGTCAGGCAAAGGCGACGGGGTGTGGGGGGGCGGGGAACAACTACTCTAACATTGGGATATTTATTGACTCAAGAATAGCTATGTTTAGAGAAGATCACTTTGCAGAATTTATGAATTATGAGGGCAAGTTTGGAGAGTTAAATGAATACAAAATAACGGAGAGTGGGGAACCTGAGGGAAGATATATAGATGGTATATACACTCCTGGGATTTGTGTATCCTGTCATCAGGAACGGCAAAAAGTGTGGAAGGTTGAAGACGGAGGATGTGGATGCTGTACGACTTGTGAGTGGGAAGAGTTTGCAGGCGGGGATTAATATCTGCTCCTTTTTGATACAGTCGTTGCTAGTTGACGCGCACTAGTGATAGGGGGTACGGTAATAGAGCCCTACTATATGTAGGGTTTAATACTTATAGTGACAGAGTGTCACGCAACACACATAAATATGCAATGTCCATACTGTCATAGCGATAACACCAATGTACTTGAATCGAGAATAACTGATGAGGGTGGGGCAATGAGAAGGCGTAGAGAGTGTACGAAGTGTGGGAAGCGCTTTACAACCTACGAAAGAGCCGAAGGGGTAGACATCAAAGTAGTGAAGAAATCGGGCAAGATGGAGGATTTTGATAGAGAAAAACTAAGACGAGGGATTATGAAAGCGACTTGGAAAAGACCCGTATCCATGGAGCAGATAGAGAGTATGGTAGATGAGATAGAGCGTATATTGAGGCGTAAAACTACGACCGAAGTGAGGTCATGGGAAGTAGGAAATCTTGTGATCAATAGACTAAAAAAGATTGATCCACTCGCATATTTACTTTTCGCTTCAGTGTATAGAGAATTCCAATCGCTCAATGATTTTAGTGAGGAATTAACTAGGCTAAAGGATGCCCAAAATGAAACAAACTAAACTCAATCCGCACGCGGCGGCCATCATGGTAAATAGGTATAGCTTGCGGGATGAGGAAGGTCATCCGGTAGAATCTCCAGCCGAAATATTTATGCGTTCGGCGCGGGTGGTGGCGGAAGCGGAAAATAACTATCGTAGTAGTGGTGAGACATCACTTGAGGTGAGAGAGAAGTTTTTTGAGATTCTTTATGAGATGAGGTTTGTCCCAAATGGTAGAACAATGGCCAATGCTGGCACCAAGTACGGCCAACTGGCAAACTGTTTTGTACTGCCGGTTGATGACGACCTAGGTAAGGGGTCAGATAGTATATTTTCTGTACTACGCAAAGCCATATTGACACTGCAAACGGGAGGGGGAGTAGGGTTTAGTTTTGGGCGTTTGAGACCCAAGGACGCAAGTATCTCAACGACAAAAGGCAAAGCAACAGGAGCGGTATCTTTTATTAAAGTATATGATACGGCTTTTTGGGTGATTGGGCAGGGTGGAGGTAGGCGTAGCGCGGCGATGGCGGTCTTGCCTGTTTGGCACCCAGATATCTTGGAGTTTGTAAAATGTAAGGCGACGGAAGGGCAGATCACGAACTTTAATATATCGGTTGGGATAACGGATGAGTTTATGAAAGCAGTCAAAAATGACGATGACTTTACCTTACGTCATCCGGAAAACGGGGAGATGTACCGGATGATCCCAGCCAGAGAACTATTTGATGAAATTGTGAAATATGCTTATAAAAATGGTGAACCAGGCGTTTTGTTTATAGACAGTGCAAATAGGGCAAACCCAGTACCTCATCTATACAAACTCGAAGCGACCAATCCATGCGCTGAACAATGGCTTGGGCCGTACGAAAATTGTTGTTTGGGATCGTTAAATTTAAGAGAACACGTAATACTGCGCAAGTCGCATACAACAAAGGGAAAACAGTACGTCGTGGACTGGAAGAAACTGGCAGAGACTGTCCATCTGGCGGTGAGATTTTTGGATAATGTGGTTGATGCCAACAAATATGTTTCGGCAGTGCCAGAACTAGAAGAAGCAGCGCACAAAGTAAGACGTATTGGACTGTCGATCATGGGGCTTTCCGACATGATGTATATCGTGGGTGTACGCTACGGGAGTAAAGAGGGGCAAGAGCTAGCCAGCCAACTCATGGAGTTTGTCAGATTTCATAGTATGAAAGCTTCGATAGAGCTAGCCAGAGTCAGGGGTCCTTTCCCGGGGATTAACGGGAGTATTTACGACCCACAAAACATGACTTGGACTGTGCCGAAGCCGCTTTTGGCTCACAAGAGCGACTTTGGTAGACCACAAATTGAGTGGAAAGAAATCATCACTGGTCTCAAACAACACGGTATTCGCAACGGTGCCCAAACTACGGTGGCGCCAACTGGATCAATTGCCACAATATCTGGGTTAGAAGGTTATGGATGCGAGCCGGTGTTTGCACTGTCATACGTCAGACACACAAGGGAGGGGGCAGAGAAAGAAGGGAAGGAGTGGAGAGAGATGTATTACACGAGCGAGTTATTTAATAAACAATTATCAAATTACAATCTACAATCAAAACAGAGAAAAATTGTTTTTGAAAAAATCAGAGAAAATGGGGGGAGTTGTCAGGGGATTAAAGAAGTGCCGCAAGCTATCAAAGATATCTTTGTGGTGTCTGCTGATTTGACAGTAGAAGAACATGTGCGTATGCAGGCAGTAATGCAACGTTTTATAGATAACTCGATCAGCAAAACAATCAATTTTGCCTCATCTGCAAAACCAAAGGATGTGGCTAACGCATATATGCTTGGGTGGGAACTAGGACTAAAAGGGATGACAGTGTACATTGAAGGATCTCGGGAACAAGTAGTGCTAGAAAAGAAAACGGGACCTTATGAAACAACAGAAGACAAGCAAGTAACATCGAGTGAGTTGTGTCCAGAATGTGGGACTCCAATGCGCACACAAGAGGGATGTTCGACATGTCCATCATGCGCATACTCGAAATGTGACAAATAATTCTTTACAGGGTCTCTCCTTGTAAGATACAGGTATAAACGAAGTGATATGACGAAGCCAAAAATAATAGAGCCAAAGCTAAGCAAAAACGCGATAGAAGTGGCGAAGAAAAGATATCTGCGCACTGATATGAGTGGCAAAGTGGTAGAAACGGTAGGTGAAATGTTGTGGAGAGTGGCGTATCACATGGCAAAACCAGAAGTGAACTGGGCAAGCAATGGCATAGTGATGGAAATGGCCAATAAATTTTATGAGCGGATGACAAGTATGAAGATGGTGTGTGCTGGTAAGGCCATGTTTGAAGCGGGAAACCCTGGGGGCACCGGACAATTATCATCGTGTTTTGTGCTACCAATCGAAGATTCGATCGGGAAGATCTTTAAAACTTTAGGGGACGCGGCGGTAGTGCACAAAAACAATGGAGGGACAGGGTTTAATTTTTCAAAAATTAGACCGCACGGAGACAAAGTAAAAAATGTGCCAGGGGCAGCATCGGGACCGGTAGATTTTCTTAAGGCATACTCGGCGGCACTGGCCCAGATTTTGCAAGGCGCGAAAAGACAAGGAGCCAATATCGGGATTTTGAACTGTGATCATCCAGACATCGAAGAGTTTATTGATTTGAAAGATCAAGACGGAACTATCAAAAACTTTAATGTGTCGGTAGGGGTGACGGATGCTTTTATGCAGGCGGTGATAGAAGATAAATACTGGAACTTGGTGAATCCAAGAAATGGAGAAATCGTCAAACGGCTCAAAGCCAAAACTTTGTTTAACAAAATTGCTGAGCAAGCATGGAAATCGGGTGATCCAGGACTGATGTTTTTGGATAATACGGAAAGAGGTAATACAGTACCGCAATTTGGACGGATAGATGCGACTAATCCCTGTGGCGAAATCGCGCTTTTTCCTTATGAATCTTGCAATTTGACGAGCATTGATTTGGCAAGACATTTGAAGGATAAGGAGGTTGATTGGGAAGACCTGAAAGAAACGGTACGACTGGGAGTGAGGTTCCTCGACAATATGATAGAGGTAAATGCATATCCAGTACCAGAAATTGAAGCAACGGTGAAAAACGGAAACAGACGCATAGGGCTAGGGGTTATGGGTTTTGCGCACGTCTTGTATAAGATGGGAATACCGTACAACAGTAGTGCAGCCGTCAAGATTGCCAAAGATTTGGCAAAGTTTATATATGAGACGGCAGCGGAGATGAGCGCTGAACTAGCGGAAGTGAGAGGAAACTTTAACAACTGGGATTTGTCACTTTATCCAGCCAAGGGGCAGCCGATGCGCAACTGCGCGGTGACGATGGTTGCGCCAACGGGGACAATCTCGATCCTGGCTGATACAAGTAGCGGAATTGAGCCTGTTTTCGCGCTGGTGACGAAACGGAGAACTTTTTATGAAGATGACAAGTCAAATCATTCAACAAAAGAGTTTTTAATGATCGACCCGATTTTTGACGAATATATGGAAGAGCGAAGAAAAGTAATCGAACAGGTAGCAAATGGCGACTATTCCGGGTTAACAAAAGAGGAGAAAAAACTGTTTGTGACGACCCACCAAATCGAGCCTGAATGGCACGTCAAAATTCAAGCGGCATGGCAGAAATATTTTGACAATTCGATTAGTAAGACAGTGAATTTTGGACATGAGGCTACCATTGAAGACGTAAAAGAAACTTATATGATGGCATGGAAGATGGGATGTAAGGGAGTCACGATATATCGTGACGGCAGTAAAGATGATCAGGTACTGAGCACAGCATCCGCGGATGCTGGCAGTGACACAGCCAATACTTGCCCTGAATGTGGTGGTAAACTGCACAAGAGTGATGGATGTTCTAAATGTGTAGATTGTGGGTATTCAGTATGTGGGTAAAAAAAATTGCTAAACGTGATGGGAGAGAAGTAGAGTTTGAAATAGCTAAACTAGTGAAAGCGATAGAAAAAGCGGGAAGCCAAACTGGTGAATTTAACAATGATGAGGCAAAGAGACTAGCGGAAATTACGGTGGCACTAATCGAAAAATCTCTAAAAGATAGAGAATCAGCGCAAGTCGAAAAAGTACAAGATATAGTAGAACAAGTATTGATGGCGGCAGGGCACTACAAGACAGCCAAAGCATACATTTTGTATCGAGCGGCAAGGAGTGACGAGCGTAGGGTGGAGCGCATTATAGGAGTAAAAGATGATCTCGACTTTTCTCCTAATCAGCTAAAGGTGATGCGCAATAGATACCTGCTCAAAGACCAAGATGGCAATGTGATTGAGACGCCAAGCGAGTTATTTCATCGAGTAGCCAAAAATTTGGCGGTTGTAGAGAAAGCTGAGAAACGTAAACAAATAGAAGCTGAGTTTTATGAAGTAATGTCACGGTTGGAATTTTTGCCGGCAGGACGCACTCTCAATAATGCAGGGACACCACAGTCACAACTGGCAAACTGCTTTGTGTTGCCGGTAGAAGATTCGATGGAAGGAATATTTGATAGTGTGAAGTGGATGGCAATGGTACACCAAAGAGGGGGAGGGACGGGATTCAATTTTTCGAAGTTACGTCCTAGAGGTGACATTGTGACGAAGTCATCGGGTGGGTTTGCGACAGGGCCAGTCTCTTTCATGAAAGTTTTTGATATTGCAACCAGGCAAGTGATGCAGGGCGGGAAGAAGCGTGGGGCAAACATGGGGATACTAAATGTCGATCATCCAGATATTTTAGATTTTATTACGGCAAAGTCTGAGCGGGGAGAGATAGAAAACTTTAATATTTCGGTAGGGGTAACGGACGCGTTTATGAAGGCGGTGGATGCTGACAAAGAATGGCATCTACGCAACCAGCGTACGGGAGAGGTAGTGCAAACGATGCAAGCGCGTACACTCATGTCGCAGTTGGTATCTTTGGCGTGGCGGACGGGCGACCCAGGACTCATTTTCCTTGATCCGATCAATCGCAATAATCCATTGTTAAAAAAATATGGCCGCATCGAAGCAACTAATCCTTGTGGGGAACAACCCCTACATCCGTTTGATGCCTGCAATTTAGGAAGTATAAATTTGGCGAAGATGATAGTAGGAGGTAAGGTCGACTTTGAAAGACTAAAGTTTGTGGTGCAGACAGGAGTGCGAATCTTAGATAATGTGATTGACGCGTGTAAATACCCATTACCACAGATTACAGAGACCGTGCGAGCGAATCGGAGGATTGGATTGGGGGTGATGGGATGGGCGGATATGCTTTACCAATTGCGAATTCCGTATGACAGTGAAGCGGGAGTGAAACTAGCGCGAAAAATAGCTAAATTTATCCAGGAAGAGGCGTGGCAGGTGTCTAGAGAATTGGCGAAAGAAAAAGGGACTTTTCCCAGATGGAAAGACTCAGCCTTCGCCAAGGCTACGGCGAGCAAGGTAGTAGCCAAGGTGAGAAATCTAGCTATTACGACGATTGCTCCTACTGGCAGCATTTCGATGTTGTGTGATGCCTCTTCTGGGATTGAGCCGGTGTTCGCGTTGGCTTACACCAAGAATGTGGTTGAAGATAATGGTCTTTCGTATATCAATCGATATTTTAGAGAAGAATTAGAGAGGGCAGGGTGGGCGGATGGTGATACCGAACATAAGGTGCGAGATCGTATTGTGAGAGAGGTGGCTCAAACAGGCAGTGTAGCGCATGTATCGGGGGTGCCTGATGAAGTGAAATCGGTGTACCGTACGGCACATGATATTGCGCCCATTTGGCATATCAAGATGCAGGCCGCTTGGCAGAGCTATACGGACAATGCAGTGTCGAAAACAATCAATTTCCCAAACAGTGCGACTATAGATCAGGTAGAAGAGGCGTATATGATGGCGTGGAAGATGGGGTGTAAAGGTATCACGATATACCGTGATGGCAGTAAAGATGTACAGATACTGAATGTAGGCACTAATGCTCAAATATCAAATGATAACTCTCAAATCATACAGAGCAAGATCAAGATAGAAACTTTAAAAGAGCGAAGTGCAAAAAGGAAACACATGTCAGAATGTCCAGAATGTGGGGGGAAACTAGCGATCGAAGAAGGGTGTGCGAAGTGTTATGGATGCGGCTTCTCGGTTTGCCAGGGGTGAAAAAATTAGTTAATTACCTATAGATTTCGCGGCGATGGCCAACTCGAAGAATAACTATATTTTTGTCATTTAGATCAAATATAATGCGATAATCGCCTACACGGTAACGGTATGTACCCAGGTCAGAGTGGATGAGTTTTTTACTGTAGTGGAGTGGATTAGTTGCTAGTAGCTCGAGTTTTTTCTTAAGCCTTTTTCTGGCAATAATATCGAGTTTTTGGATATCTTTGACTGCTGTGTTCGTGTACTCTAGCGAGTAGGACATATTTTGATTATAGATCACCAAAAACTTGAGAGTGAGAGAAAGTATTGCCAGATTTATACTCGTCTCGTGCTTGCTTGATACTGGCAAGATATTTCTTGTTTTTTAGAGCTAGGAGATCTTCGAGAAAATCGAGATTGACTATGGCATGTGCGATCTTTTTACCCCTGGCGATTAGAAGATACTCTTTTTGATCTAGCTCATCGAGAGTGTCAGATAAATTATTTCTTAATGTAGTGGCAGCGATGATATTCATACATTTATATTGTACACTTAAAACGTACAATGTCAAGAGTGCTGTAAAATATACTGATATGCAACAGATTATACTGGCGAGTGGGAGTCCAAGACGTAAAGAAATACTGGAAAAAATGGGAGTAGAGTTTAGGGTGATTGAGTCGGGATATGATGAGACCAAAATACGAACTGATGACCCTATAGAGCTTGTCGAAGAACTGGCGTTACAAAAAGCACTAGAAGTGGGTAAACAACTAGATGATGCGATCGTGGTAGGGGGCGATACTGTCGTATATATAGATAACCAGATACTAGGAAAGCCAAAAGACAAAGATGACGCAAGGATGATGATGTCGAAGTTGTTTGGCAAAACTCATAGCGTAGTGACAGGTGTAGCTGTGGTAAACACTTTGACTGGGGAGCAAATTGTGGGACATGAAACTGGGCAAGTGAAGTTTAGAGAATTAACCGAATCTGAGTTTGAGAAGTATATAGAGAGCGAGAAATGGAAAGGGTTTGCTGGCGGGTACGCGATCCAAGGAGCGGTGGCACCATTTGTGAGTGACCAGACTGGGAGTTTGTCGGCAATCATTGGGTTTCCGATCGTGCTGGTAGCTGACCTGCTGGAACAGATGGGGGTAAAGATAGAGATAATGCCAGAACAGTTGGAACTAGAAATAAAAAATGAAAAAATAGGAATAGAGGGTCAATGAGCGGACTAGTATATGTATTTACAGGAGAAGGGAAAGGGAAAACCTCGGCGGCATTAGGGGTGGCAGTGCGGAGCTTGTTGAACAACGAAAAAGTAGGATGGATTTCTTTTTATAAGCAAGAAACATGGGGAATAGCGGAAGCTAAACTGAAAAATAAATTTGCAAACTTAGAGATGTATTTTGTGGGGAAGGGATTTCGGATTACAAAATACGACAAAAAACTAATGAAGGCTGAAAAGGAGCTGAAATTGGCGAGCGTGGGAAACGGTGCAAAGGTGGTGGATACAGCAAGCGAAGACGAACACAAAGAGGCGGCAAGAATGGGAATCGAAATTGCTAAACAAATGATTGATAAAAAGCCATTTTTGGTGGTGTTGGATGAGATAATAAACGCGATAGATGAAGGACTAGTAGATGAGCAAATACTACTCGATCTGATTGCTCAAAGAGGAGAGGTAAATCTAGTGCTGACAGGACGAGGGATAAGTAAGAAAGTGAAGCAAGCAAGTGACTTGGCGACAGAGTGTAAAAAGATAAAACATCCGTTTGATCTAGGTAGAATGGCGGTCAAAGGACTGGATTACTAATTACTTTTTTGCCGTATAATGGGTTTATATGGTTGATTTAAACAAAGAAAAATTGTCAGGTAATTTGGCTGAGACAAATAGAGAAGTAAAGCAAAATGTGGAGGATTTGGCAAGCAAAGAAAATACCGAGGTATCAAGCTGGATAGAAAAAATCGAGAGGAAATTGGGGAGAGTACCAAACAAGACTAGCGATGTAAATGATGATACAGTGGTGATCCAACAACAAGCGCAAGATGACCAACCACCTGTGACTCTGCCGGTGACACAGTCGCAAATGTCTGCAGGCAAAAGCGCAAAGATTGATACGGGATTGGCATGGCTTGTAGCATGGGTGATACGGCAAATGAAAAAGTTGGCACGCATTGGACGTAAAGTAAAACTGATGGATATCCCCGAAGTAGAGAGGAAAAATTAGCGATGCAAGGACTAGAACAAGTATCATTGATTCTTACCAACCTAGCCTGGAGTCTGGTTTTTTTAAGTGTCGCATTGGTGGCTTTGTTTTTGCTAGGGTACGCGCTGTTGTTGTGGATTCGTAATAGGAATAGAGAGGAGTATAGCCTGTCTTTTGTGACACTGGAGGTAGCACTACCGCGCGACAACGAAATCAAGATCGACGCGGCAGAGCAGATGTTTGCTAGTTTGTACTCCATGAAAAATGAAGAATGGTATGCATTTTTGCAGTCAGAACACGCGATATCTTTTGAGATTGTGGGACGTAAAGAAGATATTCGTTTTTATGCGAGCGTGCCACATGAGCTGATGGAGCTCGTAGAAAAACAAATTCACGGAGCTTATCCTGGAGCAGAAATAAAAATAGTAGAGGAATACAGTATTTTTGACGAAAAGGGAAAGGTAGCTTTTGAGTCGCTAGTAAAAAATAATGCTTCGTACTACCCAATTCAATCATTTAGAGAGCTGGCTACTGATCCGCTATCATCCATTACTTCTTTTCTAGCAAAAATGAGGGAAGGTGAGGGGGCGATACTGCAAATCATAGTCTCGCCAGCATCGCATACATGGAGTCATAAAGGCCATAGTTATATCGCAACCTCCAAGAAAAATGAAAGTAATCCTGAGAAGGCGAGCTACGGAGTAGACCCTAAAGCGCTGGAAGCAATAGAGAGATCAGCGGGCAAACCTGGGTTTGAAGTCTCTATCAGACTCGTAGTAAACGCGCCCACGAAACACGAGGCCCATACACTGCTGAAACAGTTTTCAGGGACGTTTGCACAGTTTAGTGGTCCGTATAACAAATTTGCGAAACAGACGATATTTCTCAAGCGTTTATTTATGGTGGACTTTATTTATAGATATCCGGCGATGTTTAGAGGCAAGTCGATACTAAACTCAGAAGAACTGGCAACAATTTTCCATTTCCCCAACAAACAAGTAGAGACACCACATATCCACTGGTTGACGGCAAAGACAGCGCCAGCGCCAGCGCAAATTCCCACAGCAGGCTTATATCTAGGCAAGAGCGTGTATCGAGGTATGTCGCGCAAGATTTATATATCAGACAAAGACCGCGCACGTCACATGTATATTATCGGCAAGACGGGTACAGGCAAGTCAGAATTGCTCATGGATATGATCCTGCAAGATATACGCGCAGGGAAAGGGGTTTGTTTTATTGATCCGCACGACTCGGTAGAGAAACTACTTGAGTTTATCCCACCAGAGAGAGCAGAAGATGTGATTTACTTTAATCCTTCTGATACTGATAGGCCCATGGGTCTCAACATGCTTGAGGCGCGATCGGAAGAAGAGAAACAGTTTGTGGCGTCGTCGATCATCAACCTCATGTATAAACTGTATGATCCACATAAAACAGGTATTATCGGACCGAGATTTGAACATGCCATTCGTAATGCCATGATGACCGTGATGGTGGAGCCGGGAGCAACATTTATTGAGATCGTGCGCGTGATGACTGATCCCAAGTTTTTGCAGGAGTTGCTACCTAAAGTGCAAGACCCAATGGTCAAGAGATACTGGACAGATCAGATCGCCCAAACCAGTGATTTCCACAAATCAGAAGTGCTTGACTATATCGTGTCAAAGTTTGGACGCTTTATTACGGACAAAATGATGCGTAATATCATTGGCCAGTCGTACTCGGCCTTTGATTTCCGAAAAGTGATGGATGAGGGAAAAATCTTACTGATCAATCTGGCTAAAGGCAGGATAGGGGAAGAAAACTCGGCATTTTTAGGCTTGATTCTTGTGCCAAAAATACTCGTTGCGGCGATGAGTCGCCAAGATATACCTGAGTCTGAGAGACGCGATTTTAACCTTTATGTTGATGAATTCCAAAACTTTGCCACTCCTGATTTTGCCACAATTTTGTCTGAAGCGCGTAAGTACCACTTGAATTTGATTGTAGCCAACCAGTTTATCGGACAGATTGAGGAGGAAGTGAAGAACGCAGTCTTTGGCAACGTCGGCACTATGATGTCATTTCGCGTAGGTGTACAGGATGCGAATTTCTTGCAACATGAGTTTAGCCCGACATTCTCAGAAGCAGATCTCACCAATGTAGAGCGGTACCATACCTTTATCAAAACGATAGTGGACAATGAGCCGATGCCGCCATTTTCGATGGATCTGACACGGGATGTCGAGGCAGAGCGCAAGCTCGCCAATCCTAAACTGGCGGAAATGATCAAGAAACTTTCGAGACTAAAGTTTGGGAAAGATAAGAATATTTTGGAAGTAGAGATCGCGAAGCGGGCGAAGCTGTAATCTTGACATTTCGGTATAGATTTGGGTAAATTGATTCATGAAGGCGTTGGTTGAAAAGCATTCTAAGGCATTAGAACTACGAAAGCTGGGATGGAGTTATACTGCAATAAAAAACAAAATTAATGTCAGCAAAAGTAGTTTAAGTCTATGGTTGCATGATTTTCCGCTGACTGAAAAGCAAATCCAAAAATTTTCTCTCTTAGCTCGAGAGAGAAGAATTGAGCATTTTAGGGAGACGTTTAGGTATAAGAGACAATTTTCATTGAATAAAGCATATGACATTCAAAAAGTGAAAATAGGCAGGTTGTGCCAAAGAGAAATTTACCTAATGGGTTTAATGCTATATTGGGGAGAAGGTTTGAAGGCAACTAGGGGCACAATATCTTTTGCAAATACTAATCCAGCTATGATTCGGATGGCGATATATTGGTTGATTAAATGTAACGGTCTGAAACGTAGTAAATTAAGAGTAAAGTTGCATCTTTATAGTGATATGAATATCGTGAATGAAACTAATTATTGGGTTCGCGAATTAAACCTTCCACTAACACAATTTAAAAAGCCATATATTAAAGAATCTAGATTTGGAAATTTAACACAAAAAGGATTTGGACATGGAACATGTGACTTGGGGCTATGTGATACAAAGAAGAAGGATTTGATTATAATGGGCTTGAAAGTTGTCGCAGATTATTTTTCTTGAGGTGTTACAATATACAAACAAGGGCCGGTAGCTTAATGGCAGAGCAAACGTCTTATACACGTTCGGTTGAAGGTTCGACTCCTTCCCGGCCCACATGACAAATGACAAGACAGATCCAAAGTTGATGGCAGTGGCAGATAGAGTGTTTTGGGATGAGTTTTATCAAACATCCAAGCAAGCTGATAGATGTATCGTGATAGATAGTAAAAACAATAAGGTTATAGCTCAGAACGTGAAGCTAGTGTCAGGGATGAAAAAAGTAAAAGTTTAAAGTTCTGCTATCTTTAATTTCTTGGGTTCGGATTTGGTGCCGTTTAAGA
>Ga0233425_10000802_pt1 | contig 76855 bp, 57 predicted proteins | sample Watercolumn_Towu_2_FD_181712 | JGI IMG/M metagenome (GOLD analysis project Ga0233425, IMG submission 181712) | Freshwater microbial communities from Lake Towuti, South Sulawesi, Indonesia - Watercolumn_Towuti2014_140_MG | ecosystem: Environmental > Aquatic > Freshwater > Lake | place...
AACCAGATGAGCATGGCACTGAATCTACGCCGCAGCGTCCGAAAACGCACGTGAAAAGTGCGGCAGCGGATAATGATCCTCGTCCCGGGGGGACGATTGACAAGTGACGAGCCGGAATTTGCGCTTGCCATGCCACTGGCGCGCGATTATCAGGCCGGTATGAGAGCGCAAAATGCCTTCGTTCTTTTCACCTGTTTGGCGTGCCTGGCCGGGTCAGGCTGTGGTCCGAGCGCGCCGAGCACGCCCTTGCACCAGGCGGTGCAGGACCTCAATTACCCGGCAGTTCGGCAACACATCGCCGCCCACTCGGAGTTGAACGCGAAGGACAAGTCCGGCTGGACGGCTCTGCACCTTGCGGTGATGAAAGGAGACCTGCCGATGGTGCAGTTGCTCGCCAACGGCGGGGCTGACCTGAAACGAACTGGACCGAACGGCAAGACGCCCGTGCAGGTGGCGCGGGAGAAAGGGCTCAAGCCCGTGGTGCAGTACCTCGAGGCGCGCCTCAACGCCCCGCCGGCCGAGCCCACCGCCCAAGCGGGACAGGAAAAGCCCGGGCGCAGATTGATCGACGGCGGTGTCGGGGTCTCGGAGGTGCTCGACGCACGCTGACTGCCCGGGGCATGTGCGGCATCGTTGGATATATCGGCGGACGCCAGGCGGCCCCCATCCTGCTCGACGCGTTGCGACGCCTCGAGTACCGCGGCTATGACAGCGCGGGGGTGGCCGCCATTCAGGCTGGAGGTTTGGTCGTCCGCAAGAAACAGGGCAAGATCGACGAGGGCCTGGGACCGCTCCTGGCCGCCGCCCCCGTCACCGGCGGCGTAGGCATCGGGCACACGCGCTGGGCTACGCACGGACCGCCCTCGGACGAGAATTCCCATCCCCATACCGACCAGCAGGGCCGCATCGCGCTCGTCCACAACGGGGTGATCGAGAACTTCGAAGCCCTCAAGGAGCGGTTCGTCCGCGCCGGGCACACGTTCCGCTCCTCGACCGACACCGAGGTCCTGGCCCACCTGGTCGGCGAGCATTACGCGCGTCTCGCCCCTTCCACGACCGAACCGCACCCACTGGCCCAGGCGGTGATGAACGCGCTCCCCGAGGTCGTCGGCACCTACGGCATCGCCGTCATGTCACCCGAGCATCCGGGCGTGATCGTCGGCGCCCGGCGCGGGTCGCCGTTGATCGCGGGCTTGGGCAACGGCGAGAATTTTTTGGCCAGTGATTCGGCGGCCCTGGTCGCGCACACGCGCCAGGTGATTTACCTCGAGGACCACGACGTAATCACCCTCACCGCGGACCGGTTCGAGGTCCATCGCCCGGGCCAGCGCGACGGCCGGGTGCAGGTGAGCCAGCTCGAGTTCAGTCCGGCCGCCGCCGAGAAAGGCGCCTTCCCGCACTTCATGCTCAAGGAAATCTTCGAGCAACCCCAGACTGTGCGTGACGCCCTGCGCGGACGGCTCGACCTCGAGGAAGCCATGGCGCGGTTTGGCGGGCTGAACATGACCACCGCCGAACTGCGCGCGGTCGATCGCGTTGTCATCGCCGCGTGCGGCACCAGTTGGCACGCTGGCCTGGTGGGCGAGTACCTCCTCGAGGAACTCGCGCACCTGCCCGCCGAAGTCGAATACGCGAGCGAATTCCGCTACCGCAACGCGCCGTTCGACAAACACACCCTGCTGCTCGTCATCACGCAGTCGGGCGAAACGGCCGACACGCTCGCCGGCTTGCGCGAGGCGCGGCGCCGCGGTCACCGCGTGCTCGGCATCTGCAACGTGGTCGGCAGCACGATCGCCCGCGAGGCCGACGGCGGCATCTACCTGCACGCCGGGCCGGAGATCGGCGTGGCCTCGACCAAGGCGTTCACCTCGCAGGTCACAGTGCTGGCGTTGTTCGCCTTGTTCATGGGCCGGCTGCGCATGCTCTCCTCGCGCCGCGCGTTGCAGTTGATGCGCGCCCTCGAAGCGATCCCCGGCCAACTCCAGCGCGTGCTCGAGGCCAACGACCACATCCGGCAAATCGCGTTGAAACATGCCGCCGCCGAGGACTTTTTCTTCATCGGACGCCAATACAGTTTTCCGGTGGCGCTCGAGGGCGCGCTGAAACTCAAGGAAATCTCCTACATCCACGCCGAGGGCTACCCGGCGGCGGAGATGAAACACGGCCCGATCGCGCTGATTGATGTCAAGACCCCGACGGTCGTGATCGCTCCCCAGGACGGCCTCTACGACAAAACGCAAAGCAACCTCGAGGAGATTCGCGCCCGCAAAGGCCCGATCATCGCCCTGACCACCGAAGGCAACACGCGCCTCGCGGAAAAAGTCGATGACATCATCTATGTGCCCGCCACGTTGGACCCGCTTTACCCGTTGCTGACGGTCGTCCCGCTCCAACTGCTTGCCTACCACGCCGCCGTCGCGCGCGGCTGCGACGTCGATAAACCCCGCAACCTCGCCAAGAGCGTGACGGTGGAGTAGAGCGGCCTGTCAGATGTATCGGAACAGCGGCGGGAAGAGGATCACGACGATGGCCGCCCACGCGGAATAGACCGGCAGGTAATTCGTTTGGCAGCGTTCGAGCGTTGCAAAAGCGCCTGCTTGCCCTCGGCGAAAGCGGATGTGCACCACGGCGGACCACGCGAGGTTGACGAGCAGGATCAGGTTCATGCCCAGCGCCGCCACGCGATTCGGGCTGAAGCCGAATTCGGTGATGCGCGCGGCGATGGCCGACAGCGCCACGGCGTCGGCCAGCAGCGCGCTCACGACCAACACCACCTGGAGCGCGTCGAAGGCGCCGGGGGGCACGCGCGGGTCACGCGAGGAGATCGAGTAAAGCAGAAGCCCGAGGACGACCACCAGAAGGCCGTCGAAGGCGACGAGGCTCTCCCGTTCCATGTTGATGCCGCGTCCCGTGAACAACAGGGTCGCGAGAAACACGACAAGCAACGCAGCGAACAGGGGCGTGAAAAGGCCGCCATTGGTCGATCTGCTCCTCGAGCGATACGGGGTGAAGTGGGGTTTGCATTGTCAGGCTTTCTTCGACTGTGGTCGGGATAGCGCCGTGTGTCTGGCGGGACCGGGAATGGCGCGCGCCCGCGTAGTGCGCGGCGGGATCGCGTTGACTAATATGTTCAGGGCTGGCATGAACGGGGTTACTTTGTATCACAAAGTCCTTGGCGTTAACAACAGAATTCGCCCTCCACCCACCTCCTTGCATTTCTGGAGTTGCCCTCCAGCAATGCGAGGATAACATTCCGCCCATGATTCACCGATTGACCGACCGAGAGCGCTCGGGAAGTTGAAAACAGCGGTCGTCCCTCGTAGCCTGCACCCATGCGCACCGTCCTGTTAATGACCTTCGGGCTGGCCCTGACCCCTATCTCGAACGCGGCGTCGATACCGGTCGTCACCCGCAACGGCGTGGCGCATGTCACCGCCGCCGCACTCGAGCGGGAAGCGGGGATTGCCGTCAAACGCCTCCCACGTCCGGGCGAATTCACGGCCTGCGGGACCAATGGCTGCTTTCGGCTCAGGGGGGTCCTGGCCGAGGGTGACACGTGGCTGGTGCCGGTGTCGGCGTTGAGCCAGGCACTGAACCTCACGGCGACCTTCGACGGGCGCGGCGACCTGGCGGCGCTGAAGCCGGGTCCGAGCAGGCCGGCGGACGCGTCCGGCCTCCCGCGCGTCGGCACTCTTGTGCCGAATTTGCGGTTTACGAGGCTCGACGGCACGGCGGTATCGCTGGACGAACTGCGCGGGCAGCGTGTGCTGATCAACAGTTGGGCCAGTTGGTGAGGGTGTCGTGACGACCTGCCGGTCTGGCAGGCATTCTTCGCCCGGCATCGCGCGGATCACTTTACCTTGCTCTCGATCGCCGTGGATGTGCAAGGGCCGGAGGTTGTGGCGCCGCTGGTCAAGAAGCACAAGGTTGCCTTCCCAGTGGTCGTGGACTCCGCCGATGCGTTCGGCGCGGCGTTCGGGTTGAAGGCCATCCCCATTTCCTTTCTGGTGGACGAGGTCGGCATCATCCGGCTCCGAGGCGGCGGGCCATCGCCGGACTTCCTCGAGCAGGTCGAGCAGATTCTCAAGGAACCGCGGAGCAACGTCCGTGCGGCGACGCAGCAGGGTGCCGCCGCCTTGAGTCTTGACGCCCGCCGGGAGCTCGCCGCACGGCATCCCGAGGACGGGGCGGCGCGGCTGGCGCTGGCCCAGGCACTGGAACAGTCCGGCGACCTGGCCGCGGCATTGACCGAGAGCCGGGCTGCCGCCCGACTGCGCCCGACCGACGCGATGGCTGCGTTCACGCAGGGCCTGGTGCTCTTGCGCCAGGGCCAGCGCAACGTGGCGTTGACGCAGTTTAAGCGCGCCCGCGACCTGGACCGGGGTAATTGGCGCATCCGCAAGCAGATCTGGGCCCTGGAACACCCGGACAAATTCTACGGCGCCCAAGGCATAGACTGGGACTGGCAGAAGGAGCAATCCGCACGGGACGGGTTGAAGTAGCTCATTCGATCTCGACCCACCGAATGTCCCAGGGTTTGAGTTTGAGGGGCACGCTGGCCAGATCGTCAGAGCGGCCAAAATGGAGGACGCGGATGTTGTTGACGGGTGCGGCGGCGTCGAGCTGCACGACGCGGGTGCCGCGCCCCTTCGCGCCGGCGACCTCGAGGCGGACTTCGAGCTCCTCTGCGGGGTTTGTATTCATCCTCTCGCCGAGTGCGCCAAAGGCCACGGTCGCCCGAACCGGGGAGCGCGAAGGCACGGGATGCGGAGAGCGGATTCGGCTTGCTTGCGGGAACTGGTCAAGTTTTCCTACTTCCGCAGATTGACTTGTCTGATCATCCAAACAGAAGCCCACCATGAATCGCCCGATCCACTTTGAAATCCTGGCGAACGATCCCGAGAAACTGGCGGCGTTCTATCGCGATGCCCTGGGGTGGCAAATCGCCGGCCTCGAGGGACCGGTTGCCTATTGGCTGGCCACGACTGGAGCCGAGGGAACGGCCGGCATCAACGGTGGCCTGATGCATCGGCATTTCCCTCAAGCGGTCATCAATACAAGCGTGGTCGAGTCACTACCCGAGATGCTGGCGAAGGTGCAGGCCGCGGGCGGGCGCACGGTCCACGGTCCGCGGGAGGTGCCCGGGGTGGGTCTGCACGCCTATTGCGCCGACCCGGAAGGGAACCTGTTCGGGCTGTTGCAGCCGGCCGTCCAACCCGGCGGCCAAGGTTGCGGTCAGCAGTCCTGATGCGCTCGCGCGGAGCCGGCAGGGGCGGCGGCAGGGGGAGGGGAAACGCGCACGGAGGTCGCGTGAACTACGGACGCCGCTCTCGCCCTCAGCGCCGTCTCGGCATTCAGAATTCAGAAGAGAAGTGAAGCTTCGCTTGGGAAGGCTCGCCCGCATGGGCGCATGGGGGACGGGGGGATTTGCGCGTTGACGATCCCGGTGGGTTGCGGTATTGGAGGAAATCGCGACCTTGGCCGAAGGACAACCGGCAAGCCCGGCTCGGCCGGACCCGCCGGAGCGTTCGCGGCGCGGCCGGGGCGCACCGCCATGACCGCCGAGAACAACTGGTCCAGCGAGGTCGAAATCGCCCATGTCCTGTTCATGGATGTGGTTGGTTACACCCTGCTGTCGATGGATCAGCAGGTGCGGGTGATTGCGCAGTTGCAGAAGCTGCTGCGCGGGACGACCGAGTTCCAGAAAGGCGAGGCGAGCCGCGACATGATCCGCGTGCCCGCGGGGGATGGGGTGGGGTTGGTGTTTTTCCGGGACCCAGTGGCGCCGGTGCGTTGCGCGCTGCAAGTGGCGGAGGCGCTGGGGCGCCCGGCGGCGATCGAGTTGCGCATGGGGATTCACAGCGGGCCCGTGTTCCGGATCAAGGACATCAACTCGTACGACGCGGTCTCGGGCGGCGGCATTAACTTCGCCCACCGGGTGATGGACTGCGGCGACGCGGGCCACATCCTGATCTCGAAGACGTGCGCCGAGTTCCTCGGCCAGTTGGGGGAATGGGCGGCGCGGTTGCACGACCTGGGCCTCTGCGGCGTGAAGCACGGGGAGAAGCTCCATCTCTTCAACCTCTACACCGAGGTCCTGGGTAACCCGGCGGTGCCAAGAAAAATCACCACGGCGCTCGACACCACCGAGCGCGAACCCCCCGAGCCGGTGCGGGCTACGGTTCCGATCGCGTCGAGGCCGCCGACGCCCGCCGCGCCCGCCGCGCCTGCCGTCACCCTGAAGGTTGCGATCCTGTACAAGCGCAACGCGCAACCGGACGAGCATGTGCTCAAGGTGCTCGAGGCGGGCCTGGCGCAGGCCGGGCATCGCGTGTTCATCGACCGGCACCTGACGGTGGGTGTCGAGTGGGCCAAGGAGATCGAACGCCAGGTGCGCACGTCCGACGCGGTGATCCCGCTGCTGTCGGCCAAATCGATCCAGAGCGAGATGCTGGCCTACGAGGTCGAGATCGCGCAGGCCTCGGCCCAACAGCAGCAGGGCCGCCCGCGGCTCTTGCCGGTGCGGGTCAACTATGCCGGCCCGTTGACCGAGACGCTCGGGCGCATTCTCAGTCCCATCCAGCACACGCTGTGGGAATCAACGGCCGACGACGAGCGCGTCACGGGTGATCTGCTGCGCGCGTTGACTCTGCCGGCCGGGCCGCGGGCGCAGTCGCTGCCACCCAAGCTCGAGGCGGTTGGCGGCGCGGTGCCGTTGGACTCGAAGTTCTACGTGGTGCGCGTGACCGACGAGGATTTTCGCACCGCGATCGGCCGCCAGGACAGCACGATCCTCGTCAAAGGGGCGCGGCAGATGGGCAAGACGTCGCTGCTGGCGCGCGGGCTCCAGCAGGCGCGCGGCGCGGGCGCCAAGGTGGTGTTGACGGATTTCCAGATGCTCAACGCCTCGCATCTCGAGTCGGTCGAGAGCCTGTACTTGACCCTGGCGGAGTGGATCGCGGCCCAGTTGGACCTGGATACCCTGCCGCAGGACCAATGGAATCCGCGCAGCGGCCCCAACATCAACTTCCAGCGGTATCTGCGGCGCGAGGTCCTCGGCAACGTCCTGGGCCACCTGGTTTGGGGCATGGATGAGGTGGATCGGCTGTTTGTTTATCCGTTTGCCAGCGAGGTGTTCGGGCTGTTTCGTTCGTGGCACAACGCCCGGTCGTTGGAGCCGGACGGGCCGTGGTCGCGGCTGACGCTGGCGATCGCCTATGCGACCGAAGCGCATCTTTTCATCACGGATGTCAACCAATCGCCGTTCAACGTGGGGACACGGCTGGCACTCGAGGACTTCAACTTCGACCAGGTGGCGGACTTGAACCGGCGTCATGGCGCTCCGCTCCCGACGCATAAAGACCTGATCCATTTCTACGAGTTGGTGGGGGGACATCCGTACCTGGTGCGGCGGGCGCTGCACGAGATGGCCAGCCGAGGGCTGACGTTCGAGGCGTTCGCCTCGCTGGCTGACCGCGACGAGGGCATCTTCGGCGATCATCTGCGGCGCATGCTTGTGCTGCTGGCCAAAGACGCGGAGATGTCGGCCATCGTGCGCGGGGTGTTGCAGGGGCAGCCTTGCCCCACGCCCGAGAGCTTCTACCGGCTGCGCGCCTCGGGCATCATGGCTGGCGATTCGACGCGGGATGTGCGGCTGCGCTGCCAGCTCTACGGCTCGTATCTGCGCCGCCACTTGCTCTGAGCTGCCGGGGGGGCCTCAGGACGCTGCCGGTCCGGACGGAGCACTCGTGCAGGGCTGGTGCAGGAGCCGCCATACGCGGAGGGCTTCCGTCACACTCCACGCCTGGGCGTCACAACCGCGCGCCAGGTGCGGGGCGTCGCCGTCGAGGATTTCCGGCAGGTGCCCCAGGCAGCCTTCGCTGAGCAACCGATCGAGACTGCCCAGCCAGGCCCTGGCCGCGGTGAGCGCATCAGGCGAAAATTCCCACGCCCGCGCGAGGGCTTCGCAGAACGCCGGGAACGTCCAGGTCCAGGCGGTGCCGTTGTGATACGCGGGTTTGCGCCGCGTATCCTCATCGCCCTCGTAGCGTCCCCAGTACGGCTCGGTGGGGTCGTTAAGCAGGCGGCCATCGGGGCCGTGGATCGGATGAGGCGGGAAGACCGGCAGCGGCGCGAGGGACCGGATGGCACCAGGCACCAGCAGATGGCGCCGGGCAGCCTCGACGCAGCTTTGGGCGCGCCGCCCCCGCGCCAGGCCGAGGCTCACGAGAAACAGGCCGTTGCTCCGAAGGGCGTTATCGACGCTGGCGGCGGAGGCTGGCTCGCCTGGGCTCGCCAGCAGAACATCGGCGTAATAGCCACGGTCTTCGATCCAAAACAACTCTTCCAGGGACGCGTGTGCGCGCGTGGCCAGCCCGGCCCACGACTCGCCCCGCGCCGGGACACCCAGGTGGTCCAACTGGCGCAGGAGCCGCAGCCACAAGGCCTGGATTTCGACCGGATATCCTTCGCGCGGAGTCCCCGCGGGATGGTCTGTGTCCATCCAGGTGAAGTGACGCGGGCTCCACACCAAGCCCGATGACGGGTCCACGCGGATGCCGTTGGGGGTGCCCCGCAGGAAGCCCGCGGCGATCGAGCCGAGCACGTCGGCGAGGGTGCGACCAGCGCTGTCCAACGGCTGCTGGTAGAGCTCCTGGGCCTGCGCCGGCGCGCTCGCGGCCAACTCCTCGCAGGCGACGCCGAACCAGAGCGGGGCGTCACTGGTGTCGCGGTTCGATGCGTCCTCGCCGCGGATGGTGTTGGGCAGGGTGCCGTCCCGCTCGAACCTGGCGAAGACGCCGAGGGTGTCACGCACCTCGTCGAGGAGGCCCGCTGCCACAAGCCCGCGCGCACTGATGAGGGTGTCGCGGCCCCAGTCCAGGAACCAGGGATAGCCGGCGATAACAGTTTTGCCCTGGCCGCGCCGCGCGACGAAGGCCTGAACCGCCAGCGCCAATTTGCGGCCGAACAAGTCGGCCTCGGGCAGGGCGGCGCGGCGGAGGGCTTGGTCCTGGAGCTCGAGTCGGCGCGTGGCGAACCGGTCGGTCTCCTCGCGCGACGGGTCGTGCGGATCGGCGCAGACGACGAGGGTCACCGGCTCGAGGTGCCGCAAGGGCAGCTCGAACCATCCTGGACTATAGGCATCACCGGCCACGGTCATGCCGCGCGAGGCCTCGACCGGATGGGGAATGTCCTCGCACCATTCAGGCTGCGGGTGGTAGGTCCCCGCATCGGCAAACGCGCGCAGGGAGCGGTCAGGCGCGGGCGTGAAAGAAAAACCCGGCCGACCCTCGAGGAGGGCTATGTGGCTCGCAAAGTGATGCTCGGCGCCCGGATTGCGTTGGGTCTCCCAGTGGAAGTTCCGGTCCTCGAGGTCGAGTCTTACGCTCACCCGCACGTCGCACGCGGGTGGCAGCTCGCGCTGCTCGCGCGGGTCCACGTCGGCGCGCTCGAAGCGCAGGACGGTGGTGTTTCGGTCCTGGAGGAGGTCGGCGGTGAGGGTGATGGCCACGGCGCGGCCATCTCCCGCGTGGGCCAGGAACCTCCAGCGGGCGGGGGGTCCCTCGCTGAAGCCCGCCAGGCTGGCCGCGTTGAGCGGGCTGATGAATCCGTCGGCATTCACCCACACGCGGAGGCGCTTGACGAAGACGTGCCGGTCAACGGGCACAGCCGGATGCAGGTTCGCCCCCAGCAGGCAGTCGTACTTGGAAGTGACGCGGCCCAGGTCGGCCCCGAGGCGCGCCATGCCGCCCCGCCCGTTGGTGAGCAGGATGAGTTCGGTCGCCGGGCGGTGCGACCAGCCACCGCCGAAAAGGACCGGCTCGGAGGCCAGGAGGCGCACGGTGGCGGCCACCGCGAGATGCTCGTCATCGGCGTAGCGCTCGAGAGTCAGGGCGGCGTCCACGGCGAGGCGCAGGGCTGGCGGCGGCAGGAGACAGGCGGCGTGCTCATCGCCCAACGGGATGGACGTCACGGTCACCAGGGACCGTCCGGCTCGAGGGTCAAGCCGCGCGCGGAAAGGCGCTTCGTCCCGGACGACGAGCCAATGGCCAGGCGGCAGGGAGAGGATGCGGCGGCGATCCGCCAGCCGCCAGGTCTCGACGCGTGGAAACTGGCCAGTTGCGGCCTCGAGCCGCTCGATCAGGCCGTTGGCCCCGGGCTCGCCCGCGACGGCCCGGGCGCCGACTGCCGCCGCGGCCGCGAGCAAGCCCTCGAGGTCGCGCTCGACCCAGTCACCCAGGCGATGGACGTCCACGGCGCCGAGCTGCTCGAGCGGCAGATGCCGGCTGAGCGTCTGGAGGGCTAGTGCTTCACGTGCCCGGCGGCGACGGTAGGCCTCGCCGCTGAGCCCGCGCGTGGATCGTGTGCCGCTCAGACAATACGCCCCGCCGGCGGGGAGCTGGAAGGTGACGCCGCCCCGTCCGTCCGACCGCCGCTCCGGGGGGGATTGCCCCAGCGCATCCACGAGAGGGTCTCCGTCCCCCCCCCCCGCGGCCAGGGCCGGATGAGCCAGCGCCCCCGGCGGCAGCGTCAGGCTGCGCGGCTCCTGGAGGTCGGTGTTCACCAGGACCAGCACGGCATCCGTGCCTTCGCGCGAGACGCGCAACAGGGCGAAGACCGGCGCGTCTGGCGGGCTCAGGCGGGTGAGGGCCGCGCCGTCGAAGAAGCACGGGTGGTCCGCCAGGAGCCGGTTGAGATGGCTGAGTTCGTTGACAAGGTTGTCCGGATTGTCCCAGGCGAGGCTGCGGTTGGCGTGAACCTGGATGCGTTCGCTGGCGAGCCATTCGACGCCGCAGGTGAAGCCGTAGCCGCCACTGACGCTGGCGAGGGCGCAGAGCCGGTTGCGCAGGAGCGACCAGTCCCGGCCCTTTGCCGCCAGGCGTTCGTTGTCGTGGGTCTCGCTGTAATGAATCAGCAAGCCGGCGCGGCCGCTTTGCCGCAGGGCGTGGTCGAGATAGCCGGAGACCTGCAGGGGATGATAGTTCTGAAAAAGTTCCGAGTAGGCCCATTGCAGGCCGCCCTCAGTCAGCAGCGCTTCGGTGTCCTCCCAGGAGCCGCCGAGCCCCTCGAGCAAGAAAACGGTCTCGGGAAATTCCTGGCGGACCCGGGCCGTTACGTACTGCCAGACGGGGAGCGGCACCTTGTAGCCGGCATCGCAGCGGAACCCATCCACGCCGCGGCGGCACCAGGTCAGGAAGGCCTCTCCCAACCGCTCGCGCAGGGCGGGATGCCGGTGCTCGAGTTCGACGAGGTCCTCCCAGGTGACGCCCCACGCCCCCGGGCTGACGAAGGCGCCGTCCGTGCGGCGGAGGAACCAGTCGGGGTGCTGCTCGAGCAGGGTCGAGCCCCAGCCGGTGTGGTTAATGACCATGTCAAGGAATAACCGACCGCCGCGGCTGTGGACGGCGTAGGCCAGCTCGCGGAATTGGTCCACGCCGGTGGTGCGCTTGTCGAATTCCACCAGCGCCGGGTCGATGGCGGTGAGGTCCTGGCAGGCATAGGGGCTGCCAAACCGCCCGAAGCGGGCGTACGTGGTGGGGGTGGGGTTGACGGGCAGAAGATGCAGGATGCGGCAGCCCAGGGTGTCGAAAATGTGCGGCACCGCCTGAATGAGATCACGGAACCGGCCTGAGGGGGGGATCACGGTGTAGCCTTGCTGATCCAGGGCGCGTAACCGGTCCTCGAAGGCGGGAGAATGGGCGCCGGCTCCCTCACGCGCCGGGCCAAACATCCGCGTGAACGCACAGTAGATGATGTTCGCGGTGCGACAACCGGCGGGTTGGACGTTGATCCCGGTGTCGGGGCCATCCGGCCAATGCTGCCAGCCGCGCGAGTCCAGGGCGTAGGTCTTGGCGCGGAAATAGCCCACTTCGGTGAGCGGGAGGTCGATCCCCCAGCCGTGGTCACGCCGCTCGAGTGGAATGTCGCGCCAGGATGCCAGGGTGCGCGGTGACTCGGAGCGGACGGCGGCGATGATTTCCTCGCGCATCGCGGCGGCGCGGCCGAGGTTCGTGCGCAAGAACGCCCGCCACCCCGCGGGCCACGGGTCGGCCCCGGCGGCTTGCAGGGAGAAGCCCACCCGATCCCCCGCAAACCGCAGCAGGCGTTCACCGGGGGCCGGCGTTTGTTCCAGACTCGGCATAAAACCCTAAACGATCACCTTCGTGCCTGCGCTCGGCGGGCCGGCGTTGCGCGCGGGCCGCGGGCCTGCCGGGACGCGCAGGAGCGCAGGCGTCGCCGAAGCAAGTTGGCCGCTCACGCGGCGGGTGTCAGTGAAAAAAATCGCCGGCACGGACCCCTTTGACAGGAGTGGAAGCGGAAGCTATGCTGCGCTCATGGTTAAACAACGCATGCTTATGCTCCATTCCCATTCCTCTTCATTGTCCAGCGGTTTGCCGCTAGCTGTTTCGTCCCGCGTTTCACGCCGCGCGTTTCTCAAGGCGTCGCTGGCCGCCACCGGTGTGGCGGCTCTGGGCCGCGGTCCGTTGGTGCTGGGGGCGGTGCGCGAGGGAGGGAAGCTGGGGGTGGCGGTGATCGGCGCCGGCGGCATGGGTGGCTACAGCATGGACGAGGCCCTGCGCGAGAATCTCGTGGCCATCGCGGACGTCGATGACAATGTGATCGCCAGTGTGATGAAGGACAAGGTGAAGGACCAGGCCAAGCCGAAGGTCTTTCACGACTACCGCAAGTTGCTCGACGAGTGCCGCCGGGACCTGGACGTGGTCTTGATCGCGACCCCGGACCATCACCACGCGCCCGCGGCCATCCGGGCGATCAACGACGGCAAACATGTATTCTGTCAGAAGCCGCTGGCGCACAACATCCGCGAGTGCCGGGTTCTGGCCGAGGCGGCGCGGCAGAAGAACCTCTGCACCCAGATGGGGAACCAGGGTTACTGCGGCGAGGAAATCCGGCGCGTAGCCGAGTACGTCGCGGCCGGCGCCATTGGGAACGTGCTCGAGAGCCACACCATCCTCGGGCGCAACTTCGGCGGCAAGGGCGGCCGTCCGCCCGGGAAACCCGTGCCGGCGAACCTGCACTGGGACGAGTGGCTTGGACCCGCGCCGTTCCGCGAGTTTCACGACGGGCTGCATCCGTTCAATTGGCGGAGTTGGCGGGCGTTCGGCACGGGAACGATCGGCGACATGGCGTGTCATCACGTGGCGATGCCGTTCATGGCCCTGCGCCTTTGGGAGGTGAAACGGTTTACGCTCGAGTGCCTCAACACCACCGGCGGCAGCGACGAGATGTACCCGCAAGACAATGTGGTTTGTTACCAGATTCCCGCCCGCGAGAAGTTTCCCGCGTGCAAGGTGTTCGTGTACGACCATGACGGCCTGAAACCCGACATCATGAAGGAAACCGAGAAGAAGGAGGAACGCAAGTTCGGCGAGTTCACTTTGTTCGTGGGAGAGAAGGGTTTGCTCGGCAGCGACGGGCACTTGATCCCGCAAGCGGCGCATGATCAGTTTCCGCGCCCGGCGAAGACGCTCCCGCGGGCGCGCGATGGCAGCCCGGTCCAGGACCTCTACTGGTGCATCCGCAACGGCGGCAAGCCGGCTTCGAACTTTCCCGAGGCTGCCGGGCCGCTGACGTCGATCGCGCTGGCCGGACACTTGGCGCAGTTTGCGGGCAAGGGCAGCAAGCTCGAATGGGACGTCGAGAAGATGCAATGTACGAACCTGCCGGAGATCAACCGCTACGTGCGGCGCGATTATCGGCCGGGATGGGAAGTGTAACCCGGTTGAGTTATGCACAAAGCCCTGGCAACGCTCTGCCTGGCGGCGGCCCTGCCGGCGTCTCAGCCGGCGGTGATCCTCGCCACCGAGTTCCACGTGGAACCGAACGGCAACGACCTCAATCGCGGCACGCGCACAGCGCCGTTCCGCACCATCCAGCGCGCGGCGGAGGCCGCGCAACCGGGAGATGTCATCACCGTGCACGCCGGCGTGTATCGCGAACAGGTGAAGCCCCCGCGCGGAGGAACCTCAGAACGCCGGCGCATCGTCTATCAGGCGGCCCGGGGAGAGCGGGTCGAGATCAAGGGTTCGGAAGTCGTGCGCAACTGGGCCCAGGTCCAGGAGGGCGTATGGAAGGTGGTGCTCTCCAACTCGTTCTTCGGCGGCTTCAACCCTTACAGCGATCTCATTCGCGGCGACTGGTTCGATCCCCGTGGCCGGGCGCATCACACGGGCGCCGTGTATCTCGAGGGCGAGTGGCTGACCGAAGCCGCCAAACTCGAGGAGGTGCTCAAGCCGGCGGGGGCGAATCGGTTGTGGTTCGGCGAGGTGGACTCGGCCAGCACCACGATCTGGGCGCAGTTTCCGGGCGCTGATCCGAACGTCCAACGGGTCGAGATCAACGTGCGGCGGACGGTATTCTACCCGGCCCAACCGGGGGTGAACTATTTGACCGTGCGCGGCTTCACGCTGCGTGACGCGGCAACGCCCTGGGCGCCGCCGACCGCCGAGCAGATCGGGTTGATCGGCACGCATTGGAGCAAGGGCTGGATCATCGAGAGCAACGCCATTAGCCACTCGGTCTGCTCGGGCGTTGCGCTGGGCAAGTACGGCGATCAGTGGGACAACACTTCCGCGAACACGGCGGAGGGCTATGTCAAGACCATCGAGCGCGCCCTGGCCAACGGCTGGAACAAGGAAACGATCGGCCATCACGTCGTGCGCAACAACACCATCTCGCACTGCGAACAGGCGGGCATTGTGGGCAGCCTCGGCGCCGCGTTCTGCACGGTAACCGGCAACACCATTCACGACATCCATGTGCGCCGCCTCTTCTCGGGGGCGGAGATGGCGGGCATCAAATTCCATGCGGCCATCGACACCGTGATCAGCGGCAATCATATCTTCCGAACCTGCCTGGGGCTCTGGTTGGACTGGATGGCCCAAGGCACGCGCGTCTCCGGGAACCTCTTCCACGAGAACGCCGGTCAGGACCTGTTCGTCGAGGTGGACCACGGACCGTTTCTCGTGGACAACAACGTGTTTCTGTCCGGTGTGAATATCCTTGACATGTCCGAGGGCGGCGCGTACGCCCACAACCTGTTCACGGGAACGATCATCAGCCGCCCCGAGCCCAGCCGCGAGACGCCCTTTCATCCGGCGCACACCACAACGGTCGCGGGCTTGAAGACGATCAAGGGCGGTGACAACCGCTTCTACAACAACGTCTTTGTCGGACGCGGCGAGCCGGCGCCGGATGCCGCCGCGCCAGGCAAAGCCCCGCGCTTCAGCCCGGGCCACGGACTCTGGGTTTACGATGAGCGCGAGTTCCCGCTCCAGACGGGCGGCAACGTCTATTATCACGGGGCGCGGCCTTACGCCAAGGAGACCGGGCAACTCCTGCAGTCCGCGGTCGATCCGCGGGTGAAGCTCGTCGGCGACGAGAAACAGGTGAGCCTCCAGTTCGGCGCCTTGCCCGAATTGCCCCTTGCGCCCACCGCCCATGTGACCACGGCGCTGCTGGGAAAAGCGTGCGTGCCGAATCTGCCGTACGAAGCCGCGGACGGCTCACCGCTCAAAGTCGATACGGATTTCTTCGGAAAGAAGCGGAACAGGACACGTCCAACTCCCGGGCCTTTCGAGCAGCTCGAGGCGGGCGGTGGCGTGTTGCGGTTGCGGTAAGGGCCCAGGCCGCAGGTTCAGGCCTGGCGGGGGGCTACGCCCACGCCTCCCGCAAGAAACGAATGAAATTGCCGCTCATGATCCCGAGAATGTCGGGCTCGCGATAGCCGCGGGCGGCGAGGAGCGCCGGCAACCGCGCCAGGTCGGCGATCGAGTCGAGGTCCGCGGCGGTCTGCTCGCGACCGAATGCGCCGTCGAGGTCCGAGCCGAGACCAGCATGACGTGCGTTGCCGGCCAACTGGCAGATGTGGTCGAGGTGGTCCACCAGCGTCTCGAGGCGAACCCCGGCGGACTCGGGTGTCGATTGGCCGCGGACCCAGTTCGGGACGAGCATCCAGGCATCGAGCGCCCCGCCAATCACCGCACCGCGCTGGATGAGGTGCTTGATCTGCTCGTCGCTGAACTGGCGCGGGTGTGGCACGAGCGCGCGGCAATTGGAATGACTGGCCCAGAGCCGCCCGCCAAAGACATCGACCGCCTCCCAGAAACTCTCGTCGCAGAGATGGGTCACATCGAGGATGATCCCGAGCCGCTCCATTTCCTTGAGCAAGGCGCGTCCGCGAGTTCCGATGCCGCCCGCGGCGCCGGTCCCCTGGGCGTAGGTGCCGGGGCCGTAATGCGCGGGGCCAAGGGCGCGCAGACCCTGGGCGTGCGCGCGTTCGAGATGGTGCAGCGTGACGATCGAGTCGGCGCCCTCGAGGCTCAGGATATAGCCGATCGGGAGCAGAGGATCGGCCCTCACCCCGGCCCTCTCCCATCCGATGGGAGAGGGAGATTCCTCCCACCGGCGCAGGTGGCGCTCCAACGAGTCGAGATTGGTGATCGCCGTCATCTCGCCCGCCTCTTCCATCGCGCGGTACCAAGCCAGTTGGCCCTGGGTCTGCGCCCAGGCTTGCTCGGGCGAGTGCCAACCCGGCAGTGCGTTGCCCGGTTTGACAAAACGCGCGATCTGGGTCGCCACGCACAGCGCCACCCCGCCGCGGCGCAGTTCGGGCAGGCAGACCGTTCCCCGGCCGCGGTCGGGCTTGTCGGTGAGGGCGGCTTCGCGCTGGCGGATGTCCGGCAGGGACTGGGTGAGGTCGCGGTTCCATTCGAGGGCGTTCATGGCCAGGTCGAGGTGGGCATCGAACACCAGGCCGGGCGATTCCATCATCGGGTTCATTTCAAGCCTCCGACTGCCGCATTCAGGACCAATACCAGGGCGAGCGCGACCAGCGCCACGGCGGTCTCGATCACCGTCCAGGTTGTGAGCGTCTGGTTCAGGTCCAGGCCCAGGTATTCTTTGACCATCCAAAAGCCGCCGTCGTTGACGTGCGAGAGGATCGCGGAACCTGCGCCGAGCGCCACGACGAGCAGTTCGCGATCCACCGCCGGGGCGGCGGCGGCCACGGGTGCCAGCAAACTTGCCGCGGTGGTAATCGCCACCGTCGCCGAGCCGGTGGCCACGCGCACCAGGGCGGCGCACATCCAGCCGAGCACCAGCGGGGACACGCCCGAGCCTTGCACGAGCGTCACCATCGCCGCGCCGACCCCGCCGCGGACCAACACCGCGCTCAGCCCGCCACCGGCGCCGATCACGAGAATGACCGCCGCCACCGGCCCGAGGCATTCCTCGCAGAGCCTCGAGCGTTCGCGGCGGTCGAAGCCGCAACGCGCGCCCAACGACCAGAGCGCTACGAGAACCGCTGCGAGCAGCGCCACCACCGGATGTCCCAGGAAGTCCGCCGCGAGCCGCATGGGATGGCCAGGGGCCAGGGCGACATCCGCGAGGGTGGCCCCGAGCATCAGGAACACCGGCAGCAGGATGGTCACCAGCGCGCCGGCCAGGCCAGGGCCGCGCGAGCGCGGGGAGGATTGGCTCCATTGCTCCGCGAGCGCGGAAGCGGCCGGGGCGTGCCGGCGCGCCAGCACGGGCGCCAGGAGCGGGCCCGTGAGCAGGACCGTCGGCAGGCCGACGAGAAGCGCGCACCACAAGGTCTTGCCCACGTTCGCGCCCAGGAGCTCGACCGCGGCCATCGGCCCGGGGTGCGGCGGGGCCAGGCAATGCACGACCGAAAGCCCGGCCACGAGCGGCAGCGCATACCCGAGCAGGGGAGCGCCTGTCTGGCGTGTCAAGGTAAAAACGACGGGCAACAGCAGCACCAGGCCCACTCCGAAGAACACGGGGACTCCCACCACGAAGCCCGCGCACGCGAGCGCCAGCGGCACGCGGGCCGGGCCGAACGCCCGCACCAGGGCGTGCGCGATCGCCTCGGCGCCTCCAGACGCGCCCAAGAGGCGGCCCAGCATGGCGCCCAGGCCGATGATCGGCGCGACCGTGCCGAGCACGTTGCCGAGCCCATCGCAGAACGCCCGGGCCAGGGTCGGCGGACTCATCCCCGCCCCGAGGCCGATCAGCCCGGCGGCGACCGTCAGCGCAAGAAACGCCTGCACTTTGAAGCGGCCGATCAGGACCGCCAGGGCAATCACACCCAGCGCGGTGACGCAAAGGAGGTTGGTCCCCGCCGTCATGCGGTTTGGCGCCGATGCGTCAGATCGTAAGCCGGCGCTCGCGCGCCGCCACGTTCCAACGGTCCACAACGCGTCCTTGTTCGATCACGATCGCTTCGGTGTGCAGGGCGACGGTTGGGCAGATGTGCCACGGCACTCCGTAGAGGCAATCGCCGACTCGGAACTCGGCGGCGCGCACGGTCTCGATCACGAGGTGCTCCTCGCTGTGCAGCACGGCGCGCGCATCCGGGAGGCTCGGGAATTGCACACGCGGATGTGGCATCTCGGAGGCCAACGCCTTGTGGCCCAGGTCCAGGCAAAGCCGCCCGGGCCCCGGCTTGCTGGCCACCCGGGTCAGGAGCGTCGCGGCGGGCAGGAAGCCGAGGTCGGGCAGTTTGGCGGCATACCCGGCATCCCAAAACACGCACGTCCCCGGGCTGCACTCGACTCCCTCGCGCCGGGCGTGGAGGGCGAAGGTGGGCGTCCCCCCGGCCACGATCCGCGGCACGGGGAGGCCCGCGTCCAGGAGCCGAGCGCGAAGCCGCGCGACCGGGGCAAAGGCCTCGTCGCAAGCCGTGGCTCGCCTGGCTGGGTCTGGCTCGGTGATCTGCCCGTCATAGGCATGCAAACCTCCCGGCCGCAAGCCGGGCAGCGCGGCCAGCAGGTGGTAGAGTTCGACGGCTTTCGGGTCGTCGGCGGGCACCCCGGTGCGATGTTGCCCAACGTCCAGATCGATCAGCACCTCGAGCGGGGGAATGCGTTCCTTGCTCCCAGGCCGGCCCGCGTTCGCTCGCTCGACCGCCTCGGATAGTTCGCGCATCGGTTCGGGCGAATCGGCCACCACCGAGAACGCTGTGCCGGGGAAGGACGCCGCCAAGGCAACGACGCGGCCGACATTTGGACCGACCGGTTGATAGGCCAGTAGCATGTCGGACACCCCGCATGCGGCCGCCATCTCCGCCTCGGCGATGGTCGCGCACTTGAATTTCGAGATGCCCCGGGCCAACTGCATCCGGGTCAGTGCCGGCATCTTGTGGGTCTTGATATGCGGCCGCAGGCGTTGGGCGCCACCCGCCAGATCGATCATTCGCTGCACATTGGCGAGGACGCGGTCGCGATAGACCAGTAAGGCCGGCGACGGGATTTCGTGCGCCGTCTCGACCTGTGCCCAGGCGAAGTCGTGAGCGGGGGAGATCATTACGAGAGAGCCCTCACCCCACCCCTCTCCCGTCGGCGGGCCCGTCGGCGGGAGAGGGTGCCCGAAGGGCGGGAGAGGGTGCCCGGCAGTTCATTCCGTTTCGAAGATGGCCTCGATCTCGACCGCGATGTTCGAGGGAAGCGAACCCATGCCCACAGCGCTGCGGGCCCCGATGCCGTTCTCCGGACCCCAAATCTCGGCGAACAGTTCGCTGCAGCCGTTGATGACTTTCGGGTGGTCCGGAAAATCGGGAGTGCAATTGACCATCCCAAGCACCTTGATCACGCGCCGGACACGGTCGAGACTGCCCAACCCGTTGCGCAGCGTAGCCAGAATCGCCAGCCCGGTCTGCCGCGCGGCGGCCTTGCCCGCCGCCAGGTCAAGACTGTCACCGACGCGCCCGGTGATCAGGGTTTCATCGGGTTTCAGCGGACCGTGCCCCGAGACATAGGCCAATTGGCCGCAGACGACCAAGGGTCGATACACCCCCATCGGCTTGGGTGGGGGGGGCAGTTCCAACTTCAGTTCCAGCAGGCGGTTTTCGGCGCTCATGATCGGATATGGTTCATCGCGAAAGGCGCGCTCACGGTAGCAACTCCCCGGGCGCTGTCATTCCCGTTTTGGTTGCGGATTGGCGTGGATGGCGTGGGCGCGGAGGTGGGGCGAGGTTTGAATCCCGCGGTTTCGGCGTGCGTCACTTCTGAGATGAAAAGCCAGCGAATGATCGGGTTGGCAGGGGTTGTGGGTCTGATCCTGGGCGCCGCGGGCCTCGCGGCTGCGGAGTCGCTCAAGCTTCACGTTGCGACCAACGGCGACGACGGTTGGACGGGGCGCTTGGCGCGGCCCAACGCGGACCGCACGGATGGCCCTCTGGCGTCGCTGGAGGGCGCGCGGGATCGTTTGCGAGCCCGGCGCGAGGGGGCGGCGGCCGCGTTGGGGCCGGTGTCGATCCTCGTCCATGGTGGGACGTATCGGATGCCACGCCTGTTGGTGCTGGAACCGCGCGACTCCGGCGCGGCGGGAGCGGAGTTGGTGTATGCCGGCGCTCCGGGCGAACGCGCCGTGCTGAGTGGCGGCCGGGTTATCACGGGTTTTGAAGAACGCGGAGGCCGATGGGAGGCGCGTGTTCCGGAAGTGAAAGCGGGGACATGGTACTTTCGCCAATTGTGGGTGAACGGCCAGCGGCGGCAACGCGCGCGATCTCCCAATACAGGTTATCATCGGATCGCGGCCCTGATTCCCGGCCCGCCCGTCCCAAACGCCAAACCGGTCGCGCGTGATCGTTTCATATTCGCTCCCGGCGACCTCGAGCCGTGGGAGCGGTTGGCCGACGTGAACCTGGTGCTCATGCACTCGTGGGAGAACTCGATCCACCCGCTCAAGGCCGTCGATGTGGCGTCGAACATCGTCACGTTCGCCGCGCCGCTCAAGGAATGGTGGGGACTGGGCTACTGGGAGGATCACCAGCGGTATTACGTCGAAAACGCCCTCGAGTTGCTCGATGAAGCCGGGGAGTGGTACCTGAACCGCGCTACCGGGGTGCTGACCTATTGGCCCCTGCCCAACGAGCGCCTCGGCCAAACGGAGATCGTCGCTCCCTTCCTGACCGAGTTCGTGCGCCTGGCCGGCAACGCCGACCGGGGCGAGTTCGTTCGGCATGTCACCCTGCGCGACCTTTCTTTTCATCACGCCGACTGGGTGCTGGACCCCGCCGGCAACAGCAGCACCCAGGCCGCGGTGGAAGTCCCGGCGGTGGTCACGGCCGATGGCGCGGTGCAATGCGCGGTCGAAGGATGCGAAGTGGCCCACATCGGCGGGTATGGCGTGTGGTTCCGGCGCGGCTGCAAGGATTGTCGCGTCCAGCGCAACCGTTTCTTCGACCTGGGCGCCGGGGGCGTCCGCGTTGGCGAAGACCGGATGGCCGGGTCGGACGTGGCGGAAACGAGCCGCACGCTGGTGGACAACAACCATCTTTTTGATGGCGGCCGGGTTTATCCGGGTTGCGTCGGGGTCTGGGTGGCGCAGAGCAGCGGGAACAGGGTTGTTCATAACGACATCCATGATTTCTACTACACCGGAATCAGCATCGGCTGGAACTGGGGCCTCGAACCCAATCGGACCAGCAACAACGTCGTCGCCTTCAACCATGTGCACGACCTGGGCCAGGGCGTGCTGAGCGATGCGGGACTGATCTATTGCCTCGGCGTTTCGCCCGGCAGCGTGATTCATAACAACATCTTCCACGACATGTGGCCCTACTTACAACCCGCGTTCGGCTGGGGCATTTACCTCGATGCGCAGTGCGGCAACTACCTGGTCGAGAGCAACCTGGTCTTCAACACGCAGAGCGGCGGGCTCATGTTTAACAACGGCGGCCACGAGCACATCATCCGCAACAACATCTTCGCCCTGTCGGCCACCTACGCCATCTGGCCGTACTCGGAGAAGCGACCGTGCGTGTTTCGGCGCAACATCGTCTATCTCACCCAGGGCGAGCTGCTGATGGCGTACGGCGAGCGCTCGCTCAACGAGCGGCTGGCGGCGAAGGAACCGCTCGGCGACTGGGACCAGAATCTCTATTGGCACACCGGCGGGGCCGAGGCGCTCCGGTTCTACCAGCGCAGCCTGGCGCAGTGGCAGGGCCTCGGCCTCGACCCGCATTCCCGCGTGGCGGATCCGCTGTTCCGCGACGTTGCGCGCCACGATTTCCGTTTGGAGCCCACCTCGCCAGCCCGGGCGCTCGGGTTCCAGCCGCTCGATCTCAGCCACGTGGGGCTTTACGGCGATGCCGCCTGGACGAGGGAGGCCAGCCACGCCCGCTGCACAGCGAGACCGCTGCCGCCACGGGGCAAGTAGCGGGCAAAAACTTTGATCGGACTGACGTCCGACTTGACCCGCCGTAGTCCCGCACCGATCGATCCCTTTGGCGGGACGAAGGCGGATGCTACCGGGGTAGCCGAGGTCAGTGGGCTCAAATCTCCCTCCCCCGGGCACGCCGCAGGCTCGGAGGCCTGCGACACAGCAGACTTGGAAGTCTGCGATACGACGCGCGCCGCCGTCGTGGCCTGTCGCGCGTACCGCAGGTTTCCAAACCGGTTTCCAAACCTGCTGTGTCCTCCTTCGCCAAGGCTACGGCGCGACAAGTCGCCGATTTCCTAATCGGCAGGACGTCCGATTTCCTCGCGTCCTCGCGCCGCAGGCTCGGAGGCCTGCGATACAGCAGACTTGGAAGTCGACTTGGAAGTCTGCGGCACGACCAAGGCAGCCGTCGCGGCAAGAGCAACCCAATTGACGGACCACGGAGGCGAAGGGATAGTGCCGCGCGTGGTGCGAACGTATGACGTGGTGATGACGCATAAACTGGACGCGGATGATTTTTTCATCCATCGCGTGCAGCAGCATTGCGCCGAGCGTGGATTGAACTTGTTCCTGATCGAGCCGCTGTGGGTCGAGCGGTTTCTCGAGTTGTTCGAGCGCGGCGAGGTCTGGGCCCGCGTGCTTTTGAACATGCACAGCGAGCACCATGACGCGACGGACATCTATCATCGCATGATCCGTCTCGCGCACGAACGGAACACACGGGTGGTGGACCCACCCGACGTGGCCCTGGCGGCGTTCGACAAGGCGCGGCTGCATCCGCGCCTGGTCGAGGCCGGGTTGAGTGTGCCGCCCTCGATCATTGTCCCGCGCGACCAGGTCGAGGGGTTGGTGCTCCGCGAGACCGAGTTGGCGCTGCTGGGCTCGCCGTTCATCGTGAAGCCGGCGCTGGGGTACGGCCGCCGCGGGCTGGTTCTGGACGCGACCGGCCCGGCGGACGTGGCGCGGTCGGCGGCCACCTGGCCGGACACCCAGTACCTGCTGCAACGCCGTATCTTGCCACGGGCGCTCAAAGGCGAGCCGGCCTACTTCCGGGTGTATTCCGTTTTTGGCTCGATCTGGTGCTGTTGGTGGAACTGCTATACGGACCGCTACCGGATGATGCTCGAGGAGGAGGAGGAGTCGCTCCGCCTGACGCCCCTGCGCGAGATCGTGTCGAAGGTCGCCGCGCTGACGGGCATGAGTTTCTTCTCGAGCGAAGTGGCGCTGACGGAGGCGGGCGAGTTCGTGTTGATCGATTACGTGAACGATCAATGCCACATGCTCAGCCAGTCATCCAATCCGCAGATGGGCGTGCCCGACGCCCTGGTGGCGGCGATCGCCAAGCGCCTGGTCGAGGGGGCCGCCGGTTTGCTGACAACGCGCCGATGAGATGGTCGGGCCGCCAGTTCGAGTTTGTCTTCCCGCGGCCCGTGCTGGTGATGGGGATCGTGAACGTGACGCCGGACTCGTTCGCGGACGGGGGCCGGTTCCTGGCGGCGGATGCCGCGGTGGCGCACGCGCTGGCCCTGGTCGCAGAGGGAGCGGACATCCTGGACGTGGGCGGGGAGTCCACGCGGCCTCAGGCGACACCGGTGAGCGAGGCGGAGGAGTTGCGGCGTGTGCTCCCCGTGCTCGAAGGGCTGGCGGGGCGGGTGCGCGTGCCCATCTCGATCGATACCCAGAAGCCGGGCGTGGCCCGGGCCGCGCTGGCCGCCGGGGCCGGGATAGTCAATGACATCGCCGCCAACCGCGAGGACGACGCCATGTGGCGCGTGGTGGCGGAGGCGCAAGCGGCCTACGTCTGCGTGCACATGCAGGGCACTCCGCAGACCATGCAGGCGCACCCGAGTTACGGCGACGTTCTGAGCGAGGTGGCGGACTTCTTCGCGGAACGGCTGAATCGCCTCGGGCAAGCCGGCGTGCCGCTCGAGCGCGTGGCCCTGGACGTGGGAATCGGGTTCGGAAAGACGCTCGGGCACAATTTGGCGTTGCTCCGCGGGCTTGAGTCGTTTAGAAAGTGTGGGCGTCCTCTGCTTCTCGGGGTGTCGCGCAAGTCGTTCATTGGGAAGCTGCTCGGGGCCGAGGTTGGGGAGCGGTTGCCGGCCTCATTGGCTTGTGCCTCCTGGGCGGTGACCCGCGGCGTGCAGATCATCCGCACTCACGACGCAGCAGCCACGACGCAAGCGCTCCGGATGACGGAGGCGCTGGTTGCACCTGAGCCATCATGGATTGGTTCCAATACGGCTGGCGGGCCCTAGGGGATTGGCGGGCCCTGGTCGAGATCGTCATTCTCGCGGTGGCGATCTACTACGGCATTATGTTCGTGCGCGGCACGCGTGGCGCGCCGGTGGTCACCGGGTTCCTGCTGGTCCTGCTGGCGGTCACGTGCGTGACCCTCGCGCTGGACTTGCAGGTGCTGCGGCTGCTGTTGCGGAACTTCTTCGCTTTCTTCGCGGTTGCCGTCATCGTGATTTTCCAGCCCGAGTTGCGCCGCATGCTCGCGGAGTTGGGCAGCCTGCCGTTCTTCATCAGCGTGCGCGAGCAACGCGAGAACATCGAGGTTCTCATCAAGACCGTCGAGCGGCTCGCCGACGTGCGGATTGGCATGTTGGTGGCCATCGAGCAATCGATCCAACTGCAGGAGGTCGTCGAGTCGGGGATCGCGGTGGATTGCGAGGCCACCTCCGAGATGCTCGAGACGATCTTTTTTCCCAATAACGCGATTCACGACGGCGGGGTGATCATCAAGGGCGACCGCATCACGCACGCCGCCTGCATCTTTCCGCTGACGCCGCGGCAGGACCTGAGCAAGTCGCTCGGGTTCAGGCATCGCGCGGCCATCGGGCTGAGCGAGGAAACCGACGGGGTGGTGATCGTGGTCTCGGAGGAGACCGGCTCGATTGCCTATGCCTATAAGGGCCAGTTGGTGCGGCCGGTGTCCCTCGAGGAGTTGCGCGCCTTCCTGACCACCGTGCTGGTCGCCAGCGCCAAGTCCCGCACGGCGCTGGATTGGTTCCGGCAGTTGCTGCATCGGCCGGAGGTGCCGCGGGCCGTCGAACCGCTCCGGGCCAAGAGCGAATAGCATGGCGTGGCCCAAATCCATCACGCACAACCTGGGCTGGAAAACGACGAGCCTGGTGCTGGCCACGCTCGTCTGGCTCACGTTGCGCTCCGGCATACCCAGCCAACTCAAGCCGGAGGACCAACGGACCTTCTATCGACTCCCCATCACGGTGATGACCACCGCCACCGATGATCGCGTGTTCCGGGTCGAGCCGGCCACCGTCGATGTCACCGTTGCGGGGGAAACCGGCCTGCTGGCCGGGCTGCACCCGGGGGACATCCAGGTGTTCGTCGACCTGACCTCGGTGGTGGATGCCAAAGGCCAGCGGAGGCGCATCCAGGTCCACACACCGGTGGGTGCCAGCCTCATCCGGTCGGTTCCCGAGGAGGTGTTTGTGGAAAGCGCCCCGCGGCCTGCGCCCGCATCCATGCCCGAGCGGTGATCCGCCGCCGGCGTTTCTCACCCCCTCTCATCTGTGAAAACTCCCAAACGCATCTTCGGGACGGATGGCGTGCGCGGCACGGCCAACATCGAGCCGGTGACCGCCGAAACGGCCCTCAAGCTGGGCCGCGCCGCCGCCCATGTGTTCAAGACGCTCGAGAGTCACGCTCGCGGCAAGGGCCGCCATCGCATTGTCATCGGCAAGGACACGCGGCTCTCGGGCTACATGCTCGAGAACGCGCTCTCGTCGGGCATCCTCTCGATGGGGGTGGATGTGCTTTTTATCGGCCCGTTGCCCACGCCGGGCGTGGCCTATGTGACGCGCAGCCTCCGGGCCGACGCCGGCATCGTCATCACGGCCTCGCACAATCCGTATGACGATAATGGCATCAAGTTCTTCCGCGCGGACGGCTACAAGCTCGATGACGCCATCGAGAACCGGATCGAGGAACTGGTGTTCAGCGGCGCGATCGAGAACATCCGTCCCGTCGCGAGCGAGGTGGGCAAGGCGATCCGCATTGACGATGCCCTGGGGCGCTACATCGAGTTCGCGAAGGCCTCCTTCCCGAAGGGCATGACCCTCGACGGCCTGCGCGTGGTGGTGGATTGCGCGCACGGCGCCGCCTATAAGTCCACCCCGTGCGTGCTGCGCGAGTTGGGCGCCGAGGTGATCGTGTACGGGAACCAGCCGGATGGGACGAACATCAACAAGGCCTGCGGTTCGATGCACCCGGATGAACTCTGCCGCCTGGTGCTCGAGAACCGGGCGCAACTGGGCATCGCACACGACGGTGACGCCGACCGTGTGCTCTTGTGCGACGAGCACGGGCGGTTGGTCGATGGCGACGACATCCTCGCCATCACCTCCCTCGAGATGTTGTCGCAGGGAACACTGCACGAGAAGACCATCGTCGCCACGGTGATGAGCAACTCCGGCCTGGACGCCGCGCTGCGTGACGCCGGCGGACGGGTCATCCGCACCGGGGTCGGCGACCAGAACGTGATCGACGAAATGCTGCGCAGCGGCGTGCGCGTGGGCGGCGAGCAGAGCGGGCACCTCATCTTTCGCGATTACAGCAGCACCGGCGACGGCCTGGTGGCGGCCTTGCAGGTGCTCCGCATCATGAAAACCCAGAACGCGCTGCTCTCCCAACTGGCGCTGTGTTGGAAGCGGTTCCCCCAGCGACTGACCAACATTCGCGTCCGGGAGAAGACGCCGTTCGATGCGCTGCCCGAGGTCACGGCGCTGCTGACGCAGGCCGAGGCCGACCTCCAGAAATTGGGCGGTCGCATCTTCCTGCGCTACTCGGGCACCGAGCCCAAGGCGCGGCTGTTGGTCGAAGGCCGCGATGAGAAGTTGCTCGAGAAATGGAGCGCGCAGATTGCCGGCGCGATCCGCGAACGCGTCGGGGCGTGATGCCGGGCCGCACGAGCCAACCTCGACGCTGACTCCTGAGCCGAACCACACCTTTCCGTGGGCCACCAGGAAACCTATCGTCACAACGAAGCCTATGCCGAGTTCCTCGCCGGGTGGGACGAAGGCTTCTACGCCAAATACGCGGACACGCTGCGTCCAGCCCAGCCCGGCGGGCGGGCGCTGGACGTGGGCTGCGGGGTGGGCCAGGTCGTGCGGCGGCTCCACGAGGCGGGGTTCGAGGCGCACGGCGTCGAAGTGTCCGAGCCGAACATCGCCAAGGCGCGGCAATTCGGGCTGGATTGCCAGTTTTATGACGGGCGGCGGCTGCCGTTTCCGGATGCGCATTTTGCGAGCGTGGGCGCGTTGAACGTGCTCGAGCACGTCGAGGAGCCGGAGGCATTCCTCGGCGAGCTGGCGCGTGTGGCGGCGCCGGGCGGGCGGCTCGTCGTGTCAAGCCCAAACTTCTTTCGCGCTCTCGGCTGGCGCGATTACCACCCGCGCATGAGAGGACTCGGCAACAAGTGGCGCAACTGGCGGCGCATCATGGAAAAGCGCCGCCAGATGCGGGCGGCGCCCGGCCAGGTCAGGTTCGACCGGATGACCCCCATCGTGAAGGAGCCGTTCACCCCGGACGACGACGCGATTGTCGCTACCAACGGGCTCGAGATCGCCTTCTTCCTGCGCCGCGCCGGTTGCGTGGTCGAACGCGTCGAGTGCACCGATCGTTACGTGGCCAAACCGATCGATTTTCTGCTGAACCTCACCCCGTCGCGCTACGTGATGTTCAACGCGTTCGTGGTGGCGCGGCGCCTGGGCTGAGGCCTCTCGCGTCGCGCGAGTCATCCACGGTTGGCTGGCGGCTCGAGTACGCTCGAGCAAGAAAAAGGGGCGGTGCGAGCCGCACCGCCCCGGGAAAAACCGCGGTTGATCCGCCTACTTCTTCGCGGCGGGCATCGGCAGCACGGCCGAGAGCAGCCCGATCTTGGCGCAAACGAAATAGACCACCGCCCCGACGATAAACGCCGCCACGGGCGCACAGGGCACATCGTAATGCACTCCGATCTTGCCCAGCAACGGATTCGGCAGGATGCCGACGATGAAACCCAAGGCCCACGAAATCCAACCGGCCGGATTAAACCCGGCCCGCGGTCCGGTCCATTGTTTGCCCGCCAGGAGGTAGTCCACCATCATCGCGCCGCAGATGGGGCCGAAGGAGGCGCCGATGAGGCCGAACACGCTCCCCAGGTCGCCGGCCACCTTGGTGACCGCCAGGGCGATGCTGACAACGGTTCCGATGCCCACCGACACGAACGGGTTCACGCCCGGCATGACCGTCTTGAAACTGTTCGCGGCAATGAAGGAGGAGAAGCAAGCGCCGGGGAATGAGGCGAGGGTCAGACCGATCATCACCGCCGCGTACACCGGGCCCGAAAGCTTCTTTTGCAGCGCCGCGGTCATGTCGGTCGCCGTCGGATCGAGCACACCGGCGGCGCGCGCGCCCGCCACCGCCACGACCGAGATGCCCGCCGTGAAGATGATCGCGATGATAATGCCCACGATGCCGCCCATGCTCACATCCTTGGCATCACGGCTGTTGGTGCCGAAATCCACACCCGCCGCGCCCGCCGTCGCGAAGAACCCGACGATGGCGCCGACCATGGCCAGGATGGCCTGCATCCCCCCGCCCGACTGGCCTGCCGCCGGCGCCGGGCTGTAGTTGCCCGCGGAGCCGGCGAACATCACCAAACCCATGATGAGCACCACCAGCGGGATCAGCGGCAGGTAGGTGGCCACTTTGGCCACGTACTGAATGCCTTTCAGCCCGACCAGCGCCGCCCCGAGCGCCCAGATCACACACAGCGGGATGAACAGACCCGGCGCGCCAAAGCCCTTGGCGAGCGCATCCGCCGAGCCGAACGTGTTGACGCCCAGCCAGCCGAACTGGAGCGCGCCCATGAAGAAACCGGGCATGATCATGCCGCCGAGCGCCCCGAACGTCGAGGTCCCCACCACGTAAAGCGGCAGGCCGGTCTTGAGACCCAACATGCCGGGCACCAGGTAAAAGAGAAAATGACAGATGATGCCGCCGATCACGATGCCCAGCAGCGTCGCTCCCAGGCCGCCGGTCGAAAGACCGTTGGCGGACATCGAGTTCCAGAAGATGAACCAGAGGAAGATGCCCGCGTAGGTCGGAGCGGTGTTCTTGAACCAGGCCGCCCGCTTATCCGGCGGGTTGGGCGTGGCGTTGGCAAGGTAACTGGGTAATTGGCCGACGATGGGTGTTGCTTCGTTGCTCATAGGTCAGTTATCGCTGGTTCTTATGGGTGTGCGGCGGCCCACAGCCGGGACACCGCGACGTTGACGATGGCGGGAATGACACCGTCGCCGCCCGAGGCTGTCAACGTCAAAACAGATGTTGCTGGCCACCCAGCCGGACGAGGACGACCGGACGCTGCATCGCGCCCTGCTCACCACCGCCCTGGCCAGCGGCGAGGGGTTGCTCCTGGAATGCGCCGACGCTGAGTCCCTGGAACCTCTGCGGCTGACGCCCGGGGCGGTGGCGGCGAAGCTGGAATCACTCGCATCACATTCACCCAGTGGCACACGGAGAGCAGGCCGGATCGGCAAGCCGCCATTCTCGAGGAGGCTTTCGGTGACTGCAGCAGGTCCTGGCTGGAGGGAGCTGGCATCGGGGCCTATCTCCAGGCTGCCGGTCGCCGCAAGACAAAACCATCCGCCTTCACCACCTGATCCGGGAACCGGTGAACATCCAACCAGTAATAGCGCCGCCAGCCCTTCTGGCGCATCCCCAAAAACAGGTTGAACTCGTCAATATAGGTAATGACCCGATGCACAGGCGGTGGTGCCGGCGGGGCCGCCGGCGCCGTCCCCGGCTGCGGTGGTCCGCCTGGACGGCTCATTCCTTTAGTCCTCCGGCTCCTGTCACCCGGCCACGCATTCCCCCTCGCGGACCAGACGGCCGCCGCGCTGAACCCGGAACCGCCGGCCCCGCCACTCGACGCGGTTGCCCACGAAGGACAACACCCACAACAGGAACTGCAACAGGTCCTTCACAGGCACGAGCCAGAGCCAGGGAAGGTGATGCCATGACCGCGCCAGGCGGCGCTGATTGTCGGCGGCCGTAAGCAGGCGGACTGCCAGGCAGACGGCGACACCGGTGAAGGCGGCGGCCCCCGGCTGCACGCCCGCCCAAAGCGCCGGCCAGAGGGTCGGATTGCTCAGGATGCTCAGAGCGTAAGGCAGCGGCTGGCAGACGCGAATGGTCCGCGACCACCGCAGTTGATGCCGCCACACGGCGCGCCAGCCTTGAGGCGCCTCGCAGCAGTCCACCACCACGGGGCAGAGGACAATTTCGCCACCGTTGCGGACGATCCGCCGGCCGAGTTCATAATCGTCGGCCAAATGGTTCACCAGGGACTTAAAGCCGCCGATCCCCTCGAGGCGCCTTCGGCGCGCGATCATCACGGCCCCCAGCGCGAACCGCATCGGGCCGAAGGCGCGAGCCTGGAGCACGCTGGTCCAGAAATCGGCGTTCACCGCGATTTCCTCCCAGCGCATCGCCGTGCTCGCCGGATTCGCCAGGCGGTAAAATGGGTTGACGAGTCCCACCGCGGGATCACGAAACGGGGCCGCCGCATTGACGAGGAAGTCTGGGGGGACCCGCACGTCCGCGTCGCTGACGAGGATGAGGTCGTGCTTCACCAGGGGCTCGAGTTGGGCCAGGGTCGAGACCTTCGCGTTCGGGCCGAGGGACTCGGGGCAAACCACCAACCGTGCATCGGCCCGCGGGAACGCCGCCTGCAGGCCGCGGACCACCTCGCACGCCGGGTCGTCGCCCGATTCGACCCCGAACAGGAATTGAAGCGCCCCTGGGTAGTCCTGGCGCAACCAGCTCTCGAGACAAGCCCGTGTCTCGGTGTCACAACCGCGCAGGGGCTTAAGGACGGTCACCGCCGGAGTGGCTTCCGCCCGGCCGAGCCGCCGGTGGAGTGGAAACCGCCGCGCCGCGATCCATTGCCAAACGGTCAACGCCAGACTCAGGAATGCCAGGAAACCCAGGAGGGTCATGCGGGGAGCAACGCGGACGAAGGTGGCAAGGCTGGGCGCGGGCGGCTGCCGGGCGCGGCACACGGCGCCGACAGCCCTACGTGGTGTCCGCCGCCACGACACGCATGATTTCCTCGACGGTCGTGTGGCCCGTGAGCACCCGGCGCAGGCCGTTATGCCACAGGGTCTGCATGCCCTGCTGGATGGCCACCTGCTGGAGGGTGCGCGTGGGCAGCTTCTGCATGATCGCGTCGCGCAGCACTTCGTCCACGACCAGCATTTCGGAGAGCGCGGTTCGTCCCGAGTAGCCGGTGTCGAGGCATTCGCGGCAGCCGGAGCCGCGCCGCAGAGTGGCGGTGTCGAGGGCTTCGGGCGGCAAGAGTTTCATCAGCGCCGGCTCGGGCTGGTAGGGCTGGGCGCAGAAGGAACAGTTGGTCCGGATCAGGCGCAGGCCCAGGACGCCGCTGATGCTCGAGGAGAGCAGAAACGGCTCGATCTCCATGTTGATCAGGCGCGCGAACACGCCGGCCGTGCTGCCGCTGTGGATGGTGCTGATGACCAGGTGCCCCGTGAGGCCGGCCTGCACCGCGATGGCTGCCGTCTCGGCGTCGCGGATTTCGCCGATCATGATCACCTGCGGGTCCTGTCGCATCAGCGAGCGCAAGGCCCGCGGATAGGTGAATTCCTTGGCCGGGTTGACTTGCGCCTGGCTGATCATGGGCAGGTGGAACTCGACCGGGTCCTCGACCGTGCTGAGGCTCATGCTCGGTCCGGCGCGGTTGATGATGTGCGTGAGGGCGGCGTAGATCGCGGTGGTCTTGCCCGAGCCGGTGGGCCCGGTCAGCAGCATCAAGCCGTTGGGGCGCGAGAGCAGGTGTAGAAACGCATTGAGCGTGTCCTCCTCGAAGCCCAGTTGCGCCAGGTTGAAACTGCGGTTGCTCGGGTCGAAAATCCGGATCACGATTTTTTCGCCGCGCACCGTCGGAAACACCGAGATGCGCAGCTCGACGCCGCCGTAATCCTGGTTGGCCGGCGCATGGCCTTCCTGGGGCAGGTCGTTCTGGTAGGAGATGAGGTTCGCCATGACCTTGAGGCGGCCGGAGACCTTGTCCATGAGCTCCAGCGGCAGGTGCACCAATTCCTGGAGCACACCGCAGAGCCGGATGCGCACCACCAGCGTGCTTTCCCACGGCTCGATGTGGATGTCGCTGGCCCCGGCTTTGACGGCGTCGATGACCAGGTAATTGACCAGCACGGCCACCTCGATGCCTCGCTCGGGCGGAACCGACTGCAAATAGCGAGTGGTCTCGTTCATGAGCAAGCCTCAGTTTCCTGGACCGGGAGTGTGCATCGTCTGAAGGCAAGCTATACTGCGGACTCGTGGCTTTGCCAGCACGAAAGCGCCCGTGCCGGAGCGGGGACGGCTCGTCCCCGGCAGAGCGGGCGACAAGCCGTCGCCGCACCGGGCTGACGCAGCGTTGACAGGCGCGTGGACTCGGCGAGACTGGGCCGGATGTTCGCCGCTGTTTCCGCTGGGACGAGTGGGCGATGAAAACGCTGCACCTCTACTTGACCCGCCAGGTGCTTGCCGCCCTGGTCATGACGGTGGTCGTGTTCACCTTCGTGCTGCTGCTGGGCAACGTGCTGCGCGAAATCCTGGCGCTGTTGGTCAACCGGCAGGCCACGCTGCCGGTGGTCCTGCGAGCCATCGGCCTGCTCATTCCCTACGTGCTGGTGTTCGCCCTGCCCATGGGCCTGCTCACCGCCACGCTGCTGGTTTTAGGCCGCTTCAGCGCCGACCAGGAGCTCACGGCCGCCCGGACCAGCGGCATCAGCCTGGTCACGCTCGTCTCACCGATCCTGCTGCTGGGCGTCATCCTCAGCGCGCTGACCGGCTGGTTCAACCTCGAGGTGGCCCCACAATGCCGGTTCGCTTACAAGACCCTGCTCTTCAACCAGGGCTTGGATCAGCCGGGGGCGCTGCTCGAGGACAATCGGTTCGTGCGCGATTTCAAGGACCTGATCCTCTACGTCGGCCGGGCGTCGGGCCCCGCGCTCAAAAATGTGCAGGTCTTTCGCCTGGGCCCCAGCCCGCTGGCCACCGGGCCCGCCACCAACAGCGCCTCGCCGGTCAGCGAGATCATCACCGCGTCACGCGCCACCTGGACGATCAATCCCACCAACCAACAAATCACGCTCCACATGCCCGAGGTGGAAGTGGTGCACATGGACACGTGGCTGCCGGCGCACCTCGAGGACTATGACCTGCCGCTGCCCACGCGCGCCTCCGGGCCCACCCACCGTGATCTCAAGCTCTCGGAGATGACTTTCCGCCAATTGCTCGACGAGTATTACGAATGCCGGAGGCAGGGCATCGAGCCGATGCCGGTGGCGGTGCAGATTCATCGCCAAGTCGCTTTCTCGTTCGCCTGCATCGGGTTCACCCTGGTGGGGATACCGCTGGGCATCCGGGCGCACCGCCGCGAGACCAGCGCGGGTGTCGGCATCGCGCTGGTGTTGGTGCTGGTCTATTACAGCTTCATCGTGCTGGGCCAGGCCTGGGAAACCTATCCGCAGCGGCTGCCGCACCTCGTGATCTGGGCCCCCAATTTCATCTTCCAGTTCACGGGGGCATTCCTGCTCTGGAGGGCGAATCGGAGGGGGTGAAGGCAGTTATGAGTTATGAGATGAGTTATGAGTTATGAGTTCCAGCCCAGCCCTCTCCCATCGGATGCATCGGATGGGAGAGGGTGCCCCCTCACTTACCAGATGCTTAAGCGCGGCTTGGCCCTCGTGGCGGCCCCGGCGCTGCTGATCCCGCCGTGCATCGCCGCCCCTGGTGGGCTCGGCAACCTCTCACCCGCGGAAGCCCTCGATGCCTTCGAGACCGAACCCGGTTTCGTCGTCGAATTGGCCGCCGCTGAACCACTCACGATCGATCCGGTGGCGCTGGCTTTTGACGAACGGGGACGACTCTACGTGGCCGAAGACCGCGACTACCCACTCGGCGCCCCGGATGGTCGTCCGCTCGGAGTGGTCGCCCTGCTCGAGGATACCGATGGGGATGGTGTCCTGGACAAGCGCACAGACTTCGCCACCGGCATCAAGTTCCCCAACGGCGTCATGCCCTGGCGCGGCGGGGTCATCGTTACGGCGTCGCCCGAGGTCTGGTGGCTCGCGGACACCAATGGCGACGGGGTCGCCGATGTGAGGAAGGTCCTGTTGACCGGGCTCGCTACGGACTCGACCTCGCAGCTTCGGGCCAACGATCCGACCCTCGGACCGGATGGGTGGGTCTATCTTGCGGGTGGTCTTCGGGGCGGCAATGTCCTTTGCCCGCAGCGGCCAAGTGTGACCCTGAGCCTCGAGAAGGGCGACATGCGTTTCAAACCGGATACGGGGGAAATGGAACTCACGGAGGGCAAGTCGCAATTCGGTTTGGCGTTCGACGAGGCCGGCAACCGCTTCGCCTGCATGAACCGCATCCAATCCCAGCACGCCCCGCTCCCCGCGCGCTACCTGGCCCGCAACCCATACGTCATTTCTCCCGGCGCGCTCCAGGATTGTCCCGCGATCGCAGCCAACCTGCTGATGACTCGCTACACGGCCGGCGCGGCTCGCTACTATCCCATCAGCGACAACATCACCACGGCCGACAGCCACTTCGGCACCTACAGCGCCGCCTGCGCCGTCCACGTCTATCGCGGTGAGTCGCTCCCGCCCGAATACCGCGGCGCCGCCTTTTCCTGCGACCCCACCGGGAACCTGGTGCGCGGCGACCGGCTCGAGACCGTGGGCGGGACCTTCGCCGCCCGCCGCATCCACGAGGGCACCGAGGCGCTGCGCAGCCGCGACAACTGGTTCCGGCCGGTCTTCCTGGCCGACGGTCCCGACGGCGCTCTCTACATCGCGGATATGTACCGCAAGGTGATCGAGCACCCGGAATACCTCCCGGGCGAGGTCCGCAAGCACATGGACTTCGACGCGGGCAAAGACAAGGGCCGCATCTGGCGCTTGCGCGGCAGCGCGGGCGGGCGCGCTTCGGCCGCCGCTCCCGGGCGGACCGTGGGATTCGCCGCCGCCACGACCGCGGAGCTGGTCCAGGAATTGGCCTCGCCGATCCCGTGGCGGCGGGACACCGCCCACCGGCTCCTGGTCGAGCGCCATGATCCGGATGCGGTTCCCCTGCTCATGCGTGCTTTCACGTTATCAACCAGGACCGGCCCGGCGGTGATCGAACTGCAACTGCTGCACAGCCTCGGCGCCCTCACCGAGGCCATCCTCGAGCCCGCCCTCACCCACCCCGAACCGGGCGTGCGCCAGACCGCGCTGCGGCTGGCCGAGCCGCGGCTGGCCACCTCGCCCAGGCTTCGCGCTCTCGTCCTGGCTTGCGCGGGTGACCCGCACCCGCATGTGCGGTTCCAGGCCGCCCTCACACTGGGCGAGATCGGCAATGACTCGGTCATCCCGGCGCTCGGGCGGATCGCGGCCAGCCAGGCGGACGACCGCTGGACTCGCGCCGCGATTCTGAGCTCGCTCCGCGACGGGGAGGCGGCCTTCGCCGTGCTGGCGGACCTTGCGCATCGCCCGTCCTCCGGGGAAGGGATGCAGGCACTGGTGGGAGAGCTCGGGCGCCGCCTCGGCTCCGGCCTTCCCGCCGAACGCATCGCAGTCACCTTCGAGCATCTTCTCGAGCTCACCGCCAAGCCGGCGGGAGAGCTCAGACTCGCGGCCGTCCTCGGTTTCTTCGAGGCGGCGCCGGAAAGCAGCCGCGCCCTGGCGCAGGCACACGCCCCCGAGCTGCAAGCTCTATGGGCGGAAACGCTCCGGCTTGCGCGCGACGGCCAGGTCCCGGCCGAACGACGTGTGCGCGCGCTCCGGTTGCTCACACACGATGAAGGCGCAGCGACCGGTGAAGTCCTGCTCGAGTTGGTGGCGGCGGACAACTCGATCGAAGTGCAAACCGCGGCGGCGCGCGCCCTGGTGCAGCCCATGCGCGCCCTGCTGGCGCCCCGGCTGGTGCAGCCCGAGGCCTGGACCAGCTACACGCCGGGGCTGCGCACAGTGCTGGTGGCTGCAATGGCCGCCCAACCCAGGTTTGTCGCGGCCCTGCTCGACGCCATCGAGGCCGGGGCCATCCCCGTCGGCGCGCTCACCCCGGCGCAGCGCGATCAGTTGCGCAAGGCCAGGGACGAGGCCCTGCGGACGCGCGCCGAGAAGCTCCTGGCCGCGCCCGGCGGTGACCGGGAGGCCGCGTTTCAAGAGGCCAAGGCGGCGCTGAAGCTGAAACCCGACCCGCAGAACGGGCATGCGGTCTTCCTGAAGCAGTGCACGGTCTGCCATCGGCTCAACCAGGAAGGCGTGGCGGTGGGGCCGGATCTCTTCGACATTCGCAACCAGCCCAAGGAAGCGATCCTCTACCACATCATCATCCCGGAGGCTGAAGTCGCGCCGCATTTCGCCAACTACGAGTGCGAGACCCGGGATGGCCGGCTGCTCTCGGGGCTGCTGGCCTCCGAGTCGGGGGCCACGATCACGCTGCGCATGGCGCAGGGAGTCGAAGAGACGGTTCCGCGCGCCAGCATCGTGCGGCTCGAGGCGAGCCGCTTGAGTCTCATGCCGCAGGAATTCGAACGGTTGATGACCCTGCAGGAATTAGCGGACCTGCTGGGCTACCTCCGCGGCGAGCAATGACGCGCCCCCGGCGACAAGCTGTCGCCGCTCCCACGCAACACGCCTCCGGTGACAAGCTGTCGCCGCTCCGTCGCGAGGGTCACTCACAACTCATAACTCGCCTGGCCTCGCCCCGCCGTGCCGGCACACCAGGCTACACGGCGATCGGGGCTTTGATCGCCGGGTGGGGATCGTACCCTGTCAAGTGGAAATCGTCGAATTTGAAATCGTGGATGTTCTTGACATCCGGGTTGACGGCCATGCGCGGCAGCGCGCGTGGCGCACGGCCGAGCTGGAGCCGCGCTTGCTCGCAGTGGTTCGAGTAGAGGTGCAGGTCCCCAAACGTGTGCACAAATGTCCCCGGGCGAAGCCCGCACACCTGGGCCACCATGATGGTCAGCAGCGCGTAGGAGGCGATGTTGAACGGCACGCCAAGGAACAAATCGGCGCTGCGCTGGTAAAGCTGGCAGTCCAGTTGCCCATCCTGAACAAAGAACTGAAAGAGCGTGTGGCAGGGCGGCAGCGCCATCTGGTCCAACTCACCCACGTTCCAGGCGCTGACGATGAGGCGGCGGCTGTCCGGGTCCCGCTGAATGTCGGCCACCACGCGGTCAATCTGGTTGATAGACCTGCCGCCGGACGCTCGCCAATCGCACCACTGCGCCCCATAAACGCGGCCCAGGTTGCCCTCGTGATCGGCCCATTCGTCCCAAATCGTCACCCCATGGTCTCGCAGGTATTTCACATTCGTGTCGCCCCGCAGGAACCAAAGCAGCTCGTGAATGATCGACTTGAGGTGGACCTTCTTGGTTGTGACGAGCGGAAAGCCATCGGCCAATGGAAAATGCGCCTGGGCGCCGAACACGGCCCGGGTGCCCGTGCCGGTGCGGTCGGGCTTGGTCTTGCCCTTTTCCAAGACCAGGCGCAGGAGTTCGAGATATTGGACCATAGCGGTGAAACGCGGACGGCCCTTGGTTTAGGCCAACCGACCCGTGATGCAAGTGTTTATTCGGCGCGCCTGGCTGCGCCTGCCTGGCCACACCCTATCGGCGAAAGAGCCGGTAGAATCTGCGAACGAGCACGGGCCGGTTGGTGACCACCCATGTCTGGCCCACCACCGAGGCCGGTTCGGTGACGGCGGACCAGGACGGCGTGCTGGCGAACCGGGTTGTGCTTTGCAGCAGGAAGGTACTGGAGGTGTTGGTCGACCACGAGAGGAGAACATCATTGCCTGATCGCACCACCGTCAGCCGCGGCTCGAGGAACGCGGTCAACTCGAAATCGAGGTTATCCGCAAAGCCATCGTTGCCGGCGGCACTGACACGGTTCATCTGGAGCTTGAACTCCGCGGTGCGCGCGCCGGCCGGCACTGGCCCGCCGGCGGAGCGCAGCAACAAGGCCGTGGTGTTGGTGCGCTCGGCGGGTGTGACCGGGCCAATCGTGGCGCCCGCAAGCAGCCCGTTCCTCGCGTCGAGGAAATGGACCTGGAACGTGGCGTTGTCTCCCTGGTCCGCCGAGCCGCCAAGATAGCCCGCGAGGGTAAAGCGCGCGTCGCCACGGTCGATCGTAGCCGCAGCGGCGCCCAGGCTCAGCCGTTGGAGCGCAGCAGCGGAGGCGCTGCTCGGGCCGCCGGAGAACAGGTTCTGGCCGCGATCCAGCGGCCCCGGGCTCGTCTCGCTCGGGAAACCGGGTCCGACACCGTACTGGAGGGCCGTGAAGCCGCCCGTGGTTTCCCAGCCCGGCACGACCACGCTCTCGGCGCCCGAGGCCGCCCCGGGTCCCGACTCGGCGTCGGGGTTGCGGAGAAGGTTCCCCGCAAAGAGGTCCTGCACCAAAGTCACGTTCGTGGCGGAGTTGTCCGCCAGGGCGGGATCTAACTCCTTGGCGGCGACGCTGGCGATGTTCGTGATGAGGCCGGTACCCGCCGGGAGCCCGACCACCACGCACTGAGCAGAGGCACCGGCGGCCAGGAAGCCCAAGGCCGCTTCGACCCGGCCCGAGGTGACCCGGATGTCCCCTTGACTGCTCGCCAGGGAAACCACGGTCATGCCGGACGGCAGGAGATTGGTCAGCAGGAGGTCGCTCACCACGAGCGGTCCCTGGTTGGTGACCTGCAGCACATAGGTAACAGGGTTGCCCGCGAGTGCCGGCAGCGGCCCGGCTGTAATGCTCAAAGCCAGGTCTCCGCTCACGGCCACTGTGAAGGGCAGGGTACTACCCGCTAACCCCTGCGGCGTGCTCACGATGATCGGACCGGTGTGCGCGCCGACCGGCACCACCGCCGTGATCGAGGCGGCCGAGTTGACTGTAAACGCGGCCGCCGTTCCGCCGAACAGGACAGCGATGGCGCGCGCCAGGCCGCTGCCGACAATCTCGACGATGGTCCCCGGCGGGCCGGCAAGGGGTGAGAAACTCGTGATGCTCGGCGGGACCACGAACTCAACCTGGCTGACTGTGGCCCCAACCAGCGTCGTCACCGTCAGCGGGCCCGTCGCGGCGCCCGGCGGAACCGTCGCCGTGATCCGGTCGGCGGCCAGGACCGTGAAGGCCGCCGGGGTCCCGTTGAAGGTAACGGTGGTGGCGCCGGTGAAGTTGGCCCCGATGATCGCCACGCTCGTCCCTGGCCCCCCCACCCCGGGCGCGAACGATTCGATCCGCGGCGCGACGAGGAATACGGCGAGGCTGACGTTCGTGCCGCCGGGCGCGCCCACGCTGATTGGCCCGCTGATGGCCCCGCCTGGGACGGTCGCCTTGATCTGCGCGTCGGAAGTGGCCTCGAACCCGGCCGCCACTCCACCGAAGCGCAAGACGGTTGCGTCCGTCAAATGCTCGCCCGCGATCAGCACGAGCGTGCCGGGCGCACCTCGCAGCGGCTCGAAGCCTGTGATCACAGGCCCGGGAGGAAGGACGACAAAGTCCGAGGCGGTCGTGGCAGTGCCTCCCGGAGTGGCGATCGAGATCGGCGCGTTCGTTGCCCCGGGGGGCACGGTGGCCTGGATTTGAGTATCCGCCGTCACGCTGAAAAGGGCCGGTTTGCTCCCGAACTTCACGGCGGTGGCGCCCGTGAAATGCGCTCCGCTGAGGATCACAGTCGCGCCCACCTGCGCCCGCGCGGGCTCGAAGCCGGCGATGGACGGGGCTTCAGAGACGGTGAAGGCACCCGCACTGTTGCCAGTGACGGTGCCCCGCGACACCGTGATGGCCCCCGTCTTCGCCCCTTTGGGCACCGTGGCTTGGATTTGTGTGTCCGCGGTGATGTCGAAGACCGTGGCGTTCACGCCACCAAAGGCCACCGCCGTGGCTCCGGAGAAGTTGCGCCCCACAATGGTCACCACTTCGCCAACACGCCCGCGCGTGGGCGTGAAGTCCAGGATCGTGGGCGCGCTGCTCGTGATCTGGAAATGCAGGTCGCTCGAGGCGGTCCCCAGCGGCGTTACCACACTGATCGGACCGGTCGTGGCGTTGGCCGGAACTGTTGCCAGGACTTGTGTGTCCGCCGTGGCAGTGAAGAGCGCCATGACGCCGTTGAACCGGACAGCGCTGGCGCCGGACAGCTTCACACCGGTGATCACGATGATATCGCCTGGCCGGCCGCTGGCGGGTTCGAAGCCGAGGATCACCGGGCCGGGGGGCGCCACGATGAAACGGGTGGCGCTGGTCCCTGTGCCGGCGAACGTCGTCACCGTCAGCGGGCCGTTCTGCGCTCCCGCCGGGACGACCGCCTGGATTTGCGACGATGCCGTCACGTCCACCTGGGCCTCCACCCCGCCGAACTTCACGCGCGTTCCGCCGGGAATGAAATTCGCCCCCAGCAGTCTAATGGAATCCCCCGCCGACCCGAACAATGGCAAGAACTCCGTAATCCGCGGAGCGACGGTGAATTCGACGGCGGTGCTGTCGGTCCCCGACGCGGTGTTGACAGTGATGGGACCGCTCACCGCATCCGGCGGCACCAGCGCGGTCAGCCTCCCCGGCGAGAGCGTCACAAAGCTCGCGGCGGCGCCCCCAAAGATCACCTCGGTGGCATCGGCAAAGCCGCTGCCCAGGATCGTCACGACCGTTCCGGGCGCGCCGAAAGCAGGAGAGAATTGGGAGATGCTTGGGGCCGCGGCGCAAGTTCCCGCGAGCAGCGCCCCCAGCAGGGCTGCCAGCCACCGTCCCCGGGTGAGGCGCGTCGGGACATGACAGGGCGGCATGCAGGCCTTCTGGCGGTTCATCGCGATCACAGCACCCCCAAGCTATGCAGGTACGGTGCCAAGTCGGCCCGAACCTGCATCGCGGCCAGTCGGGAACGACGCCGGCCTTCCCAGGGGACTATTGGTTGAGCTGCGGAGGCTTGGGGCTGAACGCCTTGAGCCCGAAGCCCTCCGCGGTGGTTCGACCGCTGTAGAGCGTCATATAGACGTATTTCGCCACGCTCTCGAACGGTGGCAGGAGAGAGAAATCAACCCAATCCTTAAGCCCACCCGAGCTGTCCTCGATCTTCGCGCGGGCGGGGACCGGGAAGAACTCGAAGGTCTTGGCGAAAAGGTCAGGGTTCTTCCTCAGGGCCTCGTAGGGTGCGCGCAGGTTCTCGAGATCGTTCTGGTAGCCGAACATGCCGGAGCCGGTCCCGCCCACCTTCTGCGCGGCTTCACTCAGGCCGGGCACTTCCTGCAGCGGTTTGGGTTTCGAGTCACCGCTGCGCAGGTATCCCTCGATCATCGCCGGATCGGTGGTAAACGCCACGTAGCCGCCACTGGCAGCCACGTTGAGGGTTTGCGCCTTGGGTTTGTCACTGCCGGGCTGGGGCATCTCGGGCAGCGCGATCGAGTAAATCTTCCGGCCCTGGAATTCCCGCTCTTTGAACTCACCGCCGGAGAACGGTCCGGGCAACACTGCCGCAATGGTCCGCAAGGCCTGGAGGAGTTGCTCGGCGTTGGACGAGCCCAGCAGCACCAGCGAAGGCGGCGAGTTAAGCTCCGCAAGCGTGCTGCCACGCGGGGCCTTCTGGTACATGATCACGTCGTCACCCAGGTTGCCCACGATGCTCCTTCGGAACTCGAAGTTCGGGTCCTTCTCCTTCATGACACCATCGATTTGGCCGATCATCAGGCCAACCATGCCCGGCGAAATGTCGTTCAGCATCGCCTCGAGCCCGGCCCAGAACTTCTGCCCGTCCAACCGCCAACGGCTGAACTGCACCGTATCCGCGGGCACGAACGGGGGCGCTCCCGCTTCTTTGGGTTCGAGCGCCAGCAGCTTGAAGAAGCCCTTGCGCTTCTCCTCCGGCACTCCCATGAACGCGTCCACCTGGCCGCCTTCGGGTCCCTGCCTCCCCGCGAAAGCGAGCGTCTTCAGACTGCCCAAGCCGAACGCCGTCAGCAGGCGCTCGGGCGTAGGAGCCATCGGGTTGTTGTCCTTTGCGCCCTCGGCCGCCACCTTGATCAGGACTTCCATCAACGGGGCCACATTGACCCACCCGAAGGACATGGCTTCGCGAAAATAGGCGGCGTGATCGCTCCGATACGCCGGTTGCTCACCCAGACACGGCGCGCTCGCGCCGGCGAGTCGCGCCAGGACCTTGTCAAGGTCTTTCGGCTTCGTGGCGGCGACCAGCAGCGAGTCCGCTTGCGCGAAGCTCACTTCCACCGTGCGCTTGGCGCCCTTGTCCGCATCCGGCGCCGGGTCGGGCTTGTCCTTGCCGCCCGCCAGCCCCCCGCCCAACCCGGCGGGCAGGATTTTTGAAAACGTCGTTCCCAACTCGTCGAGATCGACGGGGACCGTCGTCACCTCGAGGTCCCGCGACTTCTCGGTCCGGATTTTCTTGCCGCTGTCAGTGAGTTTCTTGCGTAAGTCCGCGAGGTTCTTGCGGAGGACGTCCGCCTTGTCCTTGGAATCGACCAACACCAACAGCCCGGGCGGCGGGTCCCAACTGCCCGTCCAACCGCTCTGGGTCAGTGCGACGGTGAATTGACCGCGCACCACGCCGGAATAGTCGTCGCACTTGATCCCCAACTCCCGTTCGAGCGGCTCGACGACGTCCTTGGTGAGTTTGGTCATTAGCTTGTCGCGGAACGGTTTCATGGCCGGATCGTTCCAGAGCCGGAGCACGGGAGTGTGCGGGCGGGAGGCCTCGACGGCGGCCCAGTCGGGAACGGCGAGCACCACGAAGGTGTCCTCCGGCAGCAACTGGTCCGGGGCCGGCACCGCCGCCGCCAGCGGCAGCGCCATCATCGCGGGCACGGCCAGCGACGCAAGGAGTGAGGGGATTCGGTTCATAACAGGATTCTCAGGTTCAATCAGGCTCGGATCGCGGGAAAAAGCCAACCAGGGGCATCGAACCGGCGGCGCGGGCTACCTGGCCTCGACGGCCTCGCTCTGCTGCATCCGCCGCGGCGGCTCCAGATAGCGATAGGCGTTGCTGGGATTGTCGTTGTCGTAGGCGAACGCGTCCCGGTGATCGATGAAGTAGCGAACCGCCTCGACCGGTATGGCGAAACCAAGGCCCTCCCCGAACGTGATCTTCATGTTCGTCACCCCGATGACCTCGCCGCGCAGGTTGAATAACGGCCCGCCGCTGTTGCCAGGGTTGATCTGCGCGGTGGTCTGCAAGTAAAGCGCCCCCTGCAACTGCCGGGTCTTCGTGCTGATGATGCCTTCGGTCACCGTGCGCTCGAGGCCCAGCGGGCTGCCGATCGCGAAGACGCGTTCGCCCACCGCCAGCGCATCGGCCTGCCCCAACAGCGCCTTCGTGAAACGCGGCGCGCCCGGTTCTTCGATCTTCAACAGCGCAAGGTCGTCGAACTTGTTCATCCCGATGATCCGCACCTGCTTGTAGGTCTTGCGCTCGAGCTGCCCGTCGCGCTGGTGATAGACCTCGACCGAAATCTGCGTCTCCCCTTCGATCACATGGAAGTTTGTCATCAGAAAACCGTCCTCATTCAGGAAAAACCCCGAACCCAGCCCGCTCGGCGTTCGCACCTGGACCACCGCTTCTCCCAGGTCGCGGGCCAACTCGCGGACCGACCGCTCCGCCAGCGGCGCCGGGGCCGTGGCAAACAGCCCGCTCCTGGGCTCCGCCGGCGGGGCCGCGACCGTGGGCGTGGCGGGGGGGGGGGAAGCCGCTGCGCCCTCGGGGGCCGGTTCGGGCTCCGCCTTCGCCCCTTTTGCCGGCGGCGTCTCGCGAGCTGCGGCCTTCGTGATGCGCACGATCTGGCTCCGCGGCACCAGCAACACGGTGTAACCGAGGTCAACCACCACCTGATCACGCTTCTCGGCCAGGACCTTCCCGCTCAGCGAGGCCTGATCCTTGAGTTGAATGACGTCCACCCCGGGCGTCGCCGCGCCGGACGACACCGCGAGCAAGCAGACCGCAAAGAGGGTGGCTAACCGTCTTAACATGAACCGACCATACCCCGCGCGCTCACCCAAGGCAAGCGGGGGTTTTCCGCGCGGCTTTCCGCGCCCGGGAGGCGCCCAGGGCACGCCGCAGCCGGCGAACCATCCCCGCACCAGCGGATTCCGCCTCTGCCGCCAACTCGAACGCGCGCCGCGCCCACACTCCCGCCTACCTGGCGCCCACCCGGTAGAAGCGCAGGCTCGCCCCTCCGGTGGTGGTGTGGAACCGATAACGGCCCGGCTCGAGCCGTTCCAGGACGGCGCCTGCGTCGGCCGCCCATACGTTCGGCGCTCCCGCAGCCGTCTCAACAAAATACCGGTTCGAATCGCTCCCTGCCTGGCCCTGGTTGACATAGCGGACGGCGAAGTCGATCTGAACGGCGCCGCCACCAACCACCAACCCCGTGACCGAGAGGCCCGCGATGGCCGTCCCCTGTGCGGCGGTGACCGACTTGTCGGGTCCCCAGGGCAAGAACCGATCGGACACCTTGGCCCGCGCGCTCAGCGTGTAATGGCCCGCGATCGCGGGGTTGAACGCGAACGATCGATCCGCCAGCACCTCCAGCACTGCCGCGTCCAGTAGTTCCTCAACTCCCGAAACCGAGATGTCATCCAGGTACATCCCGACGCCCGTCTCGGTCTGCGGGAAGAACGTGCCGCCGGTATATTCGTAAACGAAGCGGACGTTCAGGTTTCGGCCCGTGAAGGCTGCCAGCGAGATCGCACGCGCCTGAAAATCCTCGTCGCCGGCGTTATCGCTCCCGGGCTGGGACCAGACGTCCTGCCAATTGGCGCCGCCATCGATCGACACCTGGGCTCGAGCGATCTGCGTGGGTGTGGCCCAGCTCAGACGGCTCTTGAACTTGAGGCTGGCATCCGGGCCGGCCCGCCAAAGTTGGCGGAAGGTGAGTGCCTGCGGCGGCAGCGCGGTTTGCGGGGGGGGGGGAGGATGCGCCAGGTGGAAGGCCCGGCTCCCGGATGCCACCAGGTCCGATTGCACGATGTCGTAGCCGGGCGAGACCGAGACGGTCAGGGTCCCCGCCCCGCTCTCCGCCCCCTCGAAGACGTTGGTGGCCACCAACCGGGTCTGGCGAACCTGGTAGCCCTGGGCGGCGCCCACCGCCGATACCTGGTAGCCGGTCTGCGTGCCGACTGGCGCCGTGTCGGGTCCGGCGATCGTCGGAGCTTGATAGGCCGGGACGTAATCCAGCTTCGCGTTGTTGGTGTTGCCCACGGTCACACTCGTTTGCATGGGCGACAGGCCGCCGCCGCTAAAAGTCACCGCGTACGGGCCGTCATGCGGGACCGGGACGGAAAACCCGCCGGAATTGGCGGTGATCGCAAACGCGTTGGCGTTCGCCACGTCCACGCGCACCCCGCCGATGCCCTCGCCGACATCGTAGAGCCCATTCTGGTTTAGGTCGTAATAGGCAACGCCGGTCACGAAGGCCCTGGCATCAAATTGAGCGGCAAAATCCTGGGTGATCAGGATCGGCCCGACCGTCGTGCCGTTGGTGCCGGTCTGGGTGCCGTGCGACACGCCCACGCCGATCTCCCGCACCGCGGCGGTATGAATGGAATTGCGGTGCCCCGGCGGGTTCTGCATTCCCCCCGGGCCATTGCCCCAATCCACCTCGAACCCGGCGTGCGCATAGTCGAGGCCCGTGGCGAACGAATACACGTTCTCGCGCACGCTCTGCCAGACGTAGCCCGCCGCGGTAACCCGTTGACCCGTGCTGCTTCCATCGGTCCCGTCGTGGCCCTGGTAGGTGTTGGTAAACATGTCCACGGTGTGGCCGCGCGCCGCCGCGATGAGCTTCGCGTTGATGGACAACGGCGGCGCGGGTGGTACCGCCGCGATGGCAGTGAACATGAGGTTCGTGTCCACGTGGAAGAACGCATACGCCTTCAGAATCTCGGCGTTGGCCGTCGAAACGAGGCGCTGGCCTTCCGCGGCGGGGTCGCGGCGGGCGCGGTTGATGAGCTCGACAAGGTATTGCTCCTCATCGGTGGGCTCGCCAATCGAGTACTGCGTGAGCGCCCCGGCGAGTCCGACCGGCGAGCGCGGGCCCGGCCCAGGCCAGGAACGCTCCAGCGGCGGCGGCGCCACAGGCGGCGCTTTCGGTTCAGGGGTCGGATCGGAAAGTGACCGCGGCCCGCCGATGAGCGGTGGCGTGAGGCACAAGAAGGCAACCAGAAGACAAAAGCCATGCCAGCCGCCTCGGCGGGCCAGCGCGGCGAGCCGCGCCAGCGCCCGGCCCGGACGGCGGACGAAGTTGATCGACATCATAAAGCTGAATCGGAACGAGAAGGGATTGGATAGCATGAACCGTGCCCCGTGGAAATGAGAAAATCAGAACCCACAAAATCATGGAGGCGGGCCCGCCGGCTGCCTTATCTTCCGGGCGTCATGCTCCCGGCGACTCCGAGCCCGCCCCGCCCGTTGGGGCCTGTCCTACGCCCCCAGGACGGGCGGCCGCGCCTCGAGCTGCCCCCGAGCCAGCCCACAGTCCCGACCGAACAGCGCGCGGAACAGCCGATGTAGATGAGCACAGGCCTCTTGTTGCGCAGCCGTCTTGGACGCAAGCGATTGTGGCACGTGCTGCTGCCCTTGTTCATTGGATCGATCATAGCCTACCTCGACCGTGTCAACCTCGCCTACGCGGCCATCACCATGAACCAGGACCTGGGCTTCACGCCATCGGTCTTCGGCATGGGGGCGGGCATCTTCTTCGCTGGGTATGTCTTGTTCGAAATCCCCGGCGCCCTGATCGCTGAGCGCTGGAGTGCGCGGCTCTGGCTTGCGCGCATTATGGTTTCCTGGGGGGTGGTAAGCTGCCTGCTCGCCTGGGTGCGTTCGCCGGCGCAATTCTATGCCGTTCGTTTCCTGTTGGGAGCCGCCGAGGCCAGCTATTACCCGGTGGCGTTCGCGAGCCTGATACCGCGTTGGTTCACCCCCCAGGAGCGCCCCGCGGCGATTGCGCTCATGCTCACCTCGCTCCAAATGTCGGCGATCCTGGGCTCGCCGCTCGCAGGTTGGTTGTTAGGCCAGACCTGGCTCGGCTTGAAGGGGTGGCAGATCCTGTTCGTGGTCGAGGCCGTGCCGGCGGTGCTGTTCGGCGCCATCATCTGGCGCTGGTTGAAGGATCGGCCCGCCGACGCCGCATTTCTCACCCGGGAGGAGGCCGCGTTCCTGACCGAGGCCTACGCGCAGGAATGCGCCCAGAAGGCCAGCCGCGAGTGCTACACGGTCTGGCAGGCCATGCGGAACCTCGAGGTGCTCAAGCTCAGTTTCATCTACTTCCTTTGGGTGACCGGTTTCTGGGGCTACAATTACTGGCTGCCGACCGCGTTGAAGGAGGCCTCCGGCTGGTCCAACCTGCGCGTGGGCTGGATGATGGTCATCCCGATGACCCTGGCGCTGGCCGGCATGATGGTGGTGGGCGTGTCGGCCTCGCGCACCGGCGAGAAACGATGGCACGGCGCCGTCCCGATGTTCGTCGGCGCGCTTGGACTCGGCCTGGGCACGTGTGCCGACAGCCCCGTCTGGGCGTTCGCCGCTGCTTGCCTGGCGGGCGTGGGTGTTTACGGCGCCTTTGGTGTGTGGTGGTCGTACCCGAGCACCTTCCTGAGCGGCGCGGCGGCGGCGGCAGCAGTGGGTCTGGTCAACTCCTGCGGGAACCTCGGCGGCTACCTCGGCCCCTATCTGACGGGTGTCATCAAGGACTTCACCGGTTCCTTCCAGGGGGCCTATTTCTTTCTGTCCCTCTCCCTGCTAGGCGCCGGCTGCCTGATGCTCACCCTGCGGCGACGAACCTGAGGACCAGAATTGCTTCGACGACCCCGGGCCGAAGCGCGATTCTATCCGAGCGTTTCACATGAACACCTCGAGCTTCCACCCGTGAACACTTCCAAGCCCCGCCGGATGCCGCGCCGCCGATTCATTCACACCGCCACCCGCGGCATGGTTGCGGCCGGCGTGGCCACCGGGCTTGCCCCCCTCTGGGCCCAGTCCGCCGGGGACCGTCCGCCGCGCCCCCAGGGCGTCACCGTGCTCAACCCGCGCGCGCGTGTTCCGGTGGGGCTCATCATCGACGATTCGACCTGCCTGGTGAACTTGAACCGCTTCGCCATGCCCCAGTTCGATGCCGCCTACGCCGGGCAGAACCCCGCCTACCTCAAGCCCTGGCGCGAGTGGCCCGCCGAAATACCGGACGCCTTTGTCCGGAAGTTCGGAGAATGGTGCGGCTCGCACGGTGTCAAGGGAAAATATAGCATCGTCCCCTACCCCGCCTGCGTGGGCCGGCTCGACCGGCTCCTGCCGGGCTGGAGCCGCCGCGAGCTCGCCGACAGCCTCGAGCTGGTCCGCTCCCTCATGCTCCCCAACTGGGACATCCACCCCGAGATGGTCACCCACACCCGCGTCGTTGACATCCGCACCGGTCACCCTTATCCGGACACGTCGCTCAAGTTCATGGAGAACTGGGACTGGACCACCGGCCGCTCGGCCGACGAGATCGCGGCTTACATGGTCTATGCCCTGAACATCCTCAAGGAAGTGGGGCTGCCCTGCGAGGGCATCACGACGCCGGGTGGCTTCGGAAACCGGGCCTTGCCAGAGTTGGCGCAGGGGACGCTCCAATCCGTGCGCGATGTGTTCAAGGCGGAAATTCCCCACTACTTCCGTCACCTCTACGACAGCGGCGAGCAAAGCGTGGCCCCGCGCGTCGAGTTCGCCGGCGGCCTGGACGGTCCCGACCCGCGCTGTGTCGTCAGCATCATCGGTTGCACGGGCGATTGGACCGGCGGCTGGGACAACACGCCCCCGGGCGGCGTGGACAAGTTCATCACCCAGGACCTCCAAAGCGGCCGCATGGTGGACGTCATCCAACGCGGCGAACCCGCCCTGATGCTCGCCCATTGGACGGGCATTCATTGGAACGGCCAGGAACTGGGTTTCAAAGTTTTTCAAGAAGTCGTCCGGCGTCTGGCCGCCCGTTTCGACAACCTGCTCTGGATGAAGCTGAGCGAAGTCGCCCGTTACTGGGCGGCGCGAGAACTCACACGCCTCGAGCGCCAGGGCAACGCCGTTGCGGTCCGCGCCCCGTTTGCTTGCGCGGATTTCACCGTGCGGTGCGAGATCCAGGGTGCGCCCGTCCCGCGTGTCCGCTCGGGCGGCCAGCTCGAGCCGCTTCGGGAGGTTCAAGGCCCGCTGCAGTTGGCCCCCGGCACCTGGTGCCGCGAAGGCCAGAGCGTCACCGCCTGTTTCGCGCTACGGAAGGGCGAGTCGCGGATCGAATGGGGTGGTTGAGCCCGCACAGGAAGCAGTCCGCCGGTCAACGGGTTCGAGATGCAAGGGAACCTTTCGCGTCCCACCGAACCTTCGCCGACTGGGCGGCCTGGCTCAGTTCCCCGAACGAAACCAGCCGCCGCGCCGCGGTCGCCATGAACGCCTGCATCGTCTCGTTCTTCAAAAAGCATCTCACAGGGATCGACGACAACCTGCTCGACGCCTCGGCCAGCCGTTACCCCGGGGTCCTGGGCTTCTCCCGCAAATAGCGGTAGCGGCTCCTTCATGATCCACCACGCTAGCGTCCGATAAGCCGGACCACTACTGACTTAACGTCTGAAATACAGGATACTAAACCGATGTCGAAAACAAGCTCGATTCCGTTGCCGGCCGCCCATGCGCTCCGCAAGTTGGGCCGCGATCTCGCGCTCGCGCGCCGCAAGCGCGGCATTTCCACGAGCGATATGGCCGCCCGAGTTTTTGTCAGCCGCGACACGCTCTGGCGGATGGAGCGTGGCGATCCAACCGTCGCACTCGGCACTCTGGCGACGGTGACGTTCGTTCTCGGTTTGCATGATCGGCTGACAAACCTCGCCGCGCCTGCCAGTGACGAACTCGCGCTCAGTCTGGACGAACGCCGTCTGCCACAACGCATCCGCCGTCCGCGCGTATGAGTCTCGAGGTCCAAATCGATTGGCAGCGACAGACCCACCTTGTGGGGCAACTCCACGCCGCTGACCGAGGCGCTTCCATTGCTTTCGAGTACGCAGTCGAGTGGCTTCAGCGCGACGGCGCGTTTGCGATTGACCCGACCTCGCTACCGTCATCACGCTGGCGAATGAACTCCGCGCTGCCCTGGTCGAGAAGGGTGTGATCAAGCGCGGGGCGTAGGATGACTATCGGATCGTTCCCCTGATCCCGCCAGCGACGCCTCAAGCGGACTGACCACGCTCAGACTCTCGGCGTGCAAGTAACCCATCGTGGTTTCCAGGCTCTTGTGCCCCATCGCTTCTTGGATCGCACGCGGATTGGTCCCCCGCTCCAGGCAGTGCGTGGCGTAGGCGTGACGCAGCTCGTGCGGCAGGACCATGATCCCGAGCTTCCGACGCGCTTCTTTGATCGCACGCTGGACGTGCGCCTCGTGCATCCGGTAACGCACGATCTGCCCCGTGCGGGGGTGACGACAGGGGTGCCGCGCCGGGAACAGCCAGGCCCAAGGCCACGCGAACTGATATTCGGGGTACTTGCACGCCAACTGATGGGGAATCTCCAGGGGGACACGGTTCCGCGCGTCCTGCCGCCAGAGGGCGGCAGCCACCTCCCGCTGTCGGGCGATCTCGGCCTTCAGGCAGGCCGGCAGGGCCACGACCCGGTCTTTGCCTCCTTTGGCACCGCGGATGCACAAGACGGCCCGCTCCAGGTCAACGTCCTTGATGCGGAGGTTCAGCGGTTCGGTTAGGCGTAACCCGCAGCCGTAGAGCAGGCGGGCGATCAGATTGGTGGGGTATCCCCCGACGTCACGCACGGCTTGCAACAGGGCGCGGGTTTCGGCTATGGTGGGGGCATGACGCAAGTGAGCCGGCCGCGTGGCGCGCAGCGCGTCCACGTTCTGCAAGGGGGTGCCCAGCACGTCCTTGTAGAAGAAGGCGATGGCGTTGAAGGCTTGGTTTTGGGTGCTGGCGGCGACGTCGCGCCGCAGGGCCAAGGCAGTGAGGAAGCGTTCGAGCTTCTGCTCGCTGGTCAGGTTGGGGGGCATGTCCGCGAGGGCGGCCATGTAGTGTCGGAGCCAGTGGACGTAGCTGGCCTCGGTGGCGAGGGCTTTGTGTTGCCGGCGAATGACTTCGCGCAGTCGGCGGACGGCTTCCTTTGCGTTCATATACGAACCTCCTTGTATTCAATATACGAACCAGCCGTCGTATAATCAATGTTAGGCGGTTCGCGCACGTCATGCCAAGACACACACTCTATGCCTACGTTGACGGAGCAGACCTCGAAGATGTCGCCACGATGTTGGAGGCGCGCTTCACGGAGTTCGTTGCCAGTCGGCAGTGGGTCGCGGGTGGTGCGTCCGTCGTCAATCAGCAGCACGGCGACGAGACATGCACGCAGCCCGGAGATATACCGCTCTGGGACTTGGGCCTCACGTTGGAGTTGCCTGACCCTGGCACAGAGTCACCGGGCTGGTTCGCCGACGTTGAGTCGGTTGCACAGTTTCTCGGCACACTGCATCGCGAGTCCGGTCTCGATTTCGTCATCGGTATTGCCGACGCCGAGACAGGCATCACCGACGACTTGTTCACCGTCTCGACAGATTCGCCCGACTTGGGCAAGCTGCGAGCCATCATCGGAGTTGCAGATGTTCAGTGAGACGCCGCCTAACCAGCCGGCTGCAGGCAAGGCCGCGATCGCGCCTCGGTTCGCAATCGGGCGTCATTGGCGCGGCCTGCCTGAGCCGGAACGTTGGAGCAACAAACCGCCGCATCACACTATGAAAGCCATCACCATCGTTCTTGTATCCTTGTTCACTCTGGCTGCTGCCCGGGCGGGGGAGACACGGTCGTTTGCCACCGAGACCGAGATCACCTACGACCAGAAGGCTGGGCACTACCTGGTGGTCGCCAGGGTCTCGGAGTTGATCAACGAGAAGGGGGAGCCGGTGGAGAAGTTAATCGCTTCCCCGCGGATGAGCGTCGTTGGCGGCAAAGCCGCCGCCATCACCGATACCGCTTCGGACGGCACCAGCGTTCGGGCGGAGGTTTCCTGGCCAGTCGCGGACTCGGACCAGGCTGCTTCCCTCGTGGTGACACTGAAATCGGGCGGCAAGGTTCTTACGCGTTCGAAGGTTAAGCTGGATTTGAGGAAGACATGATCAGATGCTCCAACAAGTCGGTGGAGGCAACGGCGACCCGTGCACTCGGTCCGATGGAAGGGGCCGATGTCTGCCATGGCGTTTCAGGTCGCCGTGCCTCACCTTGGCGTTCGGAGGCGACAGGGAGCTAGCGATCATCGTTGTGCTATGAGCGGTCGATTCGGAGTGGCGGTGTTCACGGCAGTTGGGGCGCTAGCCATCATCATGATCGCGCTGCCGGCGGGACACGAACTGGGCCATTACTTGACGGCGCAGGGGTTCCACGTGCCGGTTGAGGACACTACGTGGACGCTCTTGGGAAGGACGCCCCCGAGTGTCCAATACCGCGACGCCAGCGTGTCCGCACAGGCGTGGATCGCCGCCGGTGGCGTTTTCCTACCGACGACACTCGGAGTATTGGTACTGCTGCTGTGGCTCCGGCTCTCAGCCAAGGTCCCCAGGGCGATCCGGCTCCTCTGGCTCATGCTCGGGTTCGGCTACGCGCTGAACGGTGCCGGGCCGACACTGGATCTCGCGACGGGTCGTTTCTCGCACTTGCAGCGGCTGGCAGAGTTGTATCATCTTGGGCGGGTCGAGGTGGCGGGCCTCCACTTGGCTCCGCTGGTGGTGGTGCTGTGCATCACGGGGCTTGTGGGGTTTCACCAGTTTCGAGAAAGGCTGAGGGACCAGAAAAGAGCCGAACCAATCGGTTCAGCGAACGCGGCTTCGTCGCGTCGCTGACCTCAGACGTTCGGCGACATCGCGCCTATGAAACGACTTCTCACCACCCTCCTTGTCGGCTGCACTATTGAGCTATGCTCGTTCGCTCAAGGGGTCACGCAGTTTCGCGTGGATTTCCTTGCCGCGCCGCCTCCTCCCGCCATCGGTATTCCTTCTGGTAGCGCAGATCTTTCCGCCAGTTCCTTTCATGCTTGGTTCTTTCTGGGGACTTCGCCTGCGAGTTCAGGTCGCATTCTGGAGATGGCCGACGACACCTCTTTGACCCCGGTCTTTGAGTTTACGGGTGTTATTGTTGACTCGCATCCGCCGACTCCGGGCATCCCGGGCAGCGGAGGCACGTTCTATTCGTACGACCAGACCTGGCAGCTCACGGACTTCCAGATACAGAGTCTGTTGTCGGGCCGTTGGTATGCCGAGATCACGTATGACAGCGTGATACACCTTGGGCAGTTTGCGCCAGTGCCAGAGCCATCCACCGCCGCATTGGCTCTCCTGGGTTGCGCGGTTCTTGTTGCTTACCGACAGCGGAGATTGCGGACATGAGAACCCGTTCGCCGAACCATGCGCTGCAGCGAACGGCCTCTCCGCCGTCCGTTCGAGCATCGCGGGAGTTCGAGAGCGCACCGTGCGCTCCACCCGCGCCGCCGAGGCCGTCGCTGAGCTTGGGTCGTTCGACGGCGTAGCCGCACCGCGAGCACCAGTGAAGAATGAGTCACAATGTGCTGGACGTCCGGCGAAGCGGAAACGGTCACTTGCGATTGGCACGGTCCTGTGCCTGACGGTATTGCTGCTGACGCAATGCACCGCGCCTCCACCCTCCCGCTTTGCAGCTCGCCCCGATTCCGTTCCAGACGGGCTCACGCTGAAACCGGTCGCGGTTGACGGTTTAGACGCGGACTTTTTCTACCGGGCCTCCTCTGAGCCGCACAAGGTCGTCATCTTGCTCGGTGGATCAGAAGGGGGCCGGAGCTGGAGCTATTGCTCGGAGTTCGTTCGGGACCTCACGGACCAAGGCTTCTGCGTTCTGTCGCTGCCGTATTTTGGAACCCCGGATCTTCCCGGTCGCCTTCGGGCTATTCCCCTGGAGTATTTCTCCAAGGCTTTTACCTGGCTGGGGACCCAGCACGATCTAGTCGTAGCAGATGAATACGCGCTGGTGGGTGGGTCGCGCGGGGCGGAACTGGCGCTGCTTGTGGCGAGCCGCCATCCGCAGGTCAAAGCCGTGATTGCGATCGCTCCGAGTTCTGTCGTGTTGCCTAGCCCTGTGGCGCGCAAAGTGGAAGTGTTGCGAGGCCAGCATTCGCCTTGGAGTGAGAAGGGGAAGGAATTGCCGTTTGTACCGATGGCTTACTCGTGGACCAGCCTTCGCGGATTGATGACCGGCCAGCAAACGAAGATGGTCGAGAAAGCACTGCGGAACTCCCGACGCGTTAAGGAGGCAACCATTCCCGTGGAGAAGATCCAAGGCCCCATCCTCTTGGTTTCGTTCACGCGCGATGATGTCTGGCCGTCGGCACTGATGTCCGAGCAGATCGCAGGGCGATTGCGTGACGGCGGATTTCGTTTTCCATACGAGCACGCAACCTATGATGCGGGCCATTGTGAATGGGGCATTGAGGCATGCCGCACGAATATGCTGCGGTTTTTGAGGGAGCGCTTCTTGGCGCCCGCAGCGGGAGACGGGCGTCCCGGCATTGTTATCCAGGCAAATGTCGAACCAAACGGTGCAGCGAACGGGAGCCAGCCGATTCGCTCAGAGACAAATCGAACGTCATCGGCGGCTGGCTCCCGTCGCTGACCTTTGCGTTAGGCGGCATCGGGCACATGGACGCTTCACGCCAAGTCTACGCGACCATTAGCCTGCTCACGACGTTCGTGACGTGTGCCGCGTGGTGGTTTGCGTTTAGTCGATGCCGACGCCCGCATATTTTCCTGATGCTTGCCGTCATTCAGACAGTTGCGCTCATGTTTGCCGTTGACAATCTCCACCTCGCATTTGCGGGGTCCACCTTCATCCGCTTTACGAGCGGTCATGCGCAGATGAGGTATTTCACCGTTCTGTCGTACCTTCAGGCCGCGATGTGGATCGTTGAGGCCATCGCATCGCTGCTGCTTGTCCGATGGATTGTTCAGCGATTTGGGAGGAAATCCAATGCCGCCTAACAAGTCGTGGCAGCCAACGCCGGGATCGCACCTCGGTTGCATCCGGACACCGTCGGCCCGGCGTGGCTGCACTCTGCGTTCGGCGTCTGCATGAGATCGCGCCGCGCCATCATAGTTCTCTTGATGTTCCCGGTCATCGCCCGGGCAAATCCGGTGATGATTGACGGCCAGTCACTGATTGCGTTCGGTATCGTGGCCTTCTGGGCGCTGGTGATCGAGTCGGGCATTGCCACTTTGGCCTTGGCTTCGTCCGGACTCCTGATAGTGCCGTCGTTCGGCACGCTCCTTATCGCGAATGTCGCGCTGTTCTTGTTCGGTTTCCTACCGCTCACCAGTCGAGTCTCACTGTGGCTTCTTGAGCCGGGCGTTGTTCTTGCTGATGCCCTGCTGCTCAAGCTCGTGGCATCCGCTCCATTTCTTCAGGGCGTCGAGTTTGTCGGTGTCACTTGGCGGCGAGCGCTGGTCGCCTCGCTTGTTGGGAATGCATCCTCGTTCTTCATCGGCGTCATTGGAAGTGGAGCGCCGTGGATTGCGCCTGAGACTGGAGGGCTGGAATGACGCCGAACAAACCGGCTCCACCGAACGCCGGGATCGCGTCTCGGTTTGCATTCGGCCAGTATTGGCCCGGCGTCGGTGAGCCGGGACGTTAGGCGGCGCTACGCGCAGCCCAATTTCACACGCAACCATAACACCAAGACAAAATGAACCGATTCAAACTTGAAGACACAGCAGTCATTCTCATTGACCATCAGGTCGGCACCAACCAGTGGGCCAGCACCACGCCTCTCGCCCTGCTCCAACGCAACGTGATGATCCTCGCCCGGTTCGCCAAGGGCACGGCCATGCCGGTGGTGCTCACTTCCAGTCAGGAGACCAACGTGAACGCACAGGGGCCGTTGATGCCAGAGTTGGAGGCGGCTCTCCCAGAGGCGTTCGCCGCGCGCATCAAGCGCGAGGGCGTCGTCAACGCTTGGGACGACGAGCGATTTGCCGCCGCTTGTCGTAGCACCGGACGGCGCAATTTCGTCATGGCCGGTGTCACCACCGATGTTTGTATGGTATCGCCGGCCATCAGCGCGTTGGAGGAGGGCTACAACGTCCAGGTCGTTTGCGATGCGTGCGGTTCGACCAATCAAATCGCCGAGGAGATGGCTTGGCGCAGGATGGAGCGCGCCGGGGTGCGTCTCACGACCACCAACGCCATCGTCGCAGAGCTGGTTCACAATTGGGCGACGCCTGCGGGAGCCGTTGCGTTTCCTCTGCTGCTCGGATGACCACGCACCATGCCCACTGGGGACGGAGGGTGAGGGCTTCAGTGGATGAGACACTGCGACTATTCATTTGCCTTTCGCTTTGCCATCTCCGCCATGTCCTGTTTCTGCGCCACCTTTTCCAGCCGCACCTTCCTGCCGCAGGGAACACATCGAACCGCCACGGTCCAGATGGGCCGTTTCAAGACCTCAAACCACCGCTTCTGCGCCTTGGCCGTCCAGACGAACTCCTGACCGCAGTCCCGGCACTTCACCTTCTTGTCGGCGTACCACATCGGCGGGCCATAGGAATTGTGGGGAGCCTGCTGGGAGAGGTCGGCCTTGATAGCACCGGGCGGCATTCTCTGCTCACAGCAGTAGTCCTGTAGCTTCCTGCCCTCTGGTTTGCTCCAGTTGGCGAGGTTCTCCTGTTCGGCTGGCGATGGGTGCTTCTTGCTCATCTGGGTAATTGGTTTCCCTCCCGTCGTACCCATCTGTACGCTGCCTTCCCGCTCAGCGAAAAAACCTGTTCCTGCGCCCGCCGTCCGTGGCTGCGGAAGTAGTATTCCACGATGCCTTGCACTGTAGCCAATGGCGCAAACAATTCGCTCACCGGCCAGTTGCTCGCGTAGATCAGCCGCTCCGGGCCGAACATCTGCCGCATCGCATCCAGCACCGGAAGGTAAAACTCCACGTCACCCGGTGCGGTGCCATCACTCCGGCCAGTGCCCTCCACCAGCCCCGACACTTTGAAATAGACGTTCCGCCTCGGCACCAGCGCCCTCATCTTCTCCACCCAGTCAGCAGGAGGCGCTTTGCCGTCGACCCTGACGCCCGCCAGATGGTCGATGACGATCCGCAGGCTGGTCATTTCCGTGGCCAGCCGACCCGCAAATGAGAGAAGTTCGCTGCCACCCACCAAATCCAGTGACAGGTCATGGTCAGCCAGCAGTCTCAGATCGCTGACGAAGGCCCGGTCATCCAGTGTGCCCTCCATCTTCCGGTCGCGGATGCGGACGCCGCGAAAGAGCTTGTTGGCTGCGAAGCGCTTCAGGTGCCCGGCAAACTGCTTCGTGCCGACCGGCAGGTTGCCCACCAAGCCGACGATGAACGGCTCGTTGGCCGCAAGGTCGAGCACCCACTGGTTGTCTTCCACCCACGGGCTGGCTTCCACGACCACCGTTCCAGTCACGGGTCGGGGCACGGGCAGGGCGCGGTAGTCTTTCGGAAGCACCGTGCGGTAAAGCCGCTTCTCGTCGCGAGGCGGCCACGGCACACCTTCCGGGCGGCTGGGATCGTAAAAGTGGGTGTGGGTGTCGATCACCGTCAGTCCGTCGGTGACGGCAGCGTTCTGACCGGGCGCGGCGCGGAGGGCGGTAGCCCAGCCGGTGAGGGCCACCCCGGCGACGGCTTTCGCGGCAGCGCCAACAAACTGTCTCCGGTTGCGGTTGGCGCTCATCATGGGATGGTCAACGCTGGCAGGTTCATCTGGCAGGCGGCCTGAACGTCGAACGGCTCCGGTTCGCGCTCGAACCTTTCCTGCAAATCGTAGGCCATGACTTCCAGCGGGCTGTTCCGGTAGCCCAAGCGTTCCAAGCCCTCGGCGTAGAGAGCCAGAAACCCCTCCGGGCCAAGCAGCCGCCACTGGATCACATGAACCAGTTCGTGGAAATGGAGTGCCTCAAGGTGGGCATGGTCGGCCCGCACGAAGTACGTGTCGAGATGGGTGATCCCGCCAGCATCCATCTGCTCGAACTCTCTGAACCGGTCGAGGCCCATCGCCGATAGCGGCGGCATCGGCACCCGTGGTACAATAACCGCCTTGCTGGACGCCAGAAGTGGAGCATCGAAGTAATCCGCCAGACGACTGAAGCCGAGTGATGCCACTGGCCGGGCTGCGGACGCGTGCATGGCCAAGGTCTTCTGAATCCAGCCTGCGATCAGCGGATACGCGGTTTGGAATTCCTGCTGGGTCATAGCGAACTACTCTCTCAGAGCGTACCGGGCCACCACTCGATATTGGTGCTAGGCGTCATCTCGGATAGGGGATGCCCAAGTCTGTGGCGATTTGCTCAAACCCACTGTCGTTCTTGAACTGGTCGATCCTCTGCCCCTTCGTATGCACCTTGTCCCAACCGGACTGCGCCTGCGTGTGGTGCTTCCGAATCCACTTCACTGGCAGCACGTAGAATTCAGGGTCTTGGTAACCATCCAGAACGCGCCTGCTCCGGTAGAAATAGCCGATGTTCAGGAACACCACGACGAGGTAGTCGAACGCTTTGAATGCGCGCTCTTTGACAGGGAAGGCCCGGTCACAGTCGGTTTGGTAGCGGCTCTTTACCTGTACGCGAATCTGCTTTGTGACCTTCTTCGGATCAGGGTGGATGCAGATGATGTCGTACCCCTCGTTCTTGGGTGGGGCTTTGTAGGCGAGGATGTTCCGGCGCATCAAGAATCCGATCACCAGATGCTCGGCCCCGTGTGAAACCACCGGCAGCCTGCGATACTTCGTTTGTTCTGATTCGTTGGTGACCGCCTTCGAGGCGGCTGCATTTCGGTTTCGACCCATGTCGGGCCAAAGTGTAAACAATCGGTGTGATCGAGAGAATCATTTCCGGCGGCCAGACCGGCGCAGACCGGGCTGCGCTGGACTGGGCCATTGAGAATCGAATTCCGCATGGCGGCTGGTGCCCCAAAGGTCGGTGTGCCGAGGACGGCCCCATCGCACCGCACTACCACTTGCAGGAAACTCCAAGGCAGGACTGGAAGCAGCGGACGGAATGGAACGTCCGCGACTCGGACGGAACCGTCATTCTCACGATTGGCGAAAAACTCACCCGTGGTTCCAAGGCGACCGCAAAACTCGCCGAAGCAGCGCACAAGCCGTGTCTTCATCTGTCTGCGGCATCGTGCGCAGATGATCCGGCTGCACTTCTGAACCAGTTCGTCAGGGACAACGGAATCAAGGTGCTCACCATCGCCGGGCCGAGAGCTTCTAACGAACCGGGAGTGGCAGCTTTCGTCAAAGCAGTACACGGGCGAGCCGCCCCGGATCATCAAGCTGCTCCACGATGTGCGGGGAGCCTACGAGGATTCATTGGTGAGCCTGCGCCGCGACGAGCGGGTCTGGAAGCAGACAGTGACGCAAGTGGCGGCGCAGGTCCGCAAGATGCCGCTTTGGAAACTGCAAACCGTAGGGACACAGAAGCTCGATTTTCTGTACGACAACACCGGCAGGGGAAGCGCCGTCACACTCAAGGAGGGCGTCTGCTTCTGCTTCCGCAAGCACTACCCGCTGGTCGTCGATCTCGTGAAGGGGGCGTGGGCGCAGTATGTCCGGCGCTACAGCGCCGACCGGCTGGCAGAGAAGGCCGATCTGCATGAATTCCTGTTCGGCAGCGAACGCGCCAGTCTGGCCGTGGTGCGCCCCATCCTTGAGCACTTTCAGGCCGGGCTGTGCTTCTACTGCCGTAGCCCCCTGCGGGAGGAAGCCGGGCATGTCGACCACTTCGTGCCTTGGTCGCGGTATCCGGTCGATCTCGGCCACAATTTTGTGCTGGCTCATGCCGCCTGCAACGAACGCAAATCCGACCGGCTGCCTGCGGCGCTCCATCTCAACGCATGGGTGGAGCACAACCAGCGGGTCGGGCAGGAGAAAAGCCGCGAGTTTGAGCGGCAGGGTGTAATCCACGACCTTTCCACGTCGGCTAGGATCGCCGACTGGGCTTACCGGCAGACCTCCGAGTCCAGAGGGCTGACGTGGGTGCGGGCCAAGGAGTTTGAACCGCTCCCGGCTGACTGGAACCACGCGCTGGCAACGTTATTGAACTGACAGTGCTGTCTACATTCATCATATTGCCGATGCTCTGTCGGGATTAACGCCACGCCACGACATCCCGTCAGCCTATCCTGTCCTGGGACATGGCCGAGGAAGGCTATCGCCCCACAAGCTCAGGATGGCCATGGCCGTGCGGGGGAAGAACCGCCACTACCGCTGGAATGAGATCCACGCGCGGCACTGGATCGAGACAGCAAAACGGAGCGGGTTCGGAGACATGAAGGGTGTCGTTGAAAACGTGATTGTCCGGACCCCGGCGGTGATTGAGCAAGTGCGCAAACTCATACCGCTGGGATTCCGCGGCGACATTGCGGATTCGATACTTACGGGCATCCGCGCACGAGCGAAGCAGCTTTCAGCGGAATTGGCCGGCTGATGCCAATGCCTGAGAGCGTGCTTTGAAAATCGCTTCGTGCGGCTCTTGCCGGGCGCGGGACCATGATACGGATCATGCACTCTCGGCGACTTTCGCCAGCCCACAAGCGGCAAGGCGCCAGCAGCACTTGACGACAGGACACTTCCGCTTCAAGGAAGTGACAAATTCAGATCAGCACTTGACGCCGAAAGGTCGCCGATGGCGGGCGCGGCGAGCGCCCCCTGCTTCACTGGGGGCGGGAGAGCGCCTCGAGGGCGCTGCGAGCGGCGGCGGTGCGGTTTTCGACTCCCAGTTTCTGGAGGATGTGGCTGACGTGGATTTTCACCGTTTTGTCACTCATGCCAAGAATGACAGCGATGTCGGCATTGGCCTTGCCCTGCGCGATCCAAAGCAAGACCTCGGCTTCGCGCGGGGTGAGGTTGAGGGCCTCGAGCGGGGCGGCGGACTCGAACCGCGGCGTGGCGCCCGCCGCCTGCTGGGCGGCCGTTTCTATTTCCCGCTGGCGGCGCAGGCGTGCTTCGATCGCCTCGAGTAACTCATCCGCCGGGCAGGGTTTGCAGAGGTAATCATCGGCGCCGAGGTTCATGCCGGTGCGGATGTCCTCGCGCTCACCGCGCGCGGTGAGGAAGATGAGGGGGATTTCCACGGTGGCCGGGTGGGCCCGCAGCCGCGCCAGCACCTGGTAACCATCGAGGCCGGGCATCATGACATCGCAGAGGATAAGGTCCGGCATTTCCTGGCGCGCCAGTTCGAGCCCTTTCTCACCGTCCTCGGTCCCGATGGCTTCATAATGCTCCATGCGCAGGATGGTGAGGAGATTCCGGAGCATTCTCGGTTCGTCCTCGATGACAAGGATTTGTCTCATGCGGGTTGTGTGGCCGGTGGCGCGGCCGCATCCGGCGCGACGCCGCGCCAGCGAACCGTGACGGCGGTTCCGGATTGTTCCTGGCTCTCGATGCGGATGGTTCCCTCGTGGAGTTCGACGCAGCGTTTGACGATGGTGAGCCCCATGCCGGTGCCGGGGACCAGTCCGACGTTGCTGCCTCGCTGAAAGGGCTCGAACAAGTGCTCGAGGTCGCGTTGCGGAATGCCCATGCCCCGGTCACGCACCGTCAGCACCACGGTTGCTTCCTCGAGGCTGATGCGGCATTCGACGGGCGAGCCTTTGGCCGAGTATTTGACAGCGTTCGAGAGGAGGTTCGTGATCACGTGGCCGATGAGGGCTTCGTCGGCGAGGACGGGTGGCAGCGGGGTCGGATGCTGGAGTTGGATCGGGCAGGTGTTCTCGGTGGCGGTCGAGGTCTGTTGGATGATGCGCGCGCAGAGCGCGGCGAGGTCCACCGGCGCCGGGTGGCAGCGGAGGCGGCCGGCCTCGATGCGCCCGAACAGGAGCACATTCTCCATCTGCCGCGCCATGGCCAGCGCGCTGTCCTGGATGTCTTCGAGGTGTTCGCGCCGCTGCTCCGGGGCCAGGCGGTCGAAGTAACGGTCGAGGATGTCCGCCGAGGAGAGCACGATGCCTAGCGGCGTGCGGAACTCATGCGAGATGGTGGCGACAAACCGGCTCTTGAGCTGGTTGAGCTCACGTTCGCGCGCGAGTGTGCGCAGCAGTTCCGTCTCGGCCTGCTGTCGTTCGGTGATATCCGCGCTCACGCTCACGACGCAGGGCTCGGAGCCGATCACGATCAACTCGGCGGAGAGCATGAGGGTCCGCCGCTCGCCGCGGTTGTCCAGGGTGAAGATCCGGTTGCGGATGCTGCCCTCCGTCCGGAGTGTCCGCACGAAGTCGTCCCGCTCCTGGGCGGTCTGCCAGATGCCGAGCTCGAGCGAGGTGCGGCCGATGACCTCGTCGCGCGGACGGCCGAGGGATGACAGGAAGGCCTCGTTCACGTCGATGAAGCGCCCGTCCTGGAGGCTGGCGATGCTGAGAATGATCGGGCTCGCGCGGAAGGCCTTGCTGAAGCGCTCCTCGCTCTGGCGAAGCCGGTCGGCACTGGCGCGGAGTTCCGCCTCGGCGCGCTTGCGCTCGATGGCGAGCGCGATTTGCCCGGCCACGAAACTTAAGAGCTGTTTCTCGTGTTCGCCGAACGCGTCGGCGCGCTCGTGATCCTGGACGGCCATGACACCGAAGGTCACACCCTTGGAGGCCAGGGGCACGCCGAGCCAGATCGCGGCCGGGTGGCCGGTTTGGACGTACTCGCCGGCGTCACGGAGGCGGCGGATGTCCTCGAGGTTGGCGAGCGTGGCGCGCCCGGTGCGCAGGACGTACTCGCTCATGCCCCGGCCGGCGACCCGTGGCTTGGGCTGCGGATCGATCTGGTCGCGGTGGTAGGGGAAGCTCAGCACGTTCGTCTCGCGGTCGAGGAGCGCCAGGTAAAAGTTCTCGGCCGGCATGAGCGTGGCCACAATCGAGTGGATCCGGGCGTAGAGGCTGGGCAGGTCGTGCACGGCGTGAACCGCTTCAGAGATCTGGTAAACGGCCTGGCGGACGCTGTCCGCGTGGTCGCGTTCCTCGACCTTGGCCCGGAGTTCCTCGTTGGTGGCGCGGAGTTGGGCGGTGCGCTCCTCGATCCGTCTTTCGAGGTCGAGGTTCAGCTCGAGCAGCCGCCGCTCGGCCTTGGCGCGGACGAGCTTGTTCGCCGTGAGCGACGCGATGGACTTGAGCACTGCCAGATGGTCTTCAGTGAAGAAGCCAGCCTGCGGGTGTTCCGAATCAATGACTCCCAGCACGCGGTTTCCCGCGATGATCGGCACGGTGATCTCCGACCGCCGGCGCGCGTCGTCGAGGATGTAGCGAGAGTCGAGGCGCGTATCCGTCACAATCTCCGCGATGCCTGTGGCGGCCACGGCGCCCACGATGCCCTGACCCACCGGGATTTCGATCGGGTTGAGGATCACCCGGTCTTGCGGGTTCTTGGGACCATAGGCGGCGCGCTGACAGAGCGTCTGGCGGGATTCGTCGTGGAGGTAGATCACGCAGTCCACGAAGCCGAGCATCGCGATGCACTGACGGGTGATCTCCCACAGGATGTCGTCCTCCGAATGAAGCGGCGAGAGCGAGGTGGCGAACTCGTTGATCCGGGTCTGGAGCAGGGCGGCGCGCTCGAGCTTCTCCTCGGACAGGCGGACGATGGCAAACTGCCGGCGCTGTTGGATGAGCCAACCGGTGGTCCCGGCCAGCAGGGCCACGAGCACGCCCGCGAAGACGGTCAGGCGTTGCGTGTCCCAAAACGGTGGCGGCTGGATGTCCGACACGGCTTCCGGTGAATCGGGATAGACATTGACCGAGGTGCCGCCGTTAAGCGTGAGGTTCTCGACAACGCAGAGTCCGGAAAAGGTGGCTACCGTTCCGACCGGGTAACGGATCCTGGAGCCGGTGCCGAGCTTGAAGCGCACTCGAAACAGCCCGGCGCTGTCCTGGACGAACATCATCTCACGCTGCGATTGGCTCAACTCGGCGTCGTCGTGGCCCATGACTCGCCCGCGCAACGAGACGCGGAGGCCGTCCTGGGTTCCTCGCAGGGCCTGGCCCGAGGTGACCGGGATGGGAGGCGGGAGCGGTCCCTTGCCGAGCCTGCGGACGACCGCGTCGTTGAGCCACACCCGCGCATCCACCGAAGCAGGATAGCCGATCGCCTCGATTAGTTCGCCGGCAGCAAAGTCCTCGGCTTGCCGCAAGTTCACGCGGAGGGGCCCCGATGAATCCACGCAATAGATGCGGGCGGGGCGTGATTGGTAGAGCACGGTGCCCGACACCCGTACGCGCTTGGTGGACGTGCCGTAGCGCATGAGTTCGGCGGCGATCGTCACCGCCGGCCCGGCTGGCGCGTTGGTCAGGTCCTTCACCATGGCCATGACCCGGGCCATGGACTCCATGACCCGGCCCGAGATCCCAATGCTCTCGGCTTGAGATTCGGCGGCGGCCGCGGGAGTCACAAGGTCAGCGGTGGGCACGATCAACTGGGCTCCCACGAGCTGGCGTGCTTCGTTGAACCGCGTGGTGATCGCGCCGGTGAGGATGACCTGTTTGTGCATCCAGTTCGTGATGTGGGAGGGCTGAACCTCGCCCTGGACCTGGCAATGCACGATCCCGCCCGGAACGGTCACCGTGAGCAACGTCGAAGCCTGCCTGGGTGTGATTGCGGTGACGATCCCCGCGAGGCGGCGCCACTGGTGTTCGCTCGTGCCCAGGAGGAGCACTTCGCGGGTTGCGAACGGAGCCTCGGGAAGCGCATTGGTTCGCCCGATGCGTGTCACGCCGTGCGCCCATACCAGCGGCGCGAATCCCACCGTCGTCTTTCCTTCCACCACCACGATGTCTTTGAGCGCGGGCGTATTGGTTGCGTTATCGACGCGCATCGTCGTGGCGCCGTCGTGGACGAAGCAGATCTGTTGCCGAGGGAGAGCTGCCACCACCACGCCCGCAAATTTCACGGCAAGCCCCTTCGACGCAACGTCGCGCGGCAGGTCCGTGATCTTCCGGGCGGAATCGAGCACCGCGGCGTCGTCGGCCAGGGCGGCACAGACCCACGCCGCCATGGCGAGCGCGAAGCCCGCCCAGGCGAGTAACCCCCGCGGAAACTTCATGCCTGTGCCGTTATGCACGAGCCGAGTTTGCCGGACCGAACACGATGGGAAAGCTCGAATCCCGCGGAAGGTCTAGGCCTTTGGTCCTATAGCGCGCGGGCGATGCTGGGTGTAAATACCGCTCCACCATGAACGAAGATCGCCCTCTTCATTTTCTTCGCCTGTGTTGCGCCCGCGTGCGTGGGTTTGGGTTCGCCGCCCTCGCAATCACGTGCTTCCTCGTGACGTCCACCACACACGCCGATCCCGTCACATCCCACCCCCGGCTCCTCTTCCGCCCCGGGGATCTCCCCGCACTTCGGGCTCGGATGAGCCCCACCAACGACACGTGGATGCTCTTCAAGCAGGAAGTCGTTGACAAATGCCTGAGAGACTGGCGCTGCTCGAGCGTCAGCGAATACAGGACCAATCTCTACTACCTCTCGACCGATGACGCCGGTCAGGTGGTGACGAACTACTACTCGGGCTGGGTGCGCACGCAGTTCACGGACGAACTCGGTGTCGTCCACCACGAAGGCGACGCGAACTGGGCCAACTACGCCTACCAGCCCGAGCATCCCGCGGCGCCCGAGGACGACCTCGGCGAATCGACGGGCAACGTGCAGCTTGCCTCCGAGCAATACGCCATGGTGTTCGCGTTCATGGCCCGGTTGCTGCAGGGCGACACCAATGCAGTGGCCGAGCGCGCCGAGTATCTCAACGCGGCACGCGAGTGTCTCTTCAAGGTCGTGGACCAGGCGCACCTCGGCGTCGCCAACCTCCCCTGGCGACAGCCCAACTTCGCCCAGAACGATCGCTCGTTCTATGCCGAGGCGTTCGCCCTTACCGTGGATTGGATCTACGAGGATCTCACCCCGGTCGAACTCGCCAAGATCCGAAAGGCCTTCCTCACCTGGGCCAAACAGTCCAACGATCATATTTACTTTGCCCCGCATCAGCAGAACGGACAACATGGGCCGCCAAACTCGACGGACCTCCTCCGCCTCGATGACCCGGAGGCTGGCCCGACGCGTTACGAGGTCCGCCTCGCGCTGAACAATCACTACGCCAACCACGCGCGTCAGTTGGTGCTCTACGGCCTGGCCCTCGATCCCAAGGACGACGTGCCGGTGACGGCCGGATCCCCGGCCTACGGCATCGTGGATGATGCCGCACCGGCCGGAGCGGTCACCAGCCAACTGGCCGCCCCCGGCCAGCCCGACACATGGGTCCAGCAGACTTCCGGCGTGCTCTATGACACGCTGGGCGTGTGGCTGTATCTCATGGACTACGCCTACAGGCACGATGGCGCGGGCGGCATCTCCACCGAAGGCACGCAGTACGCCAGCAATGGACTCGGCCCCGCCGCCTTGCTCATGGCGGCCCTGCATTCCGCGGGCCAGGACGATCCGCAGCGGTGGGGACCCCAAGTGACGCTCGCCCACCATCCGTTCTGGTCGAAGGTCGTGCCCGCCTACCTGGCCATGCTCACCCCGACGAACCGCGTGCCCGGATTCAGCACCGGTGAGAACTACCTCGGCCCCGTGTTCCAACCGCCGCTGACCGGCGATCTCGAGACTTTCCTTTACCTGAACAACCAGTTCATCAAGGTGCTCGCGCCCATGGCCCTTTACGATGCCAGCGTCAACGGCCCCACCGCGCCGATCGCCCAGGCCGTCCGCTACATCCAGCGCCACCTCGCACCCGGTGGAACCGCCGGTTACGCAACGCGCATGTCCAGCATGCGCTCGAACAAGACGCTCCGCGACGCAATCTACACCTTCCTGGTCATGGACCCCGCCGCGCCCGCGCCACAGGATCCCAGGCCCGCGCTCCAACCGCGCACGTTCTACGCCTCCCGGGTCGTGAACGGCCGCGAGATGGGCGCCCTGCTCGCCCGGAGCGGACCCTCGCCCGCGGACACCTACTTCTACACCCACCTCAACTGGGTCGGCATCGACCATATCCGCGGTGACGGCATGACTTTCGGCCTGTGGAAAAATGGGCTATGGCTCACCAAACCCATGACCGGCTACGGCACGCTCCAGGGCTGCAGCGATTACCGGAACTCGCTCAGCCTTCAAAACGGAATCCCCACCAGCACGCCCGTAGGCGAAGACGTCTGCGCCGAGCACGGAAGCCAGTGGAATTACAGCTCGCTCGGGGACCCGCAAATCCGCGCCCGCAGCTTCAGCCAGGACGTCCTCTACGTGGACCTCGACGGCACCGCGCTGTATCAGCATCGCCAGCAGACGCAGCTTCGCGAGGTGACGCATGCCAGCCGGCGCATGGTGTGGTTGAAGCCCGATGTGCTCGTCATTCACGACGTGGCGCGGTCCAAACAGGCGGGCTACTTCAAGCGGTTCTATTTGAACACGCCCGGCGTGACGCAGGTCTCGGGGAACGTGGCCCACGCCACCGCCGCCGAGGACGGCGCCGCCAAAGCGGAACTGTTTGTGACGCAGTTGCTCCCCGCCGGCGCGATCATGCAGACCAACGACATCAAGTCCGGCCAGCCCGCCGGCGGCGAGGACATGAGGTTCCGACTGTTCACCCAGGCCCCCAATCACCCGCAAGAAGCGCATTTCCTGCACGTCGTCGAGGGTGCGAACGCCGGCACGCCTTCGCCGCTCCCCGCGCAGACGGTCTATTCCGCCAGCGGCGCCGCCTTCGAGGGCGCTGTCGTGGGAACCACGGCAGTGTTATTCCGGCAGGACCCGGACTCGCTGGCCGACACGTTCAGCTATGCCGTTCCTGCCACCGTGACCAAGCACTGCATCACGGGGCTTGCCAAGTCCGCCGGTTACGGCGTTTCCATGAACACCGCCAACGGCCAGACCACGGTGACGGTCACCGCGGGAGGCGCGCAAGGCTTCAGCGACACCGGTGGAATGCTGGTGATCGGCGGCAACAACTCATCAACGGTGAGCGTGGCCGCCACGGACGCGCAGGGTGCCGAGTCGGGGAACGACCCAGTCGCGTTCGAATTCCATCGCACGGGTGATGTCACCAACCCCCTCACGGTGAATGTCCAGTGCGATGGTGGAGCCGATGCCTCCGATTTTGCGACCCTGCCGGCCACGGTTCAATTCGCCGCGGGAAGCCCCGTCGCCACCTTGACGCTGGTTCCCATCGATGACGCGACCTACGAAGGCGCCGAGACCATCACGCTCCGCGTCGTCGCCGGCCCCGGCTATGCGCCCGATGAGGTGCAGTTTGAAGCGGAGGCGGAGATCCTCGACAACGACGCGCCGCCCGGCGGCTACATTCAGTTTGCGTCGGGAACCTTCAGTGCCAACGAAGCTGACGGCCTGGCGTCGATCACGATTCATCGATCCGGTGGAACCGCTGGCAACGTGAGCGCCCAAGTGAGCGCCCCCGGGCTTCAGCCCCCCATGCAGCCCGTGTCGTGGCCCGACGGCGATGCGAACCATGTGATCCTGACCTTCCAGTTCGCGAACGACGCGGTCTATACGGGCGATCGCCAGGTGACGCTCACGCTGGGCGGCGCCGCCGGAGGGGCCGCCACCGGCAGTCCTGCCACTGCCGTGCTGACCATTGTCGATGACGAACCCGCGCCCCCCGGGCAGATCACGTTCGCCAGCGCCTCGACCAACGTCACTGAAGGAGCGGGTGCACTCACGCTCTGGCTCCAGCGCGTCAATGGCAACGGCGGCGCCGCGAGCGTGAACATCTCGGCCAGTGGCACCGCAACCCAAGGCGCCGACTTCACGCTATCCACCACGAACGTCGCCTGGGCTGCCGGGGACAGCGACCCGAAGCCCCTCATCGTGAACATCATTCAGGACAACACCTTCGAAGGCGCAAGCGAGGCCTTCACGCTGACACTATCCATTGCTTCCGGCAGCGCCACGCTGGGCGCGCAGCCCGCATTCACCACGACAATCGCCGACGACGATCCGCAGCCGCAAATCTACCACGTGGGGTCCGGACAGGATTATCCCACCATCGGGAGCGTGCCGTGGAAGAACCTCGGGCCGGGCGCGCAGGTGTACATCCACTGGCAGCCGGCGGCCTACCACGAAAAGATCCTGATCAGCGGGCGTGGTTCCGCGGGCGAACCGATCAAGGTGGCGGGCGTGCCCGGGCCGAATGGCGAGAAGCCCGTCATCGACGGCGCCAATGCCACGGCGTCCGCCTCGCTCGGGTACGAGAGCTGGAGCTACACGCCGCAGATGGGGGTGGTGTCCATCGCGAGGGGGGCGAATACGCCTGCCAATGGCAAGGCGGGTTACATCGAGCTGAGCGGCCTCGAGGTGCGGAACACGATCGGCCAGAGTTACTCGCAGGCCGATGGCTCGACGGACAGCTATTGGTCGAGCAGCGGGGCGATCTACCTGCGCGGCGCCGAGCACGTCGTGGTGCGCGATTGCGACCTGCACCACGCCTACCACGGCCTGGTGGCGGAGAACTACAGCACTGAGGCCGAAATCAACCGCGATCTTCTGATCGAAAGCTGCTGGTTCCACGACAACACCCAGGCATCCTCGTGGTCGCAGCACAACCTCAAGACCGAGGGCGTGGGCGTGACAGTGCAATTCTGCCGGTTTGATCCAAATCTGAACCGCGACAAGACCGCGAACGTGACGGATCAGTCGGCCGGCGCGGTCTTCCGTTGCAACTGGATCGAAGGCGGCTCCCCGGCGATCGAGTTCATCGAGCCCATGGGGGCCCCCGCGGTGTTGTCGAGCGAGCCGTCCTTCGGCGCTGCGCACGCCTGCGGCAACGTGATCATCGGCCGGAGCGGCGACGGCAGCAGCCTCATCCGGTTCGGCGGTTCCTACTACGGCAACACCGCCTTTTTCAGGCCGCTGCTGCACTTCTACCACAACACGCTGTTCCTCGATTCCACCTCGACCGGCCGGTCGGTGTTCTCGCTCGCGCAGACCGCGCCTCTCGTACAGGCGCGCAACAACGCATTCCACAGCGCCGCATCGCAGTTTCAAATGATCAGCTCGAGCTCCGGCACGGTGACCATGGGCGTGAACTGGGCCCGCACGGGCTGGTTCGCCGGCTGGAGCGGCGGCGTGGTCAACGGGGCCGCGAACGTAATCACCGGTGTTGATCCAGGTTTCGCCGGCCTCGCCGCCGGCGACTTCCATCTCACGGCTCTCTCACCCCTGCGCAACGTCGCCGGCCCTCTGATCCCGGGCGTGCCCGCTGTCAACCAGCAGTACAAGGCAAGCGCCTCCGCGGAGTCGCGAGCCACGACGGTCGATATCGGAGCCTTCGGATTCTTCACGCCACCCAGCGTGACGACACTCGCCGCGACGGACGTCACGGCGACCGGTGCGACGCTCCAGGGTACGATCATCCCGCAAACGGGGCCGGTGACGACCTTCTTCGAGTGGGGAGTCACCACGGCTTATGGCGCCGCCAGCCAGCCTCTGCCTCTCGCAGGCGGATCCAATCCCCTCCAACTCACCACCCAGGTGACCGGATTGCCGGCGCACTCGCTTGTCCACTACCGCCTCACCGCCCAGGCGTCCGGGACCACCTACGCCGGGGCCGACCTGAGCTTTACCACCGCGAACACGCCCCCCGCGGCTGCGCCCGACACGTTCGCGACCAAGGTCAATACGCTCCTTGTCCTGAACACATCCAAACTCCTCGAGAACGATGCGGACAACGACGGCGACGCCCTGACCGTTGTGGCGGTAAGCCCGGCGAGCGCGCAAGGCGGCCAAGCGCTGCTCTCCAACGGCTTCCTCACCTACGCTCCTCCGCCGAACTTTACCGGCGACGACGCCATCTCCTACAAAGTCTCGGATGGGATCGACGAGAGCGCGCCGGCGATCATCACTATCCATGTTGAACCGGTCTCGGCGCCGCTGCTCCTCCTGCAAGGCGTGGGCTTGTCCGGCGCCGGCAACCTGGTCGTGAGCTTCGTGACGCAACCGCTGGCGACCTGGACCTTGCAGGCCTCCGCGGATCTCGTCCAATGGCAGGCGCTGGGGCCGGCCTCCGCGAATGCCCAGGGCCTCGTTCAGTGGGAGGACCCGGCAGGCAACGGCGCCACAGCCAGGTTCTATCGATTGGTGACGCCATGATAAGGCAGGCGCCTGCCCGCTCCCCTCGGCCTGCTACAATCGGAGTTGGTCCGGCCACAAGAGACCACGTCCAATGTCATCAAGCGCCTCGCGTGTTCCGTCTGGGAAGTCCCTCCTCCTTGATGTCCGCCGCGAACGGAGGGCGCTCGTAGTCGTCATTGGCCGGATCGTAAATCTTGGCGTGGCGGGCGAGGAAGTCGGACAGATTCAATTTGGAACTCAGGAAATCAGGAACGGACGACAGGACAGAATCCCGTTCTTTTCCTGAGTTACTGAGTTCCTGATTGTCTTTCGGATACATGCCTCTGGCTTCCTCAATTCACGGCCAACCCGCTTGATGGTCAGCGGCATCGTGGCGAAGTTCAGTATCAATCCGTCCTCAACACCCACGGCTTTCATGTAGGATCGCGTCGTGGCAAAGAAGGTGTCCTCCAGTGCTTTGACAGCCTTGAGCTCGACGACGAGCACTCCTTCGACGAGGAGATCAAGGCGATGCTCGCCGACCGGCTGCCCACGATATTCCACCAGCACGGTCTTCAGGCGCTCATACCAAACGCCCTGAGAATCCAGTTCGAGGCAGAGTGCCGCTTCGTAGATGGACTCCAGAAACCCTGGCCCAAGAGTTTTGGTGAACCTGGATGGCAGCAGCGATCACCCGTCCGCTCAACTCCTTGTGCCCCAACTCCGCCTTCCTGATTTCCTGAGTTCCAAATTCCATTATTCCTCTCCTCCTTCGTGATCCAGCAGCGTGCTGTAGAGCTTGAGCCGCTCTTCCAGCACGCCTTTGGAGGGCAGTTGGGTGAGATACTCGGACACGCGCATCTTGTGCGGGCCGTGGCTGAGCAGCAACTCGACGTGCTGGCGCTTCTTGGACGTGCAAAGCACCAGGCCGACCGGCTCGTTTTCCGTGTCCTGCCGCCACTCGTTCTGTTTCAGCCAGGATAGATACAGGTCCATCTGGCCTTTGTCGGCGGCGGCGAACGGCCCGATTTTCAAGTCGATGGCCACGAGACAGCGGAGACCGCGATGGTAGAAAAGCAGGTCGAGGTAGTAGTCATCGTCGTCGATCCGCATCGGGAACTGGCGACGGATGAAACAGAAATCGCTGCCCAACTCGGTCAAGAACTGCTGGAGGTTGGCGATGATGGCGGCTTCCAGGTCTTTTTCGGAATACGCCCCCTTGAGGCCCAGGAAATCAAGCAGGTAGGGGTCTTTGAAGGCGTCCTCGTAGCGCACCGTCTCGACCGGGCCGCTCTCTTTTTCCAGGCGCACTAGGGCGCGGGTATCGCGGGAGAGGGCCACGCGCTCGAACAAGGCGCGGTCAATCTGGCGCTGGAGAGCGCGAACGGACCAGCGTTGAGATGCGGCCTGCTCGAAATAGAAGCCGCGTTTGAAGCCAGCTTCCAGCGACAACAAAGCCCGGTAGTGCGACCAGCCGAGATGATGGTGTTTGGAGAGGTCTATGGTGAGGCGGTTGGATTCTCCAGACGGTGTCGAGAGGATCTGTGCTGCCAGAGATTTTGCAACCATTGGCTGTAGCATCTCCGGGCTTGAGGATTTGCTAGACGCTGTCTGGCAAATGTCATCGCCGCCAGATTCGCCAGACGGTGTCTGACAAATCCGGGGGCGAACGGATTTTGCCGCCAGCGGCGGCGCAATCTCGGAATCCACGGATTTGCTAGCCGCTGGCTGGCAAATCTCGAATGCCTCGAAGAACCGGCGCATGTCCTGGAGGTTCGCCCGTGAGAATCCTCTGCCGTAACTTTCCGTGAGCTTGTCGGCCAGTGCCACAAGGAGTCTGTTCCCGTAGTCCGCCCGCTTCGGGTTCTTCTGGATGTCCTGCGTGATGACGCGCCCCACGTTCCAGTAGAGCCATACCAGGGTCAGGTTGGCGGTCGAGACAACGTGCTGGCGGGCCGCTTCGATGAGCGACGTGATTTGAGAAATAACGCTAAAGGCTGAACGCTGAAGGCTGAAGTCAGGGGCCTTTGCGGGCTTCGGCTTCTTGTTCGGTTTCATGTTTCAGCCCTCAGCCTTTAGCCTTCGGCCTTGAATGATAACGCGGACGCGCTGGCCCGCGCCGTGCTTGACCTCGGCGTTTTTAATCGCCGTCCTGAGCAGGCCGGTCAATTTGGACAACGTGCTGCTTTTCGTTTTTCGGTCTTTCACCAACTCGTGGGACTGGCGCGTCCGACAGGACTCGAACCTGTAACCTTCTGATCCGAAGTCAGAAGCTCTATCCAATTGAGCTACGGACGCAATCCGAGGGTGTTGATAACTCTCCCGGACCGGATTGGAAACACGAAAATGGGCACGCCAATGGGGAGCCTCATCGCACGACCTCGACGGGCAGCACCCCGGGCGTTCCGGCCGCCGAATCGCCGGCCTCAGATCAGTTCCAATTGCGTGGCGTCCACCCGGACCGCCGCGGCCTGGCCGATGAAGTCCAACCGCAGCAGCGCCTCCGTCATGCCGGACCGGCTTTCGACCCAGGCCTCAAGCCCCAGCAATGGGCCGGACTTGATGCGCACGCGCGAGCCCGGCCCGATGCTCGGCGCAAGCCGCACCTCGAGCTCGGTCTCGAGCGCGGCCAGGATGTCAGCCAGTTGCCGGTCAAACTCGGCCTGGTCGGGGACGTGCAGCAGGTTGGCCACGTAATCGCTGCGGCAGGCCTGCTGGCGTTGCGCCGGGCGCACACGGAGAAACAGGTAGCCGGGAAACAGCGGCTTGTGGAACGTCACCGTCTTGCCCCGGTAGGCGCGCACGCTCCGGTAAAGGGGCAGCGTGGTCTCGAGCCCCTCACGCCGGCACCACGCCGCCAGTTTCTTCTCACAACGAGGGCGCGTATGGGCGACGAACCAGGCCAAATCACTCATGCGCGAAAACGTTCCCCGAGCCGCACCACACGGGCAAGCAGGAACTCAGGCGCGCGGATGGAACTTCTGGTGAATGGCGCGCAGCCGCTGTCCGCCCACGTGCGTATAGACCTCGGTGGTGCTGATGTTGGCGTGGCCCAGCAGTTCCTGGATGACGCGCAGGTCGGCTCCGTGCTCGAGGAGGTGCGTGGCGAAACTGTGCCGGAGCATGTGCGGCGTCACGTTGCGGGCGATGCCCGCCAGGCGGGCGCGGCGCTTGATCCGCAGCCACAAGGTCACGCGTGCGAACGGCGTGCCCCGCCGGGTGAGGAACACGCTGGCCGGGGAACGGCGGTTGACGAGTTTCGGCCGCCCGACCTCCAGGTGCCGCTGCAGGGCGGCCACCGCGGCCCGGCCCACCGGCACCACGCGTTCCTTGTTTCCCTTCCCGATCACCGTCAGGAACCCCGCCTCGAGGTGAAGCTGTTCGAGCCGCAGGTTCTGCAACTCGGCCAGACGCAGCCCGGACGCGTAGGCCAGCTCGAGGATCGCCTGGTCGCATAGCGTGGCGGGCGTTTCCGGCTGAAGCGGGCGGAGCAGGCACTCGATCTCCTGGTCCGTCAGGGCTTTGGGCAGGCGCTGCCACCGGCGCGGCAGACTCAGGTTCTCCGCGAGGTTCGCCGGGAGAAGGCGCTCGGCCTCGCAGAACCGGTAGAACGCGCGCAACGCCGCGATCTCGAGGTACACACTCTCCGAGCTGAGCCGGCGCACGGAGCCGGGAGGCTGGTTCAGCTTGGCTCGCTCGCGTTCGTGTTCGAGGAACGCGGTGAGATGGCGCAACTCGACCGCGCGCCATTCCGTCAGCCCCTGTGTCCCCGCCCAGGAGACGAAGCCGCCCAGCAGCCGCGCGTAGGTCTCGGCGGTGTTCTCCGATTGGCCCCGCTCGTGCCGCAGGTACTGGAGAAAATCTTCGACTAGGTTCTGCACGCCGTCCGATCATCGGCGTCCGCGCCGCGGGCGCGCAAGCACGAAGGCGGTCTTTAGGCGACGCGAACGGCCCACCGTGCCCCTGCCGACTGGGAAGTCGGCAGACACAGCAGACTTGGAAGTCTGCGATACGATGAGGGCGGCCGTCCTGGGGGAGAGCGTGCAGCGAAAGCGGCCAAAGAATGATCGGACTGGCGTCCGACCTGTCCCGCCGTAGCCAGCCTTGGCGAAGGCGGATGCTACAGCCGTAGGAGCCGGTCACATGACGTGGCGGCGCTTGCGGGTGAAGGGGTGCGCGAACAGCCCACCGTTCCCCTGCCGACTGGGAAGTCGGCAGACACAGCAGACTTGGAAGTCTGCGATACGAACAGTTTGCTGTCCCGGCGGACAGCATGCAGCGAAAGCGGCCAGAGAATGATCGGACTGACGTCCGACTTGTCCCGCCGTAGCCAGCCTTGGCGAAGGCGGATGCTGCAGCCGTAGGAGCCGGTCACACGACGAGGCGGCGCCTCCGGGTGAAGGGGTGCGCGAACGGTCCACCGTGCCCCTGCCGACTGGGAAGTCGGCAGACACAGCAGACTTGGAAGTCTGCGATACGACCAAGGCGGCCGTTCTGGCGGACAGTGGGACACGAAAAGCGGCCAAAGAATGATCGGACTGGCGTCCGACTTGTCCCGCCGTAGCCAGCCTTGGCGAAGGCGGATGCTACAGCCGTAGGAGCCGGTCACATGACGTGGCGGCGCCTCCGGGTGAAGGGGTGCGCGAACGGCCCACCGTGCCCCTGCCGACTGGGAAGTCGGCAGACACAGCAGACTTGGAAGTCTGCGATACGATGAGGGCGGCCGTCCTGGGGGAGAGCGTGCAGCGAAAGCGGCCAAAGAATGATCGGACTGACGTCCGACTTGTCCCGCCGTAGCCAGCCTTGGCGAAGGCGGATGCTACAGCCGTAGGAGCCGGTCACATGACGTGGCGGCGCTTCCGGGTGAAGGGGTGCGCGAACGGTCCACCGTGCCCCTGCCGACTGGGAAGTCGGCAGACACAGCAGACTTGGAAGTCTGCGATACGATGAGGGCGGCCGTTCTGGCGGACAGTGGGACACGAAAAGCGGCCAAAGAATGATCGGACTGGCGTCCGACCTGTCCCGCCGTAGCCAGCCTTGGCGAAGGCGGATGCTACAGCCGTAGGAGCCAGTCACACGACGTGGCGGCGCTTCCGGGTGAAGGGGTGCGCGAACAGCCCACCGTGCCCCTGCCGACTGGGAAGTCGGCAGACACAGCAGACTTGGAAGTCGACTTGGAAGTCTGCGATACGAGCAGTTTGCCGTCCCGGCGGACAGCGTGCAGCGAAAGCGCCCAGAGAATGATCGGACTGACGTCCGACTTGTCCCGCCGTAGCCAGCCTTGGCGAAGGCGGATGCTACAGCCGTGGCAGCCGGTCACATGACGTGGCGGCGCTTCCGGGTGAAGGGGTGCGCGAACAGCCACCGTGCCCCTGCCGACTGGGAAGTCGGCAGACACAGCAGACTTGGAAGTCCAATGTCACTCGGATTTGGCATTTAGTTTGGCGAGCTTTTCGCGTGCAGCGGCCCTGGAGCCTTCGAGTTTGGCTACGTCTTTGGCGAAGTGGCGGATGGCCCGCG
>Ga0233425_10000804_pt1 | contig 76720 bp, 76 predicted proteins | sample Watercolumn_Towu_2_FD_181712 | JGI IMG/M metagenome (GOLD analysis project Ga0233425, IMG submission 181712) | Freshwater microbial communities from Lake Towuti, South Sulawesi, Indonesia - Watercolumn_Towuti2014_140_MG | ecosystem: Environmental > Aquatic > Freshwater > Lake | place...
CGCCGCCCGCCCCCCCGGCCCCCCCCGCACCGCCTGCAGCGGAAGCGCCACCGGCGCCGCCCGCCCCCCCGGCACCCCCGGCCGCACTCGCCGCGCTGCCCGATCGCGTGGCCTTCGTCGCGCCCGCACCCGCAGCGCCGCGCCCCCCCGTCCCACCTTCGCGCATCGACTGACCCCTCGACGCGCTTTCCCCCGACGCGCCGGCCCGCCCGGCGCGTTTTTTATTCGTTTCGATCAGGAGACCGCGGCTTCCAGCTGCTGCCATTGCGCATCGTCCACCGCATCGACCAGGCGCAGCGCGTCGAGGTTCTGCAGCAGCTGCTCCACGCGGCTCGCGCCGAGGATCACGGTGGAGACGTGCGGATTGCGCAGGCACCACGCGATCGCGAGGGTCGCCGGCGGATGGCCGAGCGCGCGCGCGGCCCCGGCGAAGCGCTGCGCGCGCTCCTGTCGACGTTCGCTCGCATCGCCGACGACGATGCGCTTGAGCCAGCCCATGCCTTCGCGCTCCAGGCGCGCCGGTTCGTCCGTCGCCGACGCCGCGTACTTGCCGGTCAGCAGGCCGGAGGCCAGGGGCGAGTAGGTGGTCGTGCCCAGGCCCAGCTCCGCATAGAGCGGCGCGTACTCCAGTTCCACGCGCTCGCGGTGCAGCAGGTTGTACTGCGGCTGCTCCATCGTCGGGGCGTGCAGGTGGTGCGCCTTCGCCACGCGGTGCGCCTCGCGGATCAGCTGCGCGGGCCATTCGGACGTGCCCCAGTACAGCACCTTGCCCTGCCGGATCAGGGCGTCCATCGCCCAGACGGTCTCCTCGATCGGCGTCTCCGGGTCGGGGCGGTGGCAGAAGTAGAGGTCCAGCGCATCCACGCGGAGCCGCCGCAGCGCCGCATGGCAGGCGTCGTGCACGTGCTTCCGGGACAGGCCGCGCTGCGTCGGGCGCGGCTCGTGGGCGGATCCGAAGAAGACCTTGCTGGAGACGCAGTAGCCGTCGCGGGGCAGGCGCAGGTCGGCGATGACGTCGCCCATCACCTTCTCGGCGTCGCCGTTCGCATAGCCCTCGGCATTGTCGAAGAAGGTGATGCCGTGGTCCCAGGCCGCGGCGACGAGGTCGCGGCATTCGCCGCGCGAGACCTGGTTGCCGAAGGTGAGCCAGGCGCCGAAGGACAGCGCCGAGAGCTGCAGGCCGGACGTTCCGAGGCGGCGGTAGCGCATGGGCTTCTCCTGGTGGGTGGCGCATCGTAAACGCCTGCAAGGCGCCACCCGCGCCGCCGGCCGCTGCAAACGGTTGCATCGCCTGTGACGGGCTCCGCAACCGCGCGGTGCCGGGTCGCGGTGCAGGGCCACCGCGCCGTCGCCGCGGTCTACAATGCGCGGACCCTTTCGGGGAGTAGTCCGCCGTCGACCGACGGCCCACGCGTCAACACACTTGGCCCGCAGGCCATGGCGCGCGGAGGACCGCAGGACGGTCCGGGGCAAGACCGGAGGCGACGACGCATCGGCCGGATGCGTGTCGCCTCGCCGCGTCTGCCCGGCCGTGAGACGTCCTTGAGCGCACTGCTGATCTCCACCGCCACCGTCGCCCTCGCCGAGATCGGCGACAAGACCCAGCTCCTCGCCCTGCTTCTCGCCGCCCGCTACCGCCGGCCGTGGGCGATCGTCGCGGGTATCGCGGTCGCGACCATCGCCAACCACGCGCTTGCCGCCTGGCTCGGCCACTGGCTGGCGACGCTGCTCTCGCCGCAGGCGATGCGCTGGCTGGTCGCCGGCAGCTTCGCGGCCGTCGCGATGTGGACGCTGCGGCCGGACCGCCTCGACGACGGCCACGCGCCGCGCTCGAACGGCTCGGCCTTCCTCGCCGCGCTCGTCGCGTTCTTCCTCGCGGAGATCGGCGACAAGACGCAGGTCGCGACGGTGCTGCTGGCCACCCGCTTCGACGCGCTCGCGCAGGTGATCCTCGGGACGACGCTGGGCATGCTGGTCGCGAACGTCCCCGTGGTGCTCCTCGGCCACCGGTTCGCCGACCGACTGCCCCTGCGCGCCGCGCGCTGGACGGCCGCGGTGGTGTTCGCGGGGCTGGCGGTCTGGGTCGCGGCCCGCGGCATCGGATGAGCGCGTTAAGCCGCCGGCGCTTGCCCGCCCCGCCCGCGCCGTCTAGGCTCGCGGGTCGCCGTCACGCCGGCATAACGATTTTCCGAGGGGAGCTTCCATGGACGCATTGGCCCGCATCGCATTCGGCCTGTTCGGGCTGGCCGTCCTGCTTGGCATCGCCTGGTTGTTTTCCAACAACCGGCGCGCCGTGGACTGGCGACTCGTCGCGACAGGCATCGCCCTGCAGGTGGCGTTCGCGGCGTTCGTACTGCTGGTCCCGAACATTCCCATCAGCGATACCCGCTACATCCCCGGCGGTCGAGAAATCTTCGACACCCTCGGGCAGGGGTTCGTCGCCCTTCTGAGCTTCGTCGGCGAGGGCTCGAAGTTCATCTTCGGCGACCTGATGGACACGACGAAGTTCGGCTTCATCTTCGCCTTCCAGGTGCTGCCCACCATCATCTTCTTCGCCGCCTTCATGGGCGTGCTGTACCACCTCGGCGTGATGCAGTGGATCGTGCGCGGCATGGCCTGGGCGATCACGCGGGTGATGCGCGTGTCGGGCGCGGAGACGACCTCCGTCTGCGCCAGCGTCTTCATCGGCCAGACCGAGGCGCCGCTCACGGTCCGCCCCTACATCCCGCGCATGACGCAGTCCGAGCTCATCACCATGATGATCGGCGGCATGGCGCACATCGCCGGCGGCGTGCTGGCCGCCTACGTCGGCATGCTCGGCGGCGGCGATGCCGCGAAGCAGGCGTTCTACGCCAAGCACCTGCTGGCCGCCTCGATCATGGCCGCGCCTGCCACGCTGGTGATCGCCAAGATCCTGGTGCCCGAGACGCAGGAGCCGCTGACCCGCGGCACGGTGAAGATGGAGGTCGAGAAGACCACCGCGAACATCATCGACGCCGCGGCCGCCGGCGCGGGCGACGGTCTCAAGCTCGCGCTCAACATCGCCGCCATGCTGCTGGCCTTCATCGCGCTGATCGCGATGGTCAACGCGCCGCTGACGTGGCTCGGCGAGGCCACCGGCCTCTCCGCGGCGATCGGCAAGCCGACCGACCTGGCCACCATCTTCGGCTTCGTGCTGGCGCCGATCGCCTGGGTGATCGGCACGCCGTGGCAGGACGCGCAGGTGGTCGGCTCGCTGATCGGCCAGAAGATCGTGATCAACGAGTTCGTGGCCTACCTGCAGCTGGCCGACATCGTCAACGGCAAGACCGCCGGCGTGACCCTCAGCCCGCAGGGCGCGCTGATCGCCACGTATGCCCTGTGCGGCTTCGCCAACTTCAGCTCGATCGCGATCCAGATCGGCGGCATCGGCGGCCTCGCGCCCGAGCGCCGGGGCGACCTCGCGCGCTTCGGGCTGCGCGCCGTGCTCGGCGGCTCGATCGCCACCTTCATGACCGCGACCATCGCGGGCGTGCTGACCTACCTGGGCTGAGCCATGGCGGGCGGCGTGCTGGTGGTCGGCAGCTTCAACGTCGACCACGTCTGGACGCTCGACACCCTGCCCGTGCCCGGCGAGACGCGCTCGGGTCGCTATTCGAGCGGCCCCGGCGGCAAGGGCTTCAACCAGGCTGTCGCTGCCGCCCGCAGCGGCGCGCCGACGCGTTTCGTCTGCGCGCTCGGCGACGACGCCGGTGGCGTGCTCGCGCGCGCACTCGCCGTGGCCGACGGGATCGACCTGCGCGACGCCCGCAGCGACCTGCCCACCGGCACTGCGGGAATCTTCGTCGACGCGACGGCGCGCAATTCGATCGTGGTCGCGCTCGGCGCGAACCTCGACCTCACCGGCCCGCACGTCGGCCACGCCTTCGAGTCCGGCGACGCGCCGGCGGTGGTGCTCGTGCAGCTCGAGACACCCGTCGCGGCCGCGATGCGCGCGCTGTCGGAAGCACGCCGGCTCGGCGTAGTCGGCGTGCTCAATCCGGCGCCGGCCGACGCGCCGGCCGACGCCGAGCTGATCGCGCTGGCCGACGTGCTGACGCCCAACGAGACCGAGTTCGCCGCGCTGCTGCAGCGCTTCGGTGGGACGGTGATCGATCCGACGCGCGTGGCGGCGCTCGACGACGCCTCGCTCCACATGCGCTGCCGCGCCATCGCGCAAGGCACCGTGGTCGTGACGCTGGGCGCCGCCGGCTGCTTCGTCTCCCACGGCGAGCGTCGCCACGGCGATGCCGACGCCTTCTACCGGGCGGCGGCCTACCGGGTGGATGCGGTGGACACCACCGGGGCCGGCGACGCCTTCAACGGCGCGCTGTGCGCGGCGCTCGCGTCGGGGGCTTACGCGTTCGCGGACGCCGTCGGCTATGCGTCGGCGTATGCCGCGCTCTCCACCGAGCGCGCCGGTGCGGCAGCGTCCATGCCGCGACGCGAGGACGTCCGCGCACGCTTCGCGCGCTGACCGAGACGCCGTCACGCGCATCGTCCGAGTGGTGTGTCCGAGGGACCCGCAAAGCCTCGCACTGGCAAATGAGAATGATTCGCACTACGATGGTTCGATCATAGCCTCGATCCCGGACCGTCCATGCCCCGCTCCTCCGCGCTCGCCAGTGCGCTGCTCGCCGCGCTCGCGACCTCGTTCGCCCCGCTCCTCCTGGCGGCGGACACCCCTGATGACGACGCCCGCGAACTCGACCGCGTCACCGTCTCCGCCAGCACCTCGCGCATGCCGCAGTCCGAGGCGGCGATGCCCAACACGATCACGGTGATCGACCGCCGCGAGCTCGAACAGCAGCTGGCCGTCACGCAGGACCTGTCGCAGATCCTGTCGAACCTGATTCCCGCCTTCGCTCCGCCGCGGCAGAAGCTCACGAGCTTCGGCGAATCGCTGCGCGGCCGAAAGCCGCTCTACATGGTGGACGGCGTGCCGCAGTCCACGCCGCTCCGCGACGGCTCGCGCAGCGCGCACACCATCGACCCCGCGATGATCGAGCGCATCGAGGTGATCCACGGCGCGAACGCGCTGCAGGGCCTCGGCGCCTCGGGCGGCATCATCAACATCATCACCAAGAAAGCACCGAAGGCCGACGGCACGTTCCACGAGGTCTCGGTAGGCGCGAGCGTCGCCGTGCCGCGCGGCAGCGACGACCTCTCCACGCGCGCGTCCTATCTGCTGGGCACGCGCTCGGGCGCGTTCGACCTCGTCGCCGGCGTCTCGCGCGCGACCGAAGGCCTGTATTACGACGCCGAGGGCCGCCCGGTCGGGGTCGACGGCACCCAGGGCGACCTCATGGACTCTCGGAGCTGGAACGCCTTCGCGAAGGCCGGCTGGGACCTCGGCGAGGACGCGCGCCTGCAACTGACGGTCAACCGCTACCGCCTGCGCGGCAACGGCGACTACGTGCTCGTCCCCGGCCGCGTGCCGACCGCCGGTGCGCGCAGCGACTCCGGCCGTCCGGCCACGTCGGTGCGTGGAACGCCCGAGGGCGTGGCGCCGATCAACGAGGCCGACTGGGCCTCGCTCGACTACACGAATTCCAACCTCCTCGGCGGGACGCTGCAGGCGCAGCTGTTCTGGTTCGACTTCGCCTCGCTGTTCGGCGGCGGGCGCTTCCCGACGTTCCAGGATCCGGCGATCGCGCCGACCGGCACGATCTTCGACCAGTCGCAGAACGAGTCGCAGAAGATCGGTGCCAAGCTCGGCTGGTCGCGCCGCGATGTCTTCGGCCTGCCGGTCAACGCGACGCTCGGCCTCGACGTGCTGCGCGACCGCACCGCGCAGGTGCTGGTCAACACCGGCCGGCGCTGGGTGCCGGAAACCGAGTTCCGCAGCGTCTCCCCGTTCGTACAGGCTGACTGGCGCATCTCGGATGCCTTCCTTCTCACCGGCGGCCTGCGCCACGAGCGCGCCGAGCTGCGGGTCGACGACTACACCACCCTCGCCTTCTACGGCCCGCAGCAGGTTCGAGGCGGGCGCCCCGAGACGCGCGAGACGCTCAGGAACCTCGGCCTGATCTGGTACGCCACGAGCGCACTGAACGTCTACGGCTCGTACTCGGAGGGCTACACGGTCGCCGACATCGGTCGCGTGCTGCGTCAGGTCAATCGCCCCGGCCAGAGCGTGGAGTCGCTCACCGACCTCACGCCGGTGGTCGCGGACAACCAGGAAGTGGGCCTCGACTACGACGACGGCCGCTGGCGCGCGCACGCGGCCTGGTACCGCTCGGAGTCCGAGCTGGGCTCGCTGCTGGTCTTCGACGCGGCGAACAACGTCTACAACGTACAGCGCCAGCCCACGACGATCCGCGGCATCGAGGCCAACCTCTCCGTGCAGGTCGCCGCGCCCACGCGGCTGGGCGTCGCCTACGCACGCACCCGCGGCCAGTACGACGGCAACCTCGACGGACGCTTCGAGAGCGACCTCGAGGGCATCAACATCAGCCCCGACCGCGCGACCGCGTTCTGGGAGCAGGCCTGGACGCCGCGCATCTCCACGCGCCTGCAGGCGAGCCACGCCTACGACCGCGAGTTCCGCCGCAATGGCGCGCGCGTGGCCGGGTTCGAGGGCTACACCACCGCCGACCTGTTCGCCCGCATCGGACTGCCCGTCGGCGCGCTCAACATCGGCATCGAGAACCTGTTCGACCGCCAGTACGTCACCTACTTCTCCCAGACGACGCCCGCGAACGACAGCTACAACGCGGGCCGCGGCCGCGTGCTGAGCCTGGGCTGGTCGCACCGCTTCTGAGCCCATGGCCCGCGTGATCGCCGACGCCCCCGTGCCCGCTGCAGCCGCCGTGCCGCGGCGGCGCGTGCGCGCGGTGCTCGCCTGGCTGCACCTGTGGGTGGGTCTGACCGTCGGTGTCGTGTTCTCCGTCATCGGCCTGAGCGGCAGCGCGCTGGTCTTCCACGAAGAGCTCCTCCGCTGGCAGCACCCGCACCTCGCGGCCGGCGACACGCGTGTGGATGCGCGCGTGGTGGACGCGATCGTCGAGCGCGGGCGCGAGGACGGCCTGCGCTCGCTGCAGTTCCCGAGCGAGTCCATGCCCACGTGGATCGGCTTCCATGCCGACGGCCGCCGCGTGCACTACGCCACCGACGACGGCCGCGTGCTGCTCGTGCGCGACACCGGCTCGGACGCGCTGCTGTGGCTGCATGACCTGCACACGCACCTGCTCGCCGGCGAGACGGGCGAGCAGGTGAACGGCGTGCTCGGCTTCGTCTGCCTCGGGCTGGTGCTCGTCGGCCTCTACCTCTGGTGGCCGGCGCGAGGCCGCATGCTCGCGCAGCTGCGTGTCTACCGGGGGCCGCCCATCCGCCGCTGGCTCACGTGGCATCGCTCCAGCGGCGTGTTGCTGCTGCCGCTGCTCGTGCTCTCCATCCTGACCGGCGTGGGCATGATCTACCACGAGGCCGCGCGCGCCCTGCTGACCGGCGCGTTCGGCGGCGAGGCGGTGTTGCCTGCGGCCCCGGAGCGTCCCGCCGCGCCCGTCCAGTGGGATCGCGTGCTGCGCACGGCCGACAGCGCCTTCGGCGACGCACGGCTGACGCGCGTCTCGGTCCCCGCGGACGATGCCGGCACCGTCGGCTTCCGCGCGAAGCAGGCGGGCGAATGGCATCCCAACGGCCGAAGCACGATCACCGTCGATGCCGCCGGCCTGCAGGTACTGCAGGCGTCCGCCGCGACGGCGGAACCGGCAGGCGGCCGCGCTGCGAACGCGATCTATCCCCTGCACATCGGGGTCGCCGGCGGCGCGGTCCTTCGCTGGCTGACCTTCCTGGCCGGCCTGATGCCGGCATTCCTGCTCGTGACGGGCTTCCTGTACTGGCATCGCCGCCGGCAGGCGCGACGACGCGCCTGAACGGCCGATCGGGATCGCCCCGGTAGAATGGCCGGATGCGCATCGGCCCCTACGAGATCGCGCCCCGCGTGGTGCTGGCGCCCATGGCGGGCGTCACCGACAAGCCATTCCGGCTGCTCTGCAAGCGGCTCGGCGCGGGGCTGTGCGTCTCGGAGATGACCACGTCCGACCCGCGCTTCTGGAACACCGCGAAGTCGCGCCACCGCATGGACCACGTGGATGAGCCGGCGCCGATCAGCGTGCAGATCGCCGGTACCGTGCCCGAGGTGATGGCGGAGGCCGCGCGCTACAACGTCGACCACGGCGCGCAGATCGTCGACATCAACATGGGCTGCCCCGCGAAGAAGGTCTGCAATGCCTGGGCGGGCTCGGCGCTGATGCGCGACGAAGCGCTGGTCGGCCGCATCCTCGACGCGATGGTGCGTGCGGTCGAGGTGCCGGTCACGCTCAAGATCCGCACCGGATGGGCCGCTGACGCGAAGAACGCGCTGCGCATCGCGCGCATCGCCGAGAGCGCGGGCATCGCCGCCCTCGCCATCCACGGCCGCACGCGCGACCAGCAGTACACCGGCACCGCCGAGTACGACACGATCGCCGAGGTGAAGGCGGCGCTCTCGATTCCGGTGATCGCCAACGGCGACATCGACTCGCCGCGCAAGGCCGCGCAGGTCCTGGCCCATACCGGCTGCGATGCCGTGATGATCGGACGCGCGGCGCAGGGGCGGCCCTGGATCTTCCGCGAGGTCGCACACTATCTCGCCACGGGCGAGGACCTCCCGCCGCCGACGCTCGCCGAAGTACGCGACGTGCTGCTCGGGCACCTGGAGGCGCTGCATGCCTTTTACGGCGAGCCCTCGGGCGTGCGCATCGCGCGCAAGCACCTGGGCTGGTACGCCAAGGACCGGCCGGAGAACGCGGCGTTTCGCGCGGTGGTGAACGCCGCGGAGACGGCGGAGGCACAGTTGCGGCTGACCCGCGACTATTTCGATGCGCTGATCGCGGGTGCCCCGCCGCTGCTCGACGCGGCGTAACGGGCTTAACGCGGCGGCGCCGATACTCCGGCGATCGCCGCCCGCGCGGGCGCATCGCATGGAGGGCCCCATGGCCGACACCGCAAACGAGACCGACGTCGTCTACCTGCACGGCTTCTCGCCGACCGAGCAGGCGCGCCTGCAGCGGCAGGCGCGCATCGCCGAATCCACCATCTTCCGCAGCATCGACTACACCGGCGCGAGGCGCCTGCTGGAGGTCGGCAGCGGTGTGGGCGCGCAGACGGAGATCCTGCTGCGCCGCTTTCCCGACCTGCACGCCACGTGCGTCGACCTGAGCGAGGCCCAGCTCGGTGCCGCGCGCGCCAACCTCGGCGGCATGCCCTGGCTGGACGGCCGTTACGAGCTGCACCACGCCGACGCCACCGACCTGCCCTTCGAGCCGCGCACGTTCGACTCGGCCTTCCTCTGCTGGGTGCTCGAGCACGTGCCCTCGCCCGCGCGCGTGCTCAGCGAGGTGCGCCGCGTGCTCGCGCCGGGCTCGCCGGTCTACATCACCGAGGTGATGAATTCCTCGTTCCTGCTCGACCCGTACTCGCCGAACGTCTGGCGCTACTGGATGGCCTTCAACGATTTCCAGCACGAGCACGGCGGCGATCCGTTCGTGGGCGCGAAGCTGGGCAACCTGCTGCTGGCAGGCGGCTATCGCGACGTGCAGACGGAGATCAAGACGTTCCACTTCGACAATCGGGAGCCCGCGCGACGCAAGGTGATGATCGCCTACTGGGAAGACCTGCTGCTGTCGGCGGCCGACAAGCTGATCGATGCCGGCGCGGTGACACAGGACGTGGTCGACGGGATGCGCCGCGAGATGCAGCAGGTGCAGAGCGATCCCGACGCGGTGTTCTTCTACGCCTTCGTGCAGGCGCGGGCGACCGTCTACTGAGCCGACGTCAGCGCCAGCCAGCCGACGGCCGCCGCGAAGGCGACCAGCAACGCGACGACGGTCCCGCGCGAACCGCCGCGAGCGTCCACCACAGTGGGTGGCCGCGTCTCCGCGCGACGCGCGGCCCCATGTGGGGTGTCGAGCCGGGCGAGTGCCGCGCGAAGAGCCTCGACGTCGCCACCGGAGTCCACGACCGCCTTGGCGACCGCCCTCTGCATCCCCGGGTCCAGGCCGCGCAGCCTGGCCATCACCGCGCGGAACGCGGGACCACGCAGTCCGCCGCGCATGGCGGCGGGCATGCCGGAGCCGTCCGCGTCGTGAAAAAGCGCGGTCACGAGCTCGTGCGCGAGCTCGGCCTGACCCTGGACCTCGGGCATGGATCCGTCGGGCGGCGTTTCGGACATGGTTACGGGCCCCGGACCGGCTCGCTCCAGATGCGGGTCCACATCGCGGACAGACGCCGGCTCGCCTCCCAGGGCCACTCGGGCTGCTCGACCGGTACGGGAACCCACCGCTCCCCGTCGCGACGCGCGACGACGAAGCGGAACGTGTAGTCGGGCTCGGCGCCCATCCGGAGGTCGCTGAGTACCAGCTTCCCGTCGCGCGTGCCGGCCTTCATGAAGCCGTGGTTGAACCAAAGCAGCGTCCGGACGTCCGGCAGGCGCGAGACCTCGCGCAGTGCCGTGACATCCGAGGAGTAGCGACGGAACACCATCGGGCCACTGTCGGCGACCAGCGAACGCTCGCCTTCCACGAAGCCCTCCGGGGTCATCGCCACTACGCGCCAGAGGAGCGTGTTGAACGGCATCGGCACGGAGAACCGCGGCGCGTCGGCGAGCCCGATCGCGGCGAGGCTGCGTTCCGCTTCCCGCTCCACCATCGACTTCGCGAGCAATGACCACGCGAGGTAGCCGCTGCTCAACACGAGCCCGACGACTAGTGCGCGCTGGGCGCCGCGCCGCTCGCGCAGGACCCATGCCGCGATGCATGCCGCCAGCAGCCAGATCGTGTACAGCGGATCGATGATGAAGACGCTCGACCACATCGCGGGCGGCGGGCGCAACGGCCACCAGAGTTGGGTGCCGTACACGGTGAAGGCATCGAGCAGCGGATGCGTGATCAGGGCCAGCTGGATCGCCCAGAACCAGCGCGCCGGCGCCCGCGCGACGCGGCCGCCGGGCCGCCATCGGAACAGCGCCCAGATCAGGCTGCCGATCAACGGCAGCATCAGCAGCGAGTGGCTGAGGCCCCGGTGCCACGTCATGCGTTCGACCGGGTTGTCGGTGAGCGCGTTGACGACGAAGACGTCGAGGTCGGGGAGCGTGCCGAGGGCGGCCCCGGCGAGGAGCGCGGCACGGCGGTGGTCGGCGGGCGCGATGGCGGCGGCGACGGCAGCGCCGAGGACGATCTGGGAGACGGAATCCATGCCCCGATGCTAGCCGCGCCGACGGCCGGCCGCTGCCACGCATGATCCTTAACGATCGGCAGACTACGTGGCGCCCACAATGCGCCGACGGGCGCGAGTCTGTATCATGCCGCGCCCATCCTTCTATCCGAATACAAGGATATAACTCGATGTCCAGCTTCCTCTTCACCTCCGAATCGGTCTCCGAGGGCCATCCGGACAAGATCGCCGACCAGATCTCCGACGCGGTCCTCGACGCGATCCTCGCGCAGGACAAGCGCGCGCGCGTGGCCTGCGAGACGCTGGTGAAGACGGGCGCCGCGATCGTCGCGGGCGAGGTCACCACCTCCGCGTGGGTGGACATCGAGCAGCTCGCGCGCAGCGTGATCAACCAGATCGGCTACGACAATTCCGACGTCGGCTTCGACGGCCACACCTGCGCGATCATCAACATGCTCGGCAAGCAGTCGCCGGACATCGCGGCGGGCGTGGACCGCGGCAATCCGGAGGAACAGGGTGCGGGCGACCAGGGCCTGATGTTCGGCTACGCCTGCGACGAGGCGCCCGAGTTCATGCCGGCGCCGATCTACTACAGCCACCGCCTCGTCGAGCAGCAGGCCAAGGTCCGCAAGGACGGCACGCTGAAGTGGCTGCGTCCGGACGCGAAGTCGCAGGTCACGCTGCGTTACGACGGCAACCACAAGGTCGTCGGCCTCGACGCCGTGGTGCTGTCGACGCAGCACGATCCGGGCATCGCGCAGGGCGACCTCGTCGAGGCCGTCTACGAGACGATCCTCAAGCCGGTGCTGCCGGCCGAATGGCTCGCGAACCTGCCGAAGAACAAGGTGCACATCAATCCGACCGGCATCTTCGTGATCGGCGGCCCGGTGGGCGACTGCGGCCTCACCGGCCGCAAGATCATCGTCGACAGCTATGGCGGCATGGCCCGCCACGGCGGCGGCGCGTTCTCGGGCAAGGATCCGTCGAAGGTCGACCGCTCGGCCGCCTACGCCGCGCGCTACGTCGCCAAGAACATCGTCGCCGCCGGGCTCGCCGAGCGCTGCGAGGTGCAGGTGTCGTACGCGATCGGCGTCGCCGAGCCGACCTCGATCTCCGTCACCACGTTCGGCACCGGCAAGATCAGTGACGAGCAGATCGAGAAGCTGATCCGCGCGCACTTCGACCTGCGTCCGTACGGCATCGTCAAGATGCTCGACCTGATCCACCCGGTCTACCAGCCGACCGCCGCCTACGGCCACTTCGGGCGCGCGCCGTACGAGCTGACCTACACCGGGCAGGACGGCAGCAGCGAGACCGCGACCGCGTTCTCGTGGGAGAAGACCGACCGCGCCGAGGCGCTGCGGAAGGAAGCGGGGCTGTAAGGCCAGCGCCACCTGTATACGGAACGGGCCGCGAAAGCGGCCCGTTTCATTTCCGGGGCCTCCCGGAGGCCGAAGTCCACTGCACCTGCGCTGGTCGCGCTCGACAGGCAGCGGAAATGAGCAGCGGCATTGTCCGATTGACGCCCCGGAGCCGCGCCCGCTACCGTCGCCGCAACTCACACGGACCGTGACCATGCCCAAGCGCCCGCCGTGGCCCACCGCCACGCTCGCCTCGCCGCTCCTGTTCGTCGCCCTGCAGGGATGCGCTTCGCCGATGACCTCTACGAACGCCGTCTATCCACCGCCCGGTCATTTTCCGCCAGGACTGAATCGCCTGATGGATGGGCCGCTCCGATTCTGGCAACACAGTCTCGGTATCTATTGCTTTCGTACATGGGGCTGCCGCATCTCCTACGGCGGTGAGATCGTGGAGGAACACGACTTCGGGCAATGGCAACCGCCCGCGGAAGAGGTATCTCCTGACGTGCGGGAACGCATGCGCGGCCATCGAGGGCAGTACCGTAACTTCCGAGGCCCGCTCGTCGTGACATGGCGCGACAGCAACAGGACGTCGCGACATCTGGAGATCGACCTGGCGCGGGTCTTCGCCGACGGGCTGATTCGACACTCGGTTCCGGAGGAGGACATCGCGCCCGGCTACTCGATCGGGGATCCCGCGATCATCGTCGAGGTCGACGACACGGTCGTTCGCCTCCACATGCGCACGCTACTCCCGCTCAAGCAGAGACGGGACCCGAACAACCCCGCAAGCGCTTCGGTCGAGAGCCTGGTCCAGGTTTTCGAGCAGGCCGGTGACACGCCATGACTCGCCGTGACTACCCCGACGGTGTGTCCCGCTACGCAGCGGATGCCCACGACCTCGCCTCGTACGCGGCCGCCGGTGACCAACTCGAGCACATGCGCACACCGTTGCTGCACGATTCTCGCGACCGGAACTCGAAGATCTTCTATGCGTACTTCGACGGTACAGGCAACGACGCAGCGAACCCAAGGCTGGGCGATACCAATGTCGAGCACCTGCATCTAGCGACAGTGGCAGCGGCAAGACGCGCTCGGTCGATCGGTACCTTCTATCTCTCCGGGCCCGGTACGCAGGATGGGCCGATCGCTGCAACCCGCGACGCCGTGCGGGGCTCGAGCTACGACGCACGGCTGGAGACGATGTACCACGAGTTTTGCAAGCAAGCGGGGCAGTGGCTGAGAGAAAATCCGGATGCCCGCATCAGCCTGGCCAACATCGGCTTCAGCCGTGGCGCTGAGCAGGCAGCCGGGTTTGCTCGAATGGTGGCCGAGCGGGGGATCCACGATGTCTCGCAGGCCATCGTGGAGCGCGATGAGAATGGTCTTATCGTCCGGGCGCGTTACCCCGCCCCGCCCCTGCAAGCTCCGGGGCAGATTCCGCAGGCGGAGCTGCTGTTCGACCCCGTTGGCACCGGAGTCCCCCGGCAGCGCGACCGTCGCCCGCCTCCGCAGGTCCTCACTGCCCTGCAGATCACGGCTGAGGATGAACGACGCGACCTGTTCCGCGGCTCGCGCATCCTCGACCCGGGCTTCTCGCATGGCGGCCGCTTCCTCAACGTCACGGTGGGCGGCTGCCATTCCGACATCGGTGGCAGCTACAGGGAGGACGGACTCGCCCGCCGCAACTACAACCTGGGCGTGGACTTCCTCAACTCGCTCAGCGACCAGCCGTTCCTGCCCAAGCGACACTTGCGCCCCGATCTGGATGTCGTCCACCGCTCGCTCGAGCATTCCCGCGCTTACGACGACGATCACTACCGCGCCAACGAGCGGCGTGGGCTGCCCGAGGCGCGTCGCCGGGGACAGGACGAGGTGATCGGGGGCCGGCCCGGGGACCGTCGGCCCGAAGCGCGCGATGCCGAACCGATCGATCGCGCGCTCGACGCGCGCTATCCGCGCCGTCCTGTCCAGATCGGTCCGGTGCCCGAGACCCCCATGGAATTCAGGTACAACCCGCCTGCGCAGGAGCGTAGCGATCTGCAGCCGACCGCCCCGCCCCGCGACCCGCTGCGCCGGACGATCGGCCTCATCGCCGAAGCGGAGGTGCGCGGTGACCGATCGCAGGCGGACGCCGCGCTCGACGCCTACCTCGACAGCCCCCGCGGTCGTGCGTTCGCAGCGCAGGTCGACGCGCGGATCGAGTCCCTTCGCGCCGCGCAGCCCGAGGCGGACCGCTCGCAGGAATCCCACGCGCCCCGCGCGCGCACCCTGGCCATCTGACATGCGCGGCTCAGACGACATCGACGCATTGGCCGAGCGCACGATCGAGTTGGCCGTCGTCGCCCAGGCATTGGACGAACGCAGCGAACGCGCGACAGTCGGGCTGGAGAAGGCGACGCGGGACATGGCGGCGGCCGCGGCGCAGTTCGGCCAGCTCGGCGACCGCATCGCCGGCGAGGCGACGCAGGCCATCGCGCGCCAGGCGCAGGAGCGGATTGACGAGGCTGTCGCGACGGCGCTCGCCGCGTCGACCTCTGCATTCGACGCCCATGCCAGCCGCGTGCGCGAGCTCGAGGGCGCTCTGCAGTGCCGAACCGACGCCTTGGCGGGGTGGCAGCGCCGCTGGCTGATGGCGGTACCCGCCATCGTGCTGGCCGGCTGCGCGCTCGCGGTGGCGGGCACCCTGGCGTGGACCGGGCAGGCACGACGCGAGGCGGAACGCTACCGCATCGAGGCGGACCTGCTGCGCGCGTACAACGCAGCCGACGTCACCCTGTGCGGGGGCCGCCTCTGTGCACGCATCGACGCCGCCGGCCGCGTCGACCGCCGGGGCTACCGACCCGTGGCGCCCCGCGAACCGCGCGAGTAGCCACCGTCCCGCCGCCACACGACGCCCGGCTCCCGCCTACAACGCATCAAGCGGGCCTGCCGAGCAGTACGCGACCCGCCCGCGAGACGGCTCACTTCGCCGACGCTGCCGACGCCGCCGCCGGCGCCTCCTTGACCCACTTCGACAGCCACTCGTCCGTCTCCGCGAGCATGTGCAGGATGGACTCGCGCGCACGGTAGCCGTGGCTCTCCTTCGGCAGCATCACCAGCTTCGCCGTCCCGCCCACGCCCTTGATCGCCGCGAACATGCGCTCGCTCTGGATCGGGAAGGTGCCGGAGTTGTTGTCCTCCTCGCCGTGGATCATCAGCAGCGGCTCCTTGAGCTGCGTGACGTAGTTGAACGGCGACATGGTCATATACGTCTCGCGCGCGTCCCAGTAGTTGCGCTCCTCGGCCTGGAAGCCGAACGGCGTCAGCGTGCGGTTGTAGGCGCCGCTGCGCGCGATGCCGGCACGGAAGAGGTCGCTGTGCGCGAGCAGGTTGGCGGTCATGAACGCGCCGTACGAATGCCCACCCACCGCGATGCGACCGCGGTCGGCGACGCCGCGCCGGACGACCTCGTCCACCGCGGCCTGCGCGCTGGCGGTGAGCTGTTCGACGTAGGTGTCGTTCGGCTCCCGGTCGCCCTCGCCCACGATCGGCATGGACGGGTCGTCGAGCACCGCGAAGCCGCGCGCCAGGAACGGGTGCGGGCCCCAGTAATTGATGAAGTTGAACCGGTAAGGCGAGTCCGTCACCTGCGAGGCTGCGGCCGCGGATTTGAACTCGGCCGGATAGGCCCACATCAGCAGCGGCAGCGGCGCGTCCTTGCCCGGCATGAAGCCCGGCGGGAGGTACAACGTTCCGGTCAGTTCCACGCCGTCCTTGCGCTTGTAGCGGATCTGCTCCTTGCGCACGTCCTTGAGCTGCGGCGTGGGATGCGGGAAGGCGGTCAGCGCGCGCAGGTCGCCGCCGCTGCGCACGTAGAAGTTGGTCGGCTCGGTGGGCGATTCGCGCGTGATCAGCAGGCGCGCACCGCTGTCGTCGAGCAGCGCGACCGGCGCGGCAAAATGCGGCGCCTGCGAATGGAACAGGCGCTGCGCGCCGAAGTCGGCCAACGCGACGCGATCGAGGAAGGGGCGGTCGCCCTCCGGCGACGCCCCGGCGCCGATGCGGAAGAACGACGCGCCGTCCGCGGTGAACTTGATGCGCGGGAAGCCGGCGAAATCGCGTTCGAGCACCGGTGAGCCGGGATCCTTGTAGCGATCCTCGCTCGAGCCTTCGAACACGAGGCGCGGCGCGGTGCCCGGCGCATCCGGGGCGACGAGCCACTGCTTCTGCTGGCGGTTCTTCCACCAGTACTCGCTGACGAAGGCGACATCGCCGCGGCCCCACATGGCGCCCGCGAAGCGCGTGGCGAGCCTGGCGAGCTCGACGGGCTTGCCCGCGAACGGAGCGGCGTGCTGGTAGACGACGTCGCGGACCTCGGCGGCCTTGGCGGGATCGCCGCCGTCCTGCGCCTCGGCCCAGACGAGCGTGGCCGGCGCGTCGCTGCGCCAGGCGACGCGGCGCACGCCGGTCGGCACCGCGTCGTTGCCGCTCGGGAGGCCCTCGAACAGAGGAAGGTTGGCGACCGTGTGCAGCCGCTTGCCGGCGAGATCCAGCACCTCGATGCGGCGCGGGAAGAAGCTCAGCGGAACGATGTAGGAGTACGGGCGCTCGACGACCTGGGAGAGCAGGTGCTTCCCGTCCGGTGACGGCGCCAGGCCGAGGGATCGCTGCGGCGTGCCGATGCGCGCGACCTGCCCGTCGACCGAGACGAGCGCGGGCTGCACGGTGAGGTAGTGGTCGAGCACGCGCGCGTCGTGCTCGTTGCGCAGCATGTCCTGGTACGTGCGCAGCTGGCGGACGGTGCCGGTGCCCTGCGTCTCCTGGATGTTCGGGCCGGTCGGCGCGATGTCGGCCGCCGGCGCGTCGCCCTGCCCTTCCGGCCTAAGCGAGACCAGCAGGCGGCGCGAATCGGGCATCCAGGCGGGCGTGCCGATCACGGTGTTGAGGCCGGTGGCGACGCGGCGCGCCTTGCGCGCGGCCACGTCGACGATCCAGAGCTCGTTGGCGCCGGTGACGGGATCCTGCTGGTTGAGCGCGAGGTATTTCTGGTCGGGCGACCACAGCGCGCCAGCGAGCGACAGCGGCTTGGGCAGGCCGGCGATGCGCGATTCCTTCCCCGTCGCGACATCCATCAGCCACAGGTCGCTGCCGAACGAGAAACGGCTCGCCGCATAGGCACGCGGGTTCAGTCGGATGCCGGCGAGCTTGAGCTCGGGCTGCGCGACCAGCGCGATCGAGGGCAGCGGGGGCACCTGCATCATCGCCGCGATGTCCCGCTTGGGCCCCAGCATCAACTGCGGCGCACGCGGGGCGTCGACGATCGCGCGCAGCTCGGCAGCGGGCATGCGATAGCCGGTCGCGGCCTCGGCGTTCGCGGCCGGTGCCTGCGCGCCGACGGCCCCGCTGCAGGCCAGGGCCAGCAGGCCGGGAAGCAGGACGCGGCGGACGACGGGGGCGACTCTGGACATGCGGACACCGGGGTGTGAAGGACGCCCGATCCTTGGCGAGCGGCCGTGACCTGTCAATGCGACGGAAGGCAGGCGTCGCGAGGCGCGCGTCGCATATCGCGATGCACGGCCGGCGATTACCGCTGTTCGCCGGCCATGCGGTGCCGGCGGTGCAAGCCGACTGACAGCGGCCATGCCCGGCGCGCCAGTTGCCGCCGCCCCCGGCCACACGGCGTTCCGACCGCGCGCCGCCTGCGGCCCGCCCGCGAAGTACAATGCCCGGGCCCACCGAGGGGCGCTGCGACCGTCGCGCGGAACTCCGCGCCACGCCTTCACCGGAGGCGACGACGGCCAGGCTCGGTGGCGATCCTTCGAACGGCGCCCGTGCAGGAACCGCGACACGCCGGTTCCCCACGACCACGGAGCACTTCCAATGAACGCACAACTCCGCACCTTCTCGACCGAGGGCGACTACAAGGTCGCCGACATCTCCCTGGCCGACTGGGGCCGCAAGGAGATCGACATCGCCGAGCAGGAGATGCCCGGCCTGATGTCGATCCGCGGCAAGTACGCCGCGCAGAAGCCGCTCGCCGGCGTGCGCGTGACCGGCTCGCTGCACATGACGATCCAGACCGCCGTGCTGATCGAGACGCTCAAGGACCTCGGCGCGGACGTGCGCTGGGCCTCGTGCAACATCTTCTCGACGCAGGACCACGCCGCCGCGGCGATCGCCGCCTCCGGCACCCCGGTATTCGCCTGGAAGGGCGAGACGCTCGAGGAATACTGGGACTGCACGCTCGACGCGCTCACCTTCCCGGGCCAGCTCGGCCCGCAGCTGGTCGTCGACGACGGGGGCGACGTCACCCTCCTGATCCACAAGGGTTACGAGCTCGAGCAGGGCGACGACAGCTGGGTGAATGCGCCGGCGTCCTCGCACGAGGAGCAGGTCATCAAGAACCTGCTCAAGCGCGTCGCGAAGGAGCGCCCGGGCTTCTGGGGCACCGTCGTGCGCGACTGGAAGGGCGTCTCCGAGGAGACCACCACCGGCGTGCACCGCCTCTACCAGCTGGCCCAGCAGGGCAAGCTGCTGGTGCCGGCGATCAACGTCAACGACTCGGTCACCAAGTCGAAGTTCGACAACCTCTACGGCTGCCGCGAGTCGCTGGCCGACGGCCTCAAGCGCGCGATGGACGTGATGCTCGCCGGCAAGGTCGCGGTGGTCTGCGGCTACGGCGATGTCGGCAAGGGCTCGGCCCATTCGCTGCGCGCCTACGGCGCTCGCGTCGTGGTCACCGAAATCGATCCGATCAACGCCCTGCAGGCGGCGATGGAGGGCTTCGAGGTCAATACGGTCGAGTCCACGCTCGGCCGCGGCGACATCTACGTGACGACCACCGGCAACAAGGACGTCATCACGCTCGAGCACATGTCGCGCATGAAGGACCAGGCGATCGTCTGCAACATCGGCCACTTCGACAACGAGATCCAGGTCGACGCGCTGAACCAGTCCGGCGCGGTGCGCACCAACATCAAGCCGCAGGTCGACAAGTACACCTTCGCCAACGGCAACTCGATCTTCCTGCTGGCCGAAGGCCGCCTGGTGAACCTGGGCTGCGCCACCGGCCACCCGAGCTTCGTGATGTCGAACTCGTTCTCCAACCAGACGCTCGCGCAGATCGACCTGTGGGCGAAGAAGGACGAGTACGAAGCGAAGGTCTACATCCTGCCGAAGAAGCTCGACGAGGAAGTGGCGCGCCTGCACCTGGAGAAGATCGGCGTGGTACTCACGCGCCTGACCGACGAGCAGGCCGCCTACCTCGGCGTGGATCCGGAAGGCCCGTACAAGCCGGACCACTACCGCTACTGATCGCGGCTCCATCGCGGTCCATGGGAACGGGCGCTTCGGCGCTCGTTCGCTTTTGCCCGGGCTGAACAGGCATGGCGTACCCGGCCCTAGCACCCTGGAGGGTGAAGCGGCCGTGACGCATCGCGCCCGATATCCGGTTCTGCGACCGGCAGCACATACGGTGTCGGCCGGTCGGCGACGATATCGACCGTGGGGATCACGGATCACAGGGGCGGGCGGTGAAGCGTTTCATGGGGCGGATCGCGGGGGGCGCGATCCTGGCGGTGCTGTCCGGCACCGCGATGGCGGCGGGTTCGGCGGTCGACCTCGACAATGCGGTGGTGACGGTCTCGGAGGCCGATCGCACCCTCTATGTCGACGGCGTCTTCGGGCCGAAGTTCGAACCGGACGTGCGCGCGGCGATCGAGCGCAATCCGCGGTTGCAGCGTGTCGTGGTGCGCAGCCCGGGCGGCATGCGCGCGCCCGCGATGCGCGTGGCCGACCTGTTCAACCGCCGCGGCATGACCGTGCGCGTTGAGGGCCGTTGCGCGAGTGCCTGCGTGCTCCTGTTCGCCACCGCCAGGTCGCGCGAGATGACCGCCGACTCGAAGATCGGCTTGCATCGCAGCTCGCTCGATCCCGACCTGCCGATCCCGGATACGCTCCGCCAGCAGCTGATGGAGCGCAACGACCGCGAGACCGACGAGGTGCTGCGCAAGGGCGGCTTCTCGACCCGCGTGATCGCGATGGGTGCGGCGACGCCGTCGAGCACGATGACGTGGTTCACGCCCGGGGAACTGCGCGTGGAGGGCGTGCCGTTCCTGCTGCTCGACGCGAGGCCGCCCGCAGCGGCCACTGCCGTGGTGGCGGGGGTCGGTGCCGGCGACGCGGGCGTCGCAGCACCGAACTGACGGGCGCGGGCCGCTAGAGCGCCAGGCGTTCGCGCAACTCGCGTGCCTGGCGCCGCGAGACCTCCACCTCCGCGCCGTCCTTCAGCGTGAGCGTGTAACCGTCGCCGACGGACAGGTCGATCGCGGCCACCATCCGGAGATTGACCAGCGTGCCGCGGTTGGCGCGGAAGAACAGCGCCGGATCGAGTCGCGCCTCCAGCGTCGCGAGGCTGCGCCCGAGCATCGCCTTCTCGCCGCGGAAGTGCACCGTGGCGTAGTTGCCGTCGACCTCGATGCGGCTGATCTGCCCCAATTGCACGAACCAGCAGCGCTCGCCGTCGCGCAGGAAGACCGGGTCGTCCGCACGCAGCAGGTCGCGCGCCGCTTCACTGCGCACCGGGGTCGAGGCGCGGGCCTTGGCCAGCGCCTCCGCGAGGCGGCGGGCATCGACCGGTTTGAGCAGGTAGTCCAGTGCGTTCGCCTCGAACCCGCGCACCGCGTACTGGTCGTAGGCGGTGGTGAAGATCACCTGCGGAGCGGCATCGAGACGCTCCAGCAGGTCGAAGCCGGTGCCGGAAGGCATCTGGATGTCGAGCAGCACCACGTCCGGCCGCAGCCGCTCGATCGCCGCCTGCGCGGCCGGCACGTCGTCGGCCTCGCCGATGCAGTCGACGTCGGGCATCGTCGCGAGCAGCGTGCGCAGCTCCTGCCGCGCGAGGCGCGTGTCGTCCACGATCAGCACGCGAAGGCTCATTGCGGGATCTCCAGCGTGGCGACCACCGTGCCGTCATGCTCCTCGAGCGAGAAGCGGCCGGCGATCGTGTCGAGGCGCTGACGAAGGAAGGCGAGCCCGACGCCGGTGCCCTCGCCCGTCGGTGCGATGCGCCCCGGATGGGCGACGCGGAGCACGAGGCGCCCGTCCGGCAGCGATGCGCCGATGAGCAGTTCGCCGCCGCCCGCGGTACGCGAGATGCCGTGCTTGATCGCGTTCTCCACCAGCAGTTGCAGTGCCATCGGCGGCAACCGCGCGCCATGCAGCCCCTCGGGCACGTCGATGCGCGCCCGCAGGCGTTCCTCGTAGTGCACCTGCTCGACCGCCAGGTAGTCGCGTACCACGCCGACCTCCTCGCCCAACGACGTCCACTCGCGCTGGCTGTGTTCCAACGCATGCCGAAGCGTCGAGGAGAGTCGCGTGACCAGTTCCCGCGCGCGTTCGGGATCCTCGAGGATCAACGCGCGGAGGTTGTTCAGCGCATTGAAGACGAAATGCGGATTGAGCCGCGCGCGCAGGGCATCGAGTTCGAGCGCATGCCGCTCGGACTGCGCCCGCAGCGTGGCGAGCTCGCTCTGCCGTGCACGCCGGACCAGGCGCCAGCCCGCCCACGCCGCGGTCCACAGCCCGAGGATGATGACGGTATTGATCCAGTAGCCGAACGCCGCGCCGAGGGAATACGGCTCGGCGGAGTACGGGAGTTCGACCCAGCGCATCCGCAGCGACGCCTGCAGCACGACGGCGACCCCGACCTGCACCATCGCGGCCAGCAGCGCCACGGCGACGAGCAGGCGCCAGGCCATGGCCGCGGGCTCGCGATCGAGCCATCCGCGTGCGACGGCCCGCCGGCGCAGCATGCCGCTGGCGGCGTAGAGCAGCGCCGCGAGCGCGATCGAGATCAACGTGAACCCGCTGCTGCCCTCGCCGCCCGCGAAGGCGCGAGCCATGACGATGCTGACGAGGCCATACGCCGCCCAGATGGCGGCGTTGGCGATCCAGAAGCGACGGGAAGCGGGCTGCGTCATCGACGACTTACCTGGGCTGCGGATGCGCCGCGAGGAAGTCGCGGATGTTGGCCTGCACCCAGGTCGGGTCGTCCCACATGAGGAAATGGTAGCCGCCCTCGCTCATCTCCAGCCGCACCCCGTCGAGCTTCGCGTACTGCGTGCGGAAGATCCCCGCGGTGGAGTCCTTGGTCGAGCCCATCGGCGCGTAGGCGGCCCAGGCGCCCAGCACGAGCGTCGGCGTCCTGATCTGCGCGAGCTGCGGGCGCAGGTCGGTGGTCATCAGCTCGTACATGGCCTGCGCGGTGGTCGCGCGATCGCTCGCGCGTCCCCATGCCCTGAGCGTCTCCGTCCGGGCGGGATCACGAGTCATGCCGCGGACGGCCGCCTCCGCGCCCTTGAGATAGGCGGCCTCGTCGGCGGCGAGCATCTGCGTGCGCATGCCTTCGGCCATCGGCCGCACGGTCTCGGGCGTGGCCGCGGGGTTCATCGCGCCCGGGAAAAACGGGAGCGAGTCGACGATCACGAGCGGACCGACGGCCTCGGGCGCGGCCAGCGCGACCTGCAGCGCGAGCATGCCGCCGAGGCTGTGGCCGACGATCGCCGGTCGATCGAGCTTCCGGATGCGCACGTATTCGACGAGCTGGGCACGCATCGCCGGCAGGAACTCGGCGTGCCGGGCAGGCGGGGCGCCTGCGAAGCCCGGCAGCTGCACCAGATGGCACTGCACCTCGCGCAGGGCGGCGCACGTTTCGCGCCAGGTGTCGGCGCCGCTGTTGAGGCCCGGGATCATGAGGACCGGGCGACCCGAGCCGACCACGTCGACGGTCAGGTCGCCATGGCGCTTCGGGGCGGCGTCGGCGACACCGAAGATGCTGGCGGCGGCGATCGAAAGGACGGCGGTGCGATACAGGCGGGCGATGCGGTTCATGGCGGGACTCCGTGTCGGGTGAGCACAGCCTCCCGTGAGCCGCGGCCGGACGCGGACGAAGAATGACGAGCGGCCGCAGGCGTCCACCAACGGCTGACGATTCGGATTTCTCTTCATCGCGATGAAGCGATATAGTTCGACCGTCCTCCCGGAATCCGCTCCATGGTCCCGATCAGCTTCGAGTTCTACCCGCCCAAGACCCCCGAGCAGCACGCGCAGTTCGGCAAGACGGTCGCGAGGCTGCGCGCCCATGCCCCGGAGTACGTCAGCGTCACCTTCGGCGCGGGCGGTTCGACCCTGAGCCACACGCCCGAGACGATCCAGAAGCTCCGCGCGGACGGCTTCGAGGCCGCGCCGCACATCACCTGCATGGGCGGCTCCCGCGAGGAGATCCGCGGGCTGCTGAAGCTCTACCGGGCGCTCGGCGCCAAGCGGCTGGTGGCGCTGCGCGGCGACCTGCCCTCCGGCATGGTCAGCGCCGGCGAACTGCGCTACGCCGACGAGCTGGTCAGCTTCATCCGCGACGAGACCGGCGACCATTTCCACATCGAAGTCGCCGCCTACCCCGAGATGCATCCGCAGGCGCGCGACGCCCAGGTCGACCTCCGCAACTTCTGCGGGAAGGTACGCGCCGGCGCGAACGGAGCGATCACGCAGTACTTCTACAACGCCGACGCGTACTTCCGGTTCGTCGACGACGTCCGCAGGACGGGCATCGACGTGCCGATCGTGCCCGGCGTCATGCCGATCGCGAACTTCAGCCAGATCCGCCGCTTCTCCGAGCTGTGCGGCGCCGAGATCCCGCGCTGGATCGGGCAGCGGATGCTGGCCTACGGCGACGACGTCGAGAGTGTGCGGGCATTCGGCGCGGAAGTCGTCGCACAACTCTGCAGGCGGCTGGTGGAGGGCGGCGCACCGTCGCTGCACTTCTACACGCTCAACCTGTCCAAACCGACTCTGAACGTGTTGGCCAACCTCCGCTGACTGGACCCGGCGCGGTTGCGCGCCGGTTCATTCCCGAGGCATCCGTCACACTTCTCGTTGACGAGTCCCTTCCGAGCATGACCTGCAACGAACACGCAGGTGCATGCCATGAAAACGACGTCCTTCGCCCTCGCCCTCGCGGTCGCCGCCGCGCTGACGGCACCGGTGTCCCGCGACGTCCAGGCCGGCTACAGCGGCATCAACAAGTGCCGCGCCGCGGATGGCGGCGTGGTCTACACGGACGAAGCCTGCGAAGCCTTCGGCGCCCGGCAGGAGCCGATGTCCACCGACCTCGGCATGCGGCTGGCGAGCGAGCAGTCGCGCGTGTCGACCGAAGTCGGCGACGCCGCGCTCGCCGACGCCATGCTGCCCTCCGCGCAGGGCACGCCCACGGGTCGTCGCTCGCTGGCCTCGGGATGCGCGCGCTCGCCGACACAGCTCGCGATGGACGTGCAGGCCTCGCTCGGCCTGCGCGACGTCAACCGGCTGGCCGAGAGCTATTACTGGGTCGGCATGAGCCATGACGCCTCGATCCCCGTGATGAAGCAGCTCGAAGCGCTCTCGCGCACGCAGCTGCTGGGTGCCCAGGTGCAGTCGATGTCGATGGGCCTGCAGTTCGCCGACGCCTCGGGCGAGATGATGGAGCCGCAGGCCGGCTCGTTGCTCCTGAGCCTGCACGCGGAGGAAGGCCCCCGGACGGTCCAGCTGAACGTCCGGCAGTACGCGGGCTGCTACTTCGCGAGCTTCTGATCCCGGTCGCGCCTTCCCCGCCCGCGGAGCGGCTACGCTCCGCAGGTGCCGCGCGTCCTGCCGCTCCTGCTCGCCGTCAGCCTGGTCATTCCGCCCGCATCGCGTGAGGCGGTCGCCCAGGTGAGGCGCTGCGCTCTGCCCGACGGGCAGACGGTCTACACCGACAGGCGTTGCGACGCGATCGGCGCCGCCGAGCGGCCGGCTCCGACGCCGGGCCAGCCGCAGCTGCGCACCCATCGAACCGCATGCGCGCGCACCCTGCGCGACCTGTATTTCGAGGTGAGCGCGGCGATCGAATCCCGTGACGCGAACCGACTCGCCGGCGTCTACCACTGGCCGGGCATGTCGACGCAGCAGGGATACGACGTCATGCGCCGCCTGCAGGCGATCGTCGATCGCCCCCTGGTCGACCTGCAGCCGATGTGGCCGGGCGGCGGAAACGAAGCCTATGCACCGCGCCAGGCTCCGATCGGGTTCCGCGTCGAGCAGACCTCGGCCAACGGGAGCACGCCGGTCCGTGCGGTGCTGGGTGTCCGCCGCCACGTCGACTGCTGGTGGGTGACACTCGGCGGGGCGACGCGTCCGGCCGCGCCCCGTCCGCAACCTGTCGCAGCCGACGTCGATGCGCCGCCGGATGGCGCGGAAGACGCCCCGCACCCGCACGCCGCGTCACCGCTCGACTGAGCGTCGCAAGCGGCGGCAGGGCACAATACGCGCGATTTCCCCACCGGACGCGCGCATGCACTACCCCGAATGGATCTGGCACAACGGCTCGATCAAGCCGTGGGCCGAGGCCACCACCCACGTGATGTCGCATGCGCTGCATTACGGCTCGTCGGTCTTCGAGGGCATCCGCTGCTATCGCACGCCCAACGGGCCGGCGATCTTCCGCCTCACCGACCACAACCGCCGGCTCTTCGCCTCCGCGAAGATCTACGACATGCCGATGCCCTACCCGCTCGAGCAGCTCAACGCCGCCTGCCGCGAGGTGGTCTCGCGCAACGGGCTCGAGCAGGCCTACCTGCGCCCGGTCGCCTATCGCGGGCTCGGCGGCTTCGGCCTGTCGGCCGACACGCCGACCGATGTCGCCGTCGCGGCCTGGCAGATGGGCGCCTACCTCGGCGAAGGCGTGCTCGAACAGGGCATCGACGCCTGTGTCTCGAGCTGGCAGCGCTTCGCACCGAACACCATTCCCGCCGGTGCCAAGGCCGGCGGCAACTACCTTTCCGGCCAGCTGGTCGCGCGCGAGGCGCGTCGCCTGGGCTTCGGCGAGGGCATCGCGCTCGCGTCCACCGGCCTGCTCAGCGAGGGCGCCGGCGAAAACCTGTTCCTGGTCTTCGACGGTGCGCTGCACACCACCCCGGTCAGCGCCGCGCTGCTCAACGGCATCACCCGCAACACGATCATGATGCTCGCGCGCGATGCAGGCATCGACGTGGTCGAGCGCGACATCCCGCGCGAGTACCTGTACCTCTGCGACGAGCTGTTCATGTGCGGCACCGCCGCGGAGATCACGCCGATCCGTTCGGTGGATGGCCGCCAGGTCGGCGCGGGCAAGCCGGGGCCGGTCACCCGTCGCATCCAGGAGCTGTTCTTCGGCCTCTTCGACGGCTCGACGCCCGATCGCTACGGCTGGCTCGAGCCGCTGGCCGACGCCTGACGTCCCACGCGATGGCGCGCGCCGGCCGCTGGATGCGCACCCTGCTGGCCTACGGCATGCCGGCGTACCTCGTCATCGTGCTGACCATCGCCATACAGGGCGCGATGGACCCCTGGCCCCCGGCGGACGCGGCGCTCGCGCGCCATGCCGGCCAGTACGCGGTCATGGTCGGCGTGGCCACGCGCGCGGTTCGCGATCCGCAGCGCGGCCTGACCACGTCGACCGCCCGCTACTACATCCTCGTGCCGGGCGTGCTCCGTGATCCCCGCCTCGTGAAGGTCACCCGGATCGACCAGGGCCCGGTGCGCGACGTCCTCGCGCATCGGATTCTGGGTGCTTCTCGCGGTCGTCGTGGCCTGCGGCGTCGGTACGTGGTGGTTCTGGCTCCGCCCGCTGGGCATGCAGCGTGATGCGACCGCCGACTGAGCGGCGCGCCCCGCCGTCGGGGCGTACACCGACCGCGTAGCGGTCCGCATCGGCTCAGCCGAAGGTGAGCGTGGCGACCACGCCGCGCTCGGCGCCCGGCCGCACATGCACGTCCCAGCCGTAGAGATCGCACAGCCGGCGCACAATCGAGAGGCCGATGCCGCCCCCCTGCGAGTGCCCCGCGTGCGTGCCGCGGTAGCCCCGCTCGAACAGGCGCGCGGCGTCCTCGGGGCTCAGCCCGGGGCCCGAATCGATCACCTCCACCGAGCGCGGCTGCAGGCGCACCACGACTTCGCCTTCCGCAGTGTACTTCACCGCGTTTCCGATCAGGTTGCCGAGGGCCACGGCGACCGCGGCCTCGGGGGCATCGGCCATCACCCCGCGATCGCCCTCGATGCGCAGGACCACCGGCTTGCCGCCGATCTGCGCGCGGTGCGCGTCGAGTTGCTGCTCCGCGACGCGTGCGACATCGGTGGTGCCCTGCCCGCGTTCGTTGCGAGATAGCAGCAGCAGCGCGCTGATGAGGTCCGTGCACTGCTGCTCGGCACGCTGGATGCGCAGCAGGCGGTTGCGCGTCTTCTCGTCCAGCTCGGTGCGGGCGAGCAGCAGCTCGATCGCGCCTCGGATCACCGCGAGCGGCGTGCGCAGCTCGTGGCTGACGTCGGCATTGAACTCCCGGTCACGCTGAACGACCTGCGTCAGGCGCAGCGAATAGTCATCGAGCGCCGCCGCGAGCTGGCCGACCTCGTCGTCCGCGAAATCGTTCGCCAGCGGCTCGTTGAGCCCGGCACGCGAGCGCTTGAGCCGCTTGGCCAGTTCGAGCACCGGGCTCATCACCCGTGAGGCCGACCACCAGCCGATCAGCGCCGACAGCCCGGTGAAGAGCAGGATCAACGCACCGAGCGCGCGGTTGAACTTGCGCCGGCCCTTCTCCGCCTCGGTCATGTCGTAGGCGAGGAAGAACCACTCGTTCGGCGTCTTGCGCACCGCCAGGCGGTAGGCGAACGGCGAGCCGTCGTCGTTGGTGCCGCTGACGGTGTGGATGCCGTCGCCGAATGCGTACCACTCCGGCTGCTCCTGCCGAAGTTTCGCGAAGTCCTGGCGCTTCACCACCTGCGCGTACATCTGCTGCACGGGGAGGTCGGGATCGCGCCGAGGGTCCGAATAGAAGCGCTTGGCGAACTCGTCGATGTTGCGGTTCATGACGTCGGTGACGAGCTCGTCCTCGACGTCGTCGCGAACCCAGTTCGTGGTCCAGGCGAGCAGCAGCGTCAGGCTGAAGCCCAGCAGCACGAAGCCGAGGATGATTCGGCTGCGCAGGCGCCGCCGGTAGCGCGTGCGGCCACGCGGGCGCGGAGAAGGACTGGCGCTCGCCATCGCAGGTGGGTTCGACGTCTCGGGAAGCGGCCGCCAGTCTAGGGCCTGCCGCTGCCCCAGCGGCGGCAGGCTGCGGCCGCCGGGCTATCAGCCCGCCGACGACTCGGGCGCGGCGATGCGGTAGCCGATGCCGTGCCGCGTCTGGATGAGCGGATTGCCGAACGGCTTGTCGACCACGGAGCGCAGGCCATGGATATGCACGCGCAGCGAATCCGAATCCGGCAGCTCCTCGCCCCAGACGCGCGTCTCCAGCTCCTGCCGCGTGACCACCGCGGGCGAGGCTTCCATCAGCGCCTGCAGGATCTTCAGCGCGGTCGGATTGAGCTGCAGCAGCTTGCCGCCGCGGCGGACCTCGAGGGTGTCGAGGTTGTACTCGAGGTCGGCGACCGACAGCACGCGCGTCTGCACGCCGCGGCCGCGGCGCGACAGCGCGGCCAGGCGCACCTCGACTTCCTGCAGGGCGAACGGCTTGATGAGGTAGTCGTCGGCGCCGGAATCGAAGCCGGCGAGCTTGTTGTCGAGCGAGTCGCGCGCCGTGAGCATCAGCACGGGCGTCTGCTTGCGCGCCTCGTTGCGAAGCTTGCGGCAGACCTCCAGGCCGTCGAGGCCCGGCAGGTTGAGGTCGAGCACGATGGCGTCGAAGTCGTGGACCACCGCGAGGTGGAGGCCCGTGATGCCGTCGGCGGCGAAGTCGACGGTGTGGCCGCGGTCTTCGAGGAAGTCCCCGAGGTTGGCGGCGATGTCCTGGTTGTCCTCGATGACGAGGATGCGCATGGAGGTTTCCTGGGGCTGGAGCCGGCTCGCGCCCGCCAGGTTCCGCGGCGACGAAGGACGGGTCTCGGAGGAGTGAGTATGCATCGGAGGGATTCTGCCTCACGGCTGTTCATGCGCCGTGTGGACGTCCGACCACGTCCCCCAAAAAAAGTGCCCAGGCACGCGGCCTGGGCAAAAAGTGTTACCCCGATTACCGCGTACTTCCCGGGTCGGCCGACCCGGGCCGAGGAGCGCGGTCCGGGCACGCTACGCCCGGAAGGCTTAAACGATGGTTAAGAACTGACGCGATTTCGCGTTAGTAAATCGTTATTTCCGTTTGCGGGTCGATCGGGGCTTCGGGCGGCATCCTTGTGCCACGAATCGGACGATCTCCCCCGCCACGTCCTTCCCGCTGGCGCTCTCGATCCCCTCCAGGCCGGGCGAGGCATTGACCTCCAGCACCAGCGGCCCGCGGTCCGAGCGGATCAGGTCAACCCCCGCCACCCCCAGCCCGAGCACCTGGGTGGCGCGGATCGCGACGTCGCACTCGGCCCGGCTGGGCTTGACCCCCACCGCCGTGCCGCCGCGGTGCAGGTTGGAGCGGAACTCGCCCGCGGGCGCCTGGCGGCGCATCGCGGCGACCACGCGATCGCCCACCACGAAGCAGCGAACGTCCGCGCCCTTCGCCTCGGCGATGAACTCCTGCACCAGGAAGTTCGCGTAGAGCCCGCGAAGCGCCTCGGTGACGCCCTTCGAGGCCGAGAGCTTCTCGGTGAGGATCACCCCGGCGCCCTGCGCGCTCTCGGTGAGCTTGATGACGTGCGGTGCCGGGCCAAGAAGGGCGAGCAGGTCGGCCGTGTCGTCCGGGTTGTCGCCGAAGACGGTCACCGGCATCTCGATGCCCTGCGCCGCGAGCAGCTGGTGCGCGCGCAGCTTGTCGCGCGCGCGCAGGATCGCGTCCGAGGGATTGGGCGTGCAGGTGCCCATCAGCTCGAACTGACGAAGTACCGCGCTCCCGTAGCGCGTGACCGACGCACCGATGCGCGGGATCACCGCGTCGTAGCCGGTGAGCGGCTTGCCCTTGTAATGCATGTCGAAGCCACCGCAGGCGATGCGCATGTAGCAGCGCAGCGGATCGAGCACACGGACGGAATGGCCCTGCTCGCGCGAGGCCTCGATGAGGCGCCGGGTGGAGTAGAGCGAGCTGTTGCGCGAAAGGATCGCGAGTTTCATGGGTCCCCTGGGGTCGATGCCGCGCGCCGCGCGCGGCGACCGTGCAGGAACGAGCGTGCCGGATCGACGGTGAAGACGCCGGCGAGCGCCGTGCGCCCGAGCAGCATCGGGAAGCGCATGCCGCGCCGGTCGGTCAGGTTGACTTCGATCTCGCGGTCCACGCCCGCCAGCACCAGGCGGGTACGCAGGAAGACGCGGAGCGTGCGATGGCCGCTGGAATCGGCGACCTCGCGCTCGTCGATCACCGGCGCGCAGGCGTCGACGCTGCCCTGCCGCCCCGGGCTGAGGCGGAAGCCGACCCAGGGCGCGCCGCCGTCGGTGTAACGCCACTGCGCATCGACGTGCAGCGCGCACGAGCGCGCCCCGGTGTCGACCTTGACGCGCACCGCTGAGAGGCCGAGCGCCGGCAGCGCCGCCCATTCGCGCCAGCCCAGCATGATGCATGACGACATGCGCGCTCCCCGGAACCGACCGGTGCGTGGAAACGAGGACGGCGGCCCGGAGGCCGCCGTCGCGTAGGTGGAGCGGGTGATGGGAATCGAACCCACGCTAGCAGCTTGGGAAGCTGCAGTTCTACCATTGAACTACACCCGCATGCCGCGAAGTCTAGGCCGGGCGCGCCGCCGATGGCAACGCACCCGACGCCGCCGCCCGCCGGTGGGCGGGCGGCGGAGGTCGTCAGAAGTTGCTGCCGACCGTGAGGAACAGCGTGGCGTCGTTGCCGCCCTTCTGCGCGCTCGTGAGGCTGGCGCCCACGTCGGCCTTCAGGCCCATCAGCTCCGTGCGTACGCCGAACTGCAGCGTGGCGTAGGTGTCGTCGAACTCGACGCCCGGGACGGCGTAGGCCGGGCTGCCGGCGATCGACTGCGAGCGCGCGAACGCCTCGCGCTCCTCGTCCTCGAACTCGCGGTCGACCGTCAGGCGGGCGTACGGCGCCATGTGGTCGGACTCCACGCGCAGCTGCCAGCCGAGCTTGCCGATCAGCGAGTCGATGTTCTGCTCCGGGTAGGCGAGCGAGGTGGAGAGCGTGGCCTGGTCCTCGGCGAAGCCGTCGATGTCGATCTGCTGGGCGAGCACGCCGACGACCGGACCGTGGCGCAGGGCACCGGAGCCGAACTCGAAGCCGCCTTCCACGCCGGCGCTCAGGTTCGTGCCGTCGGTCGAGCCGCGGTGCACGCGGGTCGCCGGGCCGAGGTGCACGTTGCGCTCGGTGTCGAGGTCGAGCTGCGTCCAGCTCAGCTGGCCATTGACCCACGCGCCGCCGCTGCGCCAGCCGACGTAGCCGCCGAGCGTGCCCTCGGCCTGCTCGAAGCTGCCGCCGCTGCGGCCCCAGTCGAGCTCGCCGCGGCCGTAGCCGCCGAAGAAGCCGTACACCAGCGCGCCGCTGCGCCAGTCGACGCCCGCGGTCAACGCCGGGATCATCCCGTCGTAGACGTCGCCCTTGCCGTAGCGCTGGAAGTCGCCGCGCACGTCGGCCCACCAGCGCATGCCCTCGCCCTCGCTCTCGCCCCGCGCGGCGGCCTGGGCGTCGATGCGGTCGGCGCGGGCGCGGCCGGTGGTCGCGGCCGAGTGCTGCATCAGCGAGATCTGGCGCGGTGCCTCGAGTACCGAGATCGCGTAGTCGCCGAGGATGCGGTGGGTGACCGCGGAGGGATGCACGCCATCCGCGAACAGGTACGTGTTCGGCGCCGACGGATTGACGTAGTTGCCCGGGCCGCAGGTGAGCGACTGCGCGGTGATCTGCGGATTGCAGGCCGTGCCCGTGACGTTGGTGATGCCGAACGTGGACGGGCTGGCAGTGACCTCGCGGAGCAGGTTGAACGTGTCGAGCGGGATCACGCGCAGGCCCGCGCTCGCGAGGCCATTGAACAGCGCCGCGTTGTAGGTGCTCGACAGCGTCGTGAACTGCGCCTGCGCGCCCGGGCCTTGGGCGCGCGCGGCAGGCGTCAGGCCCATGTCGGGCAGCGTCGGGACGAGGATGTAGCGCGCGCCGGCCGAGGTGAGCGTGTTGACCAGGCCGATCTGCGTGGCGACGGCCGTGTTGAGCGTGCTCAGCGGTGCGCCGGCGCCGATCGCGAAGAGGTCGTTGGCCCCGCCCCAGACGGTATAGAGCGCGCGCGAGTCGGCGCGGCCGCCGTTCGCGTTGAGGTAGGTGGTGACCTGCGTCTGCAGCGACGGCACCGGCACCGTGACCGGGCCGAACGTCTGCGTGCCGTTGGTGCCCACGCGTGCGCCGCCGGTGGCGTAGTTCGTGCCGCCCTGGTTCGCCGCGCCCGCATTGGTGCCGTAGAAGTCGGCGAGGTACTCGGCCCACACGAGTGCCGGGTTGGTGGTGAATCGGCCACCCGAGGCCGCCGACGGACCGGCGATCTGGACGAGCACGGGGCGGAACGTGCCCGCGTCGGTCAGCGAGTCGCCGAAGAAGATGGTCTGCGTGTAGGGCGACTGCTGGGCGAAAGCCGGCAGCGCTGCGAGGGCGAGCGCTGCGGCGAGGGCGGTGCGTACGGGCTTCATGCGTTGCGTCCTTGGAATCGTCGGGAAACCGCCGGGCACCGTGGGCGTACGCAGGCGGATGGGGCGGCATGGAATCACGGGTGCGTGAACGTCGCAAGCGGCATACGGCATGGACGCAGGTTTGGCGTGCGGGGCACGCGGCGCGACAATGGCGCCATGACGACCTCCACCCTGCGCCTGACGGTCAATGGCGAGCCGCGCGAGCTGCCCGGCCCGCTCGACATCCCCGCCCTCCTCGCGGCCGAGGGGCTCGGCGAGCGACGCGTCGCGGTCGAGGTCAATGGCGAGATCGTCCCGCGCAGCCGGCATGCGGCGCATGCGCTGGCCGACGGCGACCGCGTGGAGATCGTCCACGCCCTGGGCGGCGGCTGAGCGAGCCGGCACCGATATCCCCGGAGGACGAGGAACCGACCCGCCGCGCCTTTAGAATGCGCGGATGACCGACTTCCTCCAGACCGACCCGCTCGTCGTCGCGGGCGTCTCCTACGCCTCCCGCCTGCTCACCGGCACCGGCAAGTTCAAGGATCTCGACGAGACCCGCCGCGCCACGGAGGCCGCCGGGGCGCAGATCGTCACCGTCGCGATCCGCCGCACGAACATCGGGCAGAACCCCGGCGAGCCGAACCTGCTCGACGTGCTGCCGCCGGACCGCTACACGATCCTGCCCAACACCGCCGGCTGCTACACGGCCGAGGATGCCGTGCGCACCTGCCGGCTCGCGCGCGAGCTGCTCGATGGCCACAAGCTCGTGAAGCTCGAGGTACTGGGCGACCAGCGCACGCTCTATCCCGACGTGGTGCAGACGCTCACGGCCGCCGAGCAGCTCGTCGCGGACGGCTTCGACGTGATGGTCTACACCTCGGACGACCCGATCCTCGCCAAGCGCCTCGAGGAGATCGGCTGCGTGGCGGTGATGCCGCTCGCCGCGCCGATCGGCTCGGGGCTCGGCATCCAGAACCGCTACAACCTCATCGAGATCATCGAGAACGCGAAGGTGCCGATCATCGTCGATGCCGGCGTCGGCACGGCGTCGGACGCCTCCATCGCGATGGAGCTCGGCTGCGATGGCGTGCTGATGAACACCGCCATCGCGGGCGCGAAGGATCCGGTGCTGATGGCGCATGCGATGAAGCTGGCCGTCGAGGCCGGTCGCGCGGCGTTCAAGGCCGGCCGCATCCCGCGCAAGCGCTTCGCGAGCGCGTCGTCGCCCGTGGACGGACTGATCGGCTGATGGCCGAGCCGCACGTCCCGCAGGCCAAGCCGTTCACGGTCGAGGAAGGGCATCGTCGAATCCGCAGCTTCGTGCTGCGGCAGGGGCGCTTCACCGACGCGCAACAGCGCGCCTTCGACGAGCTGTGGCCGCGCTTCGGGCTCGACTACCGCGGCGCCGTGCGCGACTTCGATGCGGCCTTCGGCCGCCAGGCACCGCGCGTGGTCGAGATCGGCTTCGGCAACGGCGAGGCACTGCGGTTCGCGGCGGCGAACGACCGAACGCACGAGTACATCGGCATCGAGGTGCATGCGCCGGGCGTCGGGCGGCTCCTCAACGGCCTCGCGGCCGACGGCAGCGACCACGTGCGCGTCTACCACCACGATGCGGTCGAGGTGCTGACGAACGAGATCGCCGACGGCTCGCTCGCGCAGGTGCGCATCTACTTCCCCGACCCCTGGCACAAGAAGCGCCACCACAAGCGGCGCCTCGTGCAGCCGGACTTCGCTCGGCTGCTCGTGCGCAAGCTCGCGCCGGGCGGCCTGCTGCACCTGGCGACGGACTGGGAAGGCTATGCGGAGCACATGTGGGACGTGCTCGACGCGACGCCGGGCATCGTCAACCGCGCAGGCCCGCGCGGGCACGTGCCGCGGCCGGACTGGCGGCCGCAGACGCACTTCGAGTCGCGCGGCCTCAAACTCGGGCACGGGGTCTGGGACCTCGTGTACGACCGGGTGGAATGAGCGCGCGGCCCGCCCGCTCCCCGGCTGACACTCCGCGACGCCGCGAGCGCCGCGACCCACCGGCGGCGCGTGCCTGATGGACGACGTCGGCCTGCCGCTGACCCGCGACATGGCGCTCGTGCTCGGGCTCGCCGTGTTCACCATGGTCATGTTCCTGTTCGAACGCGTGCGCGCCGACATCGTCGCGCTCGTCGTGCTGGTCATGCTCGGCCTCGCTGGCCTGGTCGAGCCGGAGGCGCTGTTCAACGGCTTCTCGTCGAACGCGGTGATCGCGATCATCGCCACGATGATCCTGGGCGCGGGCCTGGAGCGCACGGGCGCGCTCAACCGCCTCGCCGGGTGGCTGCTGCGCCGCGCGCGCGGCGACGAGAACCGGCTGCTGCTGCTCACCACGGGCGTGGCCGGGCTCAATTCGGCGTTCATGCAGAACCCGTCGGTGATGGCGCTCTACATGCCGGTCGCCGCGCGGCTCTCCTCGCGCACCGGGCTCTCGCTGCCGCGCCTGCTGCTGCCGATCGCGGCGGCGATCGTGATGGGCGGTGCGCTCACCATGGTCGGCAACTCGCCGCTGATCCTGCTCAACGACCTGCTGGTGGCAGCGAACGCGAACCTGCCGTCGGGCGCGGCCACGCTCGAGCCGCTGAAGATGTTCGCGCCGCTGCCGATCGGCATCGCCCTGCTCGTCGCCACCCTCGCCTACTTCCATTGGTACGGCGCCCGGCGGCTGCCCGAGGACGAGGGCAAGGGCGCGACGCCCGGCCGCACGCAGAGCTATTTCGAGCAGGCCTACGGCATCGAGGGCGACGTCTACGAGCTCACCGTCACCGCGGACAGCCCGCTGGTCGGGATGACGCTCGGCGAGGCCGAGGCGCTGCGCGGCGCCCCGCTGATGCTCGCGCTCAAGACTGGCGAAGACAGCCGCCTGGCGCCGCCCGCCGACTCGCGCCTGTGGGTCGGCAGCGTGCTCGGCGCGATGGGGCCGCGGCAGCAGGTGGTCGACTTCGCTCAGGCGCACTACCTGCGCCTGTCCGCGCGCCTGCGCAACTTCGCCGACCTGTTCAATCCCGCCCGCGCCGGCATCTCCGAGGCGGTGGTGCCGGCGACCTCGCGCTACATCGGCCGAACCGCGGGCGAGCTGCAGCTGCGCCGCAAGTCCGGGCTGAGCCTGCTGGCCATCAACCGCGACACGAACGTGCTGCGCGAGAACGTCCGCGACGTCACGCTGCGCGCGGGCGACATGCTGGTCTTCCACAGCATCTGGACCGACCTCGCGCAGGTCGGCGACACCCGCGACCTCGTCGTGGTCACCGACTATCCAAAGGCCAAGCAGCGTCCCCACAAGCTGCGGATCGCGCTGGTGATCTTCACCATCTCGATGCTGCTGGCGCTGTCCTCGCGACTGCCCGTGTCGATCGCCCTCATGGCGGGCGTCGCCGGCATGCTCGTCGCAGGCGTGCTCGACATCGACGAGGCCTACGCGGCGATCAACTGGAAGACGGTCTTCCTGATGGCCTGCCTCATCCCACTGGGCTGGGCAATGGACTCGAGCGGCGCGGCGGCGTGGATCGCCGGCCATACGATCGAGCAGCTCCCCGGGGGAACGCCGCCCTGGCTGGTGCAGATCATGGTGGCGCTGGTCACCACGGCGTTCTCGCTGGTGATCAGCCACGTCGGCGCGACGATCGTGATGGTGCCCTTGGCGATCAACCTCGCGCTCGCGGCGGGTGGGGATCCGACCGCCTTCGCGCTCGTCGTCGCGCTGTCGGCGTCGAACAACTTCATGACCGCCTCGAACCCGGTCATCTCGATGATCACCGGCCCGGCCGGCTACACCGGCGAGCACCTCTGGCGCATCGGCGGGCCGCTGTCGCTGGCGTATGCGGTGCTCACGGTCGCCATGGTCAACCTGCTGTTCTGACCACCCGTCGACCGTTCGGCCACGTGGGCCGCGGCCGCATCGGATTCACCTCCGCCCGATCGTCGTCGTCATGGAGGCCGGCAACCGCCACGCCATGGACCGAGATGGGCCATGCGCGTGATCGTGCTGGTCGAGGGCGACGCGGCCTTGAAGCCGGCGGGATGCCGTCGCCCGAACCGATCGACGCGATGTGCCGGCGCTGCCGGGAGCTCGCCGAAGCTGGCGTTCTGCTCAGGGGTCGGCCAGCAGCCGACCTCGCGCGGCACGCATGTACTCATGTCCGGCCCGTCGCGCGGGGCTCGACGGGCTGTTCGCGGAGACAGACGCGCCGCTCGCCGGCCAGGACCCGATCGATGCCATGGACCGCGCTCGGCTGGATCGAGGCACGGCCGCTGCGCGGCGTGGACGCGGTCCGCGCGCGTCGTCGCCTGATCGCCCGATCGCGGCTAGGCGAGCCGGACGGCGTCACCCTCGACCCGGAGCGCGACCGCTCGCAGCGAATCGCCGCGGCACGGGCCGGCGATGCAGACCCCACCCTCGAGCTCGAACGAGGCGCCGTGCGCGGCGCAGACGAGGTGGCCGTCCTTGCTGACCAGGAACCGCCCGGGTGCCCAGTCGAGCCGACGGCCCGCGTGGGGGCAGACGTTGAGCCAGGCCCGCACGGCAGCGCCCGAGCGCAGCATCACCAGCGACTCGACCGCGCCGTCGATCTCGGCCTCGACCTCGACGGGCGCCCCCTCGGGCAGTTCGTCCAGGCGGCGCAGCACCGCGGTCTCGTGTTTCATCGGCTTAACGTTTCCATCACACCCCGGCGGGACGAGCGCCGGATACTCGCCGCTCGCGACATCCGATCCAGTGTCTCATGCGCATCCTGCTCCGCCTCGCCTCCCTGCTCGCCCGCTACGAGCGCCCCATCCGCGACGCCGCCCGCGTGCTGCGCGAGCCGCGCAAGCCGCGCCACCGCATCGCGCGCATCGGCCTCGGCCTGGTCGGCGTGATGGTGCTCGCCGCCCTGCTCGTCGTGGGTGCGGTCGTCGGCACGGCGATGATCGTGGGCGGTCTGGTCTGGCGCCTGCTGCGCTCACCCCGCCGCCCGGTGCAGCCGATGGCCCGCGGCCGCGTCTTCGACGGCGTCTACCGGGTCGTCGCGCGCCCGCTCCTTTCGCGCTGAGGATGGCAGACGTCGTCCCCGCGCACCTGCCGGTGCGCGTGCCGGTGCACGGCACCAGCGATCTCTTTCCCGTGCGGCGCGTCTTCTGCGTCGGCCGCAACTTCGCCGACCATGCGCGCGAGATGGGCGCCGCCGTGCCCGCTTCGAAGGCCGATCGCGGCACGCCCGTCTTCTTCACCAAGCCGGCGGACGCGCTCGTGCTCGATGGCGTGGTGCCCTACCCGCCCGGCACCCGCGAACTGCACCACGAGGTGGAGCTGGTCGTCGCGCTCGGCCACGACGCGCCCCCGGGCGAGCTGCAGGCCGATGCCGCCGATGCCCTCGTCTACGGCTATGCGCTCGGCCTCGACCTCACGCGCCGCGACCTGCAATCCGCGGCGAAGGCGCAGGGCTTGCCGTGGGACACCGGCAAGGCCTTCGACCACTCGGCGCCCATCGGGCCGATCGTCCCCGCCGCGCGCTTCGGCGCGCTAGGCGCGCGACGCCTGCGGCTGCACGTCAACGGCGAGCTGCGCCAGGACGGAAGCCTCGACGACCTGGTCTGGGACGTGCCCGAAATCCTGCACGAGCTGTCGAAGCTGTTCGCACTGAAGGCCGGCGACCTCGTCTACATGGGCACCCCCGCGGGCGTCGGGCCGCTGCGGCCCGGCGATGCCTACAGCGCCACGCTCGATGGCATGCCCGCGCTGGAAGGACGTATCGTCGACGCCTGATCGCCCCGGGGAGGACGTCATGCGCATCGTCGACGAGTTCAAGGCCTTCATCGCGCGCGGCAACGTGGTCGACCTCGCGGTCGGCGTGGTGATCGGCGCGGCCTTCGGAAAGATCGTGAGCTCGCTGGTCGACGGGATCGTGATGCCGGTGCTCGCGATGCTCACCGGCGGCGTGAAGGTCGACGAGTGGAAGATCGTCATGAAGCCCGCGCAGCTCGACGCCACGGGCAAGGTCGCCGCCGAGGAGGTCGCGCTCCGCTACGGCAGCGTGCTGCAGACGACGATCGACTTCCTGCTGATCGCGCTCGTCATCTTCCTGGCGCTGCGCGCGTACAACCGCCTGAGGCATCCGAAAGAAGCAGCCCCCGCGGCGCCGGCCGAGGACGTCCTGCTGCTTCGGGAGATCCGCGACCTGCTCGCCCGGGACCGCGCCGCGCCGCCTGCGTGACCTCCGGCCCGGCGCGGACGCGTCGCCCGTGGCTACACTCGGGTTCTTTCATGACGGAGATGGGCGGATGCGCAATGCGGTGATGGCGGTCGCGGTGGCGGGCGCACTGGCCTGGGCTTCGATGTCGGCCGCTGCGCCACCCAGGCCGTCGAGCATCCCCGACGCGGCGATCGAGCGCGCGGCGCAGCTGCGCGAGACCGCGCTCGCGAGCGACCTCGCGTACCGCGTCACCGAATCGCTCACCACCGAGGTCGGCCCGCGGCTGGCAGGCAGCGAAGCCGATGCGCGCGCCGTCGCCTGGGCGGAGGCGAAGTTCCGCGAACTCGGCTTCGATCGCGTGTGGAAGGAGCCCGTCACATTCCCGAAGTGGGAGCGCCGCAGCGAGCGTGCCGACGTGCTCGGCGCCCACGCGCAGCCGCTGGAAGTGGCGGCGCTCGGCGGCAGCCCCGGCGGCACGGTCGAGGCCGAGGTCGTCCGCTTCGACGGGCTCGCCGCGCTGGAAGCCGCACCGGCCGGCTCGCTCGCCGGCAAGATCGCGTTCGTCGACTTCGAGATGGCGCGCACCCGCGAAGGCAGCGGCTATGCCGTCGGCTCGCGCGTGCGCGGCCGCGGCCCGAGCGTCGCGTCGTCGAAGGGCGCGATCGGCTACGTGATGCGCTCGGCGGGCACCGACTCGCACCGTTTCGGCCACACCGGGATCATGCGCTTCGACGAGGGCGTGACGCCGATCCCGTCGGCGGCATTGTCCGTGCCCGACGCCCAGCAGCTCACGCGCCTGCTCGCCCGCGGGCCGCAGCGCCTGCGCCTCGCACTCGACTGCGGCTGGGACGGCACCGCCACCTCGCACAACGTCATCGGCGAGATCCGTGGGCGCCGCCGGCCCGACGAGGTCGTGCTGATCGGTGCGCACCTGGATTCTTGGGATCTCGGCACCGGCGCGGTCGACGACGGCGCGGGCATCGGCATCACGATGGCGGCGGGGGCACTGATCGGCCAGCTCCCCCGGGCACCCGAGCGCACGATCCGCGTGGTGGCCTTCGCGAACGAGGAGCAGGGCCTGATCGGCGCACGCGCCTACGCCGCGAAATACGCCAATGCGGTCGCGAAGCACGTCGTGGGCGCCGAGAGCGATTTCGGCGCGGGCCGCATCTACGGCTACTCGAGCTCGGCGCCCGCGCATGCGCAGGCGGCCGACGCCGCCATCGCGCGCGCGCTCGCGCCGCTGGGCATCGCGCACATGCCGGGCACCGGCTCGCCGGGGCCGGACATCGGCCCGATGGCGCAGCAGGGCATGGCTTGGGCACGCCTGGCGCAGGACGGCACCGACTACTTCGACCTCCACCACACGGCCGACGACACGCTCGACAAGATCGACCCGAAGGCGCTCGCCCAGAACACCGCGGCCTATGCCGTGTTCGCGTACCTGATGGCCTCCATGGACGGCGACCTGGGCAGCGCGCCGAAGCCCGCCGCATCCGCGACGCCCGCGCGCTGAAGGCACGATGGTCGACCAGCGCTACGACGAGTTCGGCAGTGTCCCCGTCGATCCGGTGACGGGGCTCTACCGGCTCGGCGCGAACGGGCCCAGCCTCGCCACCGCCGTCGCCGCGGCCGCGGCGACGCGCCGCAAGGTGGCGCTGCTGCACATCGACATCGACATGTTCGGGTCGATCAACAGCAACATGGGCGAGACCGTGGGCGACCAGGTGCTCGCGGCGGTCGCGCAGCGGATCCGCGTGGCGATGCCGAGCGACGGCTGGCTCTGGCGACGCGGCGGCGACGAATTCATTGTCGGCGTCGGCTACCGCGACGGCGAGCCGGATGGCGAGCTCATCGCGGAGCGCCTGCGCGACGCCTTCGAGGTCCCGCTGTCGATCCCGCCGTACACGCTTCCGGTGACGCTCTCGATCGGCATCGCCGTGTTTCCCGACCATGCGCAGAACGCGGCGGCCCTGCTCGCTTCGGCCGAGCATGCGCTGCGGCATGCCAAGCAGACGGGCCTGGACAACGTCGGCCTCTACAGCGGCCGCCCCGACCGCGGCCCCATCAACGACGGCTTCGCGCAGCGTTTCGCGGACGCGTTCGACCGTAACGAGTTCCGCCTCTACTACCAGCCGTACGTGCATGGCCATGACGGCTCGGTCGCCGGCTTCTCCGCCCTCCTGCGCTGGAACTCGGAAGGCGGCGGCCTGCTGCGGCCGAACCGCTTCCTCGAGATCGTCGAGCGCGTGGGCCTTTCCGCGCGCCTGGGCTCCTGGGTGGTGGAAGCGGCGGCGCGCCAGCTCGCGCAATGGCGCGAGCAGGGCCTCGACTACCTGTCGATGTCGGTGCACCTGCCCAATACGCTGCTCGCACAGCCCGACTTCCGCGACCAGGTCGGCGAGCTGCTGCACCGCCTCAGCCTGCCAGGCCACGTGCTCGAGTTCGAGGTGCCCGAGAGCGCCCTGTCGCTCGACGCGCGCCATACCTACGAGACGCTGGTCGGCCTGCGCGGGCTGGGCGCCACGCTCACGGTGCAGGACTTCGGCCTCGGCGGCCTCTCGTTCGCCGCGCTCGCGCAGTACCCGCTGGACCGGCTGAAGATCGACCGCTCCTTCATCCGCAACGTCACCAGCGACACGCGGTCGGCGGCGATCGTGCGCGGCATCATCGCGATGGGCCACCGGCTCGACATGAAGGTCTGTGCGAAGGGGGTCGAGAGCGAGGCCGAGCTCGGCTTCCTCCGGCGCAACCACTGCGATTTCTTCCAGGGCTACATCTTCAGCGCGCCGCTGCCGGCCGACCAGCTCGGCGACCTGATCCGCAAGCGTTTCCTCCTGCCGCAGGCCTTCGCGCAGACGCGGCCGGAGCGCACGCTGCTGCTGCTCGACGACGAGGAGAACGTCCTGCGTTCGCTGGTGCGCCTGTTCCGCCGCGACGGCTACCAGATCCTCACCGCGAATTCGGTGCGCGAGGCCTTCGACCTGCTCGCGAGCAACACCGTGCAGGTGATCCTGTCCGACCAGCGCATGCCCGACATGAGCGGCACCGAGTTCCTCGGCCGCGTGCGCGACCTCTATCCCGACACCGTGCGGATGATCCTCTCCGGCTACACGGACCTCGCGACGATCACCGACGCCGTGAACCAGGGCGCGATCTACCGCTTCCTCACCAAGCCGTGGAACGACGACGAGCTGCGCGAGCACATCCAGGCCGCGTTCCGCGCGCACGAGCGGCGCGCGGCCGGCGAGGAAGCCGGTTACTGACGCGGCACGGTCGCCGGATCACCCGCCGTTCGCAGGCCCGCGCCTAGCGTGCGCCGGGCGCGACCCTGCCGGAAGGATCCACGCCATGCGTCCGAGCCGCCTACTCGCACTCGCCCTGCTGGTATCGCTGCATGCGGCCCCGGCGCAGGCCTGCACGCTCTGCCATACGCCGACCGCGCGCGAGGTGCGGCACCACGTGCTCGAACACGACTTCGCCGGCAACCTGATGGCCCTCGCGCTGCCGCTGCCGCTGCTGCTCGCCGCGGTCTGGCTCGCCGGCCGCGAGCGCCATCCATCCGCCCGCCCGGATGCCGGGAATGGATGAGCGTCCCCGCATCGCGCCGGTCCGTGCCGCGGGCGTCGCGCTCGGCATGGGCATGGGTGGCTTCTTCGACGGGATCGTCTTCCACCAGATCCTGCAGACGCACAACATGCTCTCGGCACGCATCCCGACCGACACGCTCGTGGGCACGAAGGTCAACATGGTCTGGGACGGCGTCTTCCATGGCGCCGTGTGGCTGCTCACCGCCCTCGGCATCGCCCTGCTGTGGCGCGCGGCGCGGGCTCCGGGCGTGCTCCTCTCGACGCGTGCGCTCGCCGGCGCGGTGCTGCTGGGCTGGGGCCTGTTCAACACGGTCGAGGGGCTCATCGACCACCACCTGCTCGACCTGCACCACGTCGTCCAGGCGCTCGGCCCGTCGGGCTGGGACCTCGCCTTCCTCGCATGGGGCGGCGCGATGATCCTCGTCGGGCGCGCCTTGCTCCGGTCCGCGTCGCCACGGGCGCGTTGACCGCGCCCCGCGCGCCGCCGCGTCAGCCCCGGGGCGGCGCGAAGCGAAGGGCGCGCGTGGTGGTCGTCGCGACCGGAATCGGCGCGAAACGCCAGCGGCGCGCGGCCTGCAGCGCCGCCTGGTCGAACACGCCGGCCGGCTGTGCATCGACGACGCGCAGGTCGGCGACCGATCCGTCGGGGCGCACGGTGAACATCAGCTCCACGCGCCCGTCGAGGCGGCGATCGAGCGCGCGCGCGGGATACCGCGGCTGCGCGTCCTGCACCAGCCGCAGCGCGGGCGCGACGCGCATCGGCGGCTCCGCCGCGGGCGCGGCAGCCGGGACCGGCGGTGGCGGCGTGTCGGCTGCCGCCACGCGGGGAATCGCGGGCGACGACGGGGCGGGCGGTGTCGACGCGGCAGGCGCGACCGGCGCCGGTGGCATGCCGGCGGGACGCACCGCGGGCCGCGTCGCCGGGGCGGCAGGCGGCAGGTCCGCCAGCGACTGCGCGAGCCGCTCGGCGTCGGCGCGGGCCTCGGCCGCGACCGCGGCCGCGCGCGACGTCGCAGCCGCGCGCATGCCTTCCACGGCCGTGCGGAGGCGTGGGATCGCCGGCGCGTCAGTATCGATGCGTGCGAGCAGGTCGACGAGGCGCTGCGCCTCGTCGGCGTCGCGGCGCTCGACGGCCTGCTCCGCCGCGATGATGAGGTATGGCTGGAGTTCGGTCAGCGCCGCGTCATCGCCGGCATCGACGCGGCCGCGCTGGCGGAGTTCCAGCAGCAGCTCGGCGGCGTTGTCGCCGGCGGGTGAGAAGAAGCGTTGCGCGGCCATCGCGGCGGTCGCGCGCATACGCAGCGTGTCGGTCGATGCGTGCGCGATCACAGATGGCGAGGCCGGCTGCTGGCCGGTCGTCGGCGCCGTCGGCGTCGTCGGCGTGTCGCTGCCGCACGCGGCGAGCATCGTCGCGGCCGCGAGGATCGCGACCCGTCGAATGCGTGGATTCATCGTCGGGGTCCCTGGTTGGGCGGCGCACTGTAATGCACGCTCGATGACACATCCGCGTCACGGGCGAACGCGCGTCACGGTTCGCGGATCACATGCCGAACGCCGGCGCGAGCGCCTTCGCCTCGTCGTGGGACAGGACGAACACCCCCACGCCGTCGCGCTTCGCACGCCGCTTGGCGACGGCTGCGACCGACGCGATCTCCTCGGGATCGGAAAAGTGCTGCGGCAGCACCTGCGCGATGCCGATGGAGAGGCTGCACAACGGGAACGTGGCGGGTCGACCGCTGCGGTCTTCGCCCTTCACGGCCCCGCGCCGGGCGTCGTCGGCGTCGTAGAGCTGCATCGCCGCCGCGTTGAACTCCGCCACGATGCGGCCGCAGCGCGCATGCCAGTCGTCGCTCTGGAAGACGATGACGAAGTCGTCGCCCCCGACGTGGCCAAGGAAGTCGAGGTGCGGATCGAGGTGGTGCATGTGCACGTCCGCCACCAGGCGGATCATCTGGTCGCCGCGGAAGTAGCCGTACTGGTCGTTGAACGGCTTGAAGTGGTTGAGGTCGCAGTAGGCGACGACGAAGGCGCGCCCGCTGTCGAGAAGCCGCGCGATGTGCTCGGTGATCGGGATGTTGCCGGGCAACAGCGTGAGGGGGTTGGAATAGCGGGCCGCCTCGATGCGGAGCTCGGTGACCCGGCGGACCAGCGCTTCGCCCGTGCCGAGTCCACGGTATCGGCCGTTCTCCGTGATCACGAAACCGTCGGCCAGGTAGCGCTGGTCCTCGCCGCGCAGGATCGCGGCCATGTCGGTGATGCCCTCGCCGATGTCGCACAGGATCGGAGACTCGTGCATCGACGTGGTGCACGGCTTGCGCCCGCCGAGCTCGCGCGCGAAGGGCCGCGCCATGCGCTCGTTGAAGACGCGGCGGTTCACGAGCCCGACCGGTCGGGCCTCGTCGTCCACCACCGCCACGGCATGCAACGACGGGTTTGCACGGAAGACGTGCTCCACGTCCTCGTTGGTATGACGCAGGGTGAGCGCGGGCGCCTCGACCAGCAGGTGCGCGGCGGAGACCTGGCGCACCCCGGAGACGCGCGACGGCCGCGGCCGCACCGGCACGCGCGCGCCGAGCTCGCGCACCACCGGCGAGGCGATGCGGTGCAGGTCGGTGGACGGGCGCCCCAGCAGGTAGCCCTGCACGTAGCCGATGCCGAGGTCCTTGACCAGCGCGAGATCGCCTTCGCGCTCGATGCCTTCGGCGACGAGCTCGGTGCCCAGCGCTTCCGCCCCTTCCACGAGCGCCTTGACGATCGCGAGCCGTCCGGCGCTCGAGGCGATGCCGTCGATCAGGAAGCGGTCGATCTTGACGAATTCCGGCGCCAGCTCGTGCCAGAGCTCGAAGTTCGAGTGCCCGTTCCCGAAGTCGTCGAGCGCCAGTCGGACGCCGCGTGCGCGCAGGTAGGCCAGCGCTTCGGCCAGCTTCGCCGCATCCTCGACGATATCCCGCTCGGTCAGCTCGATGACGAAGCGGCGCAGGTCGAGGCCACTGTCCACCAGGCTGTCGAGCACCTGCTGGGGGCGCACCTGCCCCTGCAGGATCGCGTGGCTGCTGAGGTTGATGAAGACGAGCCCCGGGCAGCGGCCATCGAAGCGCGCGGCGGCCATGCGGGCGGCGAGCGTCTCCACTTCGCCGAGGCGCCCCTGGCGCCGCGCCGCGTCGAGCACGACGAGCGGTGAGATCGGCTCGCCATGTAGGCGCATCAGCGCTTCGTGCGCGAGCACGTCGCCGGTGCTGGCCGAGAAGATCGGCTGGAAGACGGGATAGAGCGTGCCCGGCGAGAGCGCGCGCGAAACGGGATCGACGGGCGCGAATTCCTGGATGGGCTGCAGCAGGGCCATGCGGGGCTCTCGGGCGAGGGCTGCGTCCATATCGATCGTGGGCGCATCGCGCTGGAAGATGGCCATCCCTCGCCGTGACCGCATGCACGCCGCACGCGGACCGCTGCCGCGGCGGCGCCATCATGTGGCGGCGCGATGACGGATTGGTTGCAACGACGCCGTCAGCCGACGACGAGGCGGGCGACCGGAGCGAACCCCAGGACGAGGCCGATGCCGACGGCCGCGAGCACGTCGCTCGGATAGTGCAGGCCCAGTGCGACGCGCGAGATCGCGACGAGCACGGTGAAGGGCACCAGCAGCCAGCCGAGCAACGGGTAGTGCTGCAGCACGATGGTGGTGATGCTGACCGCGTGCAGCGTGTGTCCGGACGGGAACGAGAACTCGTCGAGCGGCGGCACCAGCGCGTGGATCCGGCGGTAGCGCACGTAGGGACGCGGCCGGAGCGTGCGCGTCTTGATCCAGCGATAGAGCGCGCCGCCCACCAGCGCCGCGATGCCGATGTGCGCGGCCACCGCGATGCCGCGGGGCGCATCCATCACCGCGATCACCAGCCCGAGGGCGACCCACACCGGGCCATCGCCGAGGCGGCTCACTGCGGCGAACAGCGTCTGCAGGCGGCCGCCGGCGACGCGGCGGTTGGCGACGAGGCACCACCGCGCCTCGAGCGGCCGTCGGCGCAGGCGGGCACTCATGGACGCACGCCCGCGAGGCGCGGCAACTCGGGCTTCGCCGCGCGTGCGATCCGCATCAGGGCCGCCTCGTAGGCGCCCACCATCGCGTCGCCATCGAGGGCCTCCATCGCTGCGCGCGCCGCCGCGCCCATATGCAGGCGGCGGTCGTCGTCGAGCGCGATGCGCACTGCTTCCCGGACGAACGCCGCGTCGTCGTCCACGCACGCGCCATCGATGCCATGGCGCAGGTGCTCGCGCGCGGCGCCGCGGTCGAACGCGACCGTCGGCACGCCGCAGGCCATCGCTTCGAGCACCACGTTGCCGAACGTCTCGCTGGTGCTCGGGAACAGGAACAGGTCGCAGCTCGCGACGTGCCGCGCGAGCGCCGCATCGGTGCGGAGACCACAGAAGACGTGGTCCGGGTGCGCGGCTTCGAGCGCGCCGCGCTCGGGGCCGTCGCCGACCCACACCATGCGCACGCGCCCCGGCCCTGCCCAGTGCTGCGCGATCGCGTGGAAAGCGCGCACGGCGAGGCCGAGGTTCTTTTCCGGCGCGAGGCGGCCGAAGTGGAGCACCGCGACGTCGCGCGGGCCGAGGCCCCAGGTGCGTCGCAGGCCCGGGTCACGCGACGCGGGCGTGAAGCGCGCGCAGTCGACGGTGCGGGGCAGGCGCTCGACGTGGGCGAAGCCGCGTCGCGCGAGCAGGTCGGCCAGCTCGCGCGTCGGCACCAGCGTGACCGTGCCCTGCGCGTGGAAACGCCTCATCCACCGCAGCGCGGCGTCTTCGAGCAGGCCCAGCCCATAACTGCGCATGTACTGGTCGAAGCGCGTGTGCAGGCCGGTGGCGGCCGGGATGCCGAGTCGTCGCGCGGCCCGCAGCGCACTCCAGCCCAGCGGACCCTCGGTGGCCACGTAGATGGCATCGGGCGGCGTGTCGCGCCAGTGCGCGAGGAGCCGGCGCCCGCAGGGCAGGCCGAAGCGCAGGCCCGGATAGCGCGGCAACGGACAGCCGCGGACCCGCAGGCTGCCCGCCCCGGACCCGGGGGCCTCGCCCCCCTGCGCCGGACGGATCACCTCGACGTCATGGCCCCTGCGGCGCAGGCCATCGGCCGCCGAAGCGACCGTGAGGGCGACACCGTTGATCTCCGGGGGAAAGGTCTCGGTGACGATCGCGTAGCGCATGGCGTGGCCCCGCGGCTGGATGCGCGCAGCCTCGCGCGCCCGCATGTCCGCGGCGTTTCACGCCGGTTGCGGAACGGCGACGGGCCCTCCATACCGCCGCTCGGCCCGGTCGGGTCGCGGGCCGTGCGACGCCGTACGGGCACACTGGCGTCCCCACCGGAGGAGCCCGCCATGAAGGCACGATCCAGCCACGCGAACGCCCCGAAATCCCCGGCCACGCCGGCCGTGCCGGTGTCCGAACCGGACCGCCTGTGGCGCGGGCTGCCACTCGAATCCGGCGAAGCGCAGCCCCGCCCGGCCGCGCCGCGGCTGCACTGACCGCGACGACGCGGCCGACCGGGCGCTAGGCCGCGTCGGCCGGCTGGCGCACCGGCAGCACGACGCGGAACGTGGTGCCCTGCCCGACCTGGCTCTCCACCTCGATGCGGCCGTGGTGCTTCTCGATGATGCGGTACGAGATCGCGAGCCCCAGGCCGGTGCCACGGCCGATCGGCTTGGTCGTGTAGAACGGATCGAAGATGCGGCCGAGCGTGTCCTCGGGAATGCCGCAGCCGGTGTCGGCGATCGAGACCCACGCCTCGTCGCCCTCGCGACCGCAGGCGAGCGTGATCACGCCGCGCTCGGCGATCGCCTGCCCCGCGTTGATCAGCAGGTTCATGAAGACCTGGTTGATCTCCGAGGCATGGCATTCCACGGCCGGGATCTCGCCGTAGAACTTCTCGACCTTCGCCTTGTACTTGAGGTCGTTCCAGACGATGTTGAGCGTCGACTCCAGGCCCTTGACCAGGTCCGCGGGCCGCATCGTCTCGTTGCGACCGACGTGCGAGAACTCCTTGAGGTCCTGCACGATCCGCGTGACGCGCTCGATGCCCTCGCGCGATTCGTCGAGCAGCTGCGGCAGGTCGCCGAGGATGAAGTCGATGTCCAGGCGCTGGCGCTGCGCGCGCAGCTCGTCTCGGTGCGCGGCCGGGTCCGGCGAGGCCAGCGCGGTACCGTAGGCCTCCAGCATCGCGAACAGCGCGGCCATGTATTCGCGCAGCGTGCCGATGTTGGAGTGCACGTAGCCGATCGGATTGTTGATCTCGTGCGCGACGCCCGCCGCGAGCTGGCCGATCGAGGCCATCTTCTCGCTCTGCAGCAGTTGTTCCTGCGTGCCGGCCAGGCGCTTGAGGGTGCGCTCGAGCTCGTCGTGGCGGCGCTGCAGTTCCCGCTCGCGCTCGGAGCGCGCGGAGACGTCGCTGAAGCGGGCGAACCGCCGGCCGGCGTGCTCGCCCTCGCCGCAGTGGACGTCGACCTCGACGACCAGGCCGGACAGCGTGTGCACGTCGCTGGACCACTTGCCGTCGCGCTCGGCGGCGGCCCAGGCCTCCTCCGGCACGATGTCGAACAGGCGTTCCGCCCCACCGGGGGCGCCGTCGCCGGCACGGAGCCGGCCGGCGAGTTCGTGGGCGGCGGCGTTGGCGAAGGCGATGCCGCCGTCCGGGGCGAGCAGCAGCATGGCCCGCGGCGACACGCCGACGACCCACAGCATCTGCGAACCCCAGTAGTCGAGCAGTTCGTCTTCCGTCATCCCACGCCCAGGATCCGCGACTGCGGGCGCGTGCCCGCCTGACCGCCGGCATCGTACACGCCGGCGCTCTCGACGCGGCCCAGGTGGCGCAGGGCCCAGGAGACCTCGCGGCGACGCCGCGAGAGGAGAATGCCGTTGGCGCGATTGAGCTCGGCCAGGGCGGTGAGGCGGTCGGCATCGGACGCGCGCGGCGCGGTCTCGGCGCGGCGCAGTGCGACGACCTTCGCCTGCGTCGAGCGCATCAGCGCCTCGGCGTCGTTTTCCAGCAGCGCGCGCCGTTCCTCGTTGAGCGCCTGCTCGAGCGCGTCAAGCGCGTCTCCGGCCGGGGCGTTCAGGGACACGGCGTGCATGGCATCACCCCAGCAGCTGGCGCTCGAGCGCCATCAGCCGATTGGCGATCTCCTGCGGGTTCACCTGGTAGGTGCCGCTGGCGATGGCCGCACGGATGGCATTGATCTTCTCGACGTTGAGGCTGGCCGGCATGCCGACTTCCCGCTCGATCGCCTGCTTGAGGCCGGCGGCTTCGCCGGTCAGCCGGACGCTGTCGGCCGGCGGCGCGGCGGTGATCGGCTGCGAGCGGTCTCCACCGGCACGGGCGACGCTCGCGCCCTGTGCTGCGTCCACGGACCGGGCCTGGGGCAGGCTCGGGCCATCGATCTTGGTGGTCATGACGATCTCCACGGGTGGCGGTCGAGGCCAGTAACGGCCTCCCGGCGCGGGACTTGAGGCTCCGTTCGCAGTTTTCGCCGACCGTTCGTCGGCTGGCGTTCACCCGGAACGACCTCACTGGAGGACCTCGACGACCCCTTCGCCCACCACCCGGCCGCGCACGATGCGTCGGGACGTCAGGTTCTCCACGGCGACCACCGCCCCCGGCAGCGCCGCCCCCAGTGCACGCCCCCCGACGCGCACCTCGATGCCGCCCGCACGGGAGACCAGCACCACCGGATCGCCACGCTTGAGCGCGCCGGCGCCGTCGGCGAGGTCGCCCGCGCTCACCATCGCACCCGCCGGCATCGCGCGGCGCGCGATGCGGCCGGCGACCTGCGCGGGATCCGCCATACCCGCTCCGCCGCCACCCGCCACGTCGCGGCGCTGCACTGCCAGCTGCGCGGCGTCGATCGGCTGGCCGGCGCGCACGGGCGCGGTGAGCACCACCACGTCGGCCTCGCGGCGCACGCGCGCGGGGACGGTGAGTCGCCAGCCCGGTGTATCGGGACAGCGCACCTCCGCCATGCGCGGGCCGATCGCGGTGCCCGTCAGCGGCTGCCCGCAGGCGGGCATCCGCAACGCCGGGTCGACGGTCGCCTGCACCTGCGTGCCCGCGCCCCCCAGCGCGGACTCCGCGGCCTGCACGATCGCGGCCGTCGGCGTATGCCCGGCCGTGCGAGCCGTTCCGGGCGCCATGGCACCCAGCACGAGCAGCAGCGACATCAGCGATCGAAGGCCCATCGGCCGATCCCTCTGGAGGTTCCGCGGTCGTCCCAGCAAGCGCCGTGCCGCATGCGGTCGCGCCCCGGCTCAAGGAAGCGACGCACACGCCGACAACACCGGCATGAGCCGCGACCTCCTCGACCGCATCGACCAGCGCACGCGCCTGGCCGGGCACAACCGACTCGCCCTGCTGCTGTTCCGGCTGGGCTCGCGTCAGCTTTTTGGCGTGAACGTCTTCAAGGTGCAGGAGGTGATCCCGCGGCCGCCCCTGTTCACGCTGCCGCAGCTGCCGCCCGCCTTCTCGGGGGCCGCCGACGTGCGTGGCCGGACGGTACCCGTGCTGGACCTCGCCCGTGCCGTGTGCCACACGGCCCCGGCGGGCACGCCGGAGCCGCCATACCTCGTGGTGACCGAGTTCAACCGGACGGTGCAGGGCTTCCTCGTCTCGGGCGTGGAGCGGATCGTCAACATCGCGGTCGAGGACATCCAGCCGCCGCCGGACCTCGGCGGCGAATGCCATTACCTGACCGGCGTCACGCGCTTCCAGGGCGAGCTGATCCAGCTGCTGGACGTCGAATCGGTGCTGGCGGAATCGGCCCCGCGCGCGATGGACACCTCCGGCCTGCAGCCCATCGCGCTGTCGGCCGACGTGCCGCGCGAGGTGCTGGTGGTCGACGACTCGCGCGTGGCGCGCAACCAGATCCGCTACGTCCTCGAGCAGCTCGGGCTCTCGGCGACCCTGCTTTCCGACGGCCGCCAGGCGCTCGAGCACCTGCAGCAGCTCGCCGAGGGCGGCCTCGCCCCGGATCGACGTTATGCGATGGTCATTTCGGACATCGAGATGCCTGCGATGGACGGCTACACCCTGACGACGGAAATCCGGCGGGCCCCGGCCCTGCGCGGGCTGCACGTGATCCTCCACACCTCCCTCTCGGGCGTGTTCAACCATGCGATGGTCGAACGCGTGGGTGCCGACGACTTCGTACCGAAGTACTCGGAGCGCGAACTCGCCCAGCGCATCGAGGCGCGGATGGTGAGCCTGCAGCGCGCCCGCGCCGCCTAGCCGGCGCGTCGCCCCCCGGCCCGCCCCGACGCGGCGGCCTCCGGGGCGGTGGCCCCATCCCCCGACGCGGTGCCCGCCCGGAGCCCGCCACCGGCTTCCCGCCTGTCGTCGCCCGCCGCTGGCACACGGCTTGCCTAGCTCCCTCCGACATCCCGCCCCCGGAGGGGCCATGGCCAACGAGAGCTTCCTCGGCATCCACGGCACGGCGCTGGCGCTGCGCGAGCAGCGGCTGCAGCTGCTCGCCGCGAACATCGCCAATGCCGACACCCCCGGCTTCCGCGCGAAGGACATGGACTTCGCGCAGGCCCTCAATGCCGCGCTCGCGCCGGGCGCCGGCGTGGGTGGAGCCGATCCGATCCGCGGCGCCGCCACGGGCGCGCAGTTCGATGCGCCGTCCTCGCAGCCGAGCCTCGACGGCAACACCGTGGACGGCGAACGGGCCAAGGCGGCGTTCGCGCAGGCCGCCATGGAGTACCAGGCCTCGATGCGCTTCGTCGAATCCAAGGTGCGCACGATGCTCACCGCGATCACGGGGCAGTAAGCCATGAGCAACCTGCCCATCTTCGACGTGGCCGGCAGCGCGATGACCGCGCAGCAGGTGCGCCTGTCCACCGTCGCCTCCAACCTCGCCAATGCCGATTCGGTCTCGGGCAATCCGGACGAGACCTTCCGCGCCAAGCTGCCGGTCTTCGAGGCCACGCCGGTGTCGGGAAATCCCGCGCTCGCGGGCGTCAAGGTCCAGGCCGTCACCGAATCCACCGCGGCGCCGATCAAGCGCTACGAACCGGGCAATCCGATGGCCGACGCGCAGGGCTACGTCTATGCGCCCGACGTCGACCCCGTGGCGCAGATGGTCGACATGATCTCCGCCTCGCGCAGCTACCAGGCGAACGTCGAGGTCTTCAACACGGCCAAGGAACTCGCGCTGGCCACGATCAACATGGGCCGCTGACGATGACGACCGTTTCCGGTGCGAACAACGAGAACAGCTTCGCGCAGTACGGCCTCGCGGCCACGCAGACCGCGCGCAAGACCCAGCTCGGCCAGGCCGACTTCCTGCGCCTGATGACCGAGCAGCTCAAGAACCAGGACCCGCTCAAGCCCCTGCAGGGCGCCGAGTTCCTCGGCCAGCTCGCGCAGTTCTCCACGGTGCAGGGCATCGAGAACATGCAGAACGCGCTCGGCGCCGTCGCCAGCGTCATGGAGTCCGACCAGACGCTGCGCGCCGCCGCGCTTGTCGGCCACGACGCGCTCGTCGAGGCCAGCACGCTCGACCTGCAGGCCGGTGCCGGCGTCCAGGGCGAGGTCGTGGCCACGACGGCGGGCCCGGTGCAGCTGGAGATCGTCGACGCGAGCGGCCAGGTCGTGCGCCGCATGTCGGTGCAGGCCGGTGCGGCCGGCGCCGTGCCCTACGCATGGGACGGCAAGACCGGCGCGGGCGCCGACGCGCCGGCGGGCCGCTACACGGTGCGCGCCACCGCGGGCACGGGCAGCGATTCGCAGTCGCTCGCCGTCCGCGTGGCCGCGCGCGTGGAAAGCGTCTCGATCGAGCCCACGGGGCTCACGCTCAACCTCGCCGGCCTCGGCAGCCATCCCCTCTCGGCCGTGCGACGCATCGGCTGATCCTCGAACGCAGTCGCACATCCTTCAACGGAGAGCATCATGAGCTTCCGCATCTCGCTCAGCGGCATGAACGCGGCCTCGGCCGATCTCAACATCACGTCCAACAACATCGCCAACTCGAACACGACGGGCTTCAAGCAGTCGCGCGCCGAGTTCGCCAACGTGTTCCAGACCAGCGCCTACGGCCTGTCGCGCAATGCGGTCGGCGCGGGCGTGCGCCTCCAGCAGGTCGCGCAGCAGTTCGGCCAGGGCACCGTGGAGAACACCGGCAAGGCACTCGACCTCGCGCTCAACGGCCAGGGCTTCTTCACCCTGTCCAGCGGCGGATCGATGGTCTATTCGCGCGCTGGCAACTTCGGCACCGACCGCGACGGCTTCGTCGTCAACCCCGCCGGGCACCGCCTCCAGGTCTTCCTGCCGAGCGCCAGCGGAACGGGTTTCGATACCGGGCGCGTGAGCGACCTGCAACTGAGCACCTCCGACGCGCCGCCACGCGCCACCACGCGCAGCACGCTCGGCGTCAACCTCCCGGGCAATGCGAGTGCCCCGGCCACGGCGACCTTCGATCCCACGGATCCGACGTCGTACAACCACACCACGTCGATGACGGTCTACGACTCGCTCGGGGCCGCGCACAGCCAGTCGATGTATTTCGTGAAGACGGCCAACCCAAACGAGTGGGAGGTGCACACCTACATCGACGGCAATGCCGTCGGCGCCCCCGCCACGCTGCAGTACTCGAACATGGGCGCGCTCGTCACGCCGGCCACGGGTGACATCACGCTGCCGTCCTACACCCCGCCGGGCGGTGCCGCTCCGATGGACATCACGCTCAACCTGTCCGAGTCCACGCAGTACGGCAATGCCTTCAGCGTCTCGGCGCTCACGCAGGACGGGCATTCCACGGGTCGCCTGTCCGGCATCGAGGTCTCGCCGGAAGGCGTGGTGCAGGCGCGCTACACCAATGGCGTGTCGACGCCGCTGGGCCAGGTCGTGCTGACCAACTTCGCGAATCCGCAGGGTCTGCAGCCCACCGGCGACAACGCCTGGGCGGAGACGTTCGAGTCGGGCCAGCCGCGCCGCGGCTCCGGCGGCTCGTCCGAATTCGGACTGGTGCAGGGCGGCGCGCTCGAGGCCTCGAACGTCGACCTGACCGAGCAGCTCGTGAACATGATCACCGCGCAGCGCAATTTCCAGGCGAATGCGCAGATGATCTCGACGCAGGACCAGATCACCCAGACGGTGATCAACATCCGCTGATCGCAAGTCTCCTGTGGGGGGAGTGGGAGCCGTCCCTTCCGGGCCTTCCGGAAGGGGCGGCTCTTTTTTTGGCGCACCACGCGCCCGGGCACGCGCCGCCGGCACCGTCTGGCACGCCGCTTGCCTCGCTCCGGGCGACGGCCCGAGGGGCCACCGCACGGCGGCAGCATGATCGACAAGTCGCTCTACATCGCCATGACCGGCGCCAGCGCCTCGCTGAAGGCGCAGGCCGGCGTCGCACACAACCTCGCCAACACCGACACCGCGGGCTTCCAAGCCACGCTGACCGCCACCACCGCGGTGCCCGTCACCGGCGAGGGGCTCGCCTCGCGCGTGGCCGCCGCGCCGCGCGCGGTCGGCGTGAGCGCCGCGCCAGGCCAGCTGCGCCAGACCGGCAACGACCTCGATGTTGCCCTGCACCAGGACCGCTGGCTCGCCGTGCAGGCACCGGACGGCTCGACCGCCTACACGCGCGCCGGCGACCTCAAGCTCACCGCCAACGGCCTGCTGACCACCGCCGGCGGCCTGCCGGTGCTCGATTCGGGCGGCGCGCCGCTCTCGATCCCGCCCTACCAGACGCTCACCATCGGCGGCGACGGCACGATCTCGATCGTGCCGCAGGGCCAGCCGGCCAGCACGATCACCGAGGCCGGCCGCCTGCAGGTGGTGACCGCCCGCACCGCCGATCTCGTCCGCGGCGAGGACGGGCTGATGCGCGCCCGCCCCGGCGCCGACGCGCCGCCGCCCGCGGCCGGGCCGGCGCTCACCGCCGGCGCGCTCGAGGGCAGCAACGTCGAGGCGACCACGATGCTCGTCTCGATGATCCAGCTCTCCCGTCAGTTCGAGATGCAGGTACGCGTCTTGCAGACCGGTGACGAGAACGCCCGCGCCTCCAATTCCCTGCTGTCCTCGCGCTGACCGCGCACTAGAGAGAAGACGCCATGACCCAGGCACTCTGGATCGCCAAGACCGGCCTCGATGCGCAGCAGACGCGCATGGCCGTCACCGCCAACAACCTGGCGAACGTCAACACCGCCGGCTTCAAGCGCGACCGCGCCAGCTTCGAGGACCTGCTGTACCAGACCGTCCGCCAGCCCGGCGGCTCGACCTCGGAGCAGACGCAGCTGCCGACCGGCCTGCAGGTCGGCACCGGCGTGCGCGTGGCGGCCACCGCCAAGAATTTCGCCCAGGGCAACCTCTCGCAGACGGGCAATGCGCTCGACGTCGCCATCAACGGCCGCGGCTTCTTCGAGGTGCTGATGCCCGACGGCTCGTCCGCCTACACCCGCGACGGCTCCTTCCAGGTCAACTCGCAGGGCGAGCTCGTCACCAGCGCCGGCTACCCGGTGCAGCCGGGCCTGCAGCTGCCCGAGGGCACGCAGAGCCTGACGATCGGTGCCGACGGCACCGTGACCGCGCAGGTGCAGGGCCAGGCCGAGGGCGTGCAGGTCGGCTCGCTGCAGCTCGCCGACTTCGTCAACCCGGCCGGCCTGCAGGCGCGCGGCGAGAACCTCTACACCGAGACCGGCGCCAGCGGCCCTGCACAACAGGGCGCGCCCGGCACGAGCGGCATCGGCACGCTCATCCAGGGCTCGGTCGAGAGCTCCAACGTCAACGTCGTCGAGGAGCTCGTGTCGATGATCGAGACGCAGCGGGCCTACGAGACCAACGCGAAGGCCATCAGCACCGTCGATTCGATGCTGGCCTTCCTCAACAACAACGTGTGACCGCCATGAAGTCCGCCGCCTTCGCCCTCTCCCTGCTCGCGCTCTCCGGCTGCGCCACCGTGATGGGCGACGTGCGCACGTTCCCGACGGCCACCGACGCCGGTGTTCCGACGCCCGCGCAGGTGCACGCGGCCATGGCGCAGCGTGCCGCGGGCCTGCAGATGCAGCAGCCGGTCGCACCCGCGCCGCAGATGCAGCCGGTCGCCAACACCGGCGGCTCGATCTACGCCAACGCCTCCGCCGGCGGCACGCGCACGATGCGCCTGTTCCAGGACAACAAGGCGCGCGAGGTCGGCGACATCCTCACCATCGTGCTGATCGAGCGCACCACGTCGACGACGACCGCGCAGACCGCAGTGCAGAAGGACACCGGCATCGGCATTTCCGCGCCGGTGATCGGCGGCGTGCCGACGACCATCAACGGGCGCCCGCTCTCCGCGGAAGTGGAAGGCAGCCGCACGTTCGCCGGCGGCGCCGACAGCCAGCAGAGCAACCGCCTCGACGGCACCGTCACCGTCACCGTCGTGCAGGACCTGGGCAACGGCAACCTGCTCGTCTCCGGCGAGAAGAAGGTGCGCCTGAACCAGGGCGACGAGGTCGTGCAGGTGCAGGGCATCGTGCGCACCTCCGACATCGGCGCCGACAACACCATCAGCTCCGAGCGCGTCGCCGACGCCAGGATCGTCTATGGCGGCCGCGGCACGCTCGCGCGGTCCAATGCGATGGGCTGGCTGGGCCGCTTCTTCAATTCCGCGGCGTTCCCGTTCTGAGGTCGACATGAAATCCATCCCCGACCACGTCCACGCCGAGTTCGCCGCGCGCGTCGCGGAGACGACGTTCGTCCCGCCGCAGCGCTCGGAGGTGCCGTCCATCTCGCCCGTGCAGCGCCCCGCGCGTGCCGGAGGGGCCCCGCGATCCTCGCGCAAGGCCGGGTTCGCCTATGGCGTGGTACTGATCGCCAGCGCGCTGCTCGCGCTCGCGACCTTCGCGCTGCCCGCGCGCGCCGAGCGCATCAAGGACCTCGCGCAGGTGGCCGGCGTGCGAGGCAATCCGCTCGTGGGCTATGGCCTGGTGGTCGGCCTCGACGGCTCGGGCGATCGCACCTCGCAGACGCAGTTCACCGTGCAGTCGCTCAAGTCGATGCTCGACCAGCTCGGCGTCACCATCCCGCCCGGCGTGAATCCGCAGCTCAAGAACGTCGCCGCTGTCGCGATCAGCGCGGAGCTCCCGGCGTTCGCCAAGCCGGGCCAGCAGATCGACGTCACCGTCTCCTCCATCGGCAACGCCGGCTCGCTGCGCGGCGGCCAGCTGCTGATGGCGCCGCTCAAGGGCGCCGATGGCCAGGTCTACGCGATCGCACAGGGTGCGCTGGTGGTCAGCGGCTTCGGCGCGCAGGGCAAGGACGGCTCGAAGATCTCGGTCAACGCGACCAACACCGGTCGCATCCCCAACGGCGCGATCGTCGAGCGCGCGGTCTCGGCCGGCACCGGCTCGGGCACGGTCACGCTCAACCTCCACCAGTCCGACTTCACCACCGCCGCGCGCATCGTCTCGGCCATCGACGGCGCGTTCGGACCGGGGCATGCGCGTGCGCTCGACGGCGTCACGATCGAGATCAGCCCGCCTGCGGGCGACCGCGTCGGCTTCCTCGCCAGGCTCGAGTCGCTCGACGTCTCGCCGGGCGCCGCGGCCGCGAAGGTCATCGTGAACTCACGCACCGGCACCGTCGTGATGGGCGGGCAGGTCACCGTGCTGCCCGCGGCGGTCTCGCACGGCTCGCTGACGGTGTCGGTCACCGAATCGGCCCTCGTCAGCCAGCCGGGCGCATTCGCCGGCGGGGATACGGCGGTGGTGCCGCAGTCGACCATCCAGGCCAGCCAGACCGGCGGCCGCATGTTCAAGCTCGAGGGCGGCACGTCGCTCGATGCGATCGTGCGCGCCGTGAATGCGGTCGGCGCTGCGCCGGGCGACATCGTCGCGATCCTCGAGGCGCTCAAGCGCGCCGGCGCCCTGCGCGCCGAGCTCGAGATCATCTGACGCCGGCTCCCGGCCGGAGGGCGGGCGGTCCCCGGACGACCGTCCGTCGCCGCGCGCCTGAAACCCGGCGTCGAGCGGCCGTTACCGGAGTCGGGAGTCCGTCATCCGGGCGGGCTGCCACTGCCGGCACACCCCTTGCATCGGTGCGGACATGCGCCTGCCCTCGACCCAACCGCTGTCGCTCGACCGCTCGACCGGGGCCGACCGCCCCGGCATCGAGAAGGCCGCACGCGAGCTCGAGACGCAGTTCGCGCACATGCTGATCAAGACGATGCGCGCGACCACGGGCGGCGATCCGCTGTCGGGCGGCAATACGACGTATCGCGAGATGTACGACCAGCAGCTCGCGAAGGAGCTCACCAAGGGCCGCGGGCTCGGCATCGCGCCGATGGTGGTGCGCCAGCTCGAGCGCGCCACCGCGCCTGCGCCGACGCCCGGCATCGGCAGCCCGCTGCCGCTCGCGCGTCCCGCGGCCGGCTTCGCGATGGCGCAGCCCGCGCGGTCACCCGCGATGCCGCTCGGCCAGGCGCTGCAGCTCGCGCCGGCGCGCGGCGGCGTCTCCATGCCGGCCGCGGCACCGCTCGATTTCCGGCCGTCGGCACCCGCGAAGGCGGCCTCCACCGACGACTGCGGGCCTGCCACCCCGCTCGACTGCTCCAGCCCGGAAGCCTTCGTGCGTTCGCTCTGGCCGCATGCGAAGAAGACCGCCGAGCAGCTGGGCGTCTCCGCGAAGGCGCTGATCGCCCAGGCGGCGCTCGAGACCGGCTGGGGCCGCAGGCTCGTGGGCGGCGACAAGGGCGTCACCTCGCACAACCTGTTCGGCATCAAGGCCACGGGCTGGAAGGGCGCAAAGGTCGCCAGCGGCACGCACGAGTACGTCGACGGCGTTCGCCAGAACATCCGCGACAGCTTCCGTGCCTATTCCTCCGCCGCCGAGAGCTTCGCCGACTACGCGCGCCTGCTCGGCAAGGAACGCTACGCGCAGGCCCGCGGCACGGGCGAGGACGTCCACCGCTTCGCGAGCGCGCTGCAGCGCGGCGGCTATGCGACGGACCCGTCGTACGCCAGCAAGATCACCGCGATCGCCAACGGCGCGACCATGCGCCGCGCGCTCGCCGCACTGGAACGAGGCTGACCGAATGAGCGTGCTGTCCACCGGTGCATCTGCCCTGCTCGCCTTCCAGCGCGCGATGGGCACCGTCAGCCACAACGTCGCCAACGTCAACACGCCCGGCTACACGCGCCAGCGCGTGGATCTCGAGGCGCGCGCCGGCACGCAGACGGGCAATGGCTACGTCGGCTCGGGCGTGGCGGTGCAGGCGCTCCAGCGCCTCGCCGACGGGCTCGTCTTCGCGCGCCAGGTCGACAGCAGCGGCGAGCTCGGGCGGCTGCAGCAGCTCAGCACGTACTCCGGTCGCCTCGACGGCCTGCTCAGCAACCCCGCGACCAGCCTGTCGGCACCGTGGACGACCTTCTTCGGCGCCGCCGAAGGCGTGGTGGCCGAGCCGGGCTCGCAGGTCGCGCGCCAGGCGATGATCGACGCCGGCGACCAGCTCGCCACCCGCTGGCGGGCGCTCGATGCGCAACTCACGGGCGTCGGCCGCGAGGTCGATGCGCGCATGGCCAGCCAGGTCGAGGTCGCCAACCAGCTCGCCACCGAGATCGCACGCCTCAACAAGGACATCGTCGCCGGCGGCAGCACGCCGAACCCCGACCTGCTCGACCAGCGCGCGCTACGCATCGAGAAGCTCGCCTCGCTCACCGGCGCCGAGGTCGTCGAGCAGGACGACGGCGCGATGAACGTCTTCAGCGGCGGCCAGGCGCTGGTGCTGGGCACGCGCGCCGGCAAGCTCACGCTGGCGCCCGACCCGTTCGCGCCCGAGCGCCGGGTGCTCTCCCTCGATGCCGTCGGCGGCCCCGTGAAGCTGCCGCCCGGCGCGCTCTCCGGCGAGATCGGCGGGCTGCTCGAGTTCCGCGATCGCGTGCTCGAGCCGGCCCGCGCCGAGCTCGGCCGCATGGCCACCGCCTTCGCGGTGACGTTCAACGCCGCGCAGCGCGCCGGCGTGGACTACACCGGCACGGCGGGCGCGGACCTGTTCTCGGTGCCCGCGCCGCGGGTCGACGCCCACGCCGCCAACACCGGCACCGGGACGCTCGCCGCGAGCGTCAGCGACGTCGGCGCGCTCAAGGGCCCGGACATCACCCTGCGCTTCGCGGGCGGCACCTGGTCGGCCACGCGTTCCTCCACCGGCGAGCCCCTCGCGCTCGCGGGCAGCGGCAGCGCCGCGGACCCGCTGCGCATCGAGGGCGTGTCGCTGGTCGTCGGCGGCGTGCCCGCCAACGGCGACCGCTTCGAACTCCGCCCCACGTCCGCCGCGGGCGGCGGCATCGCGCTCGTGCAGCGCGACCCGTCGCGCATCGCCGCCGCCTCGCCGATCCAGACCCGCGTCGACGCCGCCAACCTGGGCAATGCGAAGGCCGCCGGCGCGCGCATCACCGACCCGGCCGCGTTCGCCGGCTTCAGCGGCGCGACCATCGACTTCATCGACGCCACCACCTACACCATCGACAATGGCCCGCCCATCGCCTGGACGCCCGGCACGCCGATCGCGGGCACCGGCTGGTCGCTCTCGCTGGACGGCGCGCCCGTGGCGGGCGACACCTTCACCCTCGCGCGCATGCCCGCACGCTCCTCGGACAACGGCAATGCGCGCCTGATGGCCGGCATCGACGCCCGCGGGGTGCTCGACGGCGGCACGCGCGACCTGACCACCGGACTCTCCGCGCTCACCGCGCGCGCGGGCAGCGAGGCGCGCCACGCCGGGATGAACCTCGACGCCCAGCAGGCGATCCACGACCAGGCGATCGCCGACCGCGAAGCGACCTCGGGCGTCAACCTCGACGAGGAGGCGGCCGACCTGCTGCGCTACCAGCAGGCCTACCAGGCCGCGGCGCAGGTGATCGCCACCGCGGACACCATGTTCCAGACCCTGCTCGGCGCCGTGCGCCGCTGACGGAGCCACTCCATGCGCATCTCCACCAGCGGCCTCTACCAGCAGACCCTCAGCGCCCTGCTCGCCAAGCAGAAGGAGCTGGCGAAGACGCAGCAGGAACTCGCCACCGGCAACAAGCTCACCCGCGCCGCCGAGGATCCCACCGGCGCGGCGCAGGCCCAGCGTCTGGACCACGCCATCGCCTCGCTCGAGCACTTCGACCGCGGCTCCAACCTCCTCTCCAACCGCCTGCGCCTGCAGGAGGCCGCGATGGCCGACGCGGGTGACTACCTGGCCCGCGCGCGCGAGCTCGCGATCCAGGGCAATACCGCGACGATCTCCGCCGAGGACCGAAAGCTCCTCGCGATCGAGGTCCGCCACATCCGCAGCGAGCTCCTGGCGATCGCCAATCGGGACGACGGCAACGGCCGCCGGTTGTTCGCCGGGCAGCGCGACGGCGTCGTGCCGTTCACGGAGTCGGCGGGCGTGGTGAGCTACGCGGGCGACGACGGCCGCAATCTCGTCGACATCGCCCCGGACCTCGCGCTGGCCGACACCGAGCCGGGCAGCGAGATCTTCATGCGCCCGCGCACGGGCGATGGGGAAATCCGTGCGAGCGCCGCATCGGCGAACACCGGCACCGGCGTGCTCCAGTCGGCGCGCGTGGCCGACCGGAGTGCGTGGCCGGCCGAGCCGCTGCGCCTGGCCTTCACGTCGCCCACCACATGGGAGATGCGTGACGGCGGCGGCGCGGTGCTCTCGTCCGGGACGTACGCGCCCGGCGGCACGATCAGCACGCAGGGCGTGCAGGTGCAGCTGTCCGGAGCGCCGGCCACCGGCGACGCCTTCGACGTCGCGCCCGCGCCGCGCCAGGACGTGTTCGCCACGCTCAGGGCCCTCGCCGATGCACTCGAGGCCCCGGCGGACACTCCGGCTGCGCGCGCGCGCCTGGGAAATGCGGTGGCGAGCGGCCTGTCCGACATCGCCACGGCACAGGAGCATTTCCTGGGCGTCCGCGCCTCCACGGGCGCACGCCTGAACTCGCTCGATGCCGCGTCCGACCGTCGCGCCGGCGAAGACATCTCGCTGCGCGCGTCCCTCTCGGACCTTCGCGACGTCGACTATGCCGAGGCGACCACGCGCCTGAACCTGCAACTCGCGGCGATCGAGGCTGCCCAACGCACGATGCTGCGGGTACAGTCGAGTTCCCTGTTCGACAAGCTGTAAGGCCCGCCGCGCGCATGCCCTCCGTCCACCCGATCCCGTCGCGGCCCGCCGCATGACCGATACCGCTCCGACGCCGCAGCCCGAGGGCGACGGCCTGTACGAGAAGTACATGCTCCACCACCCCGCCGACGTGCGCGGGTGCCTGCGACAGCTGATCGAGAAGCACGCCACGCTGCTCGTCCACGCGGTGGGCACCGAGCAGGCCGTATCGGTCGCGCTGGGCCTGGCCGACGACGCGATGTGGATCGACGTGCCGCGCGATCCCGCGCTCACCGATCGCCTGCTGCGGGCCGAGCGCCTGCGCTTCGAGAGCTCGCTCGACCGCATCACCGTACGATTCGCGACGGGCGCGGCCCGTCGGGGCGTCTGGGAGGATCTGCCGGCGCTCGAGGTGCCGCTGCCGCTCAAGCTCATGCACCTGCAACGGCGCGAATACGTCCGGCGCGAGCCGGTGGGCAGCCTCGCCTGCGCCCTGCCCGTGCACACCGCGGACGGCGCCCGGAAGACCACGCGCGCGAGCATCGCCGACATCGGCGGGGGTGGCCTCGCCGTCCTCACCGCCGATGAATCGGGCCTGGCCCTTTCGGCCGGGGACCTGATCCCGGACGTCGTGCTCGACATCCCCGACCAGGGCACGCTCAACGTCACGCTTCGCGTGCAGCACGCCGCGCGCATCGAGCAGCGCGGCAGGAAGGTGTGGCGCGCGGGCTGCAGCTTCGTCGACCTCACCGTGCAGGACCAGGCGAAGCTGCTCCGCTACGTGATGCACCTCGACCGCGTTCACGCCGCGCGCGTCCGCGAGTTCGACTAGCCGATACGCCCCCGTCCGCGGGGGCGCCGCCATGCCGGTATCCTTCGCGCGCTTTTCCGCGCCCGGATGCCCATGGACAGCTTCCTCGACCCCGCGATCCTCTTCTTCGTCTTCGGGCTGATCGCCGGCACCCTGCGCTCGAACCTCGAGATTCCGCAGCCGGTCGCCCGCTTCCTGTCGCTGTACCTGCTGATGGCGCTCGGCCTCAAGGGCGGGTTCGCACTGCACCGCTCGGGCCTGACCCCCGACGTCGCGCGCGCGCTCGGCTGCGCCCTCGCGCTCGCGGTGCTCGTCCCGGCGATCGGCTACGCCGTGCTGCGACGTCGGCTCGACGGCTTCAATGCCGCGGCGATCGCGGCCACGTACGGGTCGGTCAGCGCGGTCACGTTCATCACCGCGGTGCAGTACATGGACAGCCACGGCCTGCCCTACGGCGGCCACATGGCGGCCGCGATGGCGCTCATGGAATCGCCGGCGATCATCATGGCCGTGCTGCTCGCCAACCTGGTGCGCCATCGCCAGGCGCGCTCGCTGGGCCACATCGCCGCGCCTCACGTGCCGATCGGGAAGGTGCTGCACGAATCGTTCACCGACGGTGCGCAGCTGCTCCTCCTCGGCGCGCTCGCCGTGGGCATCCTCACCGGCGAGTCCGGCGAGGCCGCGATGAAGCCGTTCGCAGGCGACCTCTTCAAGGGCATGCTCGCCTTCTTCCTGCTCGACATGGGCCTGCTCGCGTCGCGGCACCTCGGCAGCCTGCGCGGGCAGTCGCCGTGGCTGCTCGCCTACGCGCTGCTGGCGCCATTCGCGCACGCGCTGATCGCGTTCGGCGCGGCGCGTGCACTCGGCATCGGCGAGGGCGACACCGCATTGCTGATGGTCCTCGCGGCGAGCGCGTCCTACATCGCGGTGCCCGCCGTCGTCCGGCACGCGATTCCCGAGGCCAATCCATCGCTCTACTTCGGCATGTCGCTCGGCGTGACGTTTCCGCTCAACATCCTGGCCGGCATCCCGCTGTACGTCGCATTCGCGCACGGCGCCACCTGAGCGCGCGGCGCGCCGGTCGCCGCCTCAAGCCGGGCATGCGCCGCCCGATAACGACGCGCGGGCATGCGACCGGCGCGGGCTCGCCCCGGCGTTCCACGACCCGCTCAAGTTTTCCGACGCGCAGCCGATCCGCGCGAGCGCATTGCACTTTGGAAGCTGTTTTCAGGCAGTTCCGTCCGCAAGCGGCCTAAAGCTTGACAAGGCAGAGCCGTTACTCCTCCCAGCAGCGGCGAAGGCAATCCCGCCGAACCCTGCAAAGACCGGCGACAGGGCCTTCGCCGCCCGCCGGGTCCAACTCAGGAGACAACGAAATGTCTGTCATCAACACCAACGTGATGTCGCTCAACGCGCAGCGCAACCTGCAGTCCTCGGGCTCGGCGCTCGCCACCAGCCTGCAGCGCCTGTCGTCGGGCCTGCGCATCAACAGCGCGAAGGACGACGCCGCCGGCCTCGCCATCTCGACGCGCTTCACGACCCAGATCCGCGGCCTCGACCAGGCGGCCCGCAATGCCAATGACGGCATCTCGCTCGCACAGACCGCGGAAGGCGCGATGGGCGAGATCAGCAACAACCTGCAGCGCATCCGCGAGCTGGCCGTCCAGTCGCGCAACGCCACGAACTCGGCCACCGACCGCGCCGCGCTCAACGCCGAAGCGCAGCAGCTGAAGTCCGAGATCGACCGCGTCGCCCAGCAGACCTCGTTCAACGGCGTGAAGCTGCTCGACGGCTCGTTCACCAGCCAGGCCTTCCAGGTCGGCGCCAACCAGGGCCAGACGATCGCCGTCGACAGCATCACCAACGCCAGCTCCTCGGCCCTGGGCAGCTGGAACAGCATCGCGTCGGCATCCGGCGCAGCGCCGACCGGCGGTGCGGTCGCGGCCACGCCGGCCACCAAGGCGATGGGTGCGTTCACCGCCTCGGCTGGCGGCGACGGCACCAGCACCTTCACCGCGACGTGGTCGGCGAGCGGCACCAACCTGGCGATCAACGTCACCGGTGCGGTCGACGCGACCTCCGTGTCGGCAGCATTCGTGACCGCCGGCTTCGCCGCCGACGGCTCGGGTACGGTCAACGGCTACTCGCTGAGCCTCGGCGCCGCGGGCACGATCTCCGCCGCGATCACGGCCGGCAGCCTGACCGTCCGCCGTGCCGATGGTGCGAACTTCACGTACGCCGAGACCGAAGGCGGCACCGCCTACGGCACCAGCGGCGGCTTCAATGCGGCGCCGGCGGGCGCGACGGCCAACGGCGTCGCGGCGGTCCCGGCCTCGTTCACCGCACTGACGGGCAACGCCTTCACGATCAATGGCGTCAACATCGAAGTCGGCACGGCGACCAGCGCCGCCAACCGCCTGACCGACCTCGCCTCGGCCATCAACTCGTCCTCGGCCGGCGTCCGCGCCTCGGTCTCGGGCGGCGCGCTGAGCCTGCGTAGCAACGACAACAGTGCGGACCTCGTCATCGGCGGCACCAGCGCCTCCACGGTGCTCGCGCAGACCGGCCTGACGACCGGAACGACGGCCCGCACCGCCAACACCGGTTTCGCGTCGCTCAACATCTCCACCAACAATGGTGCGGACGATGCCATCGCGATGATGGACGCGGCCCTGGACTCGATCAACACGGCCCGCGGCAACATGGGCGCGATCCAGAACCGCTTCGCCTCGGTGGTGGCCAACCTGACCACGACGTCGGAAAACCTTTCGGCTGCCCGCAGCCGCATCCAGGACGCCGACTACGCGAAGGAGACCGCCCAGCTGACCCGCAACCAGATCCTCCAGCAGGCGGGTCAGGCGATGCTGGCCCAGGCCAACCAGGCGCCGCAGGGCGTGCTGAGCCTGCTCCGCTAAGCGCTCCGAAGCCGCGTCAACCCGAGCGCCCGGCACCGCCGGGCGCTTTTTTTTGGCCGGCTCCACGTTCAAGTGTGGCCGCCGGCCGCCGTTATCGGGATCAGGCCCGTGACCGGAACCGCCATGTCCGCTTTCGACACCGATGCGACCCCACGCTCCGGCGACGTGCGCGCCGCAGACGGCCTGTGGCAGGGAGCCGTGTGATGGCGGTCGGGAACGTCGGCAGCGGGCTCGACATCTCCAGCCTCGTGCAACAGCTGGTCTCGGCGGAGCGCGCGCCGGCGACGGCGCGCCTCGACCGCGACGGGCGCCGCATCCAGGCGGAGATCTCCGCTGTGGGCACCCTGCGCAGCAGCTTCAGCAACCTGCGCACCGCACTTGCGTCCGTGGCGTCCGCCCAGACCAGTCCCGCACGCAAGGTGATCGTGCCGGAAGGCGCAGGTTTCAGCGCGACCAGCACGGCCGCCGCCTCGCCGGCGCGCCACCAGATCGAGGTGCGCGCCCTGGCGACGGCCCACAAGCTGTCGTCGACCGCGTTCGCCAACGCCGATGCGACCGTCGGCACGGGGCAACTCACGATCACGTCCGGAACCACGACGATCACGGTCGACATGTCGGCGCCCGGCAACTCGCTCTCCGCGCTGCGCGACGCGATCAACACCAAGGCCGCGGGCAAAGGCGTAGCCGCGACGATCGTGACGGCCGACGACGGCGCGCACCTGATGCTGACCGCGCTCGATACCGGCACGGCCCACGCGATCGAGGTGGCGGCATCGGGCGGCGACGGCGGCCTGGCCGCCTTCGTGTACGACCCCGACGGTACGCGCGCGATGAACCAGGTCGCGGCGCCCAACGACGCGGTCGTCGCGATCGACGGCATGACCCGCACCAGCTCGAGCAACACGCTCGCCAACGCCATCAGTGGCGTCAGCCTGACATTGACCAAGGCCGAGCCTGGCACGACCCGCGATCTGCGCATCGAGGCCGACACCGGCGCGCAGCGCAATGCGGTGAACGGGCTGGTGAACGCATTCAATGCCGCGGTCGGGTCGCTGGCGACCGCCACTGCCTACAACACGTCGACAGGCGTCGCGGCGGCGTTGAACGGCGATGCGATGGCGCGCGGCGCGGGCCGCGACCTGCGCCAGCTCGTCAGCTCCAACGTGGCGGACCTCAAGGCTGCCGGCATCACGATCAACAAGGACGGGACACTCAAGTTCGACGGCGCCGCATTCGATACCGCTATCGCGAAGGACCCCGCGCTCGCCTCGCGGCTCTTCGGCGACGGGACGGACACGCTCGCGTCGCGGCTCCGCGGCACGCTCGGCGCGCTGCTCGACAACGGCGGCTCGCTGACGACGCGCAGCGAGGGCCTCGACCGTCGCAACCGCGCCCTTACCGAGGCGCGCAGTGATCTCGACGCGCGGATGAAGTCCGTGGAGTCGCGCTACCGCGCCCAGTTCATCGGGCTCGACTCGCTCATGACGAGGCTGCAGTCGAGCATGAATTTCCTTTCCCAGCAGCTGGGCCTGTAAGGCCCGCCTCGAGACCACGCCATGTATTCCGCCCGAGCCTTCGCCGACCAGTATCGCCAGACCCGCGTCACCAGCGCGGTGCTGGACGCGGATCCGCACCGTCTCATATCCCTCATGCTCGCCGCGGCCCGCGAGCGCGCCCGCCTCGCCGCGGCGTGCATCGCCCGGGGCGACGCGGTGCGCAAGAGCCAAGCGATCAGCGAGGCCAGCACGATCGTGGCCGCGCTCGACGGCGCATTGAACACCAGTGCCGGCGGGGACATCGCCGAGGGCCTCGCCTCACTGTACGACTACGTGCAGCGCCGCCTGCTGCATGCGAACGCCACGGGCGACGCGTCCGCGCTCGACGAGATCGACGACCTGCTCGGCGACATCGAGAACGCCTGGAACGCGATCGCCCCGTCGGCCACCGGCGCATGATCCCCGCCCTGCCCGTGGAGGCCATCCGCGCCGCGATCGCAGCCGACGACTGGGCCGCGGCCGAGGCGCTGATGGCCGAACACGAGGCGGCGCTGCGCGGTGCGTGTACCCCCGACTCGCTCGGCGAAGCCGGCTGCCGCGACGCCTGGCTGCAGTTGCTGGGTGCGCAGCGCGCACTGATGGAGGAGCTGCGCACCGCACGCGACGAGGCCGGCCGCGCACTCGATCGTCTCAGCCGTGATCGCCGCGGCGTGGCGGCTTACCTGCAAGGCGGCGCATGACCGTCGAGGCCGCCCGGCAGGCGCTCTTCGGCGACGCGCTGGCGACCGAGGAGATGCGCCCCGCCGCCTTGCTCCCGGCCGTCACCGATGAGCACCGACGCCATGCGCTGCTGATGCGCGCGGAAGCCCTGCTGCGAGCGCTCGCCGTCCTCGAGGACAGCCGGGCGGACGAATCCGACGACCGCGGCGCCACCGATCCCGCGGTGCGCCGGCTCGAGGCTAAGGTCGACCTGCTGGTCGGGCTCGTCGGCAGCCTGCTGCTGCGCGACGCGCCCGCCGATCCGCCACGCGTGGTCCGCTGGTCGGCACGCGGCGCGGCGATCGAACTGCCCGCGATCGACCCCGGGCTGGTGCCCGGGGGCGGCGCGCAGCTGCGTGTCCAGGCCTCGGATGCCTTGCCCGAGACGCTGCAGCTGCCGGCACGGGTGCTCGCCATCGAGCCGTCGCCCGCGGGGCGGCGCGTGTGGCTGGCCTTCGATGACCTGCCGCCCGCATTGGAAGCCATGCTCGAACGCCATCTGTTCCGCGTGCATCGCCGCGCCATCGCGGTCAGCCGCCGCCCGCGCTGACGGCATCGCCTTGGCAGCGTCACGGCCGCTCCGCTAAGGTGCCCCGAACGCTTCGACGGACCCCTGCGTGCGCGTCCTGCTCTGCGACGACCACACCCTCATCCGCGCCGGCCTTCGCCGGCTCGTCGAGTCGTTCGACGGGATCGAGGTCGTCGCGGAGGCCGCGAGTGCCGACGAGGCGGTGATCCGCGCGCGGGAGCACCTGCCGCACGTCGTCCTGCTCGACCTCTCGATGCCAGGTCGCAACGGCTTCGATGCGCTCGAGGAGCTGCGACGCACCGCCCCGGACACCGCGGTGGTGATCATGTCGATGCACGACGACGCCGGCCACGTGCGCGAGGCGCTCGCACGCGGCGCGAGCGGCTTCGTGGTCAAGGAGGCCGCGCCGGCGGAGCTCGAGATCGCGCTCCGCGCCGCGCATGCCGGGCGCATCTACCTGAGTCCGCAGGTCTCGGCCTCCATGCTCGGCGACGGCCTCGGCCCGCGCGCGCATCGCGGCGCGGAGCTGTCCCCGCGCCAGCGGGAGATCCTGACCGCCCTCGGCGCGGGGCGTACGACCAAGCAGATCGCCGCGGACCTGGGCATCTCGGTCAAGACGGTCGAGACCCACCGCGCCCGGCTGATGGAGACCCTCGGCTGCCGCAACGCGGTCGAGCTGGTGCGCGCCGCCGTGCAGTGGGCCGACCGCGTCTAGCGCGACGCCGACCGCGGCCATCCGCCGTTCAGCGACCTGACGCGTCGCCGCCCGGTTTCGCGGACGCCGCCCCAGTTCGCGACGGCTTTTCGTCGCTTGGTCGGGGATTCCCCGACACCCGCCCCGGAATTTCCTGACGCCACGTGGGGAACCCCCCGATTCGTGCACCGTCACCCGCCCCTCAGGATTCCTTGCAGGATTCATGCCGCGCTAACGAACTGCTCCGGAGCGATTCAGATGAAGGCGACCGTCCGTACCCAGATGTCGCAGTCGCTCAACCTGACGCCGCAGCTGCTGCAGTCGATCCGGCTGCTGCAGCTCACGGCGCCGCAGCTCGAAATGGAGCTTCGCCAGGCGCTCGACAGGAATCCGATGCTGGAGCTCGACGAGGGGGACGAGGCCGGCGAGACCGAGGCGGAGGGCCACGAGGCCGCCTCCGAGGAAGCGGCGTTCGAGGCCGCGGCGTGGGACGAACTGCCGGAGCCGGCGTTCCTCTCGGGCATGGGCGGCGGCGTCACCGTGGGGGATGACGACGCCAGCGCGCGGATCGCTGACGGGGAATCGAGCGATTTCCGCGTGCGCCTGCTCGGGGAGCTGGCGCTGTCGTGGAAGCCCGCGGACCTGGCCATGGCCACGTTCTGGCTCGACCACACCAGCGACTTCGGCCTGCTGGAGGCGCCCCGCGCCGAGCTCGAGGCCGTGGGGACGGCCTCGCTCGGCGTTCCGGCGAGCGAGCTCGAGATCGTCCGCCAGCGCCTGCTGCACGGCGACTGGCCGGGCCTGTGCGCGCAGGACGCCGGCGAATGCCTGGCCGCCCAGCTGGACCTCGTCGCCGCCGACCCGATCCGCGACCTCGCCCGTCGCATCGTGCGCGAGCACCTCGCCCTCCTCGCCCGGCACGACACCCGCACCCTCGCCTCCGCGCTCGGCTGCACGGCCGACGACGCCGACGCCGCGATCGCGCTGATCCTCTCGCTGCGCGTGTGCCCCGTGCCGGAGCCCGCCGCATCGGACGACGGCCACGTCGTGCCGGATGTGGTCGTGCGCAAGCTCGGCGGCACGTGGCGGGTGAACCTCAACGGGCGCACGCTGCCGAAGGTGCGCGTGTCGCCGCATTGCGAGGCCGGGCTGTCCGGCGCGCCGGGCGACGTCTCCGCGCTCCGTGGCCTCCTCGACGAGGCCCGCTGGCTGGTCCGCGGCATCGCCATGCGCAACGACACGCTCCTGCGCACCACGCAGGTGCTCGTCGAGCGCCAGCAGGCCTTCCTCGAGCAGGGCGAGGAGGCGATCGCGCCGCTCACCCTGCGCGAGGTCGCCGATGCCATCGGCATGCACGAGTCCACCGTCTCGCGCATCACCACGGGCAAGTACATCCAGACCCCACGCGGCACCTTCGAGCTCAAGCGCCTCTTCGCCGTGCGTCTGGAAGGCGCCGAGGTCTCCGGCGCGGCGGTGAAGGCCATGGTGAAGCGCCTCATCGACGCCGAGCCCCCGCATGCCCCGCTCGCCGACGAGACGATCGCCGGCCTGCTCGCCCGACAGGGGATACGCATCGCCCGCCGCACGGTGGCAAAGTACCGCGACCAGCTGGACATCGCCCCCGCCCGGGCGCGCCAGCGCCCCCGGGTGGCCGTCACCGCCTGACCACCGGATTTCCGGAGCTCCGCATGCTCAGCGTCCTGCTCGTCGACGACCACGAAGGCTTCATCAACGCGGCCGTCCGCCACCTGCGCCGGCTCGACTGGGTCGTCATCGCCGGCTCGGCCTCCAACGGCATCGAGGCGATCGCGCAGTGCGAGGCGCTGCGCCCGGACGTCGTGCTCATGGACCTCGCGATGCCGGAGATGGGCGGGCTGCAGGCCACGCGCCTGATCAAGGCGCAGGACGCCCCGCCCTACGTGGTGATCGCGAGCCACTTCGACGACGCCGAGCACCGCGAGCATGCGCTGCGCGCCGGCGCCGACGCCTTCGTCAGCAAGCTGTCCTACATCCACGACGTCATGCCCCTCCTGGAGAAGCTCGCCGGGCGCGGCGACGCGTCGGGAGCCGGGGCGGCGTAATGAGCGAATCGCGGATCCTGGTGGTGGACGGCGACATGTCGCGCGCCGAGCGCGTCGCCACGCTGCTGGAGTTCATGGACTTCAATCCGCGGCTGGTCGCCGACGCCGCCGACCTCGACCTCGGGCGCGTCAAGGCCAGCGACTGGGTCGCGGTCGTGGCCGGGGACGTGGGCGACGCGACGGCGTGGTCGAAGTTCGCCGACTGGCTCTCTCGCCAGCCGCTGCATCCACCCCTGATGGTGCTGCCGGGGCACGATGAGCGGGCGCCCTGGCGTTCACTCGTCCATCCGGACTCCGTGTGGCCGCTCGACTACCCGATCCGCCGCCCGCAGCTGCAGGACGCCCTGCGCCGCGCGAGCCTCAAGCGCATCGACGAGGAGGAGCGTGCCGAATCGCAGGCGAGCATCGGCCCCACCGGCACCTCGGAAGCCGTCCGCGCGCTGGTGCGGATGATCGACCAGGTCGCGGGCTTCGACACCACCGTGCTGATCCTCGGCGAATCGGGCACCGGCAAGGAGGTCGCCGCGCGCACGATCCATGAGCGCTCGCGACGGGCGGGCAAGCCGTTCGTCGCGATCAACTGCGGCGCGATTCCCGCGGACCTGCTCGAAAGCGAGCTGTTCGGCCACGAGAAGGGCGCCTTCACCGGCGCACTGACGCAGCGCAAGGGCCGCTTCGAGATGGCCGAAGGCGGCACGCTCCTGCTCGACGAGATCGGCGATATGCCGATGGCGATGCAGGTCAAGCTGCTGCGCGTGCTGCAGGAACGCACGTTCGAGCGCGTCGGCGGCACGCAGGTCTACAACTGCAACGTGCGCGTGATCGCGGCCACGCATCGCAACCTCGAGGACCAGATCGCCAAGGGCGGCTTCCGCGAGGACCTCTTCTACCGTCTCAACGTCTTCCCGATCGAGATGCCGGCGCTGCGCGAGCGCACCGAGGACTTGCCCGACCTCATCGCGGCGATCACCCGCCAGCTCGCGGAGAGCGGGCGCGGCCGCGTGACCCTGACCGGCGAGGCCATCAACGCGCTCAGGCACTACCACTGGCCCGGCAACGTCCGCGAGCTGCACAACCTGCTCGAGCGGCTCGCCGTGCTCCATCCCAACAGCCAGGTCCGCGTCGCCGACCTGCCCGCGCGCTACCGCGCCGGGGTTCCGGACGCACCGCCCGAGGCCGTCGCGCCCGTCGCCGCGCCCGTCGTATCCCGCGTCGAGCCCGCCGCGGGCGAGGCGACGCCGGTCAATCCGGCGACGCTCGGCCCGCGGGCCACGCTCCCGCCCGAGGGCATCGACCTGAAGGGCCACATGGCCGAACTCGAACTGGAGCTCATCCAGGCCGCCCTGCAGCAGGCCAATGGCGTCGTCGCGCACGCGGCGCCGCTGCTGGGCCTCCGGCGCACGACGCTGGTGGAGAAGCTGCGCAAGTACGGGATCGACCGCGACAGCGACTGATCCGTGCCGTGCGACGTCACGGGGCCGGACCGCCGACCCCGCCGCATCGCCGCACCCAGCCGCGCGCATCATCGGCCCCGCGCTCCGTGCGACCTGGCTCATCGCGCTCCATCGACACTACGTCTCGACGGTGCGGGTTCACGCATGACGCCGATGATCGTGCGGGCGCGCCGGTCGGCAAATCGCTACGACCCCGGCAGCACCCGCGCCCGTCGAATCACCGGTCCAGCGGGCTGAGCACCGCACCAGCGCCGCGTCCTAGCACGTGCGTGTAGATCTGCGTGGTTCCCAGATCCTTGTGCCCGAGCAACTCCTGGACGGTGCGGATGTCTTGCCCGGCCTCGAGCAGGTGCGTCGCGAAGGAATGGCGGAGCGTGTGGCAGGTCGCCGGCTTGGCGAGGCCGGCCATCTCTCGCGCGCGCTTGACCGCACGCTGCAGCACGCTCTCGTCGACATGGTGCCGATGGATCCTGCCCGTGCGCGGATCCTTCGACCGCTGCGAAGCGGGAAACAGAAACTGCCAGCCCACGTCACGCACCGCGGAGGGGTACTTGCGCGCGAGCGCGTGCGGCAGGCGTGCCTCGCCGAACCCGTCCGCGATGTCGCGCCGATGCAGCGTCAGGGCCCGATCGAGCGCGCGCCGGAGATCCTCGCGCAAGCGCGACGGCAGCGGTACGCGCCGATCCTTGTCGCCCTTGCCTTCGCGCACGATGATCTCGTTCCGGTTGAAATCCAGGTCCTTGATGCGCAGGCGCACGCATTCCATGACGCGCATCCCCGTTCCGTACATGAGGGCCGCCATCAGACGCGTCTGCCCATCCATCGCCGCGAGCAGCGCATCGACTTCCGGGCGCGACAGGACCACCGGCAGGCGCCGCGGGCGCTTGGCACGGACGACGTCTTCCATCCAGGGCAGTTTCACGCCGAGTACTTCGCGGTAGAGGAACAGCAGCGCCGCCAGCGCCTGGTTCTGCGTTCCCGATGCCACGTCGTCGCGCGCCGCGAGGTCCGTCAGGAAGCGCTCAACCTCTGCACCTCCGAGCTCGCGGGGATGGCGCTTGCCGTTGGCGAGGATGAAGCGGCGGGTCCACGCCACATAGGCCCGCTCCGTGCGGATGCTGTAATGGCGCAGGCGCAAGCGTTCGCGGAGCTGGTCGAAGAGGCGCGCACCGTTCGTCGCGCCTGACCTGCCCACCTCGCCGGCGACCTCCCCGGTAGCCGCCTCCCACCTGCCCGAATCGCACCGGCCCCGGGAACACCCGTGTGCACGGCGAACGTCATCGACTCCGTCACCACCCGGACCAGGCTCCCCTACCCAACCCCTTACCGCCCTCGCAACGTAGCGGTAAACCCTTACCACCGCACCATCGCAGCGCTCCATGCGTTACCGCTCCTATCCTGCAGTGTTACGCTGAAAGCTAACGAGTTAGGAAAGCGTGCGGCGTCCGTAAAGCCTTGTAATGCTTGTGCGAATTGTCTGAATCGTCTTCTCTCTCCGAATCCGGAACGTTTTACCGCTCCTCAATTGTTTGACAATCGGTGTTAGATGCCGGGTTAAGCTTCACCGCGCCCGCACCACCCAGGTGCGCTCACTCAACCATGGAGGAGGTTCCAGCATGATTCGTATCGCCGCCGCAGTCCTTCTGCTTTCCCTCTGCGCCCCTGTATCGGCGCAATGCAACAAGATCGATGCAAAGTTCGAGAACATGACTGTAGGGACCATGCTTGCGCTTATTGCGGAAGAGGTAGGTCTCAAGCTCATGAATCCTGAGTTGGCACCGGGTGTAGCGAACACGTCGTTCAAGGAAGAAGCGCCCGTAGCACTTTTGGCGAAGGTGGCTTGGTCAGAAGGCTTCGAGCTCCGAGTCAAAGGGAACGAGGTCTGGCTAGAAAAGCGTGAGCAGCGCACGGCCGGCATCTAACAAATCGTCCAAGCCGACGCCGCTTCGCGGCGCGGCTTAACTCAGGTGTTAGGCCGCTTGGGTGATCTCTTCGCAATCGGGTGTGTGTTTGTGCTGGCGGCGCTGGCCGGCTATGCGCTTTGGCGTGGCGTGAAGGGGCTGCTTTCTGGCGTCGCGCCGTCCCCGACCGGAATGAACCTAGCGCCGGCCGCGCGCCGTACGGAACCCGTAGCCTATTGGGCTTACGAGGCCTTCTGGCTCGGCGCGGGCTTTGTACTGGTCGTCGCAGTGGTGCGGTGGCTCTTGGCGCTAGCCGGGGCCTAACAATTCGTCCAAGCCGACGCCGCTTCGCGGCGCGGCTTAACTCAGGTGTTAGGTGCCGCATGAAGATGGTCGCGACCCTTCTAGTTTCCGTCTCATTTCTGCTGCCTGTGGATGCGTCTGCATGCAGCTACATCGCAAGGAAACCGGACGAGGTGATGAGCCTCGAGGAGAATCTAGTCATTGCGTATCCTGCAGCGATCTCGAATCGCCCAAAGGCCGCAAGCAACCCTCAGTACCGCGAGGAGTTTCGGCAGACCATCCTCTGGACGGTCGTTATTAGTTTCAAGGGCCGCTATAAGCCTGGCGACCAGTTCACTACCCGCGAAACCCTCAACAGGTCCAATATGTGCACCCCAGGTGCCGGCCTCTACACCAAGGCCCCACTACTCTTGGGCTTCAGTGGCCGCGAGCCTTACCGCTCGTTCCGGGAATATTCGGTGGAACATGACGTCGAAGAGTTCATGTACCTTCAAAAGAAGCGCGTACGGAGCGGCACCTAACAATTCGTCCAAGCCGACGCCGCTTCGCGGCGCGGCTTAACTCAGGTGTTAGCGGTCATGGGAAGAATCCTCGCGCTTGCCCTTCTGATAGCCGGGTCCGCCATCTCGGGGGATGCTCATGCTTGCCGTCGCATGGCGCCATCTATCGAGAAGCTAAGCCAGTACAGCGCCGTGTTTGTCGGCCGTGTCACTGGCATTCACCTCAAGGGCT
>Ga0233425_10000806_pt1 | contig 76467 bp, 65 predicted proteins | sample Watercolumn_Towu_2_FD_181712 | JGI IMG/M metagenome (GOLD analysis project Ga0233425, IMG submission 181712) | Freshwater microbial communities from Lake Towuti, South Sulawesi, Indonesia - Watercolumn_Towuti2014_140_MG | ecosystem: Environmental > Aquatic > Freshwater > Lake | place...
TCTTCAAGTCATAATCCGAACTTTCAATGATATCTGGATCATCTCGAACAGATCAAAAGGCAGTCGGGGATTTAGCACCGGGGTCCCTGGAAACAGAGCGTACTCGGGTTAGCCAAGAAAAATCCGGTCCCAAGATTGAATTATAGAACAGACTGCTTTATATATCAGATGCCAAGCACTGTCATCGTCAAGGCAATTTCGATCCCATTATCATTTTATGCTGGAGAGGTGAAAAATGAAAGTTTTAGTGACTGGTGGTTGTGGATTTCTTGGGTCACATGTTTGCGAATACTATACAAAACAAGGTGCAAAAGTCATTGCATACGATAACATGACCAAACATGAACTAAAGAGGACCGGTCTTGCCACGGAAAAAGCTCGCGACTTTAATGCGAATTTTTTAAAAAATATAGGAGTTCAGATAGTTAAGGCCGATATAAGAAATTACGAGGAGCTTCTGGATCACACCAGTGGATGCAATTACATTATTCACACAGCCGCACAACCGGCAATGACCATCAGTTGGGAGGATCCCAGACTTGACATTACGACAAACGTGATGGGTACCTTTAATGTCCTTGAGGCAGCCCGGAAACTTAAGATCCCGGTTGTCAGCTGTGCCACAATCCATGTTTACGGAAACAAGATAAATGATGAACTCAAAGAAGGAGAAACAAGATATACAAGAGATCCTGAGTGTATCGATGAAAAATACCCAACCCTTGGTGGTGTCCTCTCCCCTCTTCATGGTTCAAAAGCGGCAGTGGACATTTATACAAAGGTCTTCATTGACACCTATAAACTCGAGGCGGCAAGCTTTCGATTAACAGGAATTTACGGCACAAGGCAGTTCGGAGGCGAAGATCATGGCTGGGTGGCTAATTTTGCAATTAGAAGTATTTTGAACTGGCCTGTAACGGTATTCGGAACAGGCAAACAGATTCGTGACATCATTTACGCAACAGATATCTGTGAAGCATTTGATGACTTTTTTAAGACAAGAAAATCAGGTATTTACAATATAGGCGGCGGTTTAAAAACTGCAATATCCTTACTCGAATGTATAGATCTTATCGGGGAAATCAATGGTAGAAAGCCTGAAGTTAAATTTGCACCTGATCGTTACGCCGATCTTAGGTATTTCATCTGCGATATATCTAAAGCGCAAAAAGAACTTAGCTGGGCACCTAAGGTCCTTCCACGGGAAGGTCTATCCTTGCTGTTAAATTGGATCAAGGAAAACCGCAATATGCTGGCTACGAAAGAGGGGTGATGCCATTGAAAGCATTAGTTTTGGCCGGAGGAAGGGGGAACAGGCTCAACGAGCTTACATCAGAGCAGAACAAATGCATGATTAAGGTTCGTGGGAAAAGAATGATAGAATACAATCTTGACTGTGCTTTAAGTGTAGATGATGTTGATGAAATTGTCCTCGTTGTTGGATACAAGGCTGAAACCATCATTAATTTTTTGGGTAACAGTTACAAAGGCAAAACCATTAAATATGTGATCCAAAGTGAGCAAAAGGGTCTTGTCCATGCCATCGAATGTGCTCAAAGTCTCATAAACGGAGATGATTTTTTACTATTGCTTGGCGATGAAATGCTTTTCAATCCAAAGCATCAGAGTATGGTTCGGGAATTCAAGAAGGATAAAGATATTTTTGGGATTTGTGGAATAGTGAAAGTAAGAGATAGGAGTCAGATCAAAAAAACCTATACCCTCATTCAGGGCACTAACAATGATATTTTTCGTTTGATTGAAAAACCCAGAAATCCATTCAATGATTTTCAGGGGACCGGTCATTGTTTATTCAGAAACAAAATTTATAACTATATAAGATACACACCAATTCATCATGAGAGAAATGAGAAGGAACTTCCCGATCTAATCCAATGTGTAATCGACGATGCAATGACAGTAAAATCTTTTATAATTTGTGACAAATATGTAAACATCAATACTTTTGAAGATGTTAAAATGGCCGAAGGTTTTTTTCATGAGTAAGAATCTTGTCATAATTCCAGCATATAATGAAGAAGAAACCATCTATGAAGTTGTTACAAGATCCTTGATGCATGTCGATGTTTCAGTAACCGATGATGGTAGCAAAGATAAAACGGCTGAAATACTCAAGTCTATTCAAAGAGAATGTGATCTGGGGAAATATCCCCACAAACTAAATATCATTACGCATCCTGAGTCTGCTCACATACCTAAGAGCCTTCAGGACGGTTTGATATATGCTTGTGCCTCTAATTATGATCTTATCGTTACAATGGATGCCGGGCTTTCTCATGATCCTGATGCCTTGCCTGATTTTTTTAATTATAATCCGACTGTTGATGTTATTATCGGTAGCAGAAAAAGGATACAACATATACCTTTATATAGAAGAGCTATCAGCGTCATAGCCAGGATGGTTGTAAACTATGCCTTGACAAGTTCATATTTTGACATACTAGGTCCAGGTATAAAAGATTGTACTAGCGGATACAGGCGTTATAGCAGAAGAGCCTTTGAACTTATTTCCAAAACAAAACTCAAATCAAAGGCTTTTGATTTCCACATGGAAGCATTGGCTCTTTGTTATCGAGCAGGAATGAAAGTTGAAGAAATCTCAATTAGCTACGTTTTTTCCAATTCATCCTTTAACAAAAAGGTTCTGAAGCAAGCGATTAAATTCGGAATACATCTGATCTCAACAAAAAACCAATCTGTGCGGTTTTCATGAGGACAATGTTCCGATGGAAGTCATCAATATATGAGCCTATAAGCATGCATCAGATATTCTATTTTCTTTGCATAATAATTATTTAAATAATTGTTTGTCAATGGAAACTGATCGTTGACCTTTGTTTGAAAAGACCTTGGATTGCGAAAGGAAGTTTCAAAATGGGAGCTGGTTAGATATGCCGTTATCGTGCAGTGTGCAATAAAGAAGAATCCGAATGCAATAAACAGAGACTTTCTTCTTAATCCCGATGTCAGGCTCACAGTTGATATGATAATAAATAAGCTTGAAAAACCGAGGATTCTCAATTCCGGGCATATGCTGCTGGGGGCAATCGTCAACAGGGCGATAACGATCGATTCTGGGTGATAATTTTTCCAGTTAAATTTTATGCTGAGGAATAAACCGATGATTGCGATTCCATATAATATGGCATGGTAATAGTTTAAAAAAAATGGGGCCGGGATAAACTGAGTGAGAATTCCTTCAATGTATGCAATGAAGTACTTAGCCAATTTTACTACGATGTGGGCATCTGCAGGAACTGCGGTTATCAGTTTGTCCATATTGGTGTAGTAGGCATAACCGGATAGGAGAAAAATAGATAGGAATAGGAAGCAGAATAGTAATAAATATTTATATTGCTTTGCTTTATAGGTTTTATACATATGGATCAGGGGTAGCATAAAGATGGTCACTTTGGAGAATACACCCAGGAGCAACAAACCGAAAGAGAGAAAATACTTATGACGATGCAATAGTATCAGTGACGAGAAACCGAAGCAATAATTTAACAAATCGTGTCTATGGCTGATCCAGCTTACCGGAAAGGCTTGCCATGGCACAAGAATCCATAAAGTTGTAGCTATAAACGACCGACCGACCGATTGATTGAAATAGATAAGACAGAGACGGTATGCTAAGCAAGCAGAAACAATAAAGAGAAGTATATTGACCGTGTGATCGAAAAGCGCTGACTGGAAAAGTGAATTTGTCAAATAATAGGTCAGATACCATATTGGTCGGACATGGGGACCGGTTGGTCCGACCAGAAACCAGTCAATTAGATGCTGTGGCTGGATATTGACCATAATGAAATCATCCATGTAATACCCATAAGAAAGGGTTTTTCCGTACAGGATGAGAATCACGGCAGAAAAAAAAGCAAATGTTATTCTATCGTAAGTACGCGTGCTTTCATGATTTTTTCTGGTTATATCATCATCCATACGTCTTTTCATCATTGTGGTAGTAAAGGGGCTTTATGGGTGTCTGGTGGTTCATCATAGTTCATCTGGCCGGATTCACCGAACCCTTGGAGCTTTCGTCCGCAGCGAATAGAGCCGATCATATACGTCGGATGCCGGCGGATGAGATCATACATGCGACTGATATATTCGGAAAGAATGGCCAGTACACCGAATACGGCGCTGAATAGAAAAGAGATGATAACGATGATTGAAGTCCAGCCTGGGACCGCCTGACCTTGCAAGTATTTCACGATTGCGTAAATCGCATAGGCAAAACCAAGCAGCGCCGTTACCGCCATCAAAGAGAGACTGGCGCGCAGTGGCAGTGTTGAAAAAGCGAAAAGACCATCCGCCGCCAGCCTGACCATTTTCCGCACATTGTACTTGGACTGTCCTGCCAGTCTTTCATCTGCCTCGTAATCGATATAGACCGAGGATAAGGGCAGGGAAGCCAGGAGAACGCGCAGATTGCGATGGCGATCGGGGTACAAGCTGATAAGATTCATGGCGGTACGGGAAAGAAGACGTAAATCAGATGCGCCACCCTTGATCCTGATATCGAGCCGGTTGGCCAGCCAATAAAACAAGTAGCTCGTCCAGTCTTTCATTTTGCTCTGCTGACGACCCTGACGGAGTGCCTGGACCACATGTATTTCAGGATACATTTGATAGTAACGGATCATCTGGACGGCCACTCCCGCCGGATGTTGTCCATCTCCATCCATCATTAGCACAGCATCACCCCGGCATTGATCAAGACCGGCCACCAGGGCTTTCTGGTGACCGTGATTGCCCAGCAGGTGAATGACACATATGCGGTCATCTTGTTTCGCCAGAGCATCCAACATGGAGGCGGTGTTATCCTCTGACCCGTCATCGACGAAGAAGAAGCTAAATCGAACATCGTTAATTTTTTCGAGATGAGACGTCAGGTCCTGAATGAAGGTATGGATGCAGGCCTCTTCGTTGAAAAAGGGTACAATGACGTCAATATTCATGAGTTTTGACTCCTTTTACCTTCTGGCCTTATACATAGAGTTAGAACAAGTCTGCGCACCTCGCTGATGGGTATGTGATCTGCAAACGGCTGCGAGATGTTTATCAAATACGTTCATATTTCACAATACGTATGCCCTGCGGTGCATCATCCCATCGGCGAGTAACATGAAAACCCTCCAGATTGATACCCGACCATTCTTTCTCCTTTGAGACTTGGCAAACGTAGATCACATCATTATCGGATCGATCGGGTAACCCCTGACTCAAGGAAATTTCTACATATGGCTGTCCCGGATAATTCCCAAGATAATTGCGCTCGATTGCCGCCACATGCCTAACCGGTTGCCCTTTCACCGCTATATTCATGCCATATAGCAAATTCACCTGCCGTTGAAAGGGAAGTGCACCCTCTCCAAACAAAGGGCTTCCTATAATATGTACCCGATGTATCTTGTATGATACTGGTTTAATAGATGCGGCGATGTCCTTTGAGATGATGGGAACAGACTGTCGGTATCCATACTGCTGTGCGTAGAAATTTTGAACGTTGTCGTTAAGCCTATTGAAATCTCCCAATAAATAAAGACATGAGCCCAAGAGCCAGATTGCGCACACTGCCTGGTATCCGCGCGTACGTAGTTGATTCGCGAGAAAAATCTGGGTGATTACAGCGGCGAGGGAGCCCCAGAATACAGATGGCAGATAATACTTGAGCATCCATGATTGCCAGGGGATGATTAGCAAATAGAAGCCAAAACCGAGTCCCAGGGCAATGACCAGGATCATGATAGTTTCACTGTTCCAGTTGGATGCGGACTGTTTTCGGATTACAATAAGAATGAAAAAAACAGCAAGAAAGACAAATCCGAGTGTGACAAGATGCAACCATGGAACATCTGATGGAAACACCTTCAAGGAAAGCTCAATGCTTGGTAATAGATGTTGCCATTCTAACTTATAATTCTTAACTACATGATTTCCCGATCGAAAGATCAGTACAAACGTAATCAAGATGGTTGAAAAAATGGTATGTAAGAGCCATTGGCGTACGCAATACCATCGAAATGCATGTTCTTCTTTTGCGGAGGCAAGCAACAAATATCCAAAGATAAATGAAAATACAGGGAAAAGAGTCAGAGATATTTCCTTGGTGGCATAGGCAAGCAGGAGAAACAACGATGCGAAAATCTCATAAAGAATCTGTGGCTTCTGACCTTTGAATGTTTTATGTATACTGATAACGTAAAGGCTTACCCAGAGCAGTAGCGGGATTTCTTGGCTGTCGCTGTGATTGACGATTAAATTTTCACAAAGCGGGTATCCCAAGCTGATATACATAGGGAAAAGAATGACTGGAAGCCATGAATGAGTAAAACGCCAGACAAGCCATGAAAGAGAGCCACAGGAGATGGCCATGCACAGGATCAAAAATAAGGTATGCGTCTGCAGATCTCCGTTGATGCGTTTTGATACGGGAATCGTTGCATCACGGCGAAAAAGATCGCCGTTTCTTACCAGTGTCAGAGCGAAGGGGATATTATAGAAGAGCCAGTGTGCTGGGCGAATACGACCGGCTAATTCAGCGTCATTTTGGATTGTAACTGCTAGCGACTGCATACCATATTCCCAAAAGTGATACACAACATTTGCGATATTCCCTTCGGCGATCAAGGTATATCGCAAGGCATCCGAAAAACTTTGACGATGGATTCCCGAAATGATGATAAAACTAATAATTATACAAACGGCAAGCATGATATACCTATGCTTGCTTGAGGGTAGATAGAAAGTCCATTCTAGGTTTTTTTTTCGCGATCCCCAGGCGATTCCAGCCATCGACAACAGGATGACGGGCAAAAGGGATAAAACGAAAACAAGAAAAAAAGGATTCAACAGAAGATCAATCCACCCGATGTCAAGAGGTTGTTGCAGGTTGATCATTAACTGGGGATCGTCGGCCGGCTCTTCCGTGGCTATCCGGAGATCTTGATCCAGCAATTTGTAGTCACGGATTTGATGTGCCGGCTGTACCTGATGGGGGGCAAGGGGACGGATCGAGATATCGAGTCCGCTTACAATTTCCATTTTACGGATAACGAACCTGCCGGCTGATGAAAGGGGATCAAACCGGAATTGGAGGATCTTCTTGTTCGGCAGGCGAAAGTAGTAATTGGAGAAATCCTTGTCGTTGGTTATATTAACCCGCACGGAAGATGATTCAGAATAACCAGTTCCATCGTCATAATAAAGCTGGGCAACACCGGAAGAAGAGGATTGCATGTTGACCTTGAAATAGGTTGTTGTCGCTTTTTCTGAGATGACCCATAGTCCGCCTGTATAAAGAAACAGGAACATGACAAGAATTGTCTTTCGCTCAGGGTGCACCCGCCAACGGGGCCAGAGATACGATATCAAGAAATATATCAGTATGACCAAAAGGATTTCACAGGCAATGATACCGAGGAATAACCCATCCATCGGGATGGAACCTACAGGCTGGAATGGGGAATCAAGGTCGATGCCGACCTGGGGATCATCCGCCCCGGCTTTAACGGTAATGCTTACCTCCGCATTTATATGCTGAAATGTCTGAATCTGATGAAGCGGCTTCAGGTGAAGTGTGTCGATTTCTCGTAGAGTTTTACCTTGTGCATTCATGATCCGGATGTCGCCCACCGATAGCTTCCCCTCGAAAATGGAGGGCGGGTCGAATCGGAAACGGAAAAGCTCGCGATTAGGGATCGCAAAGGCATAAACAAGCGCAGTCGGATCTTTCCTGATCTGCGTAACGGCCTTGTCCTCCTCCCGAAACCCACCACCAAGATCATAGTAAAGAGAAGCCTCCCCTGGGGCGGAGGATCGCAAGGTCATCACAACATACACGGCTTCGCCCTTTGGATAAGAAAGAGGCGCAAGGATTATTGCGAGCAGCGGAAGCAAGACAACAAAAAAGAAGGGCAGTGCAAATGTACGCAGTTTCAAATTGCGTTTCCGACGATGGGTTATAAATGGTTTGCCTAACATCTCCTGCCTTTACGATGTATTTCAACACAATTGCCCCAAGAAATACCAGACATCGGTTATGATATGCAATGAAAATATCATGAAATTATCTTGGTTTGTGCGGATAGAAAAACATGCTCATGAATAAGTACGAATCCCTGAGTTTCCGGGTACGTCTCGTTCTATTTTTCGTGGATTTTGCGGGGGCGGTTCTTTTTTTCCCCTGTCGCCTGTACCGGCTATGGCAAAGGCCGTATAATCCACAGGACATCAAGAAGATTCTTATCCTCCGGATGGATGGACTGGGTGACCTCATCATTTCTACAGCGGCGCTGCGGGAGATCCGGAAAGGGTTTCCTGAAGCGGAGATCACCCTTGCTATCGGTCCCTGGTCGCAGGGTATCGCCCCCTGCATCCCTTTCCATGATCACCTCATTGTTCATGACTCCTTTGCCTTTGGAATCTTCCGCGGCGAGCGCCGCTTAAATCTTGGCCAGGAATGGGCGTTCATTAGACAACTACGGGAAGGCCGCTTCGATCTGGGAATCGATCTCCGAGGAGACATCCTCAGTATCATTCCTTTGTTTCTTGCCGGAATCCGTTACCGGTTCGGCCGGGACCGGTGGGGTGGTGGATTCCTTTTGACCCATCCCGTTTCCACGAATCGGTTGAGGGACGTTCACGAGAAAGACAAGACCCTTGCGCTCCTCGATGTCCTAAGGATCCCGGTTACGAATCGGGAACTGGAACTATGTGTACCCGAGGCGGAGGACGCCTTTGTTGAGCGGTTTTTACAGGAATTAGAAATTCCTCCAGGCGAGAGAATTGTGACTATAGCGCCGGCGGCCCTCTATCCCTGGAAGGCGTGGTCCCCGGAAAGATACGCCGAATTAATAATGCAACTGGATAAAGAAATCCCTTGCCTGGTCTTTCTTGTTGGCGGTCAAGGAGATAAGGAGGTTCTGGGAAGGATTGCGAACCAGTCAGGTGTGCGAACCATTAATTGCTCGGGGTCGCTGAACCTTTGCCAAACGGCGGCCCTGCTCCGGCGCTCGGCTCTGTTTATAGGAAACGACAGCGGCCTCAGCCATATCGCCGCCGCCATCAAGACGCCCCTCATCCAGCTTTTCGGACCGGGTGAGCCGGAGAAGTTCGGCTACACAGGGCCGGATCGGATCGTTATCCAGAGAACGGACTGCCCCCATCACCCCTGCCAGCAGCGAGAGTGCATCACTCCAGGCGATTGGTGCATGAACAGGATCGCCGTGGCGGACGTCCTGGCGGCGGCCCGGCATCTTCTCGGGGAGAGCGGCGCTAACATGAGGAGATGAATAAGAACTTTTATATTATGAGGATCACCCATGAATAAATATCTCATTACCGGTTTTTCCGGATTCGTCAGCAAGCATTTCCTGGAATATCTTGAAGGATTACAACGGCAGATCTCGGTGTTGGGTATTGATATCGTTCAACCTGATTTCGAGTTGAGTCGGTACAGCCGTGTAAAATGTGATTTTTCGAAAATGGATTTGCTTGATCGGGAAGGAATAGAAAAAATAATTCTTCAGTTTCAGCCGAACTATATCCTGCATTTGGCCTCTTTTAGCAGCGTGGCCTTCAGTTGGAAAAATCCTGTGAAAAGCTTTCAAAACAATACCAACATTTTCCTTAATGTCATAGATGCCGTTCATTCCGTAAATCCCGGGATACGGGTTTTATCCATAGGTTCCTCGGAAGAATATGGCGATCTGGCAGCGGGTAACGCAATTTTCCACGAGGAAGACGCTTTGAATCCCATAAGCCCCTACGCCGTAGCACGGGTTTCGCAAGAGATGCTCTCCAAAGTATATGTGAAAGGTTACGGGTTGGATATTGTAATGACCCGGTCCTTTAATCACATTGGCCCTGGACAAAAGGAACCCTTTGTCATCGCCTCTTTTGCCAAACGCTTGGTAGAGATGAAAAAAGCGGGTCTCTCTTCCCCAAAGTTAATTACTGGCGACATATCACTGATTCGGGATTTTGTGGATGTGAGAGATGTGGTCAGGGCTTATGACGGGTTATTGAAAAAAGGCAAGAAAGGTGAAATCTACAACATCTGCGGGGGGGTCGGTTTTTCATTAAAGGAGCTTATTCAACAAATGGCTTCAATTCTGGATATGGAAGTCCTGACAGAGACAGATGAAAGGCTCATCAGACCAAACGATAATAAGGTCATTATCGGTTCCAATGAAAAAATCAAGCGTGACATTGACTGGGCACCGGAGATTCCATTGAGGCAGTCTCTGGAAGACGTGATCCGTTTTTCGAATTAGAAATAATCCAAGTCCGCAAGACTTTCTGTCTTAACTTTTTAAAATCTATCACTGTAATTTTTTCTTGACAACTCTGTTTAGATTAGATAGACACCATTTTAATTTCGGTTTCAGGCGGATCATGCGGCTTCTTCACCTTGAGATTCAGATTGACCCTGATCGATTGAATGTGTAATCGACAGAGCGGAGCATTGATAAAACCTGCCCGTCATTTTTATAATCCAACAAAATAATCCAAAATATCTGTACTCATATGTTTAGATAACCTGAACAGTTGGTAATATGCTCACCGAAATTTTCACTTCGAAAACACGGATTAATCTTTTTCTAAAACTTTTCCTGAACCCGGGGATCTCCTGCTACCTACGCGAATTGGCGAGGGAATTTAACCTGACCCCAAATGCCCTGAAGGAGGAATTGGACAATCTGAGTAATGCGGGATATTTAGGTAAAGAGCAACGGGGACAATCCATCTTCTACAAAGCCAATACGGACCATCCCTTTTTCCCGGAAATCAATTCCATCGTAAAGAAGTATTATGGAATCGATAAAATTGTCGAGCAGATACTCAACGACCTCGGCAAAGTTGAAGCCATCTATGCCCTCGATGACTATGCCGAAGGTCGTGACAGCGGCTTGATCGATGTGCTGATTGTGGGCGACGTGAATATGGATAAAATTCAGGCATTGAGGCCCAGTCTGGAGAAGGAGATCAAGCGAAAGATCCGGGTTATGGTGATGGGTGCCCAGGAGTTTGCCGAAAGTCGCGACATGATCCTGAAACGCCCTAATTGGAGGATTCTGTAAATTGATGGAAAGGAATCATGAATAATGCTTGACGGCAAAGTAATCCTTATTACCGGAGGAACGGGATCGTTCGGGAAAAAATGTACGGAAATGATCCTGATGCGGACAAAACCAAAAAAACTTATCATTTTCGGCCGTGATGAATTGAAACAGTTCGAAATGGCGCAAATATATTCTGATCAGAAATATCCGTGCATGCGCTATTTCATTGGCGATGTCCGGGATAAAGAAAGACTTAACCGTGCTTTCCGCGGTGTGGATATTGTAATTCACGCCGCAGCGTTGAAGCAGGTCCCTGCTGCGGAGTATAATCCCTTTGAGGCGGTAAAAACCAATATCCTGGGGGCCGAGAATGTAATCAATGTTTCGATTGATCAGGGCGTCAAGAAAGTGATTGCCCTCAGCACGGACAAGGCAGCCAATCCAATCAATCTTTACGGTGCAACTAAACTCTGTTCAGACAAGCTTTTTATTGCGGGAAATGCCTATGTGGGAAGAGAAGAGTCGATATTTTCCGTTGTTCGCTATGGAAATGTAGTGGGCAGTAGGGGAAGCGTCATCCCCTTCTTCCTTGAAAAAAAGAAATCGGGCGTTTTGCCCATTACCGATCCGCGGATGACACGTTTCTGGATTACACTGGAGCAGGGGGTAAACTTTGTTCTGGATTCCTTAGATCGCATGGTGGGGGGGGAGATATTTGTTCCGAAACTTCCCAGCATGAATATGATGAATCTGGCAAAAGCAATAGCACCCGAGTGCAAAACGGAGATTATCGGCATCCGACCTGGGGAAAAACTCCATGAAGTTATGATTCCAAGAGATGATGCAAGTCGAACGATTGAGTATGAGAACCATTACATCATCCAACCGGATTTTCCCTTCTGGGGACGCCGCTTCAATGAAAATGGAGGCAAGCCGGTGGCGGAAGATTTTGAATATAATTCCAGCACAAATCCCTGGCAATTGAGTATCGATGAAATGTACGAGGTCATCAAGAACGAATGATACCTTACGGGCGACAGTGGATTGATGAGGATGATATTCGGGCCGTTGTCGAGGTCTTAAGGTCCGACTGGCTGACGACAGGTCCCTGTGTCGAATCGTTCGAGATGGTGTTTGCGGAACAGGTCGGCTCTAAATACGCTGTGGCTGTAAGCAGTGGGACAGCGGCTTTGCATGCAGCCATGTTCGCCCTCGGCATCGGTCCGGGAGACGAGGTGATCGTCCCTGCCATGACCTTCGCCGCCAGCGCTAACTGCATTGTCTTTCAGGGTGGAACGCCGGTATTTGCCGATGTGGAACCGGGGACGCTCTTGATTGACCCGTGTGACGTGGAAAAGAAAATTACCTCAAAGACGAAAGCCGTTATTGCCGTGGATTACGCGGGACAACCCTGTGATTATGAAACATTAAAAACCATCACAGACCGAGCCTGCATCGTACTGGTCGATGACGCCTGTCATGCCCTGGGCGCGAGATACAGAAACACGCCTGTCGGATCGCTTGCCGAGTTGAGCGCCTTCAGCTTTCATCCCGTCAAGCATATCACCACAGGCGAGGGGGGAATGATTACCACGGATGATGAGGATCTGGTTCGACGAATGCGCATTTTTCGCAATCACGGGATCACGACGGACCACCATCAGCGGGAGAGCCAGGGGTCATGGTTTTATGAAATGGTCGATTTAGGATACAATTATCGTTTGACGGATTTTCAGTGCGCCCTTGGGATGAGTCAGCTCAAGAAATTATCGGAATGGATCAGACACAGGCAATCTATCGCCGGCATGTATGATGAAGCTTTCAAGGAAATGCAGTCCGTGCAACCACTGCAACTTAAAAAGGATGTCTTGCACGCTTACCATCTTTACGTGGTACGCATTAATTCAGTAAACCTGCCTCATGATCGATCAACCATTTTCGGGAGACTTCGGAACATGGGTATTGGGGTGAATGTCCATTATGTCCCCGTTCATCTGCACCCTTTTTACAGGAATCGCTTCCATGCCATGCCGGGAATGTGTCCGGTTGCTGAAAAAGCTTATGAAGAGATCATCAGTCTGCCGTTGTTCCCGGGGATGAGCGATACGGATGCTGCCACCGTGATTGAGGCATTTGAAAAGGCATTGAAGTGAATGTGGTTTTTTGACCCGATCTTTCCAGGCTGAATTCATCCCTTTCGAGTTTAATGAACAATGAAGATAGGCTTGGGTACAGCCCAGTTCGGCCTTGATTATGGTATATCCAATCCGCTCGGCAAGACATCCAGCGCAGAAGTTAGAAAAATTTTAGATGCTGCGGCCAAAAACAGGGTTCATGTCATTGATACGGCAAGTCTCTATGGCGACAGCGAAAAAGTTTTGGGTCAATGTCTGGGTGTTCATCACCAGTTTCATATTGTTACCAAGACGCCCCGGTTCAATAAACCTTTGCTTGCCGGAGAAGATGCGAAACACTTAATAAATGTTTTTCACGAGTCCTTGGCACAATTAAAGCAATCATCGCTCTATGGTCTTCTCGTTCACAATGCAGACGATCTGCTGGCCCAGAATGGTCCCATTCTTTGGGAAGCCTTGAACGATATCAAAAACGAGGGGTTAGTGAAAAAAATCGGCATCTCCGTCTATTCTGCAAGGCAGATCGATGCAATCCTTGATGAATTTCCCATCGATATGATACAAATCCCCATTAACATATTAGACCAACGACTGATCGTGAGCGGGCATCTTGAACGGGTGAAAAAACGCGGCATTGAAGTTCATACCCGTTCGGCGTTTCTCCAGGGATTGCTCCTCATGGAGCCTTCAGACCTGCCTGATTATTTTTGTTCTGTTAGGGTACACCTGCAGCAGTATCACCGATTCATTAGAGCAAGGAATATATCGCCAGTCAAAGCGGCGTTGGGTTTTGTTTTGAATCTTGACGAGATCGATGTGGTGATCACCGGTGTCGCGAGTTCAGCGCAGCTTGAAGAAATACTGCGTGCATGCGTCGATACTCCCGAGATGACCGCTGAGGATTACAGAAATTTTGCCTGGAGCGATGAGGGAATTCTCGATCCATCACGATGGACGGTGCCGGCCGGATGAATTATTTTGAGTCAGAACGCTTGCTTTTACAGGAGCTTGAGGAAAAACATATTGACGACACGTACTTATCATGGTTCCGGGATGAAGAAGTCACAAAATTTTTAGAGGCAAAGAACCTTACCAGACAAGTGGTTATCGATCATCTTCGTTACGGCAGAGAGACGAATACGTATTATATGTACGCCATTATATCCAAGGAAAGCTCGAAACATATCGGCAATCTGAAGGTTGGACCCATTGTATGGAAGCATAGAATATCTGATCTGGTGACGGTGATCGGAGATCGGGATTATTGGGGCAAGGGTCTCGCGACGGAAGCAATAAAGATGGGGAATCGCATTGCCTTTGAGATCCATGATTTGAGAAAATTGTCCGCGGGGATATACTCCGATAATGTAGCTTCCATTAAATGCTATCTGAAAGCAGGCTGGATCATTGAAGCAGTTTTTCAGGGTGATTTTATCTCGAATGGTAAAATTCTGGATCGGATTTGCGTCAGTTGTTTCAACCTGAAATACTTTGATTTTCAGAATATCAGAAGATTGGAGTTCGACTGGGTGAAGAAATGAGGATAATAGCCATACTGCAAGCAAGGGTTTCATCGCAAAGATTACCAGGAAAGGTGCTGAAACCGATTTTGGGGATTTCCATGCTGCAGCACCAGATCGAGCGAATATCGCGAGCCTGCAGAATCGATCAATTGGTTGTTGCCACAAGCACAGATATCAGTGACAACGGGATTGAAGATTTATGCAAAAACATTCAGGTGCCTATTTTCCGAGGCCACTTAGATGATGTGCTGGATCGTTTTTATCAAGCGGCTATGCTTTATCATCCGGAACACATAGTCCGTTTAACGGGAGACTGCCCGCTCATCGATCCCGAAATCATAGATCAGGTGATCGATTATTATCTTCAGGGCGACTATGATTTTGCGTCGAATGCCATTGAACCGACCTTTCCTGATGGGCTCGATGTGGAAGTTTTTCGGTTTCGTGCCTTAGTTGATGCCTGGAAAAATGCTAAGATGCCATTCCAACGGGAGCATGTGACCTCCTATATTTATAATAAACCAAATTGTTTCAAGATCGGTCTTTATAAGAATCGAGAGAAAAATCTTTCCTGCCTTCGCTGGACCGTCGACGAACCGCAGGATTTTGAGTTTGTGACCCGCGTTTATGAACAGCTTTATCCTACGAATCCAGCTTTTTCCACCGTAGACATTCTGAAACTTCTTGATAACAATCCTCAGTTAAATGAGATCAATCATCAATTTAAAAGAAATGAAGGTCTCCAGAAATCCCTTGAGGCAGATCAAAAAATCCTCAATTCGAAGAAGCTCAATATTTTAAAATCCCATGCAATGCAGGAGCGAGCCAAGAAACGCATTCCGGGGTTGTCCCAGCTTTTATCCAAAAGACCCGATCTTTTTTCTTACGGCGTATGGCCGGGTTATTTCAGTAAAGCAAAAGGCGCCGAAGTATGGGATCTCGATGGGAATCGATATATCGATATGAGCATTGGCGGGATTGGGGCGAATGTCTTGGGATATGCCGATCCCGACGTGGATGGCGCCGTGAAGGCTGCAATTGAAAATGGGACAAGCTCTTCGCTCAATTGCCCTGAAGAAGTTGAGTTGGCAGACCTTTTGTGTGAACTGCACCCCTGGGCCGATAAAGTTCGCTATGCGAGAACCGGTGGTGAATCAATGGCGATAGCTGTCCGCATAGCCCGTACCTTCACGGGCAGAGACAAGGTAGTATTCTGCGGTTATCACGGCTGGCACGACTGGTATCTGGCTGCAAATGTGGGAACGGCTAATGCGCTGGGTGAGCATCTGATCTCTGGCCTCGAACCGGCGGGCGTGCCGAAAGGTCTTGCTGGAACGGCGATACCTTTTCAATACAACCAGCTTGATAAACTCGAAAAAATTTTGAGTGCCCATAGAAATCAAATTGCCGCAATCATTATGGAGCCTATCAGAAACGAACAACCCCTGCCGGGTTTTTTAGAAGGCGTAAAAGAACTGGCCGGATCATTTCAATCCGTTCTGATAATGGATGAAATATCTTCGGGATTTCGGATGAATACCGGCGGAGCACATATGCAATTAAATATCGAGCCGGACATAGCTGTATTTTCCAAGGCGCTTGGCAACGGCTATCCAATTGCCGCAATCATAGGCATTGCGGATGTGATGGAGGCGGCGCAGAGGACGTTTATCAGCAGCACTTACTGGACGGAGCGGATCGGGCCGACGGCGGCCGTAGCCACAATCAGAAAACATCGTCACAACAATGTGGGCGATCATCTGATGAGAATCGGTAAGCAGGTGCAAGCCGGCTGGCATCGTTTTTCCGATAAGCACAATATCCCCATTCACATAGAGGGCATTCCCCCTTTGAGTCATTTTTCTTTTAAAGATGAAAAGTCCCTTGTTTTAAAAGCTCTGTTTATCCAGTGGATGCTTGAAAAAGGCTTTCTTGCCTCAGATAGCTTTTATTCCATGTTTACCCATACCGAAGAGCACGTCCAGCAATATTTTGTCGCTTTTGATGATGTGTTTGATAAGATTCGTGACGTACGAGGAAAGGGTCATCCCGAGAAATACCTGATCGGGAGGCCCTCTGTCGCTGGTTTTAAACGATTGAACTAATGGATGTCATATTCCGCACGGATGCCTCCATCGAGATCGGTTCGGGCCATGTGATGCGGTGCCTTGCTCTGGCCCATGAACTGAAGCTTAGAGGCTTGAGGATTGTATTCATCTGTCGCGATCTGACTGGACACCTCAAGGGTCTTATTGAGCAGAAGGGCTATCCGGTCATTTTGCTTAGCCCCCCGGACGGGGTTAAGGATGTTCGTCATGATGAAACACGGTATGGCCAATGGCTCGGTGTGAACTGGGAAATCGATGCAAGGCAAGTGTTAGCAGAATTAATGAAAACCTCGGTTCCTATAAAATGGCTGATCGTGGATCATTACGCCCTGAATAATCGCTGGGAAAAGACTATTCGCCAAATGGTCCAGAAAATTATTGTCATCGATGATCTCGCTGATCGTCCCCACGATTGTGACTTGCTCCTGGACCAGAATTTTTTCGCAGCACCTGAACCCAGGTATGAGGCTCTGGTCCCGGAACATTGCACAAGACTGTTCGGACCGGAGTTTGCTTTACTGCGTCCTGAATTCAGGAGGGCCAGAGAGTTTTCCAGGATACGCGGAAACGGCTTGGCTCGCATCCTGGTCTACTTTGGCGGGAATGATCCTGGTAACATCACCGGTATGGCCTTGGAAGCATTATGTTCTCCGAAGCTGAAGCATATGTATGTGGATATCGTTGTCGGGCCATTGAGCCCTTATCTGGAGGATTTGAAAGAAAAGGTTAAGAATCGTCCAGGTACAAGGATTCATATTCAACCCAGGGAATTTGTGGAACTGCTCTTGCGCGCCGATTTATGCATTGGCGCGGGGGGAACCACGACCTGGGAGAGGTTATGTCTGAATGTTCCCAGTGTGGTCATCACCGTGGCCGACAATCAGATCCCTTCCACGTCTGAGCTTGATCAAGCCGGGTATGTGCGCTGGCTTGGGCGGGCAGAAACCATAACCTCCGAGGATATCGCGACAGCCTTATCCGAAATGCTACAAGGTCTGAAGAGATCCACAGGACAGCAAGGTCCCGGGTTGGTTGACGGGTGGGGCGCTGTCCGGACGGCCGAGGCGCTCATACCCAGTTCTCGAGAAACGCTCCGGTTGCGCCCTGCCAAGCCCGAGGATGCGGACAGGTATTTCCTGTGGGCCAATGATAAGGGAGTCCGTCTCCTGTCCTTTAATCAGACACCGATTGTTTGGAAGGATCACCAGATCTGGTTTGCCGACAAGCTCTCGTCCGAGGAGTCCTTTTTGTGGGTCCTGCAGACGGCACAGGGGTTGCCCGTGGGGCAGATCCGGTTCGATGTCAGTCGCGGCCAGGCCCATATTGGATACTCTTTGGATCCACTCGTCCGGGGGCGGGGGTGGTCCAGGATTTTGGTGGAATCCGGCCTGAAGGCTTTTTGGGAATATCGGCCCAAGATGATGGTCAAAGCTAATGTGAAACAAGAAAATCTATCGTCGCGCCGGGTCTTTGAGGGGCTTGGTTTTTGTCCATCGTCCGAGGAGGGAATTATGAGCTTTTCCCGGTTGCCTGATGGCGAGCAATACAGAAGGTCTTTACATTCATGAACGCGAGTATCGTATGATCAGTTTGGCCAAACGAACAATCTCCAGAGACCATAAGCCCTTTATCATTGCGGAGATGTCGGGCAATCACAACCAGTCCCTGGACCGGGCATTGGCTATTGTGGAAGCTGCGGCCAGAGCCGGGGCCCACGCCCTCAAGCTGCAGACCTATACCGCTGAAACCATGACCCTAGACATCAAGGACCGTGAATTTTCTATTTCAGATGAGAAGAGCTTATGGAAAGGAACAAGTCTATTCAATCTTTATCAAGAGGCGCATACGCCCTGGGATTGGCACAAGCCCATTTTTAAGCGGGCACGTGAGCTTGGACTGATTGTCTTTAGCACCCCATTTGATGAGACAGCCGTTGATTTTCTGGAAGGTCTGAATGTGCCCTGCTACAAGATCGCCTCTTTTGAGAACACGGACATCCCTCTGATCCGCAAGGTGGCGACGACAGGCAGGCCCATGATTATTTCAACGGGAATGGCCGCTGTGGCCGAACTGGACGAAACCGTGCGTGAAGCCAGAAAGGCCGGCTGTAAAGACATTGTTCTACTCAAATGCACGAGTACTTATCCGGCCACACCGGAACACACCAACCTTTTAACTATTCCACACATGCGCGAGTTGTTTGATTGCGAGGTGGGTCTGTCCGACCATACCATGGGTATCGGCGCGGCCGTAGCCGCCGTGGCTCTGGGTGCGACTGTCATTGAGAAGCATTTCACCTTAGATCGTAAGGATGGCGGAGTGGATGCCGCCTTTTCCCTGGAACCAGCGGAGATGACCGCCCTGGTTCGTGAAACCGAGCGAGCCTGGCAGGCACTAGGTAGTGTCAGCTACGGTCCCACTGATCCGGAAAAGAATTCACTCGTGTTCAGGCGGTCTCTTTATATTACTAAAGACCTCATGGCCGGGGATAAGTTGACCAGGGAAAACGTTCGGGCCATCAGGCCGGGCTATGGCCTGCCTCCGAAATATCTGGATGTTATCCTGGGGAAGAAAGTTAACCGGGACGTGCAAAGGGGAACTCCTTTGGAATGGGACATTCTTTAATATAATGGAAACACATGTCTGTATCCTCGACTTTGGTTCGGGGAATGTTGGATCTGTACGAAATTTATTCCGTACAATGACGGATCAGGTTATCGTATCCAATCTTTCAAAAGATATCCGTGACGCAACGCACTTGGTGTTGCCGGGGGTCGGTGCGTTTGGTGAGGTGATCCAGCGGATTCGCAAGCATGTTCCTTTAGATGTACTTCAGCAGGAAGTGTTTATGAATCGCAAGCCATTCCTTGGTATTTGTGTCGGCATGCAGGTCCTTGCTGATACGGGATACGAATTTGGTAAATATGAGGGGCTTGGATGGATACCAGGAAAGGTAAAAAAGATCGAATCCGGTGTCCTTCCGCTTCCCCACATCGGATGGAACGACATTGCTATTCGCCGAGAATCAGCACTTCTCAACGGTTTTGCAGAGATGACGGATTTTTACTTTGTCCACAGCTACGCGTATGAATCGAAGGACCCCGCTGATGTGATAGCTGTAGCCTACTATGGTGAAGAGTTTCCTTGCGTTTTGGGACGAGACAATGTGTTTGGCGTCCAGTTTCACCCGGAAAAGAGCCAGAAGGCCGGCAAGCTTTTGATCCAGAACTTTTTGGCCATGGGAGTTGAGTGAAAAAGAATCGGCTCATCCCGGTGCTCTTGTTGCGCAATGGCTGGCTGGTCCAGAGCAGAGGATTCAAGAAATATCAAAATCTTGGCAACCCGGTTTTTTCAGTTCGCCGGCTGAGCGAATGGGCGTCGGATGAACTGATCTATCTGGACATTTCCCGTGAGGAAAGTTATGACCTGCGGCGTGATGATTTAGGACATCCGAATCGGCAATCTTTTTTGGATATCATTGCGGATGTAGCAGGTCAAACATTCATGCCGATAACGGTTGGAGGCCGTATCCGGACTGCCAAAGACATTGAGGATCGCCTCAAACGGGGCGCCGACAAGATCTCAATCAACACGGTGGCGGTTCAGGATCCGTCCTTCATCCACCAAGCCGCGCGGCAATTCGGATCACAGTGCATTGTAATCTCGATGGATATCAAACTGGTCGACGGCCGCTACACGGTGATGACCGAGGGTGGAATCAGAAATACGGGGATGGGGCCGGTCGAGTGGGCCCGTCGAGTTGAGCTGGAAGGGGCGGGAGAAATCCTGCTGAATTCGATTGACCGCGACGGTATGAGGAATGGTTACGATATAGAGTTGCTTGCCCTGGTTGCGGATGCGGTGAGCTTGCCGGTGATTGCCTGCGGCGGCGTGGGGGAGTGGGAACATTTCGGGGAGGCTCTGGCCAAGACACAAGTTGACGCCGTGGCAGCGGCGAATATTTTCCAGTACACGGACCAGAGTGTCTATCTTGCCAAGAAATATCTCTATGAAAACGGATTTAATGTAAGACCGGCAGACTTCATGACGATCGGAATATAGTTGGACTCGAAATGACGATGAAATACTGCAACCGATGCGTATATCCCCAGATTGCGGTCAATCTGGACGTCGATGAAGAAGGCGTGTGTTCCAGTTGCCGGACGTTTGAAAAGTTCGAACAGCTCAACCCCGAATTCTGGGCGCGACGGAAGAAAAAGTTTGAGGACCTGATCGAAGAGTTCATTCGCAATAACAGGTCGAACTATGATTGTATTATACCTGTCAGCGGCGGCAAAGACAGCTATTTTCAGACGCACATGATGTGCGCGGAGTATGGGCTCAAACCCCTTCTTGTTACATATCACGGCAACAACTACCTGCCGGAGGGTGACTATAACCGGGATCGCATGCGGCATTTATTCAATGCCGATCATATGGTCTTTGGCCCGAGCGTGGATGTGCTAAAAAAGCTGAATAGGCTTTGTTTTAAACGCATGGGTGATATGAACTGGCATGGGCACTGTGGTATCATGACGGTGCCGATTATCGCGGCGGTTCGCTACAACGTACCCCTGATCATCTGGGGCGAAACGGCGTGGGATGTCTCGGGTATGTATGAGCCGGATGATTTCGTCGAATTCAGCGCGCGTGTGCGGCACGAGCATGCGCTTCGGGGTTATGAGTGGTATGACCTCATCGATGACCCGGAAGATACGCTGAGCGAAAAGGACATGCTGTGGGCGAAGTATCCGACAGACGAAGAAATCATGAAAGTGGGCGTCCGCGGTTTGTATATTGGCAACTTTTTCAAGTGGGATCCAAACCGGCATTCGAAGCTCGTCCAGGACAAGTATGGCTGGAGGTCCGCGGAGAAACCGTTTGAGCGTACGTATCGACAGATGTCAAATCTGGATGATCGATACGAGAATGGTATTCATGACCTTCTCAAGTTTGTGAAGTTCGGTTATGGGCGCGCTTCCGATCACGCCGCCAAGGACATCCGAACGGGCTACATGACCCGTGAAAAGGGCGTTGAGATGGTTCGTAAGTATGACCACGTTGTTTCGAGCGATCTTTATTACTGGTTGGATTATGTCGGGATGACGGAGGCGGAATTCTGGAGGGTTGCCGATGGCTTTCGTGACAAGCGGGTCTGGCGTGTAGAGAATGGACAATGGGTTAAGGACAACCTTTGGGGAGGGGCATCGTCTTATGGCCCTGTGCGGATATAGTGGTTGGCGGAAGTGACTTCTGATATGTTCAAAAGAAATCTACAGAAGGGATGACAACCAATAAATGGAAGGGAAAATGTTACATTCACAAGAATTTCTAAAACAAACGGCAATCATTGCGGAAATGATAGATTATTCTTGTGTGGAAAGAATAGCAATTGCGTTGACCGAATTAAGAAAGCGAGGAGGAAGGCTTTTTCTTCTTGGTGTCGGTGGCAGTGCGGCCAATTGCAGTCATGCAGTCAATGACTTCAGAAAGTTAGCGGGCATAGAGACTTATACGCCCGTGGATAATGTAGCCGAAATAACCGCACGCACAAATGATGAAGGTTGGCCCACGGTATTTGAAGCATGGCTTATTACAAGCCGTGCAAATGAAAAGGATGCGATCATGGTCTTTTCAGTGGGTGGCGGTGATGCGGAGCGAAATGTAAGCGTCAATATAGTTCGCGCGTTGGATGTGGCCCGACAAAAAAAAATGAAAATATTCGGCATTGTCGGACGTGATGGCGGCTATACCAAGAAAGTAGGAGATGAGGTTATTGTAATACCCACGATTGACTCAAAGAAAATTACGCCACATACTGAAGCATTTCAGGCCGTTGTTTGGCATTGTATCGTCAGTCATCCTGTATTGATGATGCAGGCGAACAAATGGGAAGGTTTGGAAAAGAGAACCATGAAAAGCTGAGATGAATCTCTCATGATGGCAAACCGTCATAAAGGATATTGAAAAATACCACTTGTTTGTACCTGTAAAATATCGAATAGTTATGAGGTTTTTTAGGTGAATTTCGCGGTCTTTCTTGACAGAGACGGTGTAATTAACAAAACTGTCGTGCGTAACGGGAAGCCATACCCACCCGCAAATGTTGATGAAATCGTATTTCCATTAGGAACGGTTGAAGCGATAAATTCTATACAGTCATCAGGATATTTAGTCATCGTTGTCACTAATCAACCCGATGTAGCCAAAGGCATTCAAAGCAAGGAGATGGTAGAAGCTATTCACGGCATAATTAGACAACGGCTTCAGGTTGACGACATTAAGGTATGCTACCATATTGATGAAGATAATTGCTTTTGTCGTAAGCCTAAGCCGGGAATGATTATAGACGCCGCTAAGGAGCATACGATTGATCTTAAGCGATCTTATATGATTGGCGACCGCTGGCGTGATATTGAGGCAGGCAAGGCCGCCGGATGTAAGACCATACTCGTCCAACCAGAAGTCGCATACAATGAGACGCAAGCACAAGGAATGGATGCCACTGTCGATTCGCTTTATGAGGCCGCAATCTTTATCCGTAGCCATGCCAGTGAAAAAAGGGGGAGTAATGCATAATCTCGACGGTCTCAAAATAAAAATTTTCGCTGATGGTGCAGACCTGAAAAGCATAGCGGAATTAAGAAAAAATCCCCTTATCAAAGGATTTACAACTAACCCGACTCTGATGCGCAAATCCAATGTAGAAGATTATCGAAAATTTGCGCTGGATGTTATAAATATCGTCAATGGCCATCCGGTTTCGTTTGAAGTTTTTTCAGATGAGTTTGATATCATGGAAAAACAGGCATTACAGATTGCATCTTGGGGTGAAAATGTTTATGTTAAAATCCCTATAACGAATACGAGGGGAGAGGATAGTGGGCCCCTTGTCAGGAGCTTGACCAATGCAGGGGTAAAGGTCAATGTTACCGCTTTAGCGACAACGAAACAGGTAGAGAATATCGTTGGTTTTCTTGCTGAGGGTACACCAAGCTGTGTCTCAATATTTGCAGGAAGGATAGCCGATACAGGACGAGATCCTGTTCCCGTTATGGAGGAATCCGTAAAAATTCTAAAAGTGAAACCCCTGGCGGAACTCATTTGGGCAAGTCCAAGAGAATTACTCAATATCTTCCATGCGGAGTCAATCGGGTGTCATATCATCACAGTGACCAATGACATTCTGGCAAAACTTCCCATAATCGGTAAAGACTTAAATGAATATTCATTGGATACGGTAAAAATGTTTTATCGTGACGCCCTTCACGCGGGCTTTAATATTGAAATCTAAATGATGATGGAGGTTTTGAATGAGCAAGGTACTGGTTACCGGTGGAGCGGGATACGTTGGTTGTGTTCTTGTCCCCAAGCTGTTGGCGGCTGGTTATAGTGTAGTTGTTTATGATCTTATGCTTTTTAGTTCCGATGGATTGCCTAAACATAAGAGTTTAAAAGTTATCGAGGGTGACATACGCAACATCCCTGCATTTACAGAAGCACTCGCTGGCGTCGATAGCGTCATACATTTGGCATGTATATCAAATGATCCAAGCTTTGAACTCAATCCAGAGCTCAGCCGTTCTATTAATTATGACTGCTTCGAACCCCTTGTCCTGGCCTGCAAAAACAACGGTGTGAAGCGTTTTATTTATGCTTCGACCAGTTCTGTCTATGGGGTCAGTGACGCTCCCGATGTTACCGAGACCCATCCTTTGGTGCCTTTGACCGATTATAATAAATACAAAGGCATGACCGAACCTTTTCTATTGCGCCATCAGTCAGAAGAATTTACAGCCGTTATCATCCGTCCAGCAACTGTCTGCGGCTATTCACCACGTATGCGTCTTGACCTCACGGTAAATATCCTCACAAATTCAGCCATTAATAAAGGCCAAATAACCGTTTTTGGCGGTTCACAAAAAAGACCGAATATTCATGTTGATGACATTGCTGAACTATACGTTCAGTTGTTAGAGATGCCAAAGCACCGCATCGCAGGGGAAATATTTAACGCAGCGTACGAAAATAATACAGTATCTGAACTTGCAGAAATGGTTCGCAAGGTTGTAGAAGAAAAGATGCCTGAAAAAGCGCCCATAGAGATTATCACCACTACCAGCAATGATCTGCGTTCTTATCATGTATCCTCAGCGAAGATTAAAGAGAAGCTTGGCTATGTTCCTAAGCGCAGCGTGGAGGACGCAATACGAGATCTATGCGAGGCCTTCAAGGCAGGCAAATTGCCGAATAGCCTTACGGATGAAAGATATATTAATGTAAAAGTTGTCAAACAAAGAGGAATAAAGTGAAGCGAAAAAAAATAGCCATAGTAACTGGAGGGGCAGGTTTCATAGGCAGTCACATGGTCGACCTCTTACTCGACCGAGACTATAAAGTTCGTGCGATTGACAATCTAACGGGAGGGCGTGAATCAAATTTATCCCACGTAAAAGATAAGGCTGATTTTGAGTTTTATCGCGAAGACATTCGCGCTTTGAAACCCGATTCGCCAATATTTGCCGATGCTCATTATGTATTTCACTTTGCCGGTATTGGCGACATTGTTCCTTCCATCGAAAAACCGATAGATTATATGTCAACCAATATCCAGGGAACAGTCCATGTTCTGGAATGCACCCGCTATTCAGGTGTTGAGAAATTTATTTATGCCGCATCTTCATCATGTTATGGGTTAGCGGACACGCCCACGCGGGAAGACCATCCAATCAATCCCCAATACCCGTACGCGCTGAGCAAATATCAGGGCGAGCAGGCTGTATTTCATTGGCACAAAATATATGGGTTGCCGGTAAACTCCATTCGTATATTTAATGCGTACGGCCCCAGGGTGCGAACGACAGGGGCCTATGGTGCTGTATTCGGCGTATTTTTCAAGCAAAAACTGTCGGAAAAACCCTTTACTGTTGTGGGGGATGGGACACAGACACGAGACTTTCTTTTTGTTACAGATGTTGCAACCGCATTTCTTGCCGCTGCCGAAACAAATCGTGTAGGCGAAATCTACAATCTTGGCGGCGGAAATCCGCAAAGCGTAAATCGTCTGGTTGAACTGCTTGGCGGCAGTGTTGTTTATATTCCCAAGCGCCCAGGCGAACCTGATTGTACATGGGCAGACATAACAAAAATTACCAGTCAGCTTTCATGGTCGCCGATGATCAGTTTTGATCAAGGTGTTAACATAATGGCTGCCGAAATAGAAAAATGGCAAGATGCGCCGCTCTGGGAACCAGCGAGCATTGCTGCCGCAACGAAAACATGGTTCAAGTACATGACCCCGAGGGTATCATAATGAAAAAGGATTTTTTTGAAAAATACCGCCCCAAAATCAGAACCGTCGAAGAATTAATGGATATTATCGGACCTTTCCCACGGTCACAAAAAGTAATTTTGTGTCATGGCGTTTTTGATGTTGTTCATCCTGGGCATGTTCGTCATTTGGCATATGCTAAATCAAAAGCAGATATCCTTGTAACAAGTATTACAACTGATAAGTACATAAATAAGGGAATCTATCGGCCTCACGTGCCGGAACAGCTAAGGGCGCTCAATCTTGCAGCTTTTGAAATGGTGGATTATGTAATTATAGATGAGGAAGCCAAACCACTGCGAAATCTTAATCGCATTCAACCGGATTATTTTGCAAAAGGCTTCGAATATACAGCCTCTGGATTGCCGCAAAGCACCCAGGAAGAAGCGAATATTGTAAATGGTTATGGTGGTGAAATGATTTTTACGCCGGGCGATGTCCTTTATTCATCATCGGAATTGCTGAATTTAACAAGCCCCAATATCCATATAGAGAAATTATTATCGCTGATGGATATGGAAGACCTTACTTTTACCGATCTTCGTGATGCCTTGAATAACTTAAAAAATGTTCGTGTTCATGTCGTAGGTGACACGATTGTTGATAGTTATACACGCACGAGATTAATTGGCGGCCAAACAAAGACCCCTACGTTCAGTGTTCATTACCAGGGGCGTGAGGATTATATTGGTGGTGCAGGCATTGTTGCTCAGCATTTGCATGCCGCCGGGGCAGATGTTACGTTTTCTACTGTATTGGGGAATGATCATTATAAAAACTTCGTTATCGATGGTCTAAATGCGTCGGGGATCAGGATTATCCCGATCATAGATCCAACTCGGCCAACAATAAACAAAAATGTCATTATTGCTGATAATTATAGACTCCTCAAGATTGACACTCTGGACAATCGCACGCTTTCAGGACATATGCTTGAGCAGTTGATTAATACTATAAAAGCTACGCCCACAGATGCGGTTGTGTTCAGTGATTTCAGGCATGGCATATTCAATCGTGCAACCGTATCCGAGTTAGTTTCCGCTGTGCCTCCATCTGTTTTTCGTGTAGCCGATAGCCAGGTTGCAACAAGATGGGGTAACATCACAGACTTTCAAAATTTTAATCTTATCACACCAAACGAAAGGGAGGCACGATTTGCCCTTGCCGATCAGGATTCTACCATTGGCACGCTTGCGGGAATGTTGAAAGAAAGGACAAACTGTCATCTGCTGATTTTGAAACTCGGGGAAAGAGGCGTATTTACCCTCGCCTCAGAAGACAGAAAATGTACTAATGACCATTTTTCCATAGATAGTTTTACCAGTAACGTTGTAGATACCGTCGGTTCGGGTGATGCGCTTTTAGCTTATGCCACGCTGACCCTGTTGTCAAACGAGTCGGAGGTTACCGCCAGCATCCTGGGATCTATGGCGGCTGCCTGTGAATGTGAATGCGATGGGAATATCCCCATTAAAAAAAGCGATGTGATGTCAAAAATAGATATCGCGGAAAGATTAGCGGAATTTACGGAGAATAATTTACGTACGTGAAAATCATTGTTGTTGGTTTAGGAATCCAAGGTGTTAAAAGAAAGCGCATCGCTGGAAGTGATGTCGTAGCAACGGTAGATCCGGTTGTGACAGGAGCGGATTATCAAAGCGTCGAAGCGGTTCCTACGGCTTCCTATGACGCGGCTCTACTATGTATTCCTGACGAACCGAAGATAAAGATTATTAATTACCTTATTAAGTGTGGCAAACATGTTCTTGTCGAAAAACCTCTTATTGCTGAAGATCAGCGTGAGCTTGAAACCCTGGCCGATTTAATCAATAGCAATAATGTGGTTTGTTACACAGCATATAATCATCGATTTGAACCTCATTTTGTTCGCCTGAAGGACGCCATTAAGTCGCGTGTCTTAGGTAAGCTATACCGGATGCGTTTTTTTTATGGAAACGGCACGGCAAGGGATGTGCGAAATTCCCCGTGGCGTGATAAGGGCGGCGGTGTTTTGCATGATCTGGCCTCTCATCTTCTCGATACGCTCTTATTCGTGTTTGGCTCAATACCGGAAGAGCTTCATGTCTGGAGTGCAAAGTGTTTTGAAAACAATACCTTTGACCATATAATTTTTGGCGCTATGTCGCCAGTGCTCGTTGAGTTTGAAATCAGTTTGTTAAGCTGGCGGAATCACTTCGTTGCGGAGGTTTATGGCGAGAACGGAAGCGCCCATATTGAATCACTCTGCAAATGGGGACCATCTACATTTACCTTACGAAAGCGAGTACTTCCCAGCGGGCGACCACCGGAGGAATCTGTAACATTGGTCAAAGCTGATCCTACTTGGGAATTGGAATATGAATATTTTAAGAATCTCTGTGAGACTAACGGAAAGAGCAATATAGGTAATGATTTGATCATCAATAGGCACTTGAAGAAGCTTTACGGAGAAGCGACCTCGACAAAACAATGAATGAAACACTTATTGGATTTGCAGGGTTGACCCATCTGGGAATTATCTCATCTGTAGCAGCGACAGCTAAAGGATATCATGTCATCGGCTTCCACGATGACGCCGAACTCATCTCCAGATTGAACAGCGCAACTTTTCCAATTCAAGAACCGCAGCTTCTTGAAATATTCAGGGAAAATAAAGAGCGAATGACCTTCACCGCGGATGTAAAAGCCCTTTCCATGTGCCATATCGTCTATGTTTCCATTGATATCCCCACAAATGAAGAAGGCGAGAGTGATTTAGAACCTATCAAAAAGATCATTGGTCAGGTATCGAATGTATTGAGATCCGATGCCTGCCTTGTTATTTTATCCCAAGTGCCTCCTGGATTTACTCGACAAATTGCCCTTGATCATAAACGGCTATTTTATCAAGTTGAAACCTTGATTTTTGGCCGTGCTGTGGAACGAGCAATGTACCCGGAACGTTTTATTTTTGGTTGTAACGATCCATCTGTACCTTTACCTAAACATCTAACAGGTTTCTTGAACACGTTCAATTGCCCGATTCTTCAAATGCGTTATGAAAGCGCAGAGTTAGCTAAAATATCAATCAATATCTGTCTTGTTGCTTCGATCAGTGCAGCGAACACCCTTGCTGAAATCTGTGAAAAAATGGGCGCAGACTGGTCGGAAATTATACCTGCCTTAAGGCTTGATCGTCGCATAGGTCAGTATAGTTATATTGTCCCTGGTCTTGGCATTTCCGGGGGGAATCTTGAACGAGACTTACGGTCTGTCTTGCGCCTTTCCGAGAACCACAAAACTGATGGCAGCGTCATCACCTCTTGGTTGAATCATAGTCAACGACGGAAAAATTGGCCGTTTGAAATATTAAAAGAAACGATCCTTCAACGGAATCCTGAAGCTACTATTGCTATTCTCGGATTGGCCTACAAAGAAAACACGCATAGTACCAAGAATTCACCTGCTTTACTGTTGATCGAAGAGCTTTCAAACTGTAAAATAAAGGCCTATGATCCCGTTATTGATGCGTGTGTTGCAGGTAATCACATCGAAGGGGCGACATCAGCGTTGGAAGCGGCAAAAGGTGCAGATGTCGTAGCGATTATGACGCCTTGGCCTGAATTCAAAGATATTTCGCCGGCCCACCTTGCCGCGACGATGCAAGGGCGAACGGTAATTGATCCTTATGGGATGCTTGATGCCAATAAGGCAAGGTCTGCCGGTCTGGATTACTTCACTCTCGGAAAATCGCCAAAGAGGATTTAAAAAATGCTCGACAATTGGATGGGGGTGACATGCTGACGCACAATGTAGAACATCCAATGATTCCAAAGCGAGTTGTCGTTATGGGAGCTGGAGGATTTATCGGCGCGTCCCTTGTAAGAATTTTATCAAAGCGAAATATTTCTCTTATAGCATTGACGAGCAGTGAGTTGAATCTTTTAAGTGATGATGCAACAAACAGATTAGTAGATATTATAAGGACGGAAGATACATTAGTCGTCATTTCTGCAATTGCCCCCTGTAAAGACAATCAAATGCTGCTCAAGAACATCGCCATGATGGCGTCGGTTTGTGGGGCCATCGAAAAGACGCCGCCAGCGCATGTCATTTATATCAGTTCTGATGCTATTTATGCCGACGATACAAAACCATTGGCTGAACATTCTTGCGCCGAGCCCTCCTCACATCATGGCGTCATGCATTTGGCTCGTGAGGTGATGTTGAAGCAAGTCTGTGGTATGCCTTTAGCCGTCCTACGGCCAACGTTAATTTATGGCGCCGGTGATACCCACAATGGCTACGGCCCTAATCAGTTTTATCGGATGGCCCTTGATGGCAAAAGTATAACACTTTTCGGCGAGGGAGAAGAACAGCGTGATCATGTTTATATCGAAGATGTTATTGAAATCATAAGCCTTGTCATAAATCATAAAAGTTCGGGTGTATTGAATATAGCCACAGGTTCCGTAACATCTTTCAGAGAGATTGCTCAAAAGGTGGCGGCGCTGGTCAAAACGCCAACCATTATCAAAACAGCACCAAGGAAAGGGCCCATGCCGCACGGAGGCTACCGCCCGTTTGATATTACCGCTTGCCGAAATGCTTTCCCGGGATTTAGTTATTTGCCCTTAGAAGAAGGCTTGAAAAGTATGGATCGGGAAATAGTTGGAAGGGCAAAATGAAGGAGAGAATAGGAGCGGTTATATTATTGCGAGGTGATGGGGCGGCGCTTTTGCAGTTACGAGACTGCAAAGAAGAACTGCGTAATGCGGGAATGTGGGTGCCGCCGGGAGGTCATGCAGAGCCCAGTGAAACCATCGAGACGTGCGCTCACAGGGAATTTCTTGAAGAAACAGATTACAATTGTTCAAAGTTACAGTTGCTTACAGATTTTGAAGATTGTGTTGAGGGGTGGCCGTCTTATCAAATAACAGTGTTCTGGGCTTGTTTTGACGGTATTCAAAAAACCCGTTGTAATGAGGGACAGGCCCTTGAATTTATCCGGCGCGAGGATGCAAGTTCATATAGTATTCCATCGTACTTGATGAACATCTGGGACATGGCAATAAGTGCTGCAAAAAGAAAGGGAGTGATTCAATGATGCCAAAATGGACCGTGCCTTATACGGCTCTGAGTGAAGAAGCGACCATTTTAAAAAAAGATTACCTGGCTGCTTTTGAAAAAGTATTGCTCAGTGGACGTTATATCCTGGGGCCGGAGGTTTCGGCTTTCGAACAGGAATTTGCAGAATATTGCCAAGCACCCTTTGTGCTTGGGGTTGCGACAGGAACGGATGCATTATTTCTCGTGCTGCGTTCTTTGGGGCTTCAAGACGGCGACGAAGTCATTACAGCGCCCAATTCCTTTATAGCGTCCGCATCTTCCATTGCCCTTGCCGGCGCAAAACCGGTGTTTGTGGATATCAGGTCAGATGGAAACATGGAGCCTGCCTTATTGGAGAAGTCTATAACACCGCGAACAAAGGCCATTATGCCGGTTCATCTGACCGGTCGTCCTGCAAGTATGCCTGCGATTATCGACATTGCAAAAAAATATAAATTGTTTGTGGTGGAAGATGCTGCACAAGCAGTGGGTGCTTCTCTGAACGGAAAAAGGGTTGGGTGTTGGGGTGACGCAGCTTGTTTCAGTTTGCATCCCTTGAAAAACTTAAGGGCGATCGGTGACGGCGGCATAATAACAACCAAACATCAGTGGCTTTATGATCGTTTAAAACAGGCAAGAAATCACGGCCTGGTCAATCGTGAACAATGCGATTTTTGGAGTTATAATTCACGTCTTGATGAATTGCAGGCGGCGCTGCTCAGAGTCCAGTTTCGTCACTTGGATACCCAGACCGAACAGCGGCGACAATTAGCATTACGATACAATGAATTGCTGAGGCCCTATGTGATTGTACCGGATGAAGGCCCCGGCGAATATTGCGTTTATCAGACCTATGTTGTCCTGGCCGAGGATCGCGATGAATTGAAAAAGTATTTAAACGACAATGGGGTGGAAGCCCTTATCCATTATGCTATGCCAATTCATTTGCAACCCGCTGCAAAGTACTTAAGCTATTCATCAACGGATTTCCCTCAAACAATGCAGCATGTCAGTCGTATTTTGAGTTTGCCGATCTATCCAAGTTTGACTCATGAACAACAGGACCATGTGGTTACTTTAATAAGCGGTTTCTTCAAGAAAAGAGCCTGATATGAAAGTCCCTTACAATTATCTTCCCATGCAATTCTCAGAGGTTGAGGGAATAATCGCTGACTGGAACAAACTTGTTCAATCGACGGAATTTACATTAGGGCCATTTGTTGAAAGATTTGAAAAGGAGTTTGCGGAATTTATCGGATGTAAACATGTCATCAGCACAAACACTGGAACGGATGCTCTGATTCTTGCGCTGAAGGCCCTCGGTGTCGGTCCCGGCGATGAGGTCATTTCCGTTCCCATTACTTTCTTTGCAACAATAGGCGCCATTGTCGCCGTTGGGGCAAGACCTGTATTTGTGGATATTGATGATCGATATCAAATGGACATAAACCACATTCAAAAGGCCATAACCCCTCGAACCAAGGCCATCCTCCCCGTCCATTGGGCGGGGGCATCGCCTGATATGCAGGCAATCATGACAATAGCCGAGGACCTTGGACTCAAGGTAGTGGAAGATGCATGTATGGCGCCTGGCGGTGACATACATGGTAAACATCCTGGTACGTTCGGACATGCAAATGCATGGAGCATGCACCCACTCAAGCCGCTCAATGTTATGGGAGATGGCGGCATGGTTAGTACGAATGACGATGATATTGCAGATTGGATGCGCATGTATCGAAATCACGGGATGATTGATAGGGATCATAATTCGATATGGGGCGTCAATATGCGTTTACAGCCATTGCAGGCCATTGTGGCCAGTCATGTTCTTAAGACCGTGTCGAACACCGTTGAAATCCGAAATAAAAATGCGCATATCCTTGATGAAGGGCTGAAGAAACTTGCAGATTGTATCAAAGTGCCTTCCCGTCCCGCGGGTTATAGAGACACATTCAGTTTGTATATGGCGCGCTTCAAAAAACGTGATGCCTTGATGAAATATCTTGTTGGACGGGAAATTGAGGCAAAGATTCACTATCCCATACCATTACATTTACAAAAAGCTGCTGAAAGTCTGGGATATAAACGAGGCGATTTTCCCTTAAGCGAACAATACGCTGAAGAAATAATGACGCTTCCCGTGCATCAATATTTAACTACGGGGCAGATATCATATATGATTCAAAATATTAAAACATTTTATTCAAAACAGTGATAACCGGATCCGGAGAGGGAGGTATGACAGTGCAAACAGATCTTATTAATAAATTATATTATGACATGCTTCGGATTCGTTTAGTGGAGGAAAAGATTGCAGAACTCTATCCGGAACAGGAAATGCGATGTCCTGTACATCTTAGTATAGGCCAAGAAGCTGTGGCCGTTGGTGTATGCTCCGCCCTTAAATTTGAAGATTATGTATTGAGCACGCATAGATCGCACGCACACTATTTAGCAAAAGGCGGCAATCTCAAAGCAATGATTGCCGAACTCTATGGAAGGCAAGCGGGCTGCTGTAAAGGTAAGGGCGGCTCCATGCATCTTTTTGACAAATCTGTCAACTTTTGCGCTGTACCTATTGTAGGAAGCACAATTCCGATTGCGGTAGGCACGGCATTTGCGACTTTATTTTCTAATAAGAAATTGATATCAGTTGTTTTTTTCGGTGATGCGGCAGTAGAAGAAGGGGTTTTTTACGAGAGCATGAACTTTGCATCGCTGAAAAAATTACCGATAATATTTGTTTGTGAAAACAATTTGTTCGCAGTATATTCCCCACTCAAAGTAAGGCAGCCCGCAAATCGCAGTAATTTGAAAATCGCAGACGGGCACGGAATTAAAGGGTATCAGGGTGATGGGAATAACGTTATGGAAGTTTATAACCTCGCGAAGGCAGCTATTGAAAAAGCCCGGAATGGTGAAGGCCCTACATTTCTTGAATTTTCAACATACCGGTGGCGTGAACATTGTGGGCCAAATTACGATAATCATTTGGGGTATCGAACTGAAAATGAATTTGAGGCCTGGAAATTGCGCGATCCAATTAAACAATTAGAGAAACAAGGTATACATATATCGGAGATTGAACAGATGATTAATAAAATCAATAAAGAAATTAATAAAGCATTTCTTCTTGCTAAGAATGATCAATTTCCTGATGAATCAATGCTTTTCGAACATGTTTATGCGAATTAATTGAATCCAAGGGGTGTTTTTTATGAATCGGAATATTAAATTTTCCAAGGCAATTAATGAAGCAACTGATTTATGCATGGAAAGAGATAATAATGTTTATTTAATGGGTCTTGGGGTACCAGATCCAACGGGCTTTTTTGGTACAACGATTGGCCTTCAGGAAAAATACGGAGAATATCGAGTATTGGACATGCCCACAGCCGAAAATGGTATGACGGGCATTGCAATAGGTACAGCTTTAGCAGGCATGCGCCCAATTATGGCACATCATAGAATTGAATTTGCAATGTTGGCTCTTGAGCAAATTATGAATCAAGCGTCCAATTGGCATTATATGTGCGGGGGACAATCATCCATTCCCATAGTAATCAGAATACTTATCGGTCGCGGTTGGGGACAGGGGCCACAACATTCCCAAAGCCTACAAGCCATGTTTGCACATGTTCCCGGCCTTAAGGTATTAATGCCGACCACACCGCATGACGCGAAAGGTTTGCTCATCGCCGCCATTGAAGATAACAACCCTGTAATTTTTCTTGAACATCGGTGGCTTCATAATATATTTGGAGACGTTCCCGAAGGGTACTATCTTACCCCTATCGGGAAGGCACGGATTGCACGTTCTGGCAAGGATGTAACGATAATTGCTTCTTCATATATGGTTCTCGAATCTCTTTCGGCGGCCGCTTCCTTAGCAAAAGAAGGTATTGATGCGGAGGTAATTGATTTAAGAACTATTCGACCGATGGACAAGACATCTATTTTGGAATCCGTATCTAAAACCGGGAAAGCAATTGTGGCAGATTTAGGGTGGCGGTCCTTTGGCATCACGGCGGAGATTATAACCTTGATAGCAGAAAACCTTTGGCATGAAGTGAAATATCCGCCTCGGAGGGTAACTTTGCCGGACATTCCAACACCATGTTCACCTGGCTTAGCAAAATACTATTACCCAAGAGCGATTCATATAGTGAATAATATAAGAGAAATATTTGGTCTCTCAACTCAAACGGAAAAAGAGGCTGGTTTGTATCAAGAAATGCCCTTGGATATTCCAAATAAAGGATTTACAGGTCCTTTTTAAGCTACAGGTGTCATGATGGGTGAGATAGATTTGTTGAAATACTATCCGAAATCTCCAAAACCATTAAGCAGTCGCATAATGGTAAATGATGAGGATCTTAGAATCGCACGACAGTTTGGGAAAGAATATTTTGATGGTGATCGAAAATATGGTTATGGCGGATATTATTACAATCCCCGATTCTGGACGGAAACGGTTAAACATATTCGAGACTACTATAAACTATCCCCGCACGTATCCATATTGGATGTCGGATGTGGCAAGGGCTTTATGTTGCATGATTTTAAATTACTGATGCCTGATGCATCAGTAGCAGGCATTGATATCTCTGAATATGCATACGAAAATGCCATGGATGATATAAAGCCTTTTATGAAAATCGGAAATGCCAAGGAATTACCGTTTCCAGATAAGTCTTATGATCTTGTTACGGCTATTAATACGGTTCATAATCTTCCCATGGGTGAATGTAAGCAGGCAATACGCGAAATACAGCGTGTGTCTCGTTTACACGCATTTATTGTGGTTGATGCTTGGCGAAATGACGAGGAGCATGAACAACACTTTAAATGGGTAGTTACATGTTTAACTGCAATGCATGTTGATGAGTGGCAAGATCTTTTTACAGAGGTTGGTTATTCCGGCGACTTTTATTGGACGTTCAGTTAGTATTGCGAGGGTCAGCCATCAGGAGGGTTAAAATGAATCATGATTTAGCAAAAGAAAAAGACATTTCATATTATCTATCATTAAACTATCCATGCACTTTAAGAAAAAGTGGCGATTGTTTCGTTCTGTTTATTCGTGAATTGGCAATTATGGTACAGGAAAAGACTTTAGAAGATGCATACAGAAAACTTGTAAATGAAAAAGAAAAATATTTTAAAGATATGATTGATAATGGGTTTGAAAAGTATATAGTTAAACCTAATATGTTAAATTCTCATGATCGTGATTTTAAAAGGCAATATAATATTGCTTCAAGTATAACTCCTTTTTTGATCAAACTAACCATAATAGTTCTTCTAATAATAGGTTTTGGCATCATATCCATAGATATGACAAAAAAAATTGGTATATCCATAGATATGACAACAAAAAAATATGGAGATCCAAACTATATATATAAACAACTTATGAACCAAACTGAGAAATTGGCAGATATGAGCGTTGAACAAAAAGCAAAAATAAAATCCGACATTAAAAAAACCGTTTCCCAATTAAAACCCTTTTATGATGAAATCAAGGTCTTGTTTGAAGAAGAAAAGCCCTCAAAGAGGAAAAAGTAGAATAATTTATAATCCGATCACTGCGATAACCAAGACTGTTAACTCACGACCCACTTTTCTGCCGTTAATATAACAAATTCTGTGCGAGTTATTAATATTGTTTTTTTTATTCTGGTTTCCGGCTGTATTGGTCTCGCATTGGCGACAGTCATTTACTCACAACGAATACATATTATTAAATATCAAGTATTATTCAAGAAAGTTTCTTCAAAAATATTTCTTAGTTCACACCATGCCTGGTTCGCCCGCATAATAGTTCTCGTCGTATTCATACTTTCAGTAGCTGTTTTAAAGCATGTTGATGTTTCCTGGGAACACTATAACAAGTCTGGCCTTATTGTAATTGTATATTGGGTATCCAGATTTATCTTGTCTGTTTATTTGTTTGTAATTTTCTATACTACAGGCAAATTGTTCTTACGGCTGCTTGTTGGATCAAATAGAGTCGATTTCAAAGATGGTTATGAAGAATTTATTATAAGTATATTTTGTGGGGCTTTCCTTCATGGCTTGCTATTTATAGTTGCCGGAGGATTAGGAATACTTCATTTTTCCTTAGCTCTGGCCATAAGTGTGCCGATTCTATTTTATGCACCCAAGGTTGTGGGAGAGGGGCTATCTTCTTTTCGATCGAAAATGAATGATTTTCTCCTACAAGAAAATAGACATTCACTAATAATGTCTCTATTAATGTGCTGGTTCTTATTTGTTATTTGTTTATCAATTTTATTTTCCAAAGTAATTTATCCGGGATCTCTTGGTAACGATGTATGGGAGCATTACCTCCCATATTATCGTTCAGTGTTAAATAGCGGGTCGACTGCCCCTAATGAGTTGTGGTATCATTTTTATCTTTCCAAAGGAGCGGGTTTGTTTTTTTATGGGGGTTTACTTAGTGATTGCTTTGCACCACAGCTTGTATCATGGGTAATCTTATTGGTGACAGCTTTGATTCTCTTCCATATCCTCAGGCGTACTGTTGGCAACATTCAATGGGCTCTTTTAGGTAGTATATTATTCCTGGGTTTATACGATGGTGACTTTGTTAAGCATCATACGGTGGTGACAGGTTGTATAGCTTTTTTGTTTTGGTCAGCGATCCAACTTCTGGAATCAAAAACTGAAATAAACTCAAAAATAATATTAACTGGTGCTATATTATGCAGTGTTTATATTGGCCTTTATCAGCCCTACCAGGCGGCGCTGTTTTTTACAATGCTCGCTTTTTTTACTTTAATCATCTCCTTTTTTCCTTCAACCAGTCATTCTATATTAAAATTTTCATTAATTTTGTCTGCTATGTTCATAGGAATAACCATTATACTTATGGTCAATTATACAGCAACTGGACTGATTTTGGATGTTCCTATCAAGTTTTTCTGGAAATATGCTAACCATGACAAGTTTTTGAATCTATTTGGTCCGTCTGGTGTATTATATTTTCTGTTTATGAATGATCTTTCTCAAATAAGATATAATTTTTTGAGTTTTTTTACCGCATTTCGTTTCATAAATGAATTTATTTTTCTCTTTATTTATGTTTTTTTATTTAGCATACTAAACTGGTTTGTCGGACATTTAAAAATAGACGGTATAATATATGAAAATAAAATCAAAACACTTAAGATACTGGGATATTATTCATTTTTAACCATTATTTTTATATTTCCTGCAATAATATTCTGCCAGTCATTTCAAGTCGCAAGTATAAATCGCATATACTCTTTCACCATATTCTTCACCAGCCTAATTATCATTTTTTTGCTCAGAGTCCTCTGGCTTATATTTAGTTCAGGAATTCTCGTACCCTGGATTAATAGCATGTTGACAGTTACAGTAACGGTCTTCATATTAGTCTTCACTATTTCAGGAATTTCTCAGGATCGATGGAACGCAATTTCTCATTATATGTGCGGTGAAATGTCATTTTGTGATGTGCTTGTGGAGACTGATCTAAAGTTTCATAGATCAATCAAATTTCAGGTTTGGGATAAGATTCGTCAGCACATTGGCCCTGAGAAATACATTTTTGCGTTGAGCAACAATGCTGCTCCTGGTTATTCTTTTCCGGGTGCTGGTGCGATATCAGAACCATCCTATGCGTTAGGCGTTGATTATCGTCAAATCATTTTTGGTCCTCCTGCCCAAGCAAAAGAACTTCTTCAAAAAATGAAACTTAATCATTTTATCGTCGATTTAAATAGCGAAACATTTTCGGGTATTGCTTTCAGCAGACTTTTTAATGTTTTCAATATAAATAGTTATTTAAGGGTTATTCTTCAGGAAGGCGACGTATTCGTTCTAACATGGCGGCAACCGAACAGTAGTGAATCTATTCCTTTACACGTGCGACAGGTGCTTGAATTTAAGCAAAACCCCGTCTTTTATTACCCATATTCCAAAGACTTTGATTATTTGATTCAGACTAAAGTTGAAGCCAAATTCAAATCGATTAATATTGCTGGGGATAAGCGATTAACTTCAAAAACCGTTGTGGATTCCTTATCTGACCTGTCAGACGACATTGCCATTGCTTTACGCAGTAATATGGAAGAAAAAGTATTTCTTTTTGAAAATCAGGTATTAATCAAGAAACTCATAACAGAAATTAGCAATAAACTAACAAAGGAATCTCAAAGAACATATATGCTAAATTGGCAGAATTTTGAAAAAGAACAACAAACTCAAGATGTTTTTTTCAACACAATAAAAGAGATAATAGTTAAAAAAATACATCATATAGTACGAGTGACATTTGTTGACGGCTATGTATCTTCATGGGGCGAAAAGACTACCATCGCTTTGTTTAATGATACTTCTGGGAATCATTTTAGACAGATATATCAAGATCCCCAAAAGGTCTACGAAATGTTAATGTAATCATTTTGTCGAATGGCCCCCTTGCCCGGTGATGGCACCAACGAAAGGGATCAATACGAGGTGCTAAAATGCAAGTTATCGACCACCGATTTCTGCAATCAAGCATTGTTCAATCAGTTGAATTGACTATTTTTGTGCCTTGTTTTAATGAAGAAAAAAGGGTCTATGGCACTCTTGAGAATATCCGGAAAGCAATTCAGGAAATTTCATACACTTATGAGATTGTTGTGATAAATGACGGTTCTACAGATAGAACAGTTGATGAGGTGAATGCATTCATTGATGAACATCCGGAAGTGGAAATACGGCTTTATCAAAATCCTCGTAATATTGGACTATCAATCAGTTTCGTTAATACCGCTTTTTTTTCAAGAGGCAGATATTTCATGTTAGTCTGGGGCGATAATGTTATGCCTTTTCAGTCTATTCAAACGCTCATTAGTCATATTGGTCAAGCGGATATGATTATTCCCTATTTTTTAGATGTTCCAGGAAAAAATTTATTTCGTATGATAGTATCTAAAAGTTATACTTGTCTTGTCAATTTCCTAAGTGGCTATTCAATACGTTATTACAATGGGGGAGCGATCTTTTTGCGTTATGATGTTATGCGATGGGCACCTAATAATAGTGGTTTTACTGGTTTTTTTGCAGAGCTTATTACACAACTTTTGGACAGGGGTGCTTCCTATGTGGAAATTCCAATTACATGTAAACATTACGAAAAATATTTAAAAAAAAATGTAATATTTGCCCATCAAAACATTCTTTCAACTGTGCATACCTTATTAAATATTTTCCTCAGAAGATTAAGGAAGGTGCTATTTATGAAATTAGAAGGGAATGTTTTGTAGACTGAATAATGTTATATATCTATGCTAATACAGAAGGGCCAGGAAGGCCAAGAAAGTGTCACGGCGGTGGAAATTTTCGGTTAATCGATTGAAATCGACCCGAGAAAACGCCCTTATATAGGGCAGACAGACTCTTTAACTGGCTCAGTAATAAGTAAAAGGGATTATCATAACAAGGGAAGCAAAAAATGTTGTTTGATAGAAATAAGCTCTACCTCAAAGCATTGTCGGAGAGGAAACATGACTTGGATATAACTATTGTGAAAGAGTTAGATGATTATAATTTTACTAACATTCCTGGAATATTCTATGCGGTTGCTGAGCGCGTTATTCATGCAAAAGAGAATCGCAGTGCGACTATTTTATTTATGGGAGCGCATGTTATTCGGTCAGGGGTTCAAAAATACATCGTCGATTTAATGGAAAGGGGGTATATTTCATGTGTAGCAATGAATGGTGGAGGCATGATCCATGATTATGAATTTGGATTAATTGGGGCCACTACGGAAAATGTGGCCCGATATATAAAAGAAGGGCAATTTGGATTATGGAAAGAAACTGCTCAGTTGAATGATGTTATCAACCAAGCTTACAAAGAAAACAGAGCCATTGGAATGGGGGAAGCAATTGGGTATCATATCGAAAAATCCGACCTACCGTATAAATTAATTAGCATATTGGCCGCTGGTTACCGTTTAAGCATCCCTGTTACTGTACATGTGGGGATAGGCTATGATATTATTCACGAACACCCTAACTTTGATGGAGCAGCTACGGGAGCCCTTTCCTATAACGATTTTCTAAAGTTTGTGTCAGTGGTCCAAAATCTGGAAAATGGCGTTGTTATGAACTTTGGGAGCGCTGTTATGGCGCCTGAAGTCTTTCTTAAAGCCCTAAGCATGGCAAGGAATGTAGCTCATCAGGGGGGGAAGGTCATTCAGCATTTCACAACAGTTGTTTTTGATTTGTATAATCTGCCTGAAGATTGCAGTAAAGAACCGCCTAAGGATAATCAAGTGTATTATTTCAGGCCATGGAAAACGATGCTTGCACGGGCAGTGACTGACGGTGGAGCAAGCTATTATATAAGAGGTAAACACGCAGATACCATACCAGGATTGTGGGCTGCATTAAACAAAGATGTTTAATCAGGAGATGTGTTGCCTAGGAAGTGCTGCATGGCGAGGTAACGAACAATGTATATTTCGAGACGATTTCCAACCTCGATCATACCATCTTCAAAAGATCGCACCGTTGGAAATCAAAAAAAGATAAAAGAGCTATGTTAATTTATTTATGAAAGTTTTAGAATTAGAAGAATTATCTAATAAGCTAACAGAGCTTAAATCTAAAGGTAAGAAGATTGTTTTATGCCATGGATGTTTTGACTTGATGCATCCAGGGCATATTAAATATTTTCAGGCCGCAAAGAGGATGGGCGATTATCTGGTCGTTACCATATCCCCTGATATCTATGTAGATAAAGGCCCAAGGCGGCCCGTCTTTAATCAAAATTTACGGGTCGAATCAATCGCCGCTCTTGAATGTGTTGATTTTGTAGCCATTAATAAATGGCCCACGGCTGAAGAGACGTTGCGGTTGTTAAAGCCAAGTTATTATGTAAAGGGGCAGGAATTCGAAAAACTTGAGGATGAAACCGGAAAAATTCAAAGAGAATTTGAAGTCGTGAAAGAAGTCGGGGCTGAAATAAGATTTACTCATGAAATCATTTTTTCCTCCACCGAACTGTTGAGTAAATATTTCAAAGACCGAGGATCAATCGATGAAGGCTAGGATAAAAAATAAGATCATCCCTTTGAATACTCTAGTAAGAAAAGTCGCTAACCTCAAAGCAGCAGGAAAAACAATCGTCCAGAGTCACGGGATCTTCGATCTTATCCATCCGGGGATTACCCAGCACCTAAATGAAGCAAAGAACCAAGGAGATATATTAATCGTAACGGTTATCAAAGACAAGGATATCCGCCGGGGTTCTGGAAGACCCATCTTTTCGGAAGAATTACGAGTAGAAAACGTGGCTTCCTTGGAGCAGGTCGATTATGCCTGCGTAGTGGATGATGAACACCCTTTTGAGTGCGTGAAGAGAATAAAGCCGGATATTTTTGCTAAAGGGCAGTCCTACAAGGAACGGGACCGCAAAATTCACGAAAAAATATTCGAGGAAGAAAAAGAATTCTACTTCGAGAAAAGCAAAATCTATGAAACAGGGGGATTCTCTTTTAGCTCCTCACAAATCATAAATAACTTTTTAGATATCTACCCGGAAGATACAAAAAGTTTTCTGAAAAACTTCGCGCAAAAATATAGCTTTCATGATATTCTAGATCAATTGAATCATCTCAAGAAGCTAAGGGTTCTGCTTATCGGGGACGGTATTATCGATGAATACCATTATTGTGAATCCATGGAGAAATCAGCCAAGTCGCCCTTGGTGGTACACAAATACATAGCTGACGAAATTTTTGCAGGGGGAGCGTTCATCATCGCCAACAATGTTGCCGGATTATGCAATGAAGTGCAACTGGTGACACTTCTCGGCAAAGAGGAGTCGAGAGAATACTTTATTTTAAACAACTTGAAACCGAACGTTAAAGCGAAATTTTTCTACCGGCAGGATGGGCCCACGATATGTAAAAAAAGGTTTATTAATCAATATCTGAACCAGAAGCTATTTGAGATCAATTATCTGAACGACAATTACATTAATGAGAATTTAGAACTATCAATTGCGAACTACCTGAAAGTAACGATCCCTGAATATGACCTTATCCTGATCTCTGACTTTGGCCATGGTTTCATTACCAATAAAATCATCAAAGTCATTGAGAGATATGCCAAAATATTTGCGGTGAATACTCAAACCAATGCGGCCAATGCCGGCTATAATCTGATTACGAAATACCAGAAACCCAATTTCGTTTGTCTGGATGAAACGGAAGCGAGGTTGACCACGCAGGAACGATTCAGTAACATTGAAGATGTGGCCAAAAATATTTCCGAAAAAGTGGATGCGGATTATTTTATCATCACCTTGGGGAAGAGGGGGTCTATTGGAATAAACCGGGAAAAGGAGATCAATCGCACGCCGGTCTTCTCCACCAAAGTAGTGGATACGGTGGGAGCGGGGGATGCGTTCTTTGCTTTTACCGCACCATGTTTTGCTCAACATATGTCCCTAGATTTGGTTTCTTTTATTGGGAATGCCGTAGGGGCTTTAGCTGTTCAAATTGTTGGAAACAAAAAAAATGTTGAAAAATATGAACTACTAGAACTTATCCACACTATTTTACAATAGATAGAATAAACATGCGAGAAATTGCGGAAAATTATCAAAAAAATATTTTAATACTTATGAACTCCATCCAGATTACGGATCAAACACGAATCGAAATGGAATTTTGTTCCGGGATTGGAAAAGCAGCCAACGCCATTGTTGCGCAAATCGATTCTGGACATAAAATCATGTTTATCGGTAATGGAGGAAGTGCTGCCATTTGTAGCCATATGTCCACTGATTTTTTAAAAAATGGGGGAATGCGAGCGATGGTTTTTACGGATGGCTCCCTTTTAACTTGCCTGAGCAATGATTTGGGGTATCCACATGTATTTGAGAAACCCATCGATATCTTTGCCGAAGCTGGGGATGTTTTGGTAGCTATCAGTAGTTCTGGAGAATCCGACAATATTTTGCGGGGAGTACGAAGGGCTCGATTAAAGAAATGCAAAATTATTACTCTATCTGGCTTTAGTAGTCACAATTCTTTGAACTCATTGGGAGATCTTAATTTTTTTGTTCCCTCATTCGAGTATGGGCCTGTTGAGATTGTACATCAGTTTATTTTTCACTGTATTTTAGATGTGATTGTCCAGTATAATAACAACATTAAAGATATAAGAGTATGAATATGATTAGTATAATTATGCCTGCCCTTAATGAGGAGAAAAATATCATTAAGGCTATTGATAATACATTAGTTGCATTTGACGATTTTAGTGAAGAAGGTGAGATTATTGTTGTTAATGATGGTAGCACAGATAGTACCCCTGAATTGGTTATGCAAAAGATGGAAAAAGATAATCGAATTAGGATGCTCAATCATGACAGGCCGAAGGGGATTGGGTCATGTTTCTGGGATGGCGTTGATAATGCTCGTGGCGATGTGGTTACTATGCTGCCAGGTGATAATGAAAACGTTCCAGAGGAAATATTAAGATATAAAGATTTACTTGAACATGTAGATATAGTAATTCCTTTCGTATTCAACAAGGAACGGCGCTCATTGTTCAGAAATGCACTTTCCCTTATATATCGATTTATTATCAATACTACTTTTCTGGTGAATATTAACTATACAAACGGTACCGTTCTTTATCGCAAGTCTATTTTAAAAGAGCTTGATTGCCGGAGTACTGGTTTTTTCTTTCAAACCGATATACTGATAAGAACTGTTAAAAAAGGTTATCTTTTTGCAGAGGTTCCTTATAGGCTTGCTGGAAGGGATTCAGGGACATCAACGGCCGCTTCTTTTCCTTCCCTGATGAATGTTATAAAGGGCTATCTCAGATTGGTAAATGACATTTATAATAACAAAGGGGGGGCTATTAAGGGAAATTATGTGAAAGGTTCTATGACGTCAAAACGACGTAATGATTAAAAAAACGACTGATGACATGGTTGATCTTTTCGAATCTTTTTAAGGCTGTGGTTATATCCCTGAGGGGGATAATAAAAGACAGGAAAAACTCTCTTACTCTAAATGTATAGTCTCGGCATTCTTTGGATTCGTCGGTTACATTACCTGATCCCAATTTTCGCCAAATCATTTGCCTACCACTGTCGAAGCCAGGGGGCAATAGGAGGATTTTCAGTTTAAAAAATGGATAAATTGATACTTGACGGTCACAAGTTGGCTTGGCATAAAGACCGAGTGGAAGCCTGGTTGAGGGGAGAAAGAATAGCACCTATCACTATTGATTGCGCCTTAACCAGAAGATGTACCTATAGATGTGTCTATTGCTATGGTCAGCTTCAGGCCAATGATGAAAAAAAGATGACGCGGGATGTGATTTTGAGATTTCTTGACGATGCTGCTGAAATAGGGGTTAAGGCAATCAGTTTTGTTAGTGACGGGGAGAGCACATGTAGTCCCCACGTATATGATGCTATTTTGAGAGGAAAATCGAACGGCTTAGACATGGCCCTCGGTACGAATGGCTATTTACTTAATGATGATCATTTGGATATGATATTACCTGCACTTACATATCTGAGATTTAATATCTCTGCTGGGAAAGCGAGTAGGTATGCTGAGATTATGGGCTGCAAGGAGGGCTGTTTTTCTAAAGTCATTCATACGGTAAAAAAATGTGTTGAAATAAAGAAGAAAAATAATCTTAGTGTTACCATTGGCCTCCAAATGGTGTTGTTACCCGAGTTTCAGGATCAGATCCTTCCTCTGGCGAAGCTGGGGAAATCCCTTCAGGTCGATTACTTAGTAATCAAACATTGTAGTGATGATGAAAATGGGAAACTTGGGATTGACTACTCCAAATATTACGAGTTAGTTGATATTTTACAGGAAACAGAAACCTATTCAGACAAACAGTATCATGTCAAAGTAAAGTGGTCAAAAATTCTGAGCAGAGGAAAGAGGAAATACAACCGGTGCTATGGCCCTCCTTTTATGGTCCAATTTTCCGGGTCGGGTTTAGTGGCTCCCTGCGGGATGCTGTTTAATAGTCGCTATAAGGATTTTCATATCGGAAACATTGCAGAAGCATCCTTTAAAGCAATCTGGAAAAGTGATCGTTATTGGGAAGTTATGGCCATGATCGCATCTGATCGCTTCAACCCCCAGATCCATTGCGGCACCTTATGTCTCCAGCATAAGGTGAATGAATATTTATATGATCTTATGTACGGGGACACTGGGCTGAAAGAAGGGGAGGGGGAACCCCCGATGCATGTGAATTTCATCTGAGTAATTCTCTTTTCCGAGTCATGGTCTTCCTCTTGATTAAGTTTTTTTGAAATTACTTATCCGCGGATTACAGTGACTCACCTTTTATTGCACCCACTTCATTTTCATCCTTCTTTTTTGCCTGCGCCTGGCATGAGGTTAGTATAAAATGAAAATTTGTTTCATACAAAAAGAGGCCTTCCCATATTTTGGAATTATATCACTGGCTGGCTATCTTAAGGATAAAGGTGTTGAATCAAATGTCCTCATTGCAAATCTGGAAAAGGACCTAAATAGCAAGTTAAAAAAGATCAGCCCGGATTTGATAGGGATTTCAGTGCTGACAACAGAACATTCTTGGTTGGTAGAAATGAGTCAGCAAGTTAAAAGTGCTTTCCCCGATATTCCCATCATCGTTGGAGGTGTTCATACTATACTGTATCCAAAAGTAGTATTACAGATACCAGACATTGATTATGTATGTACTGGCGAAGGGGAACTAACACTTGCAAACCTATGTGAGTCTACAAAAAAGGGGGGGACTGATATTAGAAATATTAAGGGTATTGGTTATCGCAATGGGAAAGATATGATAATAAATGAGAGGGAGGTTTTTTTGGGTAATCTCAGTACTCACTTTGACGACCGCGAAATATATTATAGACAATACCCAATTTTTAGGGATGATGAACTGAAACAATTTATCGCATCACGCGGCTGTCCCTATAAGTGTGCTTTTTGTTTTAATGAACAATTAAAGGCTATTTTCAAATCGAAGGGTAAATATGTGCGAATGAAGGATCCCGAGCATTTTATTAAAGAGATTCAACTTGTTAAAGAAAGTGCTGTGATGAAATCTATTTACTTTGCCGATGATTTGTTTACTATGTACAAATCGTGGTTGAAAAGGTTTTTGCCCCTATATAAAGAAAAAATCAATATACCCTACATGTGTACAACCAGGGCCGACCTTATGGATGAAGAAATAGCTCGCTTATTAATAGATTCTGGTTGTCATACCGTTAGTTTTGGTATAGAAACCGGTAACGAAAGGATACGCACGGAAATCCTTCAAAAGCAAATAACGAACGAAGAAATAATTAACTGTGGAAATGTTTTGAAAAAAAATGGGATACGAATTCAGACTTCAAATATGTTTTGTCTTCCTGGTGAGACCCTGGATGATGCCTTTGATACGGTCAGGATTAATATCAACATCAAGTCTGATTTCACATACTCTACCTTATTCATGCCATTTCCGGACACTAAACTGGCTAAATATTGCATTGAAAATGGATATCTTAAAGAGGGGTTTAGTTTTAAAGACCTTCCTAAGTCATTTCTTACTCACAGCATCTTAATATTACAGGATAAGGTAAAAATAGAGAATGTTCAGAAGGTTTCGCATTTTCTTATAAGATACCCTTTTCTTTATGCTCCTGCAGAAAAGTTGGTAAGGAATTTCAATTTTAATGGATTATATTATGCTTTACTCTTTCTTGGTACTTTCTTGCGATATAAAAAGGAGAGGCAAATATCCTTTTATAACGCAATTAAATTTCTGTGGCGATTCAGAAAAAGCTATTAATTATCCCATGAGGATTAAAATCGTATGAGAGTATTGCTGTGCGGATCACTTTTATTTATGTTAGCTTTTCTCTTACATATTGTATTATGGAAAATACATTTGCCCAAAAAGCAGATAAAGATGTTGCTATTAATATTTTTTGCAACGTTGATTATAGGCCTTGCTGGTTTGTGGGCTTTTTCGTTATCCTTGAAAGCTTTGGGATTTTCTTCACCATCTACTCTGGCCGAATGTATTCATATAGCACTTTTTTTCACATCCCTGACATTTGCTTACATAGTAACTTATACAGCCCTTCAGGTGGATAGCCCTTCCATAACAATGGTAATGCAAATAGATAATGCAGGTCCAGATGGCTATGGAATAATGGCGTTTACTAAGATGATGACCGACGATATATTGGTAAAACCGAGGATAAGAGATCTTGTAACTGCCGAACTTGCCTGTGTGGATGGTGATAAATATAGGCTGACAAGAAAGGGTATTTTGCTTGCGGGTGTATTCATATATTATCGTAAATTAATGAATTATCATTCAAAGGGTGGATAAGTCGCATATGTTTCTTATTTACTTTCAGATTGTTAATCCTCTTATCGCTTTGGTGTTTAATGTGTTGATTCAGATTATCAGTGTTAGATATATTAAAATCTCATTGTTAAAATCATTAATCTTCGGATTTATTATCGGTTTTCTTTTCTTATTAGGGACATATTTATATGGTTATTATGCCGCTGAGCAATTGGCAGTGGAGTTTTGGTCGCTTTCTATAGTTAATTTTCTGACATATTCTGCTTTGGGATATTGTTATGCTCATTTTATAAACTTAGGGGAAGGGGCACGAAGAATCAGGATAGTAAAGGAATTATATAAGTCTGAAGCAGGCCTTACCCTGGATGAACTTTTGAAAATTTATGATAGCAGGCAGATGATTGAAAATCGAATAGATAGACTTGTTAGCGGTGGGCAGATAATATTACGGAATAATCGATATTTTATCGGTAAACCTATTATGCTATACATAGCTCGGATTATAGTTCTGATGAAATTAATAGTCATGGGGAAAAAAAGTGAATTTGAATAGATATCACGGCTGAAATTGGGATGAAAAGATTATCGGAAGAAAATGATTAGTATCAATTTGGGGTGATAATATCTATAGCATTAAAATAAATAGCGAAGGGGGAAATAGCATTGTAAAAACATACAGAGGTATAGAATATCTTATTATTATTTTAGCTGCCATTTTGGCAATAGGTAATTTTTTTTGGGTTATTCTCGATTACCGTAATCTATCAGTTCATCCCCACGTGATATACGATATCATGCCGTATTTTATAAAAGACGGCATTGGCTTCACATGGAACGATCTGATCAAGCCCCTTCAAGAGATGGGCAATCCAGGGGAGTATCGGCCGCGCTTTCTTACCTATGGGATAAGTTTGATAGACATTAAGCTTCAACTATTTTTTTATCAATACTTTATAGCCCACCCGACTGCTTCAATCTCTTGGATTCTATCCCTGTTCATTGCCCCTGTTTACCTCTATAAATTGTTAAGTCATTTTACCTATTCTAAAAAGGCACAAGTAGCAGGTGTTGTTGTTTATTTGTCTTCGATGGGTTTTCTCTCAGGTTTTTCAACTATGTTAGTGCCTGGTAAAGCTTTAACAAATGTTGTGTTCATTCTTGCCATTTACTGTATGGTGCAAATTCAAAAATTGCAGTCAGGCCGTCAATTATTTTTTGAGGTGCCTTCCAGATACAAAGCAATATTATTTTTTATCATCTTTTTAGGGCTTTTTCTGGATGAGCTGTCTTTTATGCTCTTCTTTCTTCTGCCAATTCTATTCCTGGAACTCTTCTATCTGCCGGCTTGGACAAAAGAGTATCTTTATCGAAATGTGAAAAACATCATATATTGGGGGCTTCCATTTTTATCGTTTTTGGTAGTAGTTCTTTTAGTTGTTCCAGTTCTTACACATAATTTTTGGAACTATGATTTTCGCTATTTAGCTTCTCTTTCCGGAACATCTGACATTGCAAAAGGAGCTAAAACATTCTTTACAAATGCGTGCGACGATTCTTTATTGGTTGCCATATATAAAAATTTTATGAATCTTTTTGGTACTGCTATAATGCCATACCAGGTCAGCCCGTTGATTCCTGCTATTGTTCCGGGAGATGCTTGCCAGGGCATGCTTGCTCAGAAAAATACTCTGTTGAAGAGCCTGATATTTTTTGCGGTATTTCCGGCACTCTTTTATTACGCCTTTCGTAATCGGTTTCAGAATCCCTTTACCGCCAGGTTGATCGTAGTAATTCTGGTTTTCATAGGCCTTGAGACGATCTTGCATAAAAGGCATATACCTATAATAAATGGCTATTATTATGGTGGTTGCTTTTCCATTCTTTTTTCGATACTGGCAGGCAATCTCTATTCTTTTGTAAGGTGGCAAAACAAAAGGGATAGAATTTTGGTTTCTATCGGTTTGCTTGTTTTGGTAGTTGTGCAGATAGATAATTTTATAATAATGAATAAAGCTTGGATTTCGGGCCACAATGGTTGGACTAAAAATCGCTATGGGGTCGCATATGAGAACTGGGAGGAGAAAAAACTCAAAACTATGTTTAATAACCCTGAGATTAAGAAGCAGTATGAAGCACCGTATTATCCTACCCATATTACACACCTAAACCCTCTGAGTAGAGCCGAATTGCATAAAATCTATGATTCATGGAAGGCTGGTGCTTTGCAGGAGTATTTGAACCAAAACAGCATCTCTTCCGGTGCGGTCTATTTGTTGTTCTATTTGAAGAATATTGATGTGAGCCGTGAACCGACATAACTTTCAAAGATGAAACAAAAAATTATATACTCAACATTTTTAATTGCAGCATATTTTGGCGTGCTTATTGGGCTGAAATATCTCGATGTTTTTGGAATCCGATTCTATTCCAGTGGTGCTCCTGTAATAGTTTATGTATTTCTTAAGGCCGTATTCGCCTTTTATTTCATTGTAATATTACTGACCGCTGGAGCCGCGTTGCAGCGGATTATTTTGCCTAAATCGGATATTGCTCACGTTGGAGCAGGCACCTATATTATCGCAGGTTTTTTCCTCGGGGCTTCCTCATTGGCAATACTAATGTTTATTCTGGGTTTGTTGAACGCATACTATTTTGCAACGGCGATTATCATAACAGCGCCATTAGTTGGGTTAGCGCCTTTTATGCTGCCTTCTGCAATTGAAGGCTTGAAACTCCGATTTTACCAGGTATTGAGAACATCATCTCCTGCGGTTCGGTTAACTTATATAGTGCTTTTTCTATGCACTTTAATTACTGCCTTCGTGCTGCTACTTCATAAAGGAATTTTCCCGGGAGAATTAGACTCCGATGTATGGGTGGCTTACCTTCACTATTACAAGGAAGTTTCTGCCAATGGAGGGATATGGCCCAATGATTTATGGTGCCATTTTTACGTTTCCAAGGGCGCAGGGCTGTTTTTCATGGCCAGTCTCCTGACGGATGTTATGTCCACGCCTATTGTTTCGTGGTGCTTTGTCATAATTACTGCAATTATCGTTTATGACAATTTAAGCAAACACATAAGCGATTTTTTGTGGCCATTGTTGGGCGCATTACTTGTTCTTCTGTCCCTTTCTGCCATAACAAACCAATACGTTATAGAGAATACTACAAGTAGTTTCTTCAAACACCATATCGTGCTGATGGCCTTTATCGCCTTTGCCTTTTGGTGCGGTATCCGTTTTACCCATAACCTGTCAAATGAGACTGCATGGCTGTTGGGGATTTCCGGATCGTTAAGTTTTTTTTATATCGGAATTTACATATCTACAACAGTTATCCCGATTATTGCAATATGGTTTTTTGAGGTTGCTATAATATCTTTTCTATATAAAAAGGCATCGCAGACATTGATATTAACTGGCTTTGCTTTAGCTGTTTTATTCGGCGCGCTTATGGGCTTCTTCATAAATTATTCCATAACGGGCCTCGCAGATATCACTCCTCCTTTAGGTCTTATGTGGAAGTTCGCAGATAAAGAAAGGTTTGAAAAGTTTTGGAGCCCATGGATAGTTGAATATTATTATCTTGCACTCAGTTTTGATAGCTCACCGGTAATTCTATCTAATATATTGCGGGTCGATATAAACTGGGTAGCGCAATTATGCAGGACATGGTTTTTTAAAGCTGTTCCGTTATTAAGCATTCTTATTGTGCTTACAGCACTTGTTGGTGCAATTTTTTCAATGAACTCATGGAGACATGGAATATATAATAGAAAGCACTATATTTATATTTTATACACGGTGTTATTTATTGGCAATGCGTTACTATTTGCCCAATTCTTCAAAAATCACAGTTCATTATTCAGGTTGTATAATTTCGCCGTTATATTTGTGATTCTAGTTGTCATCATGTTCTGGGCTGCCGTTCTTGGACCGATGAGCAGACGTAAGCCGGCTATAGTCGCTGTCATCATTTTATTAAGTGCTGGTTTCTTCATTAAGGACCTTCCGCTTCATATTACAAAGGATCGTATAGAAGTACTATGGCAATATATTGCCGGAAAGATATCTACCAAGGACGCCGTGGCAGATACTGATTCCCTGATATATTCATATATAAAGAATGATACGGGACTTTCGCATTTCATCGAGGCCAATCGCCATATTAAAGGCGGTGGCAAGATGCTGTATATGGGACAGGATTGCGGTCCTGGATATTTTTTCCCAAATATGGTGCTTTCTGAACCATCGTATGCCCTTGGAGATATGTATCATTTAGCGCTTTTTGGATCTCCTGAAGAAGCGCGAAGCGCTTACCAGAAGTTAGGCATTAATTATTTTGCATTAAATTTGCGAAGGCAATTCTTTGTTGGTTTGCCCTTTAGCCCACTTTTCAATCCAGAAAATGTACAAAGATACCTTGATCTTATATGGTCAGATGGAGATTTTTATTTGCTTACTTGGAGGACAGAAAATTCTAATAGGAAAGTGCCGCTGGAGTTTCTTCGCAAGCTTGAGCAAAGACTGTTTGAGGAAAGCAAAACAGGATGGGGAAAATATTACAGCGAGATGTATAAAAAATATAATTTGAGGGTCCATGAAAACTGAAAATGGGATGTCGGAAGGAATGACTAGCTGAGTTGCGTAAAGCATTCATTTTTAAGGATTTCATTACAAAGGAAAAAATAAATGAAACGCAGTAAATTACAAAAAATCCAGGATTTTATAACATTTCCTTTTAGGGCATTTTTTGTCCTTCAATATGATAAATGGAAATTGCCCTGTTTAAAAACAGAAAGATTTGATTATGTTTCAAGAGAAGTAAAGGGATATTGTTTAGACGTAGGTTGTTGCAGATATAACGAGTTCATCAGAGATTATTGTGACAATAATGGTAAGGGAATTGATGTTTATCCTTATGCAGGGTTGAGCGAAGAAAATATTGTTAAAAAATTAACAAAATTCCCCTTTGAAAATGAAACTTTTGATTCTGTTACTTTCATAGCGAATATAAATCATATTCCACCATATGAGCGTGATATCGAGATTACTGAGGCTTATCGCTGCTTAAAATATGGTGGTAACATAATTATTCAAACAGCCAATCCTTTAGCTTCAATACTTGCTCATAAAGTTTCAGATTGTTATGATTTTATCTTTGGGACACTTAACGCTGATTCTGAAAGAGGAATGCATAAGGATGAAACTCTTTTTGTAACAGAGAAAGAAGTTATGGAAAGACTTAAAAAAGCCGGATTTAAAGATTTAAAGAAAAAATATTTTACTACACAGTGGTTTTTAAATAGGTTATATGTCGGCTGGAAAAAATCAGATGATAACGGATTCTGTCATATCTCTTCAGAAAAATTAAGCGCGAGATAAATTTTAGGCCAAAACTCACTATTGAAAATATTATACGTGGCTTGGTGGTTACTTTCAAGGCTAGAAAGATTCAAAATTCCATGACTGATGATCGCTACTACAAAATCAGAGTAATGATGGAAAGTCTACAGCTGGTGTAGAATAACACAGTCGTTCCGGCACAAAAGGAGTATCTAATGAAGAGGATTAATCACGAAACCATTTTTAATATGGGTCACTACAACATCTTGTCGATCAAAGATGTTAGACCTGAACTTGTTAAATATTTATATAGGTTCATGGTTCGTTTGCGAAGGTGTCAGGAGGCTATTATCAAGGAGTATCATCCTGCTGATGAGATACGCTGTCCTGTGCATTTTTGTATAGGGCAAGAAGCGGTGCCGGCGGCATTATCACAATTGCTGAGACCGGCAGATCATTTATTAAGTCACCATCGAACACATGGATATTATTTTGCAAAAGGCGGATCAATGAAAGCTCTGCTCTCCGAATTGTACGGACGCGAGACCGGCGCTAACGGTGGTATAGCGGGTTCGCAAGAGATTTCGGTTCAGGATGTTAACTTTTGTAGTGGAGCCATTCTAACGGGAGCAATGGCCATTGCCGTGGGTGTGGGTTTTGCCCTTAAAGCGAAGAAAGAAGGTAATGTGGCTGTAGCTGGTTTTGGAGATGGAGCCACCGATCAGGGCGTTTTTTGGGAAGCAATAAATTATGCTATTCTTCGTAAACTTCCTGTGGTTTTTGTGTGTGAGAATAACCGTTACGCAACATATTCCTCCCAATTTAAACGGCAAGCAAAGGAAAACATTAGCGAGAAAATTGCTACTTTCGGAATGAGAGTTCAAAGTATATTTGGTAATGACGTCATTTTAGTTCATTCTGTAATATCTGATGCGATTGAACGGTCAAGGGCGGGTAAGGGACCTTCTTTTATAGAGGCTTTTACATACCGCTTAAATGCTCACGTAGGCCCGGAAGATGATGACTATTTAGAGTACAGACCAAAACCAGAGTTGGATTTTTGGAAAATAAATTGCCCCATAACATTACTGGAAGAACAAATGATTGCTCATAATTTATTAAATTCTGTTGAAAAAAGAACAATCATTAGTGAAATTGACAAGGAGATTTGCGATGCATTTGCATTTGCTAAGATCAGCAAGTTCCCCAACGTTTTGAATTGGGGGAAATTGAATTACAGTACAAATAGTCTACTTGCGGATAGATTGTTACGTGACATTGAATCGACTGAATTCAACCAACATCAGAAAGATACGATTCCTATCCCATATTAAGGAGATACTTTATGTCTGAAATGTCTTATTCTAAGGCTATCAACAATGCACTTTTTCAAGCAATGGAGATTAATGCCGATGTGGTTATCCTTGGACAGCTTATAGATTATAAATCTGGTGTTTTTGGAACGACAAGTGGTTTGGTAGAACAATTTGGGAGTGATCGTGTACAAGATTTTCCAGTGGCTGAAAGTCTGATGACCTACACAGCTGTAGGGGCAGCAATGGCTGGAATGAGACCCGTCATAGTTCACATGAGGATGGATTTTATGATGTATTCTATGGATGCAATTGTCAATTGGATGTCTCTTATGCGGTTTAAGTCCAATGGTAAAACGGATTTGCCTGTTACTATCCAAGCTATTGTTGGGAGAGGGTGGGGACAAGGCCCCCAACACTCAAAAAATATGCAAACATGGTTTGCACATCTTCCAGGTATAAAGGTTGCTGTGCCAGCAACGCCATTTGATGTGAAAGGCTTGCTACTGGAAAGTATTTTTGGTGAAGACCCTGTAATTATTGTAGAGCATCGGTCGCTGTTTTCTATGACAGCTGATGTTCCAGACGTCCCTTATAGGGTAAGATTTGGTCATGCAATCGTGAGACGTAAGGGCAAAGATGTTACGCTTGTAGCAATTGGTTCGATGGTTCCGTTAGCTTTGCGTGTTGCCGAGCAGCTTGCGAAGGAATCAATTGAAGTAGAGGTTATAGATCCTAGAACAATTTCACCTTTTGATGGAAGAACAATTTGTGAATCAGTATTAAAAACAGGCAGATTAGTTGTGGCTGATCCGTCCTGGCAGTCATTTGGAACAGCAGCAGAAATTGTAACACAAGTAACGGAGAAAGTCGGTCATAGGTTGATAGCAAATCCAATGCGTATATCCTATCCAGACAGCCATACTCCCATGAGCGCATCATTAGAAAAGAAATATTATCCAGATGAAGTCAGTTTGGCAAATACGTTAAAAAAAGTTTTTAATTCAAAAAGGACAAGGGAATTTAACGGCTCATTTTTATTATGATTACTATACCTGCTTGATATGTAGAGAGCTATATTACACACGCCAGATTTCAGTAATGAGGAAATAGTTACCAAATTTTGCGACTTGCAGTTTTTTTGTCAGGGCTGCTTTATCAGCAGACGGAAGATTTATAGGACATGAAAGTACCTGCTACCGGCAGTTTTGAATCTATGGATGACTTTGTGAATAAAGTTAAAACCATAACGCCTGATTATTATCAGGAAGTAACTAGAATTATCAATAGGCACCTTAAAGAATTTGTGGACGAATTTGGAAGAAAACCTAATTTGGCGGATATTGGTGGGGCGGGTGTCTTTCCTTTTGATATTACTATTCCCAATAAAATTTGCATCATTGATATCTTCCAAAAGCCGCATCACATAATTTTACCTGACAATGCAGAATGGGTCATTCAGAATATTTTGGATGAAAAAATATCGCGCAATGAGAAATACGATATCGTAATAATGTCAGGTTTATTGCACCACCTGGCCGACAAGCGAAATAATATCAGACGGAACCTGACACTATGCTTAAAAAATGTAAAAAACCTCTTGGCTTTAAGAGGATGTTGTCTGATATTTGAAAGCATCTGTCCGCCGTATTTCGATACACTGCAAGATCTGCTGTTCCCTATATATTCAAGGATTTTGAAAGGGGTTCTTAAATTTCCATATGCGAGACTCCTTTCCCTAAAAGAAATCACTGATGCGCTCAACAGTATGAATTATCATTACAGCATGCTCGATTTCAAACAAATTAAACAGCATTATTGCGCAGGATATAAAGTCTCTTCTAAAATATATCCGATAAGATATATATGTGTTGCCTATTATACCTGAAATGCATTTAGGAAAATAAAGAAATGCAGGTTAATGAGGACATAGAATGAGGAAGGCTAATGTTTTGTTTTTGACATTACAAACTGACTTTATTGATAATTTTGGAATAGCTGTTCTCAGTGCAGTTGCAAAAAAGATGGGTTGTCTAACAAGTTTTTTTGTCTTCAATCCAAAAACTATTGATGAATATTTCTTAAAGATACAACCAACAATTGTTTGCTATAGTTGTATGTCTAGTGATTATCATAATTATTTAAGAATTAACAAGTATCTGAAATCAAAATATGACTTTATATCACTCATGGGAGGACCTCATCCTACTTTTTTCCCTGAAATTATTAATGAAGAAGGATTAGATTTTATATGCAGAGGCGAAGGTGAGCTTGCATTTGCTGAATTTTTACAGAAGTATCAAAATAATGAAGATATGGATAATATTCTTAATTTTCACAGTAAAACAAAAAAGAATCCTGTAAGAGACTTAATAAGAGATTTAGATGACATTCCTTTCCCCGACCGCAGTTTAATCTTTGATAGGACTGAGTTGAAAAATATGCCCCTAAAAACCTTTATGTCATCAAGAGGATGCCCTTACCCGTGCACATATTGTTATAATAACGGTTTAAAAGAAGAATATGCTGGCAAAGGGCGTCTCACTCGATTACATAGTGTCGATAGAGTAATAGAGGAAATAAAGTATGTGAAGTCAAAATATCCTTTGCAGTTTGTGAAGTTTGAGGATGATTTGTTCGCAATAAAGAAGTCTTGGCTAGACGAATTCGCAAGAAAATACCGGGATGAAATCAATTTACCTTTTAATTGTTTGCAAAGGATAGATCTTATCAATAAAGATGTAATAAGACTATTAAAAATGGCAAACTGTTATTCCATTACTGTTGCAATAGATTCTACAAATCCAAGAATTCGAAATGAAATACTTGGTCGCCGTATGAAACTTTCAAATCATGAAATGGTTGAGCGTATTCATTTTATAAAAGAGGCCGGCATAAATGTGTTTACTAATCAAATAATGGCCGTTCCAACGAGTACAATTTATGATGAATTAGATGCAATCAACTTCAATATCTCTGCAAATGTCGATTTTGCTGGCGCTACTATATTAGTTCCATATCCGGGAACTAAAATTTGGGAATACTGCGATAAAAACAATCTGATCGATAAAAGTTCTTTTGATACTTTAAATTTGTTCTTTTCTATACAAAAAAAATCAGCCCTCAATTGTTTCTCAAAAAAAGAAAAAAATGTTCAATTGAATATTTCATTTTTTTTTGAAATGATAATAAAGCTCCGTTCATTTCGAAGAGTATTGATATGGGTTGCTATGAATTGTAAACCCAATCCTGTATTTGCAATTATATCAACTATCTTCAAGGGGTATTACTTAAAAAAATACATTTATCCTGTAAGTGTATCTCCGAAGGAGTGCATACAACTAGTGCGAAAGGCTTTCTCTGTAGAACTCAGTAGAATGTTGGGCAAAAAGAGAACTATTAAAATATTTAACTCCAAAAAAATACTGACTATGTTATTGTAATCAAGGCTACCCCGCCAAAGAAAGATAATAATGCCGAAGATAACAATATCCCTAAAAAGATTTGACCCATACATGTTGATTGCGCTTCTGGCGCCGATAGCATACTGCTTATACTATGTGGCACAGGGGGAATTCTTGCTTAAAGGCAATTCTGACGCGATTGACCTGAACATCCCGTGCTTTATCGCTGTCAATGACGCTGTATCAACAGACTTAATGCCATCTTGGACGCGGTATATTTTTACTGGTTTCTCTTTGATAGGTTCCCCTACTTTGTTATGGTACCCCCCAAATTGGTTGGCATTTATGGTTGATAAAAATTACATTCCGCATGTCATGACAACTCTGGCATGGCTGCATTTAATCGGTGTTGCTTTTACCGGCTATATTTTTTTTCGTGAGATATCTAAGTCCGGTTTTTGGGCATCGGTTTCGGCTTTGGCTTATACATTTTCCCTGCCTGTTATTTATGGGCTGTCTGTTGTAACATCATCATATTTAGCTGGCTATGTTTTCACGCTTTTGGCTTTATACCTAATACACACCCAAAAAAACAGGGCAAGACATCTTAATGCAGTTTATATGGCATTCATCACGTTTGCCCTTGTAACAGGCGCATTTATCCAGATTACTCTTTATAGTTTAGGCATCATTATTTTGTATTCATTTGCTGTAGGATTTTGGGGGACAGAATCCAGTCCTGGTGACAAAAAGACGATTCTGTATTTATTAGCTGGTATTGTTTTGGGTATTTTCCTGTCAGCGCCCATGTTGCTGCCCATGTTTGCCATAGCCAGCGATACATCAAGAGATTTTGCTGCTCTCTCAATATCTACTATTTACGAATCTATCGCAAAAGTAAGTCCAGGCATGTTATGGCGTCTCTTTTCGCCAAATGCATTTGGTCATAATATTTATTTACCAAATCACGAAGTGGGAGGTGCAAACTACGTAGAGTCTATGAATTCTTTCTGCGGGGTGATTGTATTATTTTTGGCCGGATATGCAATGATGATAAGACGCACTCCAACTATCCTCTTCTTTTTGAGTTTATTTATAGGACTCGTTTTGATTACTATCACACCTTTTGCATACATTCACGTCTTCTTGTTTGGGTTGAAGCCGGTGTATACCCGGGCTACATATTTTCTTCCTTTAGCAATTGCAAGTTTGGCCGCAATTGGTGGACGCCATATTGAGATTAAAAATGATTTCTCCGTTAGAAGTGTTTTTCTAAATCCAATCTGGCTTTTATTACTTATAGCGGGAATCTATATCATACCCTCAAAAAATTATTTTTTCTTAGAAATAATCCGTGGCATAGTATTTATAAGTATTTTTTTAATAACATATAACTTACTTAAATATAAAAAATATTTTTGGCATATCATAGTAATATGTCTTGTCGCAATAGAGGTGGTATGGAGTGGACATCTCATGACAACAGTCCAGGTTTATCCATTAATGGTTAAACCAAAGGACTTTTATCCCTTTGGCAGTCCAAAGGCGTCCTTCCCCTTAAATAAAAGAGAATTAGAAATGTACAGAGTGCTTTTATATGGAGAGCTAAGTGATAAGTTAAATAAGACTGCTGTACGGCGTAATAATGGTATTTATTACGGTTATATGAGCCCGTGGGGATACAATAATGCCTATTCAAGTAGCTATTCTTTATTCTTAGATAAATTGACTAATCAGGGGATAATCGATGGTTTGGGTAGAGACGTCTATTTTAAAGCTATTCCACCCTATGATAAAGTAGCCAACTTAACAAGTGTAGGATTTATTATTGATTCGAAGGATAACAAATGGCGTCTGGTAGAAGATCGACGCGATAAGTGCTTGCCTCGTATAAGTTTGTTCTATAATTATGAAATATTTGAAAATATTGATGAAGCCGCTCATAGATTAAAATCTCATGACTTCCCGTTTAAGCAAACCGTAATTTTGACATCTAACTTAAATTTACCGGTTGGCCCGCCTGACCACGATTCTTCGGTGAACTTCTTAAGTAATGGGAATTCAAAGGTAACCATCGAAGTAAGGAGTAAAACCCCCGCTATATTACTCTTCAATGATGTAAATACTAAAGGCTGGGAGTCTTACGTCGATGGGACGGAAGTTGAAATACACAAGGGGAATATCGCATTCCGCGCTATATATGTCCCTCAGGGAGACCATGTGGTGGAGTTTCGATATAATCCACCTCTGCTTAAATTATCTTTGGTTATTTCACTTTTGGGAATTATAGTCTGCTTTGTCATCTATTATAAAAAGCGCAATACTCGTAACAGGAGTATTCAATTCTGATGACAAAAAATAAAATTATCGTATATCTTCGTCCTATAATTATTCTCAGTATACCAGTTTTTTTCTTCTGTGTCCCATTGTTTTTAGGCTATACGTGGAACATACTGGGTAAAGGCCTCGGGGAGGATAATATCTATAATCACCCGGAGGATTACAAAGGGAGATATCCAGATGGTCATCTTTCTATTGAATCAATGACCCCTATGCTCTATAATGTTCCCTACGACGTAACCCTCCGCCGTTATTTGGTTAAAGGCCATCTGCCTTTATGGGATAGCAATAAAGGGATAGGAACTCCCTTTGCGGCGCAGGGTGAAGGCAGTCCTTATTTCCCTCTTACGATTTTAAGGTCTCTTCTTCCCTATACATATGCAAACTATATTACATTTCTTGGTTTCTTTCTGGCGGTTATTTTTTTATTTCTTTTTCTGAAGGAAATGGAAGTTTCTGAATATGTGGCATATATTGGTAGTTATTCTTTTATTTTATCGGGCGCGCTCGGCGGCCAAATTATTGCAACCAATCTTACCTCATCCCTATCAGTTGCCCCACTACTATTTTGGGCTTCTGTAAGGGCTATCAAGATCCAAACACCTTTTTGGCGAGGCTTATTAAGTTTTGCTATTGCTTTGCAAATTTTTACGGGACACATTCAAATGACATTCGTTATTACAGCCTCTTTAACTATTTTTTGTTTGTTTTATATATGGATAAAAGAGGTCCCTCTTTATATTCGTATAAGAGAAATTGCTGTTATTTCAAAATACTTAGTGTTGGGGATTGGATTGGCTGCATTTCTGCTTCTCCCGATATTAGAAATTTTAAACGTGGCGTATAATAATAAGGACATCAGAACACTTCACTTTCTGCCAATATCGTATGTGTTAGCTTTTATCTACCCACTTATCTTTGGTTTATTCCGTAAAACCTGGTTTCATGTTGATTGGTTTGATTTTTTTGCTTATACAGGGCAAACAATGATTTTAGCTATTCTTGGGGGTATTTCATTCTCTCATTGGACTAATCGTTTCCACCGTTCCATGTTCTGGCTATTTGTTGCCATCGCACTCTTTTGGATACTGAGGTATACGGGGTTTCCGCTCTTTATTTGGATGTGGAAATTACCTATGCTGGCACATCTAAGTCCGAAGCATTCCAATGGTTTTACAGTGTTTTGCTTAAGCATAGCAGCGGCTTTTGCAATAGAAAGTTTAAACAAATGGAAAACATCAAGATTGATGGCTATCATGATGATATTTTTTACAAGTGCTGTATTTGTTTTTGTCGGGATGGTTGCAAAAAATAAAATTGATGCCCTACATCCGGTTTTGCCTTATATTGCTATAAGCATAATGCTAAGCATGATTACTGTTGCCATATTTGTCTATGCGGGAACATTAAGCAACATAGCACTAAAAAAGGCATGGCAGTTCTTGCTGGTTGCCATGTCGGCAGAACTTATGCTCTATATTCCTCTCGGAAACTGCTCATTGAATTTTCTTGCTTTGAGGATTTTTTTATATATATTTATTTTGCTTACAGCACTATTATTTATAGAAAAAAGGAGGATTTTATCTCTAAAATACCTATATAGGTTACCATTTTTTTATAAATTGTCAAAGTATTATAACTATCTGATAGTGGTAATGATAACTATCGCAATGGGAATTTTCATTTTTTTGATACATGGCCCTCAACATGGCTTACCTAATCAATTTGATGTTACTGTTCCACCGAAACATATCTTTTGGCTTAAAGAGAAGCTTTCACCAGGCGAAAGGACATTTGGAATACGTCCAGATTATCAAACATTGGCAGATATTCAAAATATTGACACTAACGGACCTTTTCAGCCATATGGATTTGCAAACTTTATAGATCTGATTGAGGGAAATGTAACGCCTAATGAAAAGGGATTTTTTAATAATGGTTATTTTGATATTAATTTGACACAATATAATATGAGTAAATATATACTCCATAAAGCATTCTTCGATTGGATAGGTGTGAAATATATTATTTTAGAGAAAAGTGTGTTTGATAAAAGAAAAGATGAGTATAATGTACTTGTAAATCCCCAAAACGGTTTGAAGGTTTGTTATGAAGATAGAGCTGCAACGATATTGAAATCTCCAGCACCGACGAGCAGGGCATATTTTTCATCTAGTTATAAATCGTATCCTAGTGGACCAGTATCTGAAGAAGCAATCATTCAATTTTTCAGAAATAATGAAAGGTATATTGCACAAGTAACATTACTTGAAGGCCCTTCATTAGAAAATAATATTTTCGGTGATGAACTCATTAAACGTGATACAATAGCAACACAAATTCCGGTAACTGTGAGTAAATATGAATCAAATTATGTTCAGCTGGAAGTAGATGCCCCATCTTCAGGTGTTGTTGTGCTTAAAGATTCTTATTACCCTGGATGGCGTGCATATATTAATAACACGGAGGCTCCAATTATGAGGGCTAATGGGATGGTGCGGGCAGTAATAATTGATCGTTCAGGAAAATATGTGGTAGAGTTTAAATATCTGCCTAATAGCTTTATTTATGGGGTCATTATATCGTTCACCGTCATGCTTTTTCTCATCAGCAGTATATTATTGTACTATCGTAGAGAGGGTAGGTCTGGGAAAACTGGACATCTGCAAAGTGGTAACGCTGCTCTGTAATCAACCCAAGGAGGAGCAGCTATGAGTAAAAGACGATTTCTGATAATAGGCAGTGATGGCCTCATTGGTTTTGCCCTTCTAAATTATTTAAAAAAGGCGAACGAGTCTGTAATATCAACGACACGAAAAAAATTAATAAAAGATCATACTCGTATATACCTTAATTTAAAGGATGAAGTAAGGGAACGGAAATTTCTGAAATCTGTCGGGGAAGTCGATACCGTAGTGTTTTGTTCAGGGATAACGCAGGCCGATAAATGTGAGAAGGACAAGTTTGCTTCAAGAATGGTGAATGTAGAGAGTGTTTGTAAGTTAGCCGGCATTTTAGCTAATAATTGTAGACATATTGTTTTTTTATCCTCAAATGCTGTCTTTGATGGTTCAAAAGAATATCCGTCTCACGAAGATACTGTTTCTCCTGTAAATGAGTATGGTCGACAAAAATCAGAGGTTGAACAAGAGTTACTCAAGTTATATCCTTCACGTGTTACAATTTTAAGACTTACGAAGGTTTTGGGTGCTCGCAATCCTCTTTTCGATGATTGGTCTCATATGTTAAAAAAAGGGGCTTCGATTTATCCCTTTTCTGATATGTATATAGCACCGATACCTGTTTCATTTGTCGTATCGGTGATCAGGCTTCTGGTTGACAGAAGTGTTAGCGGAATTTTACATCTTTCCGGCGATCAAGACTTTTCTTATGCTGATATTGCCTTTATGGCAGCGAGCTGGCTTGGTGCGAAAAAAGTACAAGTAAAACCTATCCTTGCAAGTGAATCACATCTCCATAGGTCTCTTCTGAGGCAGTCGAAAACGGCACTCGACATAAGCAGATTGCAGTGTGAATTGGGTATTATTCCGCCTAAATCGCTCTGGACTTTACAACAAGCTTTCGTATGTCCGAGTATTTTGAATGGCGTTTAGATTGAATATAAGAACCTTTATCACTCTACAATTATTAGAGATTCAGCAGGGCGGGCGTGTAGTGCTGCTTAGAAAGATAAAGCTATCCCTGCAAATTCTCTTCAAAGTAACTTTGTTCATCCTCAATGTCTCTAATATCTTTGCTCTTCCAGTTGTGCTCATTCTTCGCGCAATACGGCCGTGGTTTCTAGTGCGATGGGGCTGCTTGAATAGCTCGAGAATTGGTCACTTTGCCGCTAATACCGAACTATACCTCTGTGAACGGGATGCGGGCATTAATGTGCCCCCAAAATGCCATATCGACCTTTTCTATATGGATTATAGGCCGCTATGCAATAAGCAACTGGCTATCATGTGGAATAGGGTTTTGCGTGTTTGGCCTTCCTGGATCCTGTCTCCCATCGCCCGGGTCAATCGTTTGATACCTGGGGGTGCTGTGCATGAGATCGGCAGAAACACCCAGCATGACCGGGATGTGTATAATCTATTGGACCGGTTTCCGCCGCATCTGCAATTTACCGATGAAGAGGAAGAGCGTGGAAAGGCCGGTCTACTGGCGATGGGCGTACCGACAGGGGCTCCCTTTGTCTGTTTGATTGTTAGAGATAGTGCCTATCTGGATGCACTTGCCTCACGTATAAAAGGAACTGACGTTGGTTATCATAGCTACCGCGATAGCGATATTCAGAACTATGTGTTGGCTGCTGAAGAATTGGCTGATCGTGGGTACTATTTAATCCGGATGGGGGCAATGGTCAATGAGCCGATAAGCAGCCGGCATAAAATGGTTATTGACTACGCCACCAATGGCATGCGAAGTGACTTTATGGATATTTACCTGGGCGCAAAATGCGCGTTCTGTATTTCAACGGGGACCGGATTTGATGCCGTGCCATATATCTTTCGTCGTCCAATTGTTTATGTGAACTATTTGCCTTTGGGATACCTATATAGTTTCCGCGCGCAGTTTATCTCCATTACAAGGCATCACTTAACAATAAAGAAGAATCAAGAACTAAGCCTTAGAGACATTTTTTCCTCTGGAGTTGGATTTAGCGTGTATACCTCTGAGTATGTGTCCAAGGGCATCAAGATCATTGAAAACACTCCCGAAGAAATCCGTGATGTGGCCATCGAAATGGCGGAACGATTGAATGGCACCTGGAAGCCTCATGAAGATGACGAAACCCTACAGCGACGCTTCTGGGAAATTTTTCCAGTGGATGCAACAGAGGCGATCAATAAGCGTCCATTGCATGGCGAGATTCGTGCACGCTTTGGAGCGCACTTCCTGCGAAACAACCGCGACTGGCTGAAATGAATTGGCACGACATAGCCCCCGGCCATCGTGATCAATATGTCTGAACCTGTGAAAAAATCCTCCAGTATCATTGCGATATTCAGCGAGTTTCTGACCCGCTATCCCAGGCATTTTGGCCTGCTCTTCCTGCTTCTGGTCGTTGAGGGCGCAGTGACGGCAATGTCGGTATTGGCAATTGTCCCCATGGCGGAATTCCTCCTTGACCCATCACTGGGCAAACCCAGTCGCATCACACAGGTTGTACTCAGGATATTTTCGAAATTCGGCATATCGCCCAGTGTCTGGCTCTTTGGGTTATTTTTCGTCGGCTTGAATTTGCTCAAAGGCACGCTGACGGTCGCGATCCGCTACGCAATTTTACTGATCAAATACGCCGTCTTGCGGGGTCTTTTTGGCGATGCACTATATGCTTTCTTCAAAGCCCGGTGGGAATTCTTCAGTGGATCGGATCATGGTCGCTTGCTGAACACGCTGAATAGGGAACTCACCAATATCGGGGACACCCTCGGTCGATTGGCGAGCCTGCTTGCGCAGGTTATCCAGTTGGCAATCTATTTGGCCGTGCCGATTTGGCTGAATACCCCTATGACTCTCACTGCGTTGGGTCTTGCAGTGCTGCTTGGCCTACCGTTTATGCTCTTACATCGCATCAGCTACCGCTTGGGTGTGCGCAACACCGATACGGCCAATGCAATGATGGGTGTCTTGAGTGAACTAATGGGTGCAGCGCGGCTGATCCTTGGCTTTGGACGGCAGAGGCAGGCGCGTGAACGTTACCTGACGGCCTTTGATCGACATACGCATGTCACCCTGCGTTCGCAAATCCTCGCTACGGCAGTACCCAGCTTTTTTCTTCCTTTGGCCATGCTGGCACTGGTGGTCGCAATGGGGATTGCCCTCCATCAGCAAGCACGTATCTCTGAGTTGGCGGCGGTGATGTGGAGTCTGCTGGCCTCTCTGCCGATTCTTACGTCCTTACTTCAAGGCAATATAAGCATCAGTAATTTTCTGCCCAGTTATGATCAGTTAATATTACTGCGAGAAAAGGCAAGCTCGGTTGAAGAAATCGGTGGGACTCGCACCTTTGTACGGCTGGAACGAGGTATTGAACTCAAAGACCTTTATTTTACCTATCCCGGACGTGTGGAAACGCTTTCAGGTCTTAACATTTATATTCTAAAAGGCCGGATGACGGCTCTGGTTGGCGAGTCCGGTTCGGGCAAATCGACGGTGACAGATCTTGTCCTGGGCTTGCAGATTCCAGAGAGAGGCCAAGTCTTGATTGATGGAATACCTTTTGAGGATTGGAAACAAAACAGCTTTCGGGAGAGGGTTGGCTATGTGCCGCAAGATCCCCTATTGTTTCACACCACGATTCGAGACAATCTACTGTGGTCTTTTGAGCAGGCGAAGGAAGACGATCTTTGGGAGGCATTGCGTCTCGCCAATGCAGCGGATTTCGTCAACAAATTACCCCAAGGCATCGATACCATCGTTGGCGATCGCGGTGTTCGTCTCTCCGGTGGAGAGCGCCAGCGGATTGCACTCGCCCGCGCGCTTTTGCGCAAGCCGGAGTTGCTGATACTTGATGAAGCGACCAGTTCTTTAGATTCAGAGTCAGAACTGCTCATACAGCAATCGATTGATCAGGTCGCCCAAGACACCACGATTCTGATCGTTGCGCACCGGCTCTCAACGGTTGCCAAGGCCGATCAGGTTTATGTAATGAGACAGGGCAGGGTGGTTGAGCAAGGCCCGTTCAAGGATCTGTGCGACAAATCGGACAGCATTTTGAGTACTTTGATCGCGGTTCAGCAACCATTGCAGTTGGTAAAGACAACGGAGGAGTTCTGAGTTCAGCAAACTTACAGATGCCTTCGCTTGCTTTCATCATCGTGCGGATGAACTGGTACCGGCATCTCGGTCCTGTCATACAGGAGGCGTTGAATCGAGGGTGGCGGGTGGAATGTTGGCATGACCTGAGCCAGCAGAACAAGTTGCCGAATCCTGACGTACCTTATTGTGATAGGATTCCGCAGTTCTCCAACGGAAGACCGAGAGTAAGGGCCCTGATGAGGAATCAAGAGATATGGGACCTGATGGCAAACAAAGCCGTGGATATCATTGTCAACTGCGTTCCTGCTCCACGTCTCGAGAAATATCCCGACATGTCGGGGAGAAAAAGATCCATGTATGTCTGTCTGGATGCAAATATGGAATGGCAGTGTTATCTGAAAGATGAACCGCAGTTGCGTTGTTTGGATATGATCGGATCCAAGACCCCTTTTTGGACTCAAAAAACTTTTGAGTTGATGAGGGCCCTGCCGAATGTGTTGCACTCATCTGAAGTGGAACAGCAATTATCCTCCAGAACCGAACATATTGGTTGGCCTGAAATCGATCAGATGGTTCATATGGATCGTGTGGAGATAAGAAAGCGATATGGACTTCCGCAGGATAAGCCGGTTGTCGTTTGCCTCAACTGGGTAGACATGAGTTCGATCTCCCTTGACCTTGCTTGGTTTCAATGTGAGTCCTTGCGTCAGAAGATCCACGCAGCGTGGCGATACCGAACGGATTGGCGCCGCTATGCGAAAATATGGGGTTCGGTATCAATAACCGATGTTACGGACGTAATACGTTCGTTTTGTGATAATAATGGGGCGTGGCTGGTAATGAAAAATCGGTACAGAGATCCATTGGCATTGGCAGAGCAACGGGTTGCCGATCAGGTTATCTGCGATGCATCATACTATCCGCATACGATGGTGGAGCTCATGAAGGCCGCTGACTTCTGCATAAGCTATATGAGCTTCGGTGTTAGGGAAGCGGCCGCCTGCAGGATTCCATCAGTTGTGCTCGATGTCGCCGGTCTTTCGGCGTGGCCGAGTTTTGGTGAGATAGGTGAATCGATATACTTAAAGTTTCTCGAGGAAGGCAGCTTCTTCAATTTCCCTGGCGTTGTATCGGCTTTGTCGGGTGACACCATCGAGTCAAAGCTTTCTACGGCCGCCCTTGGTGATTTTTGTGGTACATCGATGGACTTTGATGCCTATTTCGATAAATTCATCGGCCAGCGTGGCGTTTCACATACTGCAGCGTTTCTGGATGCGATTGTGGCACGTTGGTCGGTTTAGAGACGAGTTATATTAAACGGCTCAAGACGATGTGGCCCGCGATTGCCTAATAGTCGCAGAAGACTGTCACTGCAACGTATGCGAATTGTATTTATAAATCCTTTTTTCCCCCCTTGGGTCCCAGGTGGGGCGGAGTATAGCTTGGAGCAGTTGTGCTGCAAATTTGCCTTACAAGGCTGGGATGTAGAGATTGTGGCCGTTAGTCTGGACGGCCAGATAGGGAGGGAAGACAGAGGTGGTTTTGTTGTTAACTGGTTGCCAGCACCTAACCGGGTGTTTCCTGGTCAGGATATTCCGGATATCCACTATCTGAGATCACCTAAATATATTGCAGATATTAGAGTCGTTTTCCAGGGGCTTTCCTATAAGCCTGATTTACTGATTGCTAATAATGCCCAAAGCTACGCCGCGGTCGCTACAATTTCCAAAGAATATGGCGTACCAGCCATGGGCATTGTCCGGGACACACAAATGCTTTGCGAAACCGGGGCATGCATGGACAATATGCCGGCCAGACAAGCCATCCCGTGTGCCGGGTATGTTGGCGCTGGACGCTGCATGATCCGGTTTCGTCGTGTTCGCGAGGGGAAAAGTATTCGGCCATGGCCTACCTGGTTTTTACAGGGCATGAAGCAGCATTGGCGTCGCTTAGGTTTGCGTAATGCCGTCCAAGGATTTGTCCATCTGGTGACCATCAGCGATAGCTTGAACATGCTGGTGCGTCGAACTTTGCCGACGTACCCGGCAGCGTCGATCATTACCATTGGCAACCTAACGACCATGGTGGAGCCTGCACGTCTCGATGAGGTCGAAGGATTTATTGCTTCACGCGGTCTGTCTGCCGGCAGATACTTCCTTTTTGCTGGGCGTAAGACCTATGGCAAGGGCGCTGATCTGGCTGCGCAAGCAATAAGCTCTGTCCGACGGTATAGAACAGATCTCCGTTTGCTTCTGGTGGGCCGGGGAAGTATGGATGGGAACTTCCATGACGGGGTTGTGGACGAGCTATCTGTTTCGCAATCTATGCTCATGTCCCTGCTTGAGAATTCACTGGCCCTGGTCATCCCAGGCCGGTGGCAAGAGGGATTACACCGGACCATGATTGATGCCCTGCGCCGCGGTATTCCTGTAATTTGCAGTGATGCCGGCGCTCCGGCTGTTGATGGTGTTATTCATCAGGCCAATGGACTGGTGGTGCCTTGCAATGATTCTGCAGCCTTGGCTGCGGCCATGCTTGAGGTGGCCAGTTGGGATCAGACACGTCTCTCCATGTGCCGGGACAAAGGGCAGACCATTTTTCAAGAACATTTTTCCGAGGATATGGTCATGGGTCGATGGGTAGAGTTACTGGGGCAGGTGATTCGCAAAAAGAGACCGCAACATGGGACAGCCTAATTCGCTGATCAAGGACTGCCTCCAGTCCGAAACCAAAGAGGCTGGATGATGGGTCCCTTGTCCATCATGTGGGTGGGTCTTAATAGGCAAGGGAAACTATCGTGATGTTAAGGGATCGCATAGTATGGGTTCTTAGACGCTTGATATTAACAATAGGTAATTTATGGATCGACTTTTTCATGGGTTTTATCATATCTTCTAACCCAAATTGGATACCAAGAAACTGGTCAAATCAAGAAATAAGAAAAATAGGTTCACAATTTACTGGTAATGTAATCAATGTAAGTGCTGCACAGGATAATGATAAACAAGGTGGAAAGTATAAAGATTATTTCCCTAACGCAAAATCATATACTATATCAAATTACGGCAAAGGGATTGAAGGGATTAGTGGTGATCAAGATGAAATTATATTAGACTTATCAAAACAATATAGTGGTAGTAAATATGATGTTGTATTCAGTCACACAGTGATTGAGCATTTGCCATCCGTAGAGATAGCTATCGATAATCTGTGTAATTTATCAAGTGATGTTGTTATAACTGTAGTGCCATTTATACAACATTATCATGGTCGCATAAATTCATATACTGATTATTGGAGATACTCACCAGATGCATTAATTAACGAATTTGAAAAACGTGGTTTTAGTACAATATATGTTAATTGGAATGATGACTTTCCGTATATGAGTGTGTATATATTGCACATAGCATCTAAATATCCGAATAAATATTGGAGATTAGTACCACAAAGTAAAATACCTGAAATTAATGTTTGCGGGCCAGGTGTTGAATTCAGTAAGAAACTGTGGGGCTGGGATAGAACATTATTCCGTCGTATTGGTGAATATATTGGGTCTCGTTGTGTAATAGATAAAACTGAAGGGAACATCGGGCATCCCGGCGAATAATGTTATTTTACAATCGAACTGGCTACTGACCGTTCCGCTGAATTACAGATGATCAGTAAGAAACCAGGGAATCTCTTGTCACATGAAGAAAAGTAAATATTTCCTCGACCGGCCCGAACAAATCAAGATCAGTCTGACCAATGTATGCAACTATCGCTGTATCACATGTTATAATCCTAAACTGAAACAGGCTCGGGGTTTCATATCCGATGAACTTATGTTTCAGATTTTGGACGAATGCAGCAAGGAAGGAATCCCACAGGTGGCCCTTGGTGCTACCGGTGAGCCGCTTCTTCATAAAAAATACCTTGCATATCTTGAGCGTGCCAAATCTCTTGGAATTTCTGCTTCGACCACATCCAATTGCGCTTTTCTTACAAAAGAGATCACTGATTCTATTTTGACATTAGGCCTGGATCGACTCAACATAAGTCTTTACAGTTCGACACAGGAAGAGCACCAGCGGTATACCGGGGCAGATAATTTCAACGAGGTTGTTGATAATGTCCGCTATTTTCTCAATACATGGTACGAGAAAAAGAGCAGGATGAAAATAAATATGTGGTTTCTGCAGATTCCGGGAGTCAATAATTATGAAAATTATCTTAAACTGTGGAGGCCCCTTTGCGATCGTATAGGGGTTTCGCTTCCCCTGAAGGTGCCGATTAACTGGAGCGGTCGTGTCAACATGAAGGGAAGATTGTCTTTCCCTCGGCTATGGATCAATCGCGTTGGTTTACGAATGCGTGTTTCATGGCGTCACAAAATGAGATGTGGGCATGTGCGTTACTATCTTCACGTGATACACACCGGCGAAGTTTTACCATGCTGTAACATCCCGGAGGCTATTGGTTTTGACGAGATTTTCTTTGGTAATCTTCAAGATATCACGCTTATGCAGATATGGCGGAGTAAAAAGTATCGGCATTTTAAAGAGGATCATTATCAGAAAAACATAGAACATTATCGACCATGTCGAATTTGCTCCGATGTGGAGGCAGTTTCTTCAATCCACATCCCGCCTTCGGGACGAAATACTGCTTCTCTTGGTGCGTGTAAATAAGTATGTTTCGAGAAATAGCACGCAAGGGATTGAGGGGTATGACCGGGCTCTGGGCGCCATATAGCAGACTATTTATGGTTAGTGACTCCACTTTCTGGGTGATTTCATGGGAGATGAAAGAGGTCGGTCTTATCGCCAAAAAACTTGGAAAGCGGCTTGCCCCAACATGGCTGTTCCCCTTTGCCGACCTGCAGAGTGTCTTTTTTGGAAGTCATTTCGATCTTCTGCTGAACGAGAAATGGTTTAACACCTCATGTAGGTTTGCAACAGCCTATTTTCACGGGAGACCCGGTACCGGTAACCGGGAGTTTGACCTTTGCTTCGAGAATCTTCGGAAATATCACGACCGGATTCAGCGTATACAAGTCTCGCATACAGAAATGAATAACCTTGTTCTCAGTTCGGGTATTGACTCAAAAAAGGTATTTCTTATTCCCATCGGTATAAATCCCGACTATTTTATACCTCAGACACCGAAATTGCGGTGGCAGGCAAGAGAAAGGTACAGAATCCCCCAACATTCTGTAGTCATTGGATCTTTTCAAAAAGACGGTGTGGGCTGGGGTGAGGGGATGGAACCCAAGTTAGTCAAAGGACCGGATGTTTTTGTTAATACGCTTTCCGTTCTCAAATCGAAGATTCCTGATCTATTTGTATTGTTGAGCGGTCCAGCACGGGGATACGTCAAAGCCGGCTTGGAAAAAAAGGGGATTCCATATCAACATCATTTTTTGGAAAATTATCAAGATATCGGTTCCTTATATCATTGCCTTGATTTATATATGGTTACATCGCGTGAAGAGGGTGGTCCAAAGTCCATTCTCGAGAGCATGGCAAGTGGTGTCCCCATAGTAACTACCTGTGTTGGCCAGGCGATGGATATTGTCAGGCATGGCGAGAATGGATGGATGGTAAATAGTGATAATATAGATGGTTTGGCAGACTGTGCTGAATATGTTGTAAGTCATCCGGTGCAAAGAGAAAAAATCGTGGAGATGGGGCTGTTGACGGTTGCGGAAAACACATACAATGCACAAGTGCCATTGTGGAAAGAATTTTTTAACGGGTTTGTCGGATGAAGTCTATTCAAATCTGTTTTTGTGTTGAGTATTCTTAACGCTTACATAGGAGCCATTCGTTTTTTGTTCGGGACTCCGAATGCAGAAGGACGAAGGTTACTTCTTGCCCACGTGGCGTTTCCAAGAGATGTCCGGATGTTACCGTATCTCTCCGGGGGTGGCGTCAAGTATCTTGATCTTGTCGGACAATTGCCCCCTTACATAGAAAGCGCAAACCTTCTATTTGCCGTCAGCAGTCATTATACACCGATGTTGCCTTTGCTGGTGAGAGTAGCCCGTAAAAAGGGGGTACCTTTTATTTGGAATCAAGATGGGGCATATTTCCCCTCTGCTTATGGGAAGAAGGTAGCGGATAAAGGGAACGCGAGGATGGCGCGACTTCTTCATGCTGCCGATTATGTATTCTATCAGAGTGAGTTTGCCAAGATAGGTTCAGATTTTTTTCTTGGGCCCCGTGAGGCGCACTCTGAAATTCTTTATAATGCAGTCGATACGACAAAATTCAAGCCATCTGGAGAACGACCAGCCGGTTTAGTGCTGTTGGCTGCCGGGTCGCATAATGATGATTATCGACTTCCATTAGCGATGCAAACGCTTGCAAGTGTTCGGCGGGTGCGGTCTGACGCTCGTCTCATTATTGCGGGGCTGGTGCCGGAAAAGGATCGGCGATCACTTCGACAACATTTGATGGAGCTTGGTCTTGAAAATGCCGTTGATTGGATTGGAGCCTATGCCCCACGGGATGCGCCATCCATTTTTAACCGCGCGCACGTTCTTCTGCACACACAATACAATGATGTTTGTCCCACAACTGTTATAGAGGCTATGGCGTGCGGTTTGCCGGTGGTTTATTCTAAAACGGGAGGTACGCCCGAGCTGGTTGGTGAGGACGCCGGCTATGGTATCGGAACGCTGCTGGACTGGTATGTGCCTCATCCACCGGCTCCTGAAGCTTTGGCAGAAGGTGTTTGCCGGGTTGCCGATAGCTGGTCACGCTATAGTCAAGCGGCCCGTGCGCGAGCGGTTGCATGCTTCGACCTATACCCGTGGATCGAGCGCCATAAGCTGATATTTGATGGATTGAGGAACCATGCAGTATGATTAAAATGGCCATGGTGGGATGCGGTGCAGTAGCGCAGGATTACCATTTGCCGGCAGCGTTACATACACCGGAAGTAAAAGTTACTCATGTTATCGATACTAATCCCATATTGGCTAACAAAGCACGATCGCTCGCTGGTGCAGAGTTTGTGTTGACGGACTATCGCGATGCGAAGAGCATTGATGCGGTAATTGTTGCAGTCCCTCACTTCCTTCACGCCCAGATCGTCAGTCATTTCCTGAGATGCGGAGTCCATGTGTTTTGTGAAAAGCCATTGGCATTGAAATTATCAGAGGCCCGTGAATTGGTTGAGACAGCAAAAGGAAATAATCTGGTTCTTGCGGTGGGAGTCTTTCGTCGGTATTACCCAACCTCTCGCTTTCTGCGCCAGGCGATCCGGAGCGAATGGCTGGGAGACATTATTGAAATTGATGCAGAAGAGGGTGCTGTCTACGATTGGAACCTTCAATCAACGTTCATGATGAAACGTGAACAGGCTGGAGGTGGCGTGCTGGTGGACTCTGGAAGCCATACTTTGGATCGAATTCTTTCATGTTTTACAGATATAAACTGGCGGTTGCGAAGTTATCGCGATAATGCTTATGGCGCTGGCGTTGAATCGGACTGTGAGCTAAAATTTGATATAGATACAATTAAATACACATTACCCGTGCGCATTGAGCTGAGTCGCACCCGTCACTTAAGAAATACAGTGCGCATTATAATGAAAAATGGTTCCATCGAGGCATTAGTCAATGATCCATATTATGCCTGGTTTGTGGATCATCGATTAGGAAAAAATAATCCGGAAAACAGACCGATCAGGGTGAATCTTGCAGATAGTGAAAATCATGCATCCCTGTCAGATAAGTTGCCTTTTTTTATCGATCAGCTTCAGGATTTTGTAAAAGCCATTAAGGAAAAGTGCTCTCCAATAAACAACGCTGAATCCGTTCTCAATATGGTTGATTTGATTGACAGGGCATACGAAAAACGAACATTAATGGATGAACCATGGGTCCATTTCAGGACGGATTCAATCCTTGATAGGTAGGGATCTTATTTGAAACCTAAGCGTATTCTCGTTACCGGTGCAAGCGGTTTCCTCGGATGCAGACTCGTTGAGCGACTGTTCCTCCAAGAAGGTATCGCAGTTCGGGCCATGGCACATCACGCGGGACACGCTTCAAGATTAGCACGACTTCCTGTGGAAATCGCCTGGTGTAATCTTCTACACCCCAATGAAGTTGAGCAAGCAGTGCGCGGATGCGATGTAATCGTCCACTGCGCTTACGGCGCATCTGGTGCGTATTCAAACGAAAGGCGTCTTGTTACCGTTGATGGGACACGCAACCTGCTGGCGTCCGCCGTGCGGCAGGGGGTCAAACGTGTGATCCATATCAGTACGATCGCAGTATATTCCTATTCACCCCCGGATGATGTCTCTGAAGCTGTTCCCTTAATACGAAGTGGCGATGATTACTGTGATGACAAAATCGATGCGGAGAAGGTTGTTTGGAAATACATTAAATACAATAAATTACAAGCAGTTGTGCTAAGAATGGGCAATATATATGGCCCTTTTTCAGGCCCCTGGACGGTCCGACCGTTGCGACATATTCAAGAGGGGTGGATTACATTGGTCGATGGAGGAGTGTCTTCATCCAATATGATTTTTATCGACAACGCGGTTGAGGCCATCCTTCTTTCAATATTGCACGATTCGGGCATCGGCCAGGCGTTCTTCATTACGGATGATC